>Ga0076930_100317_pt1 | contig 54306 bp, 48 predicted proteins | sample HotLakConsoUCCRE_FD_71149 | JGI IMG/M metagenome (GOLD analysis project Ga0076930, IMG submission 71149) | Hypersaline microbial mat communities from Hot Lake, Washington, USA - Hot Lake Consortium UCC-RE (version 3) (version 3) ...
CCTCACCACAAAACTCAAAACCCTCATCGAAAACCCGAAGGACATCATCCTGTGACACCGGAGCCGGCGGGCCGCCGGTCAGGCGCAATCTCCTTTCGCAATCGTTTGAGGGGCCGCGAAGTTTGCGCTAACGTCACACGGTCAGCCGCTGCCAGGAGACGCCCATGCGCGCCGTGACCCTGAAGGACATCGCCCGGGAGACGGGCTTTCACGTCTCGACCGTGAGCCGGGCCCTCGATCCGCGGGCGCGGTCGGCGCTGACGGACGAGGTGGTCCAGAAGGTGGCGGCGGTGGCGGAACGGATGGGTTACCGGCCGAACCGGCTTGCTGCGGGGCTGAGGACGAAGCGCACCCGCACCGTGGGGCTGGTGATCCCCGACATCACCAACGCGCTCTTTCCGCCCATCGTGCGCGGCGTGGAAAGCGTGCTCGAGCCGCTCGACTACGTCTCGATCATCGTCAACACCGATTCCAGCCGCGACCGGGAGCGCAGCCAGATCGGCGTGCTGCTGGAGCGGGGCGTCGACGGGATCATCCATGCGGCGGTGGAACGGGACGATCCGTTCATCGGCGATCTGGAACGGCAGAAGGTGCCCTTCGTGACCGTGAACCGGGCGCTCGATCACTCCACGGCGCCGGCGGTGGTCAACGACGATGCGGGCGGCATCCGCGAGATGATGAAACTGCTGGTGGAAGAGGGCCACCGCGACATCGCCCATATCGCGGGTCCGCAGCGGCTCTCGACCGGGGTGGAGCGGCTGGCGGCCTTTCGCGCGGCGGCGGAGGCCTTCGGGATCACGGTGCCGGAATACTATGTCCAGCGCTCCGACCGGCTGATCGAGACCGAGGGGCGGCGCTGCGCCGAGGCGCTGCTGTCGCTGAGCCGGCCGCCCACGGCGATACTCGCGGCCAACGACCGGCTGGCCCTCGGTGCCTTCGAGGCGATCGCGGACATGGGGCTGCGGTGTCCCGAGGACGTGTCGGTGACCGGCTTCAACGACAACGAGTTCCTGCGGCTGATCCCGCCGGGGCTGACCACGGTGCGGGTGGACAAGCTGGGCGCGGGACGACGCGCGGCGGAGATCCTGATCGGGCTGATCGACCACCCTGACACCGCGCCCGAACCGCGCACGATCCTGCCGGTGGAGGTGGTGCGGCGCGGCAGCGTGGCGCCGCCGCGCGCCGGCGCGCTAGAGGCCCAGAAGCGTCCGGGCGTTGCCTGAGGCGATCTTGGCGCGGTCCGTGTCCGACAGGGGCACGTTGCGCATCCAGTCGGCCCCGATCTGCGAGCTGGCATAGGGATAGTCCACCGCGAAGAGGATGCGGTCGACGCCCATGGTCTCGACCGAGCAGGCCAGCGCCGTGTCCGAGAAGAAGCCCGAGGTGGTGATCCAGAAGTTCTGGCGGAACACCTCGGCGAAATCGGACGGCGGGTTCCCGGGCTTCCTGAAGCTGTCGTCGAGCCGCCAGAGCCAGAAGGGCAGCGCCTCGCCGAGATGGCCGACGAGGATCTTCAGGTCCGGATGGTCCTGGAACATCCCCGAGATCACCATCCGCACCGCCTGGGTGCCGGTCTCGACGCCGAAGCCCCAGGCGGCCTTCGTCATCATCGAATGGGTCTCGTCGTAGGGCGCGTAGTAGCGCTCGGTGACCGTGCTGTCGGGCTCGGCGGGATGGATGTAGACGGGCACGCCCAGCGCCTCGGCCCGGGCGAAGATCGGCCGGTAGCGCGGCAGGTCGAGGAACTCGCCATGGTTCAGCCCGTGGATCATGGCCCCCTTGAGGCCCTTTTCCTCTACCGCGCGCGTCATCTCGTCCGCGGCGGCCTCGGGCAGGTTCGTGGGGATCATGGCGAAGCCGTCGAAGCGGTCAGGCCGTTCGGCGATCACGAGGGCCAGCGCGTCGTTCACCGCGCGGCAGGCCTCCACGGCCACGTCGTCGGAGAGGCGCTGGCTGCCCGGGGACTGGTGCGACAGGATCTGCTTGTCGATGCCCGCGGCGTCCATTTCGGCCAGACGGACCTCGAAGAAATCATAGAGCTTCGCGTGCATCGCGGCCGGCGGAGAGGCCGCCTTGCCGAGGTACTGCGCCAGCGACGGCTCCATGAAATGTTCTTCGACCGCGATCAGCTCCAGCTTGTCCGCCATGTCCCCTGCCTCTCCTCACTGTGGACGCGGCTCTGCCGAACCGCTTGACAGCTATAGCCAGATGCGCGAGCTTCGTCCATGCAAACGTTTTCCAAACCGAGGTTCGCGTGCCTTGATTTTGGAAGCTCGCGCCCGGAAAGCGATTGCACGATGCGGAGGCCGGTGCTGGCCGCTGCAGCCCGCCGGCACCGCGGAGGACATGCGTGCCGGGATCGGGCGCGGATCAACGGGAGGATGACTTGATGACTGAAAGCACTCAGACCTGGCGCAGGTTTCTTGGCGCGGCGACCCTGACGGCCCTGTTGCCGGCCATGGCGCTGGCGCAGGAGACCATCGTTCACGCCCCGGATACCGAGCCGGACTCCCTCGACCCCGCCGGGGCGGAACCGGGCGAAGGCGGCGAGCCCGTCATCTTTCACGTCTACGAGCGCCTGCTCACCGTCGGGCCCGATTCGTCCGACCTCGTCCCGGCGCTCGCGACCGAGGTGCCCTCAACCGACAACGGGCTGATTTCCGAGGACGGCCTGACCTATACCTTCCCCCTGCGCGAAGGCGTGACCTTCCACGACGGCAGCGCCTTCACCGCAGAGGACGTGAAATACTCCTGGGACCGCGTGATGGAGATGAACCTGCCGGGCTCGGGCGTCGACGCGCTGGCCGACAAGATCACCGAGACCCGCGTGGTCGACGATTACACCTTCGAGGTGACGATCGGGGAGGTCGATGCGAGCTTCCTCTACTCCACCGTCCTCGCGATGGCGGCCTCCATCGTCAGCGACGAGACTGTCGAGGCCAATGGCGGCATCGTCGCGGGCGAGCCCAACGAGTTCATGGCCGGCAACATGGTCGGCACCGGGCCCTACACGTTCGAAAGCTGGAACCGGAACGAGAACCTGACGCTGCGGGTCAACGCCGATTACTGGGGCACGCCGGCCAAGAACGACGTGCGCATGGAAGCCGGCCTCGACCCTGATGTCCGCGTGCTCGGGCTGATCGCGGGCCAGTACGACACGATCGAGACCGATCCGACCTATGTGCCCGATTTCGAAGGCGTGGAAGGTGTCGAGCTCTACACCGAGGGCCTGCTGCTGGAGCCGGTGCACATCGGCTTCAACACCAACATGCCCGCCGATGCGCTGCCCGACGGCGACACGATCTCCCCCGACTTCTTCGCCGACCGCCGCATCCGGCAGGCGTTCAACCACGCGTTCGATTACGGCGCCTTCATCCAGGGTGCGCTCGGCGGTTATGGACAGGTCAATCCCCATTACGTGCCCATCGGCGTGTTCGGCCATGACCCCGAGGCGCCGGTCTACGACACGCAGAACCTCGAGGAGGCCGAGCGCCTGTTCCGCGAGGCGGGTGTCTGGGACGAGGGCTTCACCGCCACGGTGATCGTCGAGTCGGGCTCGCTCTTCGAGATCCAGTCGCTGATCCTCAAGGACTCGATCGAGCGGCTGAACCCCGCCATGCGGATCAACGTCATGGGCGTGGCCGAGGCGGTGTTCGACGAGGCCATCGTGTCGGACCCCGTCGCCTTTCCGATGTGGGCCAAGAACGGCGATCCCGCGGCCGACCCGATCGACTACCTGACGACCTATGCCCATCCCGACGGCGAATGGGGTGAGCGACACGGCTTCCGCAACATGTACGAGGACCCCGACCGGATCGCCGAGCTGATCGATGCGGTGGCTGTCGAGGTCGACGAAGACGCCCGCGCGGCGCTGCTGTCGGAGCTCCAGACCCTGCTCTACGAGGATCCGATGTGGATCATCGGCGCACAGGAAGGGGCGGTCACCGCCTACCGCGACCGGATCGACGGCATGGTGATGCAGCCGCTCTGGCCGCGCCCCTCGATCAACTTCGCGATCCTCGAAAAACGCTCCGAGTGATCCTCTAGGTCGGGGCGGCTCTCTCCCGGGCCGCCCCGCCTTTCCGGTCCCGATCCCTCAGGCCGCCCTGGCCATCGCCCTGCCCGGAGACGCAATGCAGCTTCGCGACTATATCCTCCGCCGCCTCATGATCCTGCCGCTTCTGATCTTCGGCGTGTCGGTCATCGTGTTCAGCCTGACCCGGATCGGTGGCTCGCCCATCGGGGTCTATCTCAGCCACGAGATGAGCGCGGCCGAAGTGGCCGCCCTGGAAGAGCGCTTTCACCTGAACGATCCCGTCTATGTTCAGTACTTCTACTGGGCCAAGGGCGCACTCAGCGGCGATTTCGGCTATTCCGGCGTGGCCGCGGCCCCGGTGGCGGATGTGTTCTGGCCCAAGTTTGCGGCGACGATGGAGCTGTCGATCTTCTCCGCCGCCGTCGCGGTGGTGCTGGGGCTCTGGCTGGGTGTCTTCGCGGGGCAGAGGCGCAACAAGTGGCAGGACCACGTGGTGCGCGTGGTCGCCGTCTCCGGCGCCTCGCTGCCGCTCTTCTGGTTCGGCATCGTGCTGCTGATCGTGTTCTGGGCCAATCTCGGCTGGTTCCCGGTGGGCCGGTCCACCGCGGATATCTGGGCCTCCATTCCTCACCCCACCGGCTTCTACATCCTCGACGCGATCCTCGCGGGCAGCCCGCGCGCGCTGCTCGACGCGCTCTGGCACCTGACCCTGCCGGCGATCACGCTCGGCTTCGGCGCCGTGGCGATCATCACCCGCATGATGCGGTCGGCGCTGGTGGAGGAGCTGCAGCAGGATTACGTGGACGCCGCCCGCGCCAAGGGGCTGCCGGAGCGGCTGGTGATGAACCGCCACGCCAAGCGCAACGCGCTGGTGCCCACGGTGACGGTGATCGGCCTGACGATCGCCTTCCTCATGCAGGGCGCCATCGCGGCGGAGATCATCTTCCGCTGGCCCGGCCTCGGCCGCTGGATGGCCTCGGCCGTCGTGCGCGGGGACCAGGCGACGATCATGACCTACGTGCTCTTCACCTCCGTCCTGTTCCTCTTCGCCAATCTCATCGTCGACATCATCTATGCAAAGCTGGACCCCCGCGTCCGGCTGGGAGACTGAGACCGTGGCCGCAACAGACCTCGAACCGCCCCGCCCCGTCGTGCGCGATACCGCCTTCGGCGTCCGGATGCGCCGCTGGGGAGAGCTTGCAAAGACGCTGATGTCGAACCCGACGACGGCGATCGGATTCATCCTGATCTTCCTGCTGCTGGCCATGGCGATCTTCGCGCCGTGGCTCGCGACGCCCAACGTGCCCGATCCCTACCAGATGCCGCGCGACTGGGGTGCCATGCGGATGCCGCCGGGCACGCCCGGCTATCCGCTCGGCACGACGAACCAGGGCGGCGACGTGCTCTACGGCGTGATCTGGGGCAGCCGCACCTCGCTGCAGCTCTCGATCATCGTGGTCTCGGTGACGGTGGTGATCGGCGTCGTCATCGGCTCCATCGCCGGGCTCGTGGGCGGCTGGTTCGACGAGGCGCTGATGCGCGTCGTGGACATCTTCCTGTCGATCCCCGAGCTGATCTTCGCGCTGGCCGTGGCCGCGATCCTCGGGCCATCCTTCACCAACATCATCCTGTCGCTCTGCCTCGTCTTCTGGGTGAAATACGCGCGGATCATGCGCGCGCAGATCATCCTGATCCGGCAGGCGGACTATGTGCAGGCAGCAAGGGTGATCGGCGACAGCCGGTTCAACATCTTCCGCCGCGACATCCTGCCCAACGCCTCCACGCCCATCGCGGTGCAGGCGACGCTCGACATGGGCAACATCGTGCTGGTGGGGGCGACGCTGTCCTTCATCGGTCTCGCGGAGTCTGGCATCGCCGAATGGGGCGTGCTGGTCAGCGAAGGCCAGTCCGGCATCGCCTCGGGCCGCTGGTGGGCCTCGACCTTTCCGGGCCTGATGATCTTCCTCTGGGCGCTGGCGTTCAACCTCGTGGGCGACGGGCTGAGGGATGCGCTCGACCCGAGGACGGAGGACAAGCGATGAGCACGCGCCTCCCCGCCCCTTCCCCATGCCGCACCCCCCGCAGGGCCAGCACCCCCCGCCCCACATTTTTCTGGCTGGAAATATCCCGGGGGTCCGGGGGCGGAGCCCCCGGCGGATCGCGCCGCAGGCGCGAAACCACCTCCTCGAAAAAAGGAGCCACCCCATGACCGCCATGGACCGGATCGACGCCCCCGTGATCGCCGAGGTCGAGGGCCTCGAGGTGCACTTCGGTTCGAAGCGGGGCCGCGTCCATGCCGTGGACGGCGTCAGCTTCCAGATCCGCGACGGCGAGATGCTGGGCCTCGTCGGAGAGACCGGCTGCGGCAAGTCCGTGACGGGCCGCGCCTTTCTCGACCTGATCCCGCAGCCTCCGGCCATCGTCGCCGGTGGCCGCGTGCTCTTCCGTCCCCGCGACGGCGCGGCCTGCCCGGCCTGCAAGGGCACGGGCTGCGCCGACTGCGGCGGCACCGGGCATGAGACCGTGGACCTGCTGAAGCTGCCCAAGGCGAAGATGCGCCAGATCCGCGGCGCGCGGATCGCGATGATCTTCCAGGACCCCGGCAAGGCCCTGAACCCCACGCTGACCATCGGCGCGCAGCTCTCCGAGGTGTTTCTCCAGCACAAGAGCGACGAACTTCTGGAGGCCGCGGGCGTGGCACCCGGGGACCGCAGCTGGGCCGCGAAGTCGCTGCGCCGCCTCGCCCATGAGGAGGACGGCTGGCTCGACCGCCGGCTTCGCCGCCTGCCGCCCCTGCGGGAGCGGGCCGCGAAACTGGAGAAGGCGCTGGCCGACCGCGTGGCCGCCGCCTTGGCCGAGACGCAGATCCCCAACCCCGCCCGCGTCATGCGCGCCTATCCGCACGAGCTTTCGGGCGGCATGAAACAGCGGGTGATGATCGCCCAGGCGCTGGCCTGCGATCCCGATCTGATCATCGCCGACGAGCCCACGACGGCGCTCGACGTCACGATCCAGGCCCGCATTCTCGAGCTGATCAAGACGCTCCAGGCGCGGCGCCGGACCTCGGTCCTCTATATCTCCCACGACCTCTCCCTCGTGCGGAAGGTCTGCGACCGGGTCGCGGTGATGTATGCCGGCCGGGTGGCCGAGGTGGGCACCGTGGCGCAGGTCTTCTCCGATCCGCGGCATCCCTACACGCAGGGGCTGCTGGCCGCCGTGCCGCGGGCCGGCGCGCGGCGCGGGCATCTGGCCTCGATCCCCGGAAGCGTGCCCGAACTGGTCAACCCCGCCCCCGGCTGCCGCTTCGCGGACCGCTGCGCGAAGGTCATGCCGCAATGCACCGGCGCCGATCCGCAGCTGCTGCCGGTCAGCCGCGGCCATGCCGCCGCCTGCTTTCTCGAACACCCGCGCGAGGGCCGCGCACCCGCGATGGAGACCGCCGAGACATGATGCAACAGCCCTTCACCGAGACGACCCGCCAGAAGAAGGCCGGCGACACGCTCCTGTCCGTCCGCGACCTCAACAAGCATTTCCCGATCCGCGACGGCGTGTTGCAGAAGGTCGTGGGGCATGTCCGCGCCGTGGACGGCGTCAGCTTCGACATCCGCCGGGGAGAGACCGTGGGCCTTGTGGGCGAAAGCGGCTGCGGCAAGACCACGCTGTCGCAATGCGTGGCGGGGCTGACAACGCCGACCTCCGGGCAGATCCTGTTCGACACAGGGCGCGGCGGGCCGCTCGGCCCCGAGGACAGCATCGCCTCCCTGCCGAAGGACCGTCAGCGCATCTTCCGGCGCAATGTGCAGATGGTGTTTCAGGACAATTTCGCCTCGCTGAACCCGCGAGAGCTGGTGGTAGATATCGTGGGCCGGCCCCTGCGGGTCTACCGCGAGGCCTCGGGCACCGCGCTGACCGAGCGGGTGGTGGAGCTGCTGGAGCAGGTGGGCCTCGGCCGGCAGCATCTCTACCGCTATCCGCACCAGTTCTCGGGTGGTCAGCGGCAGCGCATCTCCATCGCCCGGGCGCTGGCGCTCGATCCCGATCTCATCGTGCTGGACGAGCCCACCTCGGCGCTCGACGTGTCGGTGCAGGCGCAGATCCTGAACCTGCTGGGCGATCTGCAGCATCACCGGCATCTCGCCTATCTCTTCGTGACCCACGACCTGAGCGTGGTGCGGCACATGGCCGACCGGACGGTCACCATGTATCTCGGCCGGGTGGTCGAGGAGGGGCCGACCGAGACGATCTTCCGCGAGGCGGCCCATCCCTATACCCGCGCGCTTCTGGCGGCGAAGCCCGATCTCGACGACGATCCCGCCGCACCGCTGGCCATGCTGGAAGGCACGATCCCCGACCCCGCACGCCCGCCGAAAGGCTGCCGGTTCCACACCCGCTGCCCAACGGTGACACCCGCCTGCGGCTGGGAGGTGGACGACATCGTGCGCCTTCTCGAAGGCGACGAGGCGTTGTTCCAGTCGCTGTCGGGCGTGGAGCGGCGCAGCGACGTGGACGCGGACCTGACCTTCGCCGACGAGGCCTCGGCGCTGACGCTCTGGGAGGTGCTGCGCTCCGACCGGGTGCCCGGCGCCATGCGCGAGGCGACCGAACAGCTGAAGGTCGATGGCCGCAGTCTGCGGGTTCGCTTCTCCGAGGCAGACGAGGTGCACCTGACCACGCGGGGAGAGGGCCACCGGGCCGCCTGCGTGCTGGGACAGCCGGAGTGAGTCGGGCGATGGCTAAGGGCACTGTACCGAGCGGTCGGTGAGATGAGTCCGGACCGTCTGAACGTCAGAACGAGCCGCGCCATCGACGGGCCGCAGCGCGGCGATCCGACGACTTTGCTGCAGCGTTTTATGTTCGGGTATCATGACTTTGCCCGGGCGGCGCGCCGGCGTAACCGTATCGCCGGGCCGTGGGGGCGGCCCGTCGTCGCCATCGTCGCTCCAACCGATGGCGCAACCATGGCGACCGCGGCGGCCTGCGGCCTTGAGTCCGCGCCGGGGCGGAGCGGACCTGTGAGATCGGCCCGAAACATGAAGGGACGCCTGCCATGACCCTCTCCTTCACCGTCAACGGCAAGGCGGTCACGCTCGATCCCGCCCCGGATCGCCCGCTCCTGACCGCCCTGCGCGAGGATCTGGGCCTGAAATCCGCCCGCTTCGGCTGCGGCGCCGAAAGCTGCGGCGCCTGCACGGTGCTCGTGGACGGGGAGCCGCGGTTTGCCTGCACCCTGCCCCTGTCGGAAATCGAGGGCCGCGACATCGCCACCGCCGAGGGGCTTGAGGGCCCGGAGGGCGACCATCCGCTCCTCGAGGCGATGCTGGCGCATCAGGCCGCGCAATGCGGCTATTGCCTGCCGGGCATCCTGATGCGCGCGCGGGCCTATCTCGACGGCGGAGGCCCTGCGGACCGCGCCGCCATCGCCGAGATGCTTGACGCCAATCTCTGCCGCTGCGGGGCGCATCCGCGGATCCTCGACGCGGTGATGGACGCCGCACGCCGCATGGGGACCGCCACATGACCAAGCCGCTGCCTCCGGGGCTCGTCTCCGCGCCGCTCGTCTCCGACTGGATCGTCCCCGCGGGCGCGGGCTTCACCGTGCGCACCGGCCGCGCCGAGCTGGGCCAGGGCGCGCAGACGGCGCTGTTGCAGATGGCGGCCTGGGAGCTGGGGATGCCCGTGGCCCGGCTCACCCTCACCGGCCCCGACACCGGCGCCAGCCCCGACGAGGGCTTCACCGCCGGGTCGCTGTCGATCACTCAGGGCGGCGCCGCCCTGCGCGCCGCGGCCTCCGCCCTGCGGGTGCTGGCGCTGTCCGAGGCCGCGCGGCGGCTCAATGCCGACCGCGAAGGGCTGAGCGTGGCCGATGGCGCCATAATGGACGGGGAGAGCGACACCGGCCTGACCCTGCCCGGCATCGCCGCCGGGATCGACCTTGCCGTGCCCGTGACGGACCATGCGGCGCCGATGGCAAAGGGCGGGCCGCAATCCCCGCGCCTCGACCTGCGCGCGCGGATGACGGGCGCGCCCTTCGTCCATGATCTTGCGCCCCGGGGCCTGCTCCATGGCCGCGTCTTTCCCGCGCCCACATTGACCGCGCGGCTGCCTGCCGGTTTTGACGAGAAAACCCTCGCCGCCCGTCCGGGCGTGGTGCAGGTGGTGCGAGACGGCGCCTTTCTCGGCCTCGTCGCCGAAAGCGAGGCAGAGGCCGAGGCCGCCGCAGCCTGGCTCGACGCCCGCCTGACATGGGAGGACGACGCCGACGCCGACGCCAGCACCGACATCGCGGCGCTTCTGTCGCAGAGCCCCCTGCCCATGGAGCTGTTGCAGGAGGCTCCCCTCCCCGACACGCCCCCCACCGCGGAGATCACCGCAAGCCGCCCCTTCATAAGCCATGGCGCCATGGGCCCCTCGGCAGCGCTGGCGCAGTGGACGGGCGAGACGGTGGAGATCTGGTGCCACAGCCAGGGCGTTTACCCCCTGCGCAGCGCGCTTTCGACCGTTCTGGGCCTGCCGCCCGAGGCGATCCGGGTGCGCCATGTCAGCGGCCCGGGCTGCTATGGCCACAACGGCGCCGATGACGTGGCCCTCGATGCCGCGCTGCTGGCACGCGCCGTGCCGGGGCGGCCCGTGCGCCTGCGCTGGTCCCGCGCGGCCGAATTCCAGGCCGCCCCCATGGGCGCTGCCATGTCGACCCGCGCGCGGGTCTGGCTGGACGCGGGCCGCATCGCGGCCTTGGCCATCAGCGTCACCAGCCCGCCCCATGCGACCCGGCCCCTGATGGGCGGCGCGCCCTTCCTGCGCTCTGGCGCGCTGCTGTCGGAGCCGCATCCCTTCCGGAAGGACCCGCCGGACCTGCCGATGGACCGGGGCGGCGGGGCCGCGCGCAATGCCCTGCCGATCTACGCCGCCCCGGCACTGGTGGAGCGCAAGCTCGTCACCGGCCTTCCGTGGCGGACCTCCTCGCTGCGCGGCCTTGGCGCCCATGTGAACGTCATGGCCATCGAGACGGCGGTGGAGGCAGCACTCATGGAGGCGGAGATCGACCCCTTCGAGGGCCGCCTCGCCAGCCTTGACGACCCCCGCGCCCGTGCCGTGCTGGAACGGCTGCGCGAGATGTCGGGCGCGATCATGGCCGATGCCGACGGCGAGACCCGCGGCTGGGGCATCGCGCTCGCCCGCTACAAGAACACCGCCGCCTGGGCCGCGGTCCTGACCGAGGTGGTGCTGGAGAACGACTTGCGCGTCCCGCGCGTGACCGTGGTGGTGGACATGGGCGAGGTGGTCCATCCCGACGGCGCGCGCAACCAGATCGAGGGCGGCATCGTGCAGGCCCTGAGCTGGACCCTGAAGGAGGGGATCACCCTCGACGGGCCGCGCGTGGGGACGGCGGGCTGGGAGGACTACCCGATCCTGCGCTTCTCCGAAGTGCCCGAGATCGAGACCGCCTTCATCGACCGCCCGGGCGACCCGCCGCTGGGATGCGCCGAGGCGGTGGCGGGACCCGTGTCGGCCGCCGTGGCCAACGCGGTGATGCGCCTCACGGGCGTGCCCGTGACCGCCCTGCCCCTGACCCGCGACGCGATCATCGCCGCCATTTCGGCGGCCTGACTCCGGCCGTCCGGCAGACCGTGGCCGCAGGGCCGCAGCAGCCGGCCAACCCGCCGCCGGGACCGGAGGAGGCTTGAATCCACTCCGTTTTCGGGCGACGAAACCATGCCTTGTCTGGCAGCAAGTCCTGGGGGGATGAGTTGCGGAGCGACAGCGCGGCATGATCGAGTTATTCCTCACCGGCGACCAGCTGGGCACCTTTTCAAGCGTCTCCACCAGCGGCAACAGCAACGGGATGCGCGTCACCCTCGAGGGGGTGCAACCGCTCGGGACCTCGTCGGACGTGTTTCGTCTGGTCGTCCGGCAGGTGAACTCCGGCCAGTCCGAATTCTCCAACGGCCAGTTCGTCGACATCCATGCCTGGCCCGGCAGCACGCCGCCCGGACCGCCGCTCTATTCCAACCTCAATCCGCAGCATGACCAGTTCCAGGGCCGGGCGTCCTCGGCCGAGCACCAGATCTTCACCAGCCCGGAGCGGATCGTCTTCGACCTGAACGGCGTCACGGCGGGGACCATGCAGTACGGCCCCGGGTTTCATCCGCCGCGCGAGGAGAAGCTGAGCTTCGAGGCCTTTCCCTCCGATCCGCCGGTCTTTCCGTGCTTTGCGGCCGGCACCCTGATCGCGACCGCGCGCGGCCCGCGCCCCGCCGAGGAGATCCTGCGCGGAGACCTCGTGCGCACACTCGACAACGGGCTCCAGCCGGTGCGCTGGACCGGACAGAGAAAGGTCCGGGGCACGGGTCCGATGGCCCCGGTGCAGATCGAGGCGGGCGCGCTGGGGAACCGGCGCCGGCTCGTCGTGTCGCCCCAGCACCGCATGCTTCTGGAGGACTGGCGCGCCGAGATGCATTTCGGTCAGCAGCAGGTCTTCGCGGCGGCGATCCACCTCGTCAACGGCACGACCATCCGGCAGGTGCCGGTGCCTTGGGTGACCTACGTGCATTTCGCCTTCGACCGGCACGAGGTGATCTGGTCGGAGGGCTGCCTCAGCGAAAGCCTGCACCTCGGGTCCGTCGCGCTGGGGGCGGTCGGCAGCGATGCGCTGGCCGAACTCGGAACCCTCTTCCCGGAGTTGCGCGGCGCGGTCCCGGCCGGCGTCACCGCGCGCCGCTGTCTGAGACGCTGGGAGACGGCGCTCACCACACTTCTTGCAGGGGCGCGGGTCACTCCCTAGCGGTCCGCACGGCGCACGGGGACCGGGAACGACCGGCTGGGCGCCCGGACCGGGCGGGTCACGAAATCGTTGTGCGGGACGGCACGCCGGGAGGTCGTGAGGTTCATGACAGTCCCGCGGCCCGGTTGCGGCCCCGGGCGGTGCGCTGGCGTTGACGCAACGTGCAGGACCGCACAGGCGGGACGGCCTGTCCGCCCGGCGCATCTGTCAAGGCCCGCCAACCCTCACGAATCGCGAGATTTCTTGTGATGCGCCGCGGCCTTTTCCGACCGGGAGGGTTGCGCCACCTGTCATCCACCGGACGGCAGCATACCGCGGCATGCCGGAAACCAAAGCATCCAAGAGACCTCGAAAGGACCACACAATGACCCGTACCATCGCCCTCGCCGTCGCCGCCCTCATCGGCACCGCGACCCTCGCCTCGGCCACGAGCACCTTCGGCATCGTCGAGCGCCAGGGCTCCAGCGCCAACATCGAACTCGGCCTCGTGCGCTCCGAAGCGCCCGCCACGATCGAGATCTTCTCCGGCGACCGCCTCGTCGGCTCCACCATGGTCCGCGCCGGCGCCAACGACGACGTTCGCGTGAACGTGGGCCGCCCGCCGGTCTCCGATCTGACCGCCGTGCTCAGCGCCGATGGCCAGGTGCTCGCCACGACGCGCATCGACATCGACCGGAACAGCCGCTGAGCGGTCCGACTCCTTCGGGCGGCGCGCCCCGCGCGCGGCCCGGAGGCAGGCAGCGCCGTGGGCTTCCCGGGGATTATATGTGAGTGATGCTTACTTTCTTCTTGACGAAAGTTAGAATCACTTACATACATTTGGGAGTGCAACAGCGCACCTCCGGCCCCAGGAACACCCCGCGCCACACGACGACGACAGACTGACCACAACAGCACTCAATTGATCCCGAAAGGACCATGACATGACCCGTACCATCGCCCTCGCCGTCGCCGCCCTCATCGGCACCGCGACTCTCGCCTCCGCCACGAGCACCCTCGGCATCGTCGAGCGCCAGGGATCGAGGGCCAACATCGAGCTGGGCCTCGTCCGCTCCGAGGCGCCTGCCACGATCGAGATCTTCTCCGGGGACCGCCTCGTCGGCTCCACCACGGTTCGCGCCGGCGCCAACGACGACGTTCGCGTGAACGTGGGCAGCCCGCCGGTCTCCGATCTGACCGCCGTGCTCAGCGCCGATGGCCAGATTCTTGCCACGACGCGCATCGAGATCGATCGGAACGCTCGCTGAGCGGTCCCACACCTCCGGGCCGCGCGATGCGCAGCCCGGAGGTTGCCCGCGTCCGCTCCTCCGACCGGGGCGGACGATAGGGGACGGTTGACCGGTCAGATCGGCGACGCTGGGGTTCTCGACGCGACGTCGCAGGGGCCGACCCGGCCGAAGATCCGTCGCGGCAGAGGCCGCTAGCCGGCCTGAGCCCGAATCAAATTCGCCAGATCGCAACAATCAGGGTCCCGGACGAGGAATTGTTGCGAGCTGAGGACGCGGCTCCAGACGAGGACGCCGCGGGCGCCGATGGACCCGTCTCTGCCTCTGACTTGGGCAGGACTGTTGCCGCGGGCCGGACGACGCCAGTCAAAACAATGAATTCCGATATGAAAAGGCGACAGTTTCGCCCTCTGGTTGCAGCAGCGGCAAATCTTATTCCGCTAGGTCATCATGTCCGGAATAAGGCGACAAAGGGGCAAAATTGCATGAAAAATTGCATCCCCCCGGTCTCTATGACAAAAAGTTAACGAGACCTTAAGGCAGCAATTTGCCCGGGCTCATGGGGTAGAAGATGCATCCGACAGACCTTGAACATACGCGACACCGGACTTCTGTAAGCCGGAATGGTCAGACCCGGTCACAGTATGCCGGCCTCCCGAAACGGGTGTTCGACATCGTCTTCGTGCTGCTGGTGGCCCCGTTCGTACTGACGGTCGTCGTAATGTTGGCGATCCTCGTCCGGCTCGATGGCGGACCGGCCTTCTACATGCAGGACAGGGTGGGACGCGGCGGCCGGCGGTTCCGGATGTACAAGCTGCGCACCATGGTGACCGATGCGGATGCCCGGCTCGCCCGGCATCTCGCCCGGGACGAGCGCGCGGCGGCGGAATGGGAGCGGTCCCAGAAGCTGACCCATGATCCCCGCATCACGCGCGTCGGCGCAATTCTTCGGTGCACCAGCCTCGACGAACTTCCTCAATTTCTCAATGTGTTGCTGGGCGACATGAGCATTGTAGGTCCGCGTCCCTTTACCACCGAACAGGAGGCCGCCTACCGGGCGACGGGCGGCACCGCCTATTTTCGCCTGAGGCCCGGCCTCACCGGACCGTGGCAGGTCTCCGACAGGCACCGGTCCCGCTTCATCGACCGCAGGGCCCATGACGACGCCTATGCCGAGGCGCTGTCCCTTGCCTTCGACCTGATCCTTATCTTCCGCACGGTCCTCACCATGATCTCGCGTTCGGGACGATGACGCGGCCCGCTGCGTCGAACCCCTCGTCTGCATCCTGCTGATCGCAGCGGTCCACCTGACGCCGGGTCCGCAGGAGGGCCGACGCCGCAACCGACAGGACGAAGCCGACGGAGCCGCAGAGCATATAGAGCAGGATCGCCGCGAGAAGCCCGAATGCCAGCCATCCGACAATCGCACCACAGATCGCAAAAACCAGTCCGACGACGATGGACGGGAAAGCTCTCATCGGAACTCCACCAAAGGGACGCCGCCATGGGGCGTGCGGCGCATCTCCCTAACCCTTACTTCATTGATGGCACGGAATCGCGTCAGAAAGATGACGCTGGACGCGAAATCGCGAATCGAACGTGGTCAGACGGCACCATGCCCCATCCTCGCGACCATCCGCGCGGCGACCTGGTCCCAGTCATAGCGGTCTTCGGCGATGGCCCGGCTTGCGGCGCCGTAGCGCGCGGCGAGGGCCGGATCGTCGAGGATTGCGCAGAGGGCGCGGGCCAGTCCGGCCACGTCGCCCGGCGCCACAAGCGCGCCGTTCACGCCCGGTTCGACCATGTCTGGCACAGCACCCACCTCGGTGGCGACCACGGGCAGCCCGTGCCACATCGCCTCGACGAAGACGATACCGAAGGGCTCGCGCAGCGTCGGCAGGCAGAAGATCCCCGCCTCGGCGAACTGGCGGGGCATGTCCCCGAGCGGCACCCGCCCCGCCACGTCGCAATTGCGGAGACCGCCCGTGTCCGGCGTGCAGCCGACGATGCGCAGCCGAGCGTCGGGATGCCGGTCGAGCACGATCCGGAAGGCCTCCAGAAGCGCAGGACCGCCTTTCCTCTCCCAGTCGATGCCCGCGAAGAGGATGGTCTTGCGCTGACCCGGCGCGGTGACATCGGCGGGGGCCGTGGGAACGGGGGCGTTGCTGCCGGCATAGACGCAGAGCACCCGGTCAGACGGAAGACCGTAGTCCTCCACCAGCGACCGCGCGACGTTGCTGCTGCGCACGAAGACGGTGACGGCCTGCGGGTAGATCCGCCGCTCGCAGGCCCTCCAGCCCGCGGAATAGAGCGCGGACTCTCCGGCGGCGCCATAACGGCGGTTCTCAAGATGGGTGTGGTCGGTATAGATGTAGTGGGGCAGGCCCGGCACGCTGGCGTCGAAGAGGGACTGCATCTGAAAGGTAACGTCATAGCCCCTCTCCCGCGCGACCTGCGCCGCCATCCGCTTGACCCAGCGAAAGAGCCAGGGCGTGCGGATCGCGGCATGCCTGAGCGATTTGCGCCCGCGCAGCAGGTCGGGGGCATAGGTCGCAGCGGCGATGGCGCCGGCCATGCCATAGGCCAAGGGTGCCCGCCGCAGGCGGGGAATGACCTCGACCACCTCGATCTCGCAGTCCGGAAGCGCCCGGCGCAGGGCCGAGAGCGTCCGGGCATTGGCCTCCGGGGCCGGAGGGGAAGCCGTCAGCGTGAAGAACCCGATCCTGCGCACAGCCGCCCGCCCCTGCCAGCCTCCGAAGGCGCGATGCGCACCTTTCGCGACACATTGCCCGACCTCGAGTCCAGTTGCCAGCGGATGACAGCCAACCCCTTCATCCGGCATCCTGAATCCGCGGATCGAGCAGCATGACCCGGGCCCTTCTCACCGCGCCGCGCCGTCTGATCCTGCGGTCGGGCGGTTGGCTCATCGCCAAGCAGATCGCGAGCCTCGCCAACGGTCTGCTGATCGCGGTCTTCGTCGCGCGGCATCTCGGTCCCGAAGGCTATGGCGTGCTCAACTACGCCGTCTCTCTCGTCGCCATCGTGGCGCCGCTGACGACGCTCGGGATGCGCAACCTGTCGCTGCGGGAATACAAGATGCACCCCGAGGAGGCCCACACGATCCTCGGCACGGTCACCGCGATCCGCTTCGCCGGCGCCGCCGTCACGGTCCTGATCGTCTATTTCGTGGCCCGGACCTATCCGATCCCGCACGAGAACATCGCGATCCTCTGCGCCATCCTCGCCGGTGCTGCGCTGGTGAAATCCATCGACACGATCCAGGAATATTTCATCGCCCAGCAGGACCCGAAGCCCTTCGTGGTCTTCTCCGTCGCGGTCATGGCGGTCTTCGCCTGCGTCAAGATCGCGCTGATCCTGCTGGGGATGGGCGTCAATGCCTTCATTCTCGCGCTGGCCGCCCAGGGCGCGGTGTCGGGTCTCGGGGCGCTGGTGGCCTATCGCCGCCGCACCCGGGGCCTGCCCGGCCCGCGGATCGAGAGGGCGCGGGCGTGGCGCTACCTCAAGCAGGGCTTTCCGCTGATGCTGGGCGCGCTTTCGGCGGTCATCTACCTCAAGTCCGACATCCTGATGCTGTCCTACCTGGCCGGGCAGGAAACGACCGGCATCTATGCCGTGGCCGCGCGGCTGGCGGAGGCCTGGTATGTCCTGCCCACGGCCATGGCGACGGCCCTCTTTCCGCGGATGGTGGAGCTGCGCGACAGCTCCCCCCGGCACTATGCCCTGCGCGTGCAGGACGCCCTCGACAGCTTCGCCGCCTTCGGCACGCTGATCGCGGCGAGTTCGCTCTTCTGGGCCGGGCCGGCGGTCCGGTTCCTGTTCGGCGCGGAGTATGCCGCGTCCACCACCGTGCTGCAGATCTATGCCTGGGTCGGCATCGTCTTCGCCACGCGGGCGCTGATCCACCGGTGGCTGCTTGTCGAGGGCATCTTCTGGGCCTCCGCGATGATCCATGCGACGGGCGCGGTGGCGAACGTGGCTCTGAACCTGCTGCTGATCCCGCGCTACGGGGCGGAGGGGGCGGCGGTGGCGACGGTCATCTCCTACACGCTGGCGCCGATCCTGCTGGCGCCGGTGGTGCCCTCGCTGAGACAGCCTGCCATGATGCAGCTGAAGGCCATCGCCTGGCCGCGCCGCATCGCGGATCTCCGGCCGGGCGGGCGTTCGAAAACCACCGGGGAGTAAGACCATGGGACCGCTTCTGAACCGCCGCCGCAAACAGGCGCTGCGCCTCCTCATCGAGCCGGTGCGGCCCCTCCTCGGGCCCTCCGGACACCGCTGGGCCGAGGCGCAGGTCAACCCCCGGGGCAACCGCTATATCCCGCCCGCGCTGGGGATCACGGGCTTCTTCCAGGCGCTCCATGACGCGGGCACGCCCCATGTCGTCCTGCGCTGGTTCGAGGACCTGCCCCGCGTGGGGCGGGGCCATGACGTCGACATCCTCGTGTCGGACGAGGGCATGGCGCAGGTCGACGCGCTTCTGTCGACATGGCCGCGCGGGCAGAAGATCGATGTCTTCTCGGTGACGGGGGCCCATGGCGGCAGCTTCCGGCCGGATCTTCTGTCGGGCGGCGTGCCCGGATTTCCCCCCGCGATCGGCGCTGCGATCCTCGCCACGCGGCGCCCCGGCAATGGTCCATGGTCCGTGCCCGCGCCGCGGGAGCACCTGCTCGGGCTCGCCTATCACGCGGTCTACCTGAAGGGCCATCACTCGGGCCTCGCGCCCGACGCGGAGACCCCGCCGCGTCAGGACGGGTCCCGCGATTACGCCACCGTCCTGCGCAGCCTCGCGCCCGGCGCGGGGATCGCGCTGCCCGCCGAGATCACCCTCGACAGCCTCGACCGTTTCCTCGCGGAGCATGGCTGGCAACCCGGGCCCGCGCATCTCGAGGCGCTGAAGCCCTTCAACCGCTGGCTGGCGGAGCGCCGATGAGGGGCCTTTGCGTGGTCGCCCTGGAGGGTCCGGACGAGGCGCTGGCGGGATCGGTCACTGCCGCCCTTGCCGCACGGGGCTTCGAGGTCTTCGACACCTGCTCCCTCGACCGGCTGCCCGATCCGCCGTTCCGGAACGGCACGGCCCTGATCGCCTTCAACCCGCTTCTCGAGAGCGAGACCACGCCCGCCGCGGCCTTCGCCAGCCCCGAGCTTGCGCGGGCGGCGCATCTGGTGTCCACGCTCGACGGGTCCTCCCGCCTGCGCATCACCCGCAGCGAGGCCGAGGCGGAGCGGATCGCCCGCTGCCTCCTCGGTCCCGGGGCCATGGCGGAGCTCGACGCGGCCCTCGCCGCCGCCCGCGCCCGGATGGCCACCGACCGGACCGTCCTCGCCGATCTCAGCCGCTTCAAGTACCGCGCCAAGGTCGAGCGCGTGGCCCATGGCGACGGGACCGCCATCCTCAAGACCTACCGGCCAAGCGCCCGCGACGCCCTCGCGCGCGAGGCCCTGTTCGTCGATCACATGGGCCGGCTGAGCGGGGTGCCGCCCCGCATCCTCGCCCGCGACGACCGCTCGCTGCTGTTCGAGGACATCCCCGACGCCCTGCGCCGGCGCCGGATCCTCGGACTGCGGCTGCCCCTGCCGCTGCCTCTGGCTCTGGTGCGCGACCTCGCCGCGTTCGTCCGGCTGTGCTGCGCCGAAGGCTTCGACGCCATCGACCTGACGCCGCGCGACAACATCCTGATCGACGCCCGGAGCGGTCGCCTGCGGGCCATCGACTTCGAATTCGCCACCCGCCGCGACGGCCCGGTTTCCCCCGAAGAGAGCTACGCCCTCAGCGGCGTGCCGAAGGACGCCACCGTCGCCCGCCCGCTGCTGAACGCCATGGACGAGGACCCCTACCCGTCGAAATGGCGCCCCTACACGGGCCTTTCGAAACGAAGCTTCCTCGACGATCCGCCGTGGCTCCAGCGGCTGAAGCGCGCGACGCTGCACCCGTTCTGGCTCATCGGCTTTGCGGCGGGCGCGGCCCTGCGCCGGCGCCGCCACGGGAGGGACAGGGCGGCGAGCTTCGCTCAGGTCGCGTGGCGCCCCGCCGCCGGGTCAGACGCCCCGCGGGAGGCGGGCGCGGAGCGCCGCGAGCAGGCGTAGGGTCAGGGCGGAACCCCGGTTCCGGATCGAGGCGGCGGGCCGCAGCACGTCGCGCGCCAGCCGCATCCGCAGGGGCGATCCCCCGATGAAGACCTTCGCCGGCATTCCCGTGAGCCGCGCAATATCGGCGCGCGTCGCCGGGTCCGACAGCATCGCCGCCAGCCCCTGCGGCGCGCTAAGGCACCGGGGCCGGTCGAAACCGAGGAGCCGCAGCGCGGTCCCCCCGCGGTTGACGAGGACGCCCTGCCCCGGGTCCCAGCGGTCAAGCCCGATCCCCGCCCGCGCGGCCTCCGAGAGCAGCGCCCGCAACCGCAGGCTCAGGTCGAGGGGCAGCGGTCCCGGCAGGCTGTTGGCGGGAACGAACTCCGGCCCGGGATCGGCAAGGTCGATCCAGCCCTCGCCAGTCGCCACGATCCGGCACAGGTCCGGATGCTCCCCAAGAAGGCCCTGCGCCGCGGCCGCCGAAGCCGCATGCGCCGCCAGATGCGGCCGGAACACGCGCCGCGCCACGCCGTCGCCGCGCAGGCAGGCGGCGGTCAGGTTGCGTCCCGCCATGGGCGCCGCAGCCCCCGTCGCCTGCCCCAGAACCTCGCGCCGTTCGGCCACGCCCGCCTTCAGCGCCTCCAGCCCGGATGCCGTCAGGAGCTGCTCAGCGATGCGGAACGCCTCGGCCGAATGGTCGGAGGAATGGAGCGGGTTGAAGCTTTTCGCGAGGCCCGTCGCCGCCTCGACCCTCTCACGCATGGCCATCTTGACCTCGAGCGCGCGCGCGTTGTCGAGAAGCGGATGCAGCCTCTCCGTGGCAGCACCGGGCCGCACCGGAAAGCCGTCGAAGGCGAAGATCATGTGCCGGGGCGGCCCGCCGCTGACCGGGAACGGCCCCGACCCCCAGTTGCCGCCCCGGCTCGATTTGCGCATCCGCTCGGAGGCGGCATCGTCGAGCGCGAGATCGGCAAGCGGCTCGAAGCCCAGTTCCAGAAGCACCTCGGTGAGCTGCGGCAGAAACCCCCGCGCGATCGCGCGCTCCCGCACGAAGAACGCGGTCAGACCGGGTTTGGTCCGGGGACCCGTGCCCGCCGGCTCCAGCAGCGTCTCGGCAAGCCAGGGATCGGCCAGCGCGAGCCGTTCCAGCATGTCGTGCGGCGGTTGCCATCCCGCCGCGGCGAGATCTTCGCAGAGCCCGGCCCGGTGCGCCGAGTCCGGCACGACCTCCGGCGCCTGCGCCCCTGCGAGCCGCGCGGGGGAGCGGAAGAACGCGGTCACATAGGCCGAGAGCAGCTCCCGCTTCTCCGGCGGCAGGCCGCCCTCGTTCCGGGCCCGCGCGAGCAGGCGCTCCCCGAGGTCCACCGGCATGATCGCCAGCGTGATCGCCTCGTAGGGCTCCGCGTCCAGCCGGAACGAGCCGCCCTTCGATCCGGTCGTCGTATAGAGCGCGGCGCGGATCCCCTTCATCCCCCGCAGGGCCTTGCGGACCTGCGCGGCCTCGTCGGGCTCCACGAGCAGCGCCAGCCGGCTCTCTTCGCCTCCGTGCAGCGCCGCGAGGACCAGAGCGTCGATTTCGCCCAGCCGGACGAGGTCGCCGGTCCGCGCGCTGCCGGGCAGAGGCGGGACCGATTCCGCGAGGGGACGCACACTGTCAGACACCGAGGACCTCCGCATAGGCCGCGATCACCGCATCGGGCCGGAACGCCTGCGCGCGGCGCGCGGCGCGTCCGGACAGCTCCTGCCGCTGTCCCGCATCCCCGAGCCGGTCGATGGCTGCGGCTATTGCGGCGACGTCGTCCACCGGCACGAGGACCCCCGCCTCCGCCGCGCCGTCGGGCGTGAGGATCTCGCGCGGGCCGGACCGGCAGTCGGTGGCGATGACCGGGATGCCCAACGCCATCGCCTCCACCATCGCGTTTGGAAATCCCTCGCTCCGGGAGGCCGAGACCCAGGCCTCGGCCCGTGCCACGACCGCATGCGGGTTCTCCAGATACCCCGGCAGATGCAGCCGGTCCGCGATCCCCAGTTGCCTTGCCAGCGCCATGAGTCGCCCCCTTTCCGGTCCTTCGCCCACCATCACGAGATGGCCTGGGAAGCCCGACGCGGCAAAGGCCCGCAGCAGGACCTCCCCGCCCTTGTTCGGCACGAGCCGCCCGACGTTGACGAGAAACCGGCCGGGGAGCGGGACCGCGGAGGCCTCGGCGGCCCGCGCTTGCAGGGACCCGATCTCCACCGGATTGGGGATGACGCGCAGGCGCCCATCCGCCACGCCGTAGCCGTCGCGCAGCTCATCGGCCACGCCCTGCGACACCGCCACGACCGCATCGGCGCGCGGATAGAGCCGCGCCACCACCGCCCGCAGGACCCTGCCGCGCGGCCCCGCCCCCAGATGCGTCGTGGTGTTGACCCGTTCGCTGACGACACACCTCGACCCGCCCCTCCGGCAGGCGAGGATCGCCGCGCAGTTGGCGCGCGTCAGGAAGGACAGCACCACGTCGGGCCGCCACTCTGCGACCAGCCGCCGCGTCTCGCGGATGCTGCGCCAGAACGAGCCCCGGCTGTCGAGCCGCACCAGCTCCACCCCTCCGGGCAGGGGCCAGGCCGCCGGCAGATCGTCGAGCAGGGCCAGACGCACCTGCCCCTGCGGCAGCCGCCCGGCCAGACCCGCCGCGACCCGCGCCATGACCTTCTCCGCGCCGCCGCCCTCGAGGGAATTGATCAGCAGCAGGACCCGCTGCCCTTGCCCCTCAGACATCCGGCGCGGACCTCTCGACCCCGATGATATGGATCCCGTCGCCGGGCAGTGCGTCGAGCAGCTTCAGCGTGCGGCGCGCGATCACGTCCCAGTCGTAATCCGCCGGATCGAACCCCTGCCGCACCCGGTGCCGCGCCGGATCGCCCCTCAGCCCCTTGGCCCAGTCCTCGACCGAGCCCGGCTTTACGTAATGGCGATTCTCGAGACCGATGTTCCGGTTCGGCTCGATGTCGCTCAGAAGGACCGGCGCGCCCGCCTTGAGCGCCTCGAGCGCCGCGATCGACAGGCCCTCGTGCAGCGACGGCAGCACGAAGAGCGCGGCCTGCCGGTGCAGCGCGAAGATCGTGTCGCGGTCGAGCCGCCCCGCGAGTTCCACGCCGTCCCCCGCCATCCCCATGATCCGGCGCGAATAGCCGCTCTCGTGGTCCGCATCGCCCACGATCAGCAGCTTCATCGGCGGCTCGCTCCGCGCCGCGCCCGACGCGCGGAAGGCGTCGATGAGCGTGTCCTGCCCCTTTTCCGGCTCGATCCGGCCGACCTGGATGACGAAGCGCCCGGGCCGAAGCCCGTGCCGCGCCATCACCGCCTCGGCATCGCCCGCCGTTCGGGGCGCGGAGACACCGTTGGGAAGATGGGTGATCCGGTCGGCGCGTGCGGGCGCGCGGGCCTTCAGCCGCGCGGCCGTGCCCGCGGACACGGTGATGATCCGGTGCGAGAGGCGCAGGGCCAGCATCTCGCCCAGCCGCAGGATGAGCCGCGCGGGGAGTTTCCATTTCGCACGGGCGTAATCCTCGCCGTGGTGGGTGAAGAGCACCCCCATCCCGAGACCCCGCGCCAGAGGCACCGCGAGCCCCGGCCCGATCCCGTGCAGATGCACCGCATCCGCCTTCAGCGCGAGGCGCGCATGGAGGACGGCCCAGAGCGAATGACCCAGCGCCTCGGTCCCCTTGCCCGAGGGTGCGGCGAGGGCGATCTGCCGCACGCCGGGTGCGGGATCGGGCGCCGTGGCATAGCGGCGCCGGGACAGGACCGTGAGCGCGAGGTCATCCGATTGCCGCGCCATGCGGGGCAGCAACTCGGCGCAATGGGTCTCGATCCCGCCCATCACGTCGGGGATTCCGCGCAGACCGACAACGGCTACGTGTCGCATGTGGCGCCCTCCGCGCGTTCGTTCCGGACCCATGGCGGCAGACGCTCCGGGGTGGAGCCCCGGTGGCATAAGCTACAGAAGCAAATGGACTTTGTCCGCGTTGACGCTAAGGTGCCAGCACCGACTTCACTGCGGGGCAAGTGACGTGGCGTACGCTTGACGGCCCGCCGGACCCCCCGCCGTTTCCGGCGCAACCAAGGAACACGTCCATGACGAGGCCCAGCCTCAGCGTCGTCATCCCGACCTGCAACCGCACGGGTCTCCTTGTCGAGGCCGTCGAAAGCGCGTTCCGGCAGACCACGGGCGTGCTCGAGGTAATCGTGGTGGACGACGCCTCGGCCGAGGACCCGGGGCCCGCGCTGGCCCGCTTCGGGGACCGCCTCCGGCTCGAGCGGCTGCCGCAGCGGTCCGGCGCCAATGTCGCCCGCAATCGCGGCATCGACCTCGCCCGCGGCGATCTGGTGGGATTTCTCGACGACGACGACCTCTGGCTGCCGCACAAGACCGAGACGCAGCTCGCCGCCATGGCCGAGGGCGGTCACGCGGCCTGCCTCTGCCGCACCGAAAGCAGCACGCGCCGCCGCAGCGCGCGGGTGGTGGACGCCGACTGGCTGCGCCAGAGCACCCCCTGCGGCACGTCGGGCCTGCTGATCCGGCGCGACCTCGTGGCCGGGATGCGCTTCGATCCGGCCCTGCCCCGCGCCCAGGACTGGGACCTCTTCGTCCGGCTGGTGCAGCGCGGCACGCTGGCGATGGTGCCCGAGCCGCTCTATGCGCGGCGGACGGGACATGACCGGATCACCACGGCGACGCTGGACCTCACGCCCGCCGACCTGATGGAACAGGCGGCGGCCCTGCGCAAGCACCGGGACTGGCTGGGGGAGACGGCCTATCGTCAGCGCCTCGCGCGGCTGCTTCTCGCCCACCTGCCCCAGCGGCGCGGCAAGGCGCGGTTCGTCGCGGCCGCCCTGCGCCATGCCGGACCGCGTGCCGCCCTTGCGGAGCTTGTGTCCAAGATCAGGCGGCACGGCGGCGCGGCGCACGAGACGCCGTGAGGTTCCAGGCGGTCGCGGTCAGGATCGCCATCACGATCATTCCCTCGGGCCGGTCGAACACGGAGGTGCCCGTCGCCGCGAGCAGCACCGCGGCGAAGCCCGCCGCGGTCAGGACCCCGGCCCGCCGCGACGGCGCGCGGCCCGCAGCGACGGCGAGAGCGACCACGAAGCCGAACAGCCCCGCAGCCCCGAGAAGCCCGTGCTGATAGGTCACGCGCAGGTATTCGTTGTGCGGATGCACGGTCATGCCGGGCGCCATCGCCTCGGCGCCGTGACCGAGGAGAAGCGGCGCCAGCCGCGCCTCTCCGATGGCCGACGCATAGCTCGCCCAGATATAGAGCCGCGCCGAGAGGACGTTCTTGTCGGCGGCGGTGAATGTCTCGGGCGGCTTCATGAACCGGTCCCATTCGGCGGCCAGCGTCCCCAGCTCGGCAAAGCGCGCAGTGACGCCCCCGAGGACCCCGGCAGGCAGCATTGCGGGCAGCAGGATCAGCCCGGCGGCGGAGACCGCGAGGACGCCCGGCAGCCTCCGCCGCGCGATTCCGCGGTCACCCGAGAGCGCGAAGGCCAAGAGCAGCGGGAGGGCCGCGATCAGCATGGTCCGGTAATTGGCGAGGACGAGCGCCGCGACCGCCACCCCCACGGCGAGCCACGCCAGCCTCCGGTCCGTCCACGGCTGGATCGCCGCGACCCAGAGCCCGCCCAGCGCCACGACGGCAAAGACCGACTCGTGCCCGTAGCCGCCGATGTAGCTCAGCGACCCGTCCGGGCCGATCTTGGGCTGGCCCGCCACCAGCGACAGGAGCTGCATTCCGAGGGGCACCGCGAAAACCGCAAGGAGCGCGCGCAGCACGGGCCCGGGACCGTGGAGCGTGTAGGCCCGGTTCAGGAGCAGGGCCAGCGCCGCGAAGAGCACCCACATCGTGACATATCCGGGCAGGGCACCCCCCGCCCCCGACAGGACCGTCCCCGCGACCCCCAGCGCCGCAAGGACATAGATCGGCGTCGCCCGGTCCGTGCGATAGAGGCTCAGCGGCGTGGCCGACGCGACGAACAGGACCGCCAGCAGCGTGCCGAACGCGATCAGCGACTGGCCCGCGATCTGGGTCTGCACCGCCGTCGGGCCGAGCGCCGCCAGCGCGAACCGCATCCAGATCAGCGCGAAGGCGAGATGGGTCAGCCTGTCGCCCTGCATCGGGCGCAGATGGCGCAGGAGCAGCCAGAGGCTGCCGACGAGGACTGCGGCGGTGCCCGCCTGCCACATCCGTCCTACTCCTGTGCCGCCGCGATCGCCCGTGTCGGCTGTGGGGCGCGCGGCAGGTGGGCCGCGGGCTTCAGCGACCGGCGCGGCACGTTGTTGACAGCAATGGCATCGACCCGCGCCCCCGCGCCGCGCAGCATGGACACGCTCTGCTGCACGAGGGCCGAGGGCGTCTCGTTCCAGGTGCAGACCATGAGCACCCGGCTCGCCATTTCGCCCATCTCCAGCGCATCCGCCGACCGCAGCACGCTCGGTCCGTTGATGAGGATGATATCGGTGCTCTTGAGAATGCGCAGCCGGTCCGCGAGATCGCCCGCGGCTTCGGTCGAGCCGAGATTGAGGGCCCGCATCGTGCGCTCGGTGTAATCGAGGTAGCGGAACGGCATGTCGCGCAGCGCCTTCACGCTGTCGATGGCCACGAGGTCCTCCGCCTGCCCGTCGATGTTGACCAGCACCGTCGACGCCCCGCCGAGGGCGAAGGTCTCGGCCAGCGCCACGCAGAGGCCGGACTTGCCCGGCTCGGCGCGGGCCGAGGTGACGAAGATCACGTGGGCCTGTCCGGCCTTGCGGGCGCGCAGCCTGTAGCGCAGCCAGCGCAGGCTCTGGGCCTCCGGCGACTCGGGCTGGGCACGGACCCGCTCCAGCAGCGCGAGCGGCGCGTTGCCGCCCCTCGGCGTGGACAGCTGCTCGACCTGGTCCACTCCGGTCAGGTCCGCCAGGTCCTCGGCGTTCCGCACGCGCGGCCGGTTGTCGCGCAGAAGCGCGATCAGCAGAAGCGCCAGCGCGCTGGCGCCGAGACCCGCGACCACCGCGAGCTTCGCCTTCTGGGGGGCGATGGGCGCCGCGGGCACATCGGCCTCGGTGATGATGCGGGCATCGGGGATCTGGAACTGGCTGCGCTCCCGCAGCTCCTTCAGCTGCACGAGAAAGCGGTTGTAGACCTGCCCGGAGGCCTCGGCCTCGCGCGCGAGCTCGGTGAGCCTGAGTTCGGACTGCTGGCGCTCCACGAGGTCGCCGCGCATCCCACGCAGGTCCTCGCCGGCAGCGGCCAGCCGCTGAGAGAGGATATCGACCCGCACGTCGAGCCCCGACAGCGCGGATTCCACCTCGGTTTCGAGCCGGGCCTGCACATCGTCCCGTACCTCGCGCTGCGCCGCGACGACGGGCAGGTCGCCGAACCGCGCCTCGCGGTCCGCGAGCTCGGCCTCTGCGGCCACGAGCTCCTCGTAGACCGCGCTGATCGACGGGATTTCGACGCGCGGGACAAGCGACATGAAATTGCGCGACGCGTAGAGCCGCCGCAACTCGTCCCGCCGCCCGAGGGTGTCCGACAACTCGGCCTCGAGGCGGGCGATCTGCCGCGACAGTTCCTCGATCCTCAGCTCGAGATCGGCGACCGCCTCGGCCCCTGCGGAAAACTGCTCGCCGCGAAACGCGGTCACCCTCTCGTCCGCTTCCTGCAGCGCCGCGCGAAGCTGTTCGGTCCGCGCCTCTAGCCAGACCGTCGCCTCCGTGCCGGAGGCGAATTTCTTCGCCAGTTCCTGCTCGATATAGGTCGCGGCGACGGCATCGCTGATCGCCGCGGCAAGAGCCGGGCTGCGCGACTGGGTCCGTACCTCGATGATGGCGCTTTCGCCCAGAACCCGGATCTCGACCGCTTCGCGCAGTTCCCGGATCACCCTCGCGAGCGGGTCGCCCGGCGCGATCCGCAACGCCCCCTCTTCCGGCTCGGAGGCCGGCATCAGACCGGAGACCGCATCACGCAGCCCCGACAGCGCCCTGTCCGCAAGTCCCGGCTCACGCAGCGCCGGGTTGAACTCGGCCCTCTCGGCGAGCCCGAGGTCCTGGACCACGGCGCGCAGAACCTCCGTCGACTTCATCACGATGACGGTGCTCTCTGCCTGCGCCGGGGTCACCCGGGGCGCCGCCGCCGCGGCGGTCGCGTCGATCACCGTCGTCGTGGCGGGTTCCAGCAGCACCTGGGTCCGGGCCGAATAGGTCGGCGCGACCGTCGAAAGCGCGGCATAGGCCGCCACGGCGGCCAGAGCGCCGCAGAGGCCGACAAGCCATTTGTTGGCCCAGGCGAGCGACAGGAGCGACGGCCCGCCGCCGCCGTCCACAGCGGTGACCCGCTGTGCGCCGCCGTTTGCCGAAATGTCCCATCCGTCCGTCACTGCGCGTCATCCGATTCATGCCGGGGTCTCGTTTCAACCGCGACCGCGGTGACCTTATGGGATAGTCCTTTCCCGGCCGGATTGCACTATCCCGGCCACCGCTCCGGCGCCGCTTAGCGCTGCGACCGGATGCCGCGAGCGCGCCGCACCGCGTCCGGCAGGACAGAAATGACGTCGTGTAATCAACGGGAAGGTCGGAGCTTCCCTCGCTGCCTCCCGGAGCGGGGACGAGGCGGTGCGGCACCGCGCGGATGCGCACCGCGGAGGGCGCTCCTGCACCGGAGCCCGACCGGCACGGTCGACGCCGCCGGACTGCCCTGCGGCGACGGGCGTCAGCGGCCCGGCGGGCAGCCGCGCAGCATCGGGTGGATCTCGCCCGTCTCCCGGGGGTCTTCGGAAAGGTAAATGATTTCAGGGTCTTCGCCCCTTTCGCAGGACACGAGATCCGGCGACAGACGCGCCGCGCCATTGAACCGCGTGTCATGAACCCAAAGCGTCACGGCGTCGCAATCAGCGAACCAGACGAGCGGGCCTTCATCCGGTCGGCTGAGGCTGGACGCCACCAGAACGTGGGGTCCGGACCGCCAGTAGCGGATCGGCCGGTTGCCCGGGCCGCTCACCTCGAGCCCCACGAATTGCGACAGGTCGGCCTTGATGTCGAGCGCGGCATCGGCGTTCCAGTCGCTGATCCGAACCGAGTGTCCGTAGAGCTCCCCGGGTGCCGCAAAATCGACGGCGTCGTAATTCGTTTCTCCGTACGAGAGCCAATCCGGCCAATCCGGCGCGATTACAACGTCGTGGAGAAACAGCCGGACCACCGAATCGCCCCGAACCGCGGCGTCGTCCGGCTCCTCGATCCGGATGCCGGCCCCAAAGGCGTCGCGCGAGGCCAGCGGGCCGATCCGCAGACCGCTCAGCGCCACATCGCCGCCGTTTTCGCCGCGCCGCACGGTGACCGCGTATTTCGCCTGCGAAATCTCGGCCCCGCGCAGCCAGACCGGCGTCTCGAGCCGCTGGCGCCCCGTGAGCGTCCCGGCCTCGGGCGGCGGCGCGCCGAAACTCTCCTCGAGCCAGCCCTCCGCCACCCGGTCCGTGCAGGAGGATGTCTCGGCGCCCGTACCAGTGGCTTGAAGGCCGACGCCCGACGCCATCGCCACGATCGCGCCCCACCGCAGTGGTCCGGCGGTTCCAGCCCGCATGTGCCTGCCTCTCGCTCGTCTCACCGGGTCATCCTGCGTCATGTCCCCCGCCCCGCAAATCCCTCCGGCCCGGCATCGGCGGGAACTCGCGGCCTGACGCCGACAGAATGATCGGCCTGATGCTGTTCGTGCAAGACACCCGCATGGGGCGCGCCATCCGCGCGACGGCAAAAGATCCGACCGCCGCGCGCCGCGTCGGCATCCCGGTCAATCGTGTGAGCGCCATGGCGTTCCTGATCGGCCCGGCCTTCGCGGCGATGGCGGGGGTCCTTCGCATCGTCAGCCTGACCGGCAGCACATGGCGCTGCCGGCGCGGATCGGGCTTACCCCTGCGGTCGTGGTGCAACCCCCGGCCTGCGGCACCGATGATCGCTGCACGGGCACTACCTCTGGGCGTGCGCCGCCGGCTCTGCTGGCGGCGAGGCAGCACGGGCGCAAGCTCCTCTTCGGCACCAAGACATCCGCGAGCCGAACCTCACGCCGGGTATTGGCAGACAGAACAGCGCGTTGGACGAGCCCCCAGTGCAGCGGCTGTTTTTTTGTATAAAAAATTTGTTTACACATATGAAAAATGATGCATGCTCAACCCATCCGCAGCACGATCAGAGGCCCCAATGACCACGCTGAAGGGAATAGCCTGGGATCATCGCCGCTGCTGGGGCCCTCTGGATGCGAGCGTAGCCCCTTGGCGCGCCGCCACCGGGCAGGACGTGACCTGGGACCGGCGCAGCCTCTATTCCTTCGGCGAGGGCGATCTTGTCGAGTTCATCGAGGATTACGACCTGATCGTCTATGACCATCCCTTCGTCGGCGACATTGCCCAGAAGGGCCTGATGTGGGATCTCGCCCCCCTTCTTACAGAGGCCGACCGCACTGCCTTTGCCGCCGATGCACTTGGCCGGTCGTGGGACTCCTACCACTATGCCGGCGGCATCTGGGGCCTGCCGCTTGACGCCGCCGCCCAGACCGCCGCCTGGCGACCCGACCTGATGGAGCGCGCAGGCGAACCCGTGCCGCAGACGCTGCAAGAGGTGCTGGCCCTCGTCCCCCGCCTGCAGGCCAGGGGGTTGCAGGTCGGCTGGGCGGCCAAACCGACCGACCTGATGTGCACCTTCCTGTCGCTTTCGACCACGCTGGGCGCCGATCCGGGCCGCGGCCCCGACGGGACCTTCGTCCCTGCTGAGATTGCAGAGGCGGCTATCGACCTGCTGCGCCAGCTCTGGCCTCTGGTGCACCCCCTGTCCCACGGCTGGAACCCGATCCGCTGCCTCGATCACATGGCGGCGACGGACGAGGTCGCCTACGTGCCCTGGCTCTTCAACTACGTGAATTACAGCACCGATGGCCGCATCCGCTTCGGCGGACCGCCGCATCTGGGCGGCGGGACGCCGGGCAGCGTGCTGGGCGGCGCCGGCATTGGCATCACCAGGTCCTGCAAGGAGCCCGACGCCGCTCTGGCCTATGCGCTGCACCTGTGCAGCCCGGAGTTCCAGGCCGGGCCCTATGTCGGCGACGGCGGCCAGCCCGGCAGCCGCCGCGCCTGGACCTCGGCAGAGGCGGACCGGATCACCAACGGGTTCTTCTCCGCGACAAGGCCGGTTCTGGAAACCGCATGGCTGCGCACCCGTGAACCGGGCTATGTCGGCTTCTTTCACGACGCGACGCTGCGGATCACCGCCGTGGTGGCAGAGGGCGCATCAGCACGCGACTTCACCGATTGGATGAACGCGGCCTTTGCCCGTCTCGCGCCAAACACCGAGGAGGCGCGGGCATGAACGACGAGAGCGCCCCCGCCGGCAACGAGACCGGCACCGGCAAACGCAGCTACAACGTCCCCGCCGCGGAAAAGGCGCTGGATATCCTCGAATTCATGGCCGGCCAGGTCGGCGGGCTGACCGCGACAGAGATCGCCACGCAGCTTGGCCGGTCGGTGCATGAGGTCTACCGCCTGCTGACGGTGCTGGAGGCACGCGGTTATCTCTACCAGCGCAAGCCCTCTGACGGCTACCGGCTGTCGCTGAAGCTCTTCGACCTCGCGCACCGGATGCCCTCTGTCAGGCGGCTGTCGGACTCGGCGCTCGATGTGATGCAGGGCCTTGCCCCCGACACCCTGCAATCGTGTCACCTCGGCGTGCTCAGCGGCCATGAATTCCTGATTGTGCTGCAAGTCGATAACCCGCTGCCGATGCGCTATTCCGTTGTTCTGGGGGCGAAATTCGACTTTTCCCAGACCAGCGGCGGCACCGTGCTCTTCGCCCATGCCGGCGAGGGCACACGGCAGAGCCTGCTGGACTGGATGCGGAACGGCGGCGCCGAGGACGGCGGCGCGCAGGAGATCGAGGCGCGCGCGGAACGGATCCGCGCCACCGGCTACGAGATGCGCCAGTCGCTGACCGTAAGCGGCGTGACCAACATCGCCGCCCCGATCTTCGATCACCAGGGGCGCGCGGTGGCCGCACTAACCCTGCCCTACATGCCGCAACGCGCCGCCACCGTGTCCATCGAAGCGGCCCGAGACCGGGTGCTGGAGGCGACCCGTGCGATCTCGCGCAACCTCGGCGCCGACGTGGCGGGAGGATAGGATGACCCCCGCCCGCATCCCGCTCGACGATCTGGTGGCGCGCGTGCCGCCGGGCGCGCGCATCGCCATCGGCGGGCATCATTTCGCCCGGCTGCCGATCGCCGCCCTGCTGCGGCTGGCCGATGCCGGCCCCGACGGGCTGCAATGGTTTTCCTGGGGTGGCGGGCTGGCGCTGGAAATCCTGCTGGAGGCCGAGAGGATCGCCAGCATCGACCTATGTTTTTCCAGCCTCGACATCTTCGGACTGCCGCCCCGGTTCCGCTCCGTGGCAGAGGCGCGCAGCCTGCCGGTCCGCGACTGGCCGGCGCTGTCGATGATCGCGGCGCTGGAGGCGGGGATGCGCAACCTGCCGTTCCTGCCAGTGCAATTGCCCGAAGGCTCCGACATGGCCGCCCGATGCCCGGGCCTGTCAGAGGCGCGCGATGCCGAGACCGGGCGCGCCTATGGCCGGGTCGCCGCCGTCCAGCCGGATGTGGCGATCTTGCATGCGCCCTACGCGGACGAAGACGGCAATGTGGCGATTTACGGCGCGCGGGCTCTGGACGTGCTGCTGGCAGGGGCCGCGCGGCGCACGCTGGTGACGGTGGACGAGGTCGTGCCCTCGGGCGAGTTCGCCTCCATGGGTCGGCTGACGGTGATCCCGCGCGTGCTGGTCGACGCCATTGCCCATGTGCCCGGCGGGGCCGCGCCCGCCTCCTGCCTGCCGCATCATGTCACCGACTGGCAGGCGGTGCGCGCGGCGGTCGAGGCGCCCGCGCTCCGCCCCGCTCTGGCCCGCCGCGAGGTGGCGCCAGATCTTGCCGCAGCGGCGCGCCTGACTCCGGCCGCGGTCCGGGCCGCGGCCTTTGCCGGCGCGCCGGACACTGGCGAGGCCACGACCGACGAGATCATGGCCGTCCACCTCGCCCGGATGCTCGGCCCCGACAGCTTTGCCAGCGCGGGGGCGGTGTCGCCACTGGCCAACGTGGCCTACCGGCTGGCGCGCGCCACCCATGCGCCCGACATGATGCTGATGACCTTCACCGCCGGCCATATCGACGTGCCGCCCGGCCCGCTGACCCTGTCGCTTTACGAGGTGGCGGATGCCGGCGCCGCCGCCGCCCATGCTGGCGGAGAGGACACCTATGCCGCCTATTATCAGGCCGGCCGAGTAAGCCACGAGATCATTGGCGCGGCCCAGGTCGACCGCCGCGGCCGCGTCAACAACCTCGAACTGACCAAACCCTCAGGTGCGCTCCTGCGGCTCGCGGGACAGGGCGGCATGTCCGACGTGGCCAACATGCACGCCGAGAACCTGCTCTACATCACCCGCCACGCCCTGCGGACCTTGGTCGAAGAGGTCACCATCGCCAGCTCCGCTCGCGGCATAACCGGGGCGGACCGAGCCGCGATGGGTTACCTGCCCGGCGGCACGACTGTCCTGACCGACCTTTGCCTGATGCGGCTGGACGAGGAGGCGCGCGAGCTGATCGTGACAGAGACCATGCCCGGCGTCGACGCCGACCGAATCCGCGCCGTCACCGGCTGGCCCGTCCGCTTCGCCCCCAACTGCACCGAGATCGCGCCCCCTGACGCCGAAACCCTCGCCCTGCTGCGCGACCGGATCGACCCCTTGGGCCTGCGGCGGCTGGAATTCGTGGCCGCTCGCGACCGTGCCGGCCTTCTCGACGACATTCTGGCGCGCGACCGGGCAGGTCTGCGCGCCTGCTTGACCAATGAGCAAAGCCTGGAACCTGCCGATGCCTGAGCGTCGCCCCCGGGCCAGACACACCGCCAGACTGCGTATCCGGGGAGGGATGCGCACCGGGCGGCAAACGGAGGAGGCCGGCTCCGCCTGATCGCGGCGCCAGCGACCTGGCACGGACCCCGCCGCGGTCGGGGGCTCCGTGCGTCAAGACAGATCGGACCGCGCCTTGGGAGGACAAGAATGACACGGATCACCGGAATGGCACTGGGCAGCGTCGCGGCGCTCGCCCTGACGGCAGGCATCGCCACTGCCGAGAACCCGCAGCGCATCGGCTATATCGTGAACTACGCCACGCATGAGTGGTATCAGAATGTCATCAAGGGGATGCAGGACCGCGCCGACGAACTCGGTATCGAACTGGAGGTCCGCGACGCCAACCTCGACGTCGCCCGCCAGGTTGCCGCGGCTGAGGATTTCATGGCGCAGGGCGTCGACGTCCTGATCATCACGCCGGTCAACGAGGACGGCGTCGTCCAGCTTCTGCGCCGCGCCGGCGAAGAAGGCATGCCCGTGGTGCTGGAGGGTAACCCGGTGCGCGGCATGACCACGATGGTGGCGATCTGCGACTACGACACCGGTTATCATGCCGGGGTCGCCGCCGGGAACCACGCCGCCGAACACCTCGGCGGAGAGGCCCGAGTGATGAACGTGGGCCTGCCGCTCCTGTCGGCGACCGTGCTGCGGTCGATGGGCTTCATGGACGGGCTGCAGACCGTGATCCCCGACGCCGAAATGGTCCACGACCTCGACGGCGGCGGCAACCCCGACCGCTCGCTGGAGGTTTCGGCGGCGGCCCTCGCGCAGAATGCCGATATCAACATCATCTACGGCATCAATGACAGCTCCGCCCAGGGCGGGCTGCAGGCGTGGAAGGCGTCGGGCCGCGAGCAGGACGACCTCCTGGTCGTCGGCACCGGCGGCGAGGGCCTTGCCTTCATCGCCGCGATGCAGACCGAACCGGCCTGGCAGATCGAGGCGGCGATGTTTCCCGAGAAGGTCGGCTTCACCACGCTCGACGCCGCCGTGGCGCTCTACAACGGTGAGGAGCTGCCCGAGCACATCGTCTCTCCGACAGCGCCCATGATCGGCGATGAGTGGTCGCAATTCTACAGCGTCGAGGGCACCACCCGGACGATCAACTGGGACGCCGTAAACCAGCTCGAGGCCCCCGAGGCCTGCATGAAGACTGCCGCCGACCTCTGACCGGACCGGCACAACCGGCCCTGGGCGCGCCCTGCGCCCAGGGCCACCCCTTCAAGGACCACTTCATGGCCACCACCAATGTCGCCGCACCCGCGCGCGCCACCGGCCTCGCCGCCAACGGCCAGCTTATCCTGCTGGGCCTCCTGGTGTTGCTTGTCCTGGGCTTCTCCATCGGCGCGCCGCAGTTCTTCTCGGCCGAAAACCTCGTCGCGATCCTTCGGCAATGCGCGCTGGTGCTGATCGTGGCCGCCGGCATGACGCTGCTGCTGATCTCGGCAGAGGTCGACCTGTCCGTCGGCGCCTCGCTGGCCTTCTGCGGCTGCGTGGCGATGGACGTGACAAACCAGACCGGCAGCGTGGCCCTGGGGGCCGCCGCCGGCATCGGCTTCGGCGGACTTGTGGGGGCGTTCAACGGTGCGGTGGTCACGCGGCTGCGCGTCAATTCGCTGATCGCCACCATCGCCACGCTGATGATCCTGCAAGGCGCCGTCTACCTCTACACCCGCGAGGCGGTGCAGAACCGGCACCAGCTTCCCGCCTTCACCGAGCTTTCCACCGGCTATGTCGGCCCCGTGCCGATCCCGGTGATCCTGGCCACGATCGTCTGCCTCGTCGCCTGGGTGATCCTGTCGCGCACCGTGCTGGGCCGGACGATCTATGCCATCGGCGCCAATGCCAGCGCCGCACGGCTGGCCGGGCTGCGCCCCATGCGCATCCGCTTCGGCCTCTTCGTGGCGACCGGGCTTCTGACCGGGCTGGCCGGGCTGATCCTCGCCTCGCTGATGAATGCGGGCCAGCCCACGGCGGGCCGCGGGTTCGAACTGACCGTCGTGGCGGCAGTGATCCTCGGCGGCACCAGCCTGTCGGGCGGGCGCGGCACCCTCTTCGGCACCGTGCTGGGGGTTCTGGTGCTCAAGGTCATCGACAACGGCATCATCATCATGCGCTGGAACCAGGATCTGCAGATGGTGGTGCCCGGCGTGGTCATCATCGTCGCCACATGGCTGGACCAGGTGCGGAGGCGCGGCGATGGACACTGAGACCCTGACCCGCCCCGCCCTGCAGATGACGGGGATCGGCAAACGCTTTCCCGGCGTCGTGGCGCTCGACGATGTCAGCCTGTCGCTCGAACCCGGGCAGGTCCATGCCCTGATGGGCGAGAACGGCGCGGGAAAATCCACGCTGATCAAGATCCTCGCAGGCGTCTACCTGCCCGACGAGGGGACGATCCACATCAGCGGAGAGGCGGTGGACCTGCGCTCGCCCCGCGACGCGCTGGCCCGCGGTATCAAGGTGGTGTTTCAGGAAATCGCCCTGATCGACGAATTCACCGTCGCCGAAAACCTGTTCCTCGGCGAATACCCCACCGGCCCGCTCGGCTCGATCAAGTGGCGCCGGATCGAGGAGGAGGCCGCGGCGCTTTTCGACCGCGTGGGCTTTGCCGTCGATCCCCGCGCCCGGGTGCGCGACCTGCCGGTCAGCCAGCAGCAGATGGTGGAAATCGCCCGCGCGCTGGCCGCGGACGCGCGCATCGTGGTGATGGACGAACCCACTTCATCGCTGACCCCCACGGAGGTGGCGCAACTCTTCGAGGTGATCCGCCGCCTCACCGGGCTGGGGATCGCCGTGCTCTATGTCAGCCACAAACTCGACGAGATCTTCGAGATCGCCGACACCGTGACTGTCCTGCGCGACGGCGCCCATGTCTCCACGAAGCCGAAGGCCGACCATACCGAGGACAGCCTGATCCATGACATGATCGGGCGGACCATCGACGCGCTCTACCCCCGCACCCGCGGCCATCAGCCGGGCCGGGTCATGCTGTCGGTGGAGAACGTCGAAAGCGCCAAGGGCCCGCAGGGCGTCAGCTTTACCGCCCGCGCCGGAGAGGTGGTGGGCTTTTTCGGCCTGATGGGTGCGGGACGGACCGAACTTGCCAAGGCCATCGTCGGCTTCGATCCGATCCGGTCGGGACGGATCGAGGTCGACGGCAGCCCGCTCAGCCCGCACGACACCGCCACCGGCGTGCGTCTCGGGATCGGCCTTCTCAGCGAGGACCGAAAGCGCGAGGGGCTGATGCTGGACCTTGCCGTCACATCCAACACCTCGCTGGCTTCTCTGCCGAAATGGGCGCGGGGCGGCTTCATCGACGCGGGCGCCGAACGCGACGCGGTGCAGGGCTATGTCGACCGCTTCCGCATCCGCACGCCAGGCCTCGACCAGCCGATAAAGCTGCTGTCGGGCGGCAATCAGCAAAAGGTGCTGGTGTCGCGCTGGCTGATGAAGGGGCTGAAGGTCATCGTCGTGGACGAACCCACCCGCGGCATAGACGTCGGCGCGAAATCCGAGATCTTCGCCCTGATCGACGCGCTGGCCTCCGAAGGGCTGGCGGTGGTGATGATGACCTCGGAAATGCCGGAGCTTCTGGGCCTGTCGGACCGAATCATGGTGATGGCGGGCGGCCGCATCACCGCTGAACTCGACGCCGCGACCGCGACGCAGGAGGAGATTCTCAATGCCGCCATCCTCTGACACCGCCGCCACCCGCGCCCCGGCCCGGCCGCTGGCGCAGCGGCTGAAGGGACGCAACGAACCGGCGCTGCTCTTCAGCCTGATCGTGCTCCTGGTTTTCTTCTCACTGGCCGGCGACACCTTCCTGACCCAGCGTAATCTCACAAACGTGCTGGGCCAGGCCGCCTATCCGCTGATCGCCGGCATCGGCGTGGCCATCGTCGTGCTGGCCGGAGAGATCGACGTCTCGGTCGGATCGCTGCTCGGCGCCGTGGCGATCCCGCTGGTGGAAATCATGAACCTCACCGGCTCGCTCGGCTTCGGAATCGCCGCCGCCCTGACCTTTGCAGCACTCGTGGGTGCGGTGAACGGCTGGCTGGTGGCCTATGCCCGGATCAACTCGCTGATCGTCACGCTGGGCATGCTCTTCGTTCTGCGCGGGCTGATCTATCTCTACACAGGGCAGCGCGCGATCCCCGACAAGGTCTATCTCGAAAGCTTCTACCAGATCGGCAACGGCCGGCTTCTGGGCATCCTGCCCTACCCCGCCGTCGCCGGGATCGTGGTGCTGGCGTTCTTCGTCTGGCTCTTGCGCCACCGCCGCTTCGGCCGCGAGATCTATGCCGTCGGCGGCAATCCCGAGGTCGCGCGTCTGGCTGGCTACGATGTGCGCCGGGTGAAGTTCCTGACCTTCGTGATTTCGGGCCTACTCACCGGCATCGCGGGGGTAATGCTGTCCTCGCGCCTCGGCTCGGCGGTCCATGTCACCGGGCTTGGGTTCGAATTCCAGGTGGTCGCCGCCGTGGTCCTCGGCGGTGTCAGCCTCGCCGGCGGCATCGGCACCCTGACCGGCGTGGCGCTGGGGGTGCTGATCCTGATGTTTCTCGCCAACGGGTTGGGGCAGCTCAACCTGCCCACCGAATGGCAGCTCGTCATCACCGGACTGATCATCATCGTCGCTGTGGCACTGGATGAGGCGCAGCGCAGGCGCGGCTAGGAGGAACAGATGGACAGACTTCAGGGGAAAGTGGCGGCGATCACCGGCGCCGCCGACGGGATCGGCCACGCCATAGCCAAGGCCATGGCCGCTGAAGGCGCCGCTGTGCTGATGTCGGACATCGACGAAACCAAGGGCAAGGCGGCGGCCCAAGCGATCCGCGCCGGCGGCGGCCGGGCGGAGTTCCTGCGGTGCGATGTGGCCGAAGACGCCGACATCAAGGCCCTGATCGACCGCACGGCGGACTGGGGCGGCAGGATCGACATCCTGGTCAACAACGCCGCCGTCGCCATCGGCGGAATGCCCGTCCACGACATGACTGACGAGGACTGGCACAGACTGATCGCGATCAATCTCACCTCGGTCTTTCGCGGTTGCAAATACGCGCTGCCGCACATGATCGCCCAAGGCTCCGGGTCGATCATCAACATGGCCTCGGCCCAGGGCCACATCGGGCTGGACGGCTGGACCGCCTATGCCGGGGCCAAGGGCGCGGTGATGGCGATGACCCGGCAGATGGCGGTGGAATTTGGGCGGGCCGGCGTGCGCGTCAATTCGATCTCGCCGGGCACCATCGCCACACCGATGAACGTGGGCGTCGTCGAACAACTGGGCGAGGCGGTCGCCCGCGCCTGGGTCAAGATGCACCCGATCGGCCGGATCGGCGAGCCGGAGGAGGTGGCGGAGGCGGCCGTCTACCTCGCCTCGGACGCGGCGGGCTTCACCACTGGCATCGACCTGCGCGTCGACGGCGGGCTCTGCGTGACGCCGCGCTTTGTGCCTGACCTGGTATAACGACGGCGGATCAACAGGATGAACGACATGGACAAGGCACTCGACGGGATCACGGTCCTCGATTTCTCCCATCTCCTGCAGGGGCCGTTCGCCACGCAGCTTCTGGGCGACCTCGGCGCCAACATCGTCAAGATCGAGCGCGCCGGGCCGGGCGACCTGTTTCGCTCGATGACCTTTTTCGCCAAATGGATCGGCGATGGCGAAAGCCCGAATTTCCTCGCCTGGAACCGCAACAAGCGGTCCATCGCGCTGAACCTCAAAAGCCCCGAGGTGCATCGCATCGTAATGAAGATGGCCGAAACGGCGGACGTGGTTGTGCAGAACTTCCGCCCCGGCGTGATGGCGAAACTCGGCTACGGCTACGAGGATTTCAGGTCTGTCAACCCGGGCATCATCTACTGCTCCGGCTCCGGCTATGGCGAGGACGGACCCTACGTGAACCGCCCCGGACAGGACATGCTGATCCAGGGGCTGTCCGGGCTGGCCATGAACACCGGGCGCGGCGACGGCCCTCCAGTGCCCGCCGGCGCCGGCCTCGCCGACCAGATCGGCGCGATGAACATGGTCTACGGCATCCTCGCGGCACTGCTCTATCGCCACCGCACCGGCAAGGGCCAGAAGATCGAGGTCAACCTGCTGGCCGGCATGATGGCGCATCTCAACCAGGAATACGTCGCTGTCCTCAATCTCGATCAGGATCTGGAACGGCCGAATTCCGGCATCGGCCATCCGGGCATGCAGGCGCCCTTCGGCATCTACGAAACCCGCGACGCACACTATGTCTCGATCGCGATGAGCCCGTTTTCCGTACTCTACGGCGTGCTGGAGGCGCCGCATCTGGCGGAGTATGACGACCTGACAACGCTCTACGACCAGCGGGACGAGGTCTGGGAAAAGGTCAACGCAGAGACCCGCAAGTTCGACTGCGACGACCTTCTGGAACGGCTGCTGGCCGCCGATGTCTGGTGCGCGCAGGTCAACGACATCCGCACCGCGGCCGAGGATCCGCAGGTCCGCCACATGGGCATGATGACCGCCTACGACCACCCGCGCGGGGGCCGCGTCCGCGTCGTGGCCCCGGCAATCCGCATGTCCGAAACCCCGCCCGAAATCTCGCGTCCCGCCCCCCTGATCGGTCAGCACGGGCGCGAGATCCTGGCAGAATACGGCGTCCCCGAGGACGAGATCGCAGCACTGGAGGCGGCCGGCGACATGAGCGTGCAAGAGCCATGACCGAGACTCTGACCATCGACCGCGAGGGCCGCGTCGCCATCGTCACCTTCCGTCGGCCCGATCAGCTCAACGCCATGAACAAGGCGATGATGGCCGCGATCACCGACACGTTCGAGGCGCTGTCGGGCGACGCGGGCGTCGGCACCATCGTCGTCACGGGCGAAGGCAAGGGCTTCATGGCCGGGGCCGACATCAAGGAATACGCGACCCAGACAGAGGGCGAATTCGACGCCTTCCAGGCCGCCGGACAGCGCATGTATGCGGCGATAGAGGACAACGCGAAACCGGTGATCGCCGCCGTGAACGGCTTTGCCCTCGGCGGCGGATTCGAGATCGTGCTGAGCTGCGACATCGTGCTGGCCTCGGAAAAGGCCCGCTTCGGCCTGCCGGAAATCAAGCTCGGCCTCGTGCCTGGCGGCGGCGGCACCCAGCGTGCGGCGCGCAAACTGGGGCGCAACCGCGCCCAGCACATGCTCCTGACCGGCGACATCTTTCCGGCGAGCGATTTCGTCGCCTGCGGCTTCGTCTCGGAACTGCTGGCGCCCGAGGATCTGATGCCCCGCGCCACGGCCCTCGCCACATCGATCGCCGCCGAACCGGCGGAGGCGGTGGAGGGGCTGAAACGGCTGACCGCCCTGGCGCTCGCCCCCGACCCCGCGCCGGGACAGGCAGCCGAACAGGCGCTGGTCACAAGCCTTTACCGCAGCGAGACCGGACAGGCCCGGATCCATGCCTTCGCCGAGCGCAGCGCCGCGCGGGCGGCGGAAAAGGCCGGGAAATGACCGCCCCGCGCGCCGCCGCCGGCCCCCGTGTCACCTTCGCCATCCGCCCGCTGGGGGCGATGATCGGCCCCGCGGTGTTCGTGTTGCCGGACGGGAGGCAGGTCAGCCCGCTGCACATCGCGCCGTGGGAGGACGATCCCGCCGCAGCCGACCTGCCCGGCATCCTGCGCGCCCTGCGCGGCGAATGGCCCTGCGTGCCCTTCGGCTATTCGGTTCCCGTCACCGGAGACACCCCGGCCCGCTGGGCAGGCCTTCTCGGCGCGGCAGAGCCGGGCGAAGAGGTGCACGGCCCCTCATCCAACAGCGTCTGGCGCTGGGAGGAGTCCGCTCCGGGCGCGCTTTCGCTGTCGCTCGACTATCCGCCCGACCACCCGGTGCGCCGCGTCGAACGGGTCGTGGCCGCCGACCCCGCCGCCGCTGCGCTAGATTTCACCCTGAGGATCGAGACACGGGCCGCCTGCACCCTTCCGCTCGGCCTGCATTTCACCTTTGCCCTGCCCGCCCGGCCCGGCAGCGCCCGGATAGACCCGGGCGCGTTTCGCACCGGCCGGACCTATCCCGGCACTGTGGAACCGGGTGGCGCGGCCTTTGCCATCGACAGGACCTTTGCCGATCTGTCCGCGGTCCCCGACCGCGACGGCGGGGCCGTCGACGCGTCGGCGGTCCCGCTCCAAGGCGCGGTCGAGGAGCTGCTGCAACTCGACGGGACCTTAGGTGAAGCAGCCCTCGCCCGACCCGCCGAAGGCTGGCGCGCGCGCCTGACCTGGGACCCGCAGGTCTTCCCCTCGCTGCTCTTGTGGTATTCCAACCGCGGCCGCACCGCCGCCCCGTGGGACGGCCGCCACCTCGCCCTTGGGATGGAGCCGATATGCTCGCCCTTCGGCTTCGGCCCGGCCACTGCGCGCGGCGCCAACCCGGTCAGCGCAGAGGGCACGCCTACCGCGCGCGCCTTCGACCCCGGAGAGAGCATCGAGACCCGCTACCGCCTTGAAGTAGAGGCAATCAAAGGAGCCTGACCCATGCCCCCCGTCCTGCCCCTCTCCGCAGCCCGCGTGTTCTGCGATGGCATCTTCGGCACCCCCCGCCTCGCCCATCCCGAAGGCGTGGCTGTCCACGCGGACGGGTCCGTGTGGTGCGGCACGGAAAACGGCGATCTGTTGCGCATCGCCCCCGACGGCGGCAGCTACGAAAGCCTCGGCTCCACCAGCGGGTTCCTTCTGGGCATCGCCTTCGACAGTGCCGGAAACTGCTACGCCTGCGATCTGAAACATGCCGCGATCTGGCGCTATGACGCCGCCACCGGCGCCTTCGCGCAGTTCGCGTCCTCGGGCATTCTGGTCCCGAACTACCCCGTGGTGGACGAGGCGCGCGGCGTGCTCTGGGTCTCTGACAGCCGGGGCGAGGGCAACATCGGTCCCGGCGTGTTCCGTTTCGACCTGACCACCGGCGAGGGCGGGCCGTGGTCCACAGAAGACTGGGATTTCGCCAACGGCATGTGCCTCGACGAGACTGCATCCGGGCTCTTTGTCGTCGAGAGCTTCACCGGCCGGGTCCGCCACGTCGCCATCCGCGCCGATGGCACCGCCGCGCCGGCAGAAGACGCCCTGACCGGTCTGGGCAGCGTGCTCGACGGCGTGGCGCTGGCCCCCGACGGCACCCTCTATGTCTCCTGCTACGAGCCCGGGCGCATCTGGCGCCGCGCCCCTGGTGCTGCAACGGCAGAGATTCTGATCGAGGATCCGCATGCGACCGTGCTGGCCCATCCCACGAACGTCGCCGTGAAAGGCGACCGGATGTATACCGCCAACCTCGGCCGCTGGCACATAACCGAGATCGACCTCTCGGCGGCGACATCTGCAGGTTCGACAGGAACAGGCTGATCCCCGGCGCCAGCGACACCAGCGGCAGCACCACGAAGAGCGCATGAACCCCTGCGATGGCGCCCGCCTCGGTGGGGCTAATGATGCCGTGGCGGATGCCGCCTTCGATCACCATCGGCAGACCCAGCACCCGGGCGCTGTCGCGCAGTGGCAGTCCGCGCTCGCCCCAGCTCGCCCGCTCGGGGCGCCGGGGCGATAGCCGCGGCGCGAGGATACAAGGTGCACCACCACCATCAAGGACAGGCACATCATCGCCCCTGGCACGATCCCTGCAAGGAACAGCCGACCGATGGACACATCCGCCAGAAACCCGACCAGAACCAGCCCGATCCCCGGCGGGATGATCGGCGCGATCAGAGACCTTTTCAAGCGGACAGGCCAACAATCTGTGTGGCCCACTACATGGACGGGTCGTTCAGGTCCGGCGTCGTGCGGATGCGGCGGTCGATGAGGTCGAGCATCAGGGTGGCGGCGGCGCTGCGTGGGCGGTCGGCGCGCAAGAAGACCGTGATGTCGTAGTGTACCGGCGGGTTGAGCGGGCGCACCTCGAGGCCCAGGTGCCGGAACATGCGCGCCGACCAGGTGTCGACCACGGAGACCCCCTGCCCCTGCGCGACCAGGGCGCAGATGGTGCTGAAGTACTCCGCCTCGATGACCTTTACGAAAGGTCCACCGGCCTCCACCACGGCCTGCCGGATGCGGTGGCCGATGGTGCGCCCGGTGGTCATCGACACGAAAGGCAGCCCTGCCAGATCGGTGGGGGCGAGGATCTGGCGTGTCGCCGCCTCGTGTCCGAGGGGCAGGATCGCGACGCACTCGAGCGCGTATCGCCGCTTCTCGACGCTCGCAAGTTCCACGGGCTGCTCGGCGACGGCGATATCGACGACGCTCGCTTCGAAATGGCTGCGCACCTCTTCCGAGGTCCGGTTGATCAGACTTACAGCCACGTCGGGCATCTGCCTCCTGAACTCCGCGATGACCCCCGGAAGCAGCGAGATCGAGGCCGAGGGGTGCGAGGCGACCACCAGCGTGCCGGTCTCGCCCGTGCGCAGGCGCTCGGCGGCGATGTCCAACCTGTCAAGCATGGCAAGCACCGGCTGCGCGGACTCGTAAAACTGGAGTCCGCGCGGAGTGGGCCGCAGCCGGTTGCCGCCTTCACGCTCGAACAGCAGAAAACCGAGCTCGCGTTCCAGACGCGCCAGTTTTGCGCTCACCGCGGGCTGGGTGATGCCCAGAATCGAGGCAGCGTGCGTGACGGATCCGTTCTCCATGACAGCACGCAGGCCGACGAGCAGGTGAGAGTCGATTGGCATGAATAAAACTTATTGACTTACTGCAGATCGAGCATAGCGTTTCGAAAACCTAGCTTCAGATGCGACAATATAAGCTTCTGGCGCTATAAACAACAGTTATAGCGTTAGAGAAATCTGCATGGTTCAGCGGCTGCACGGGTCCGAACGTTGGCCGTCGGCCAACACGGCGACGCCCGGACGGGGTCGGCAACATCGGAGGGAAGAATGAAGGGCTACAGCATACTCGGGGCGATACTGGGCACAGCCATTGCTGCAGCCCAGCCAGTGGCGGCGGACGAGACCTACTCGATCGGGTTCACCGCGGCACTCAGCGGTGATTTCGCTGCTTTCGGCGTGAACATGCGGCGCGGCGTCGAACTCGCCATCGAGGAGATCGCCGCGGCGGGCGGTCCGGAGTTCACGCTCGTCCCGGCCGACGACCGCGGCGAAGCGCGCGAGGGCGTACTCATCGCGCAGCGGTTCTGCTCGGACGCCGAGATATCCGCGGTTCTGGGCTATTCGTTCAGTTCCATCGCCCTGGCCGCGGTGCCGGTCTATGATCAATGCGGCCTGTCTGTGGTAGGCTCCGCCGTCACCAGCCCGGACCTGTCGGGCTCGAGCCCCTGGTTCCGCCGCAACATCCTGACCGACGCGGTCCAGGGCGCGATGATGGGTGAATATGCGGTCGAGGGCCTGGGGCTCTCCTCCGTCTACGTCATCCACCAGCAGGACGACTACGGCATCGGAGTCGCAGACGCCTTCACAGGCGCAGCCGAGGCAGCCGGGATCGAGGTGCTCGGCACGGAGGCTTACGTGCTCGGCGCGCGCGACTTCCGTACGCAACTGACCCGCATCCGCGCCGCCGAGCCCGAGGCGATCTTCATCGGCGGCTTCTACAGCGAGGCCGCGAAGATCGCGGAGCAGGCCGGGTCGCTGGGGATCGAGGCGCAGATCCTCGGCACGGACGGGGCGTTGAACCCCGAACTGATCACGCTGGGCGGCGCCGACGTGGAGGGGATGATCGTCTACGGCATGTTCGACCCGTCGGTGGCGACCGAGGAGACCGAGGCGTTCATCACCGCCTACGAAGCCGAGTTCGGCGTGCCGCCCAACGCGTTCTCCGCGCTGGGATATGACGCGATGATGACCACGGCCGAGGCGATCCGGCTGGCCGCCGAAGAGGGCGAGGTCAGCCGCACGGCGATCAACGACGCCTTTGGCCGGATCGACGGGTTTCCCGGAGTGACCGGGCCGACCACGTTCGACGCGCAGGGCGACCGGGCCGGGGCACTCTACTTCCTCAAGGTCGAGGACGGCGCATTCACCCTCGCGAACTGATCGAGACCTGACCCGTCAGGACCGGCGCGGCTCCTGCCGCGCTGGTCCCGCTCCTGACCGTCGAGAGAGGCCCACGCCGCCATGGACATCCTTGGCCAGCTTCTGGTGAACGCGCTGATGCTGGGCTCGATCTATGCCCTCGCCGCGATCGCCTACACCCTGGTCTACGGGGTGATCCAGCTCGTGAACTTCGCTTTCGGCGAGCTGTTCATGCTGGGCGCCTTCATCTGTGTCAGCCTGATGCTCCCGGCTGTCGCGCTGTTCGGCTACCAGGTGCCGATGCCCGCGCTGCCGTTCCTCGTGGCCATGCCGCTGGCCGTGCTCGTGGTGGCGGGCATCGGCGTGCTGGTGGAGCGGCTCGCCTACCGCCCTCTGCGCAACGCCCCGAGGCTCGCGCCCCTTATTGCCGCCATCGCGGTGTCGGTGCTGCTGCAATCGCTGGCGCAGAGCATCTGGGGCGCGGAGGAACTGCGCTTTCCCATCTTCGCGCTGGGCGAACTCCCCCCGATCATCCTGTTCGACACGATCTTCGTAAGCGTCATGGAGATATTCGTGCTGCTGGCTGCGGTTGCCAGCATGATCGGCCTGACGCTCTTCGTGCAACACACCCGCATGGGGCGCGCCATGCGCGCGACGGCCGAAGATCCGACCGCGGCGCGCCTCGTCGGCATCCCGGTCAATCGCGTGATCGCCATGGCGTTCCTGATCGGCTCGGCCTTCGCGGCGCTGGCGGGGATCCTCTACGCGCAGGCCTACAGCTTCGCCCATCCCACGATGGGCTTCCTCCCGGGGCTGAAGGCGCTGACGGCGGCGGTGCTGGGCGGCATCGGCTCGATCCCCGGTGCTGCCCTTGGCGGCTTCATCCTCGCCTTCGCGGAGACCTTCGCCGCAGGCTATCTGCCCAACGGATCGGCCTGGCGCGACGCGGTGGGTTTCGCGATCCTGATCCTGATCCTCGTGTTCCGGCCGCAGGGGCTGCTGGGCCGGAAGGAACTGAACGAGGCGCCCTCGGGCAGCCTCGTCGGCGACAGGACCGAGCCGCACGGCCTCTTCGCCCCGCTCGACAGGTTCTTCGGCTGGCTTGGTGGCGGCAACACCGTGCTCAACATCGCTCTGGCGTGCATCGCCGTGTCGCTCGCCTTCATCATCACCAACGACTACTGGCTTCGGATCCTCGTCTTCGTGATCACCTACGGACTGTTGGCCAGCGGGCTGAACATCGTGGTGGGATTCACCGGTCTGCTGGACCTCGGGTTCGTGGCGTTCTGGGCGGTTGGCTCCTATTTCACCTCGATCCTTTTCGTCCTCGTGCTGCGGGGCCAGTTCGGCATCCACCCCGCCGACGTCTGGTGGCTGTTCTACGTCAACCTGATCGCGGGCGGGGCGCTGGCGGCCCTGATCGGGGTGCTGATCGGGACGCCCACGCTGCGGCTGCGCGGCGACTATCTCGCGATCATGACGCTGGGCTTCCACGAGATCATCCGCATCGTCGCCACCAACTGGATCGACCTCACGCGCGGCCCGATGGGGATCCGGGGTATCCCCTCGCCGAGCCTCTTCGGCATCCCCCTGATGACGCCGCAATACCTCTATCTGCTCGGGCTGGCGCTGACCCTTGTGCTGGTCTTCGCCATAGCCCGCGTCGTGCGCTCCTACGTGGGGCGGGCCTGGGTGGCGATCCGCGAGAACGAGGTCGCGGCCGAGGCGATGGGCGTGCCCACTGCGCGCTACAAGCTGCTCGCCTATGCCTCGGGCGGCTTCATCGGTGGCAGCGTCGGCGTGTTCTTCGCGCATTCGCAGCAATACATCAGCCCGCTCAGCTTTTCGCTGTTCGAGAACATCCTGATCCTGATGCTCGTGGTCATGGGCGGGCTCGGCACCTTCATCGGGCCGTTCCTCGGCGCGCTGTTCTGGATCGTGTTCCTGCAGGTGGCCCAGGGACTGCCGTTCATTCAATCGCACCCCGAGCTGCGCTACGCGGCCCTCGGCCTCGCGCTGGTGCTGCTGATGATCTACCGACCGCAGGGGCTGGCGGCGCGGGCCCGCGTCAACCTGCTGATGCCGCGGTGAGCGCGCTTCTGGAGACCCGAGGCCTCACGGTCGACTTCGGCGGGCTGCACGCGCTGAGTCGCGTCGACCTCCACGTCGCCGAAGGAGCGATTCACGGGCTCATCGGGCCGAACGGCGCGGGCAAGTCGACCATGGTCAACGCGCTGACCGGCCTCGTGCGGCCGACCGCCGGCACGATCCACCTGCAAGGCGCGCCGTTGCACGGGCTCGCGGCGTGGCAGATCGCCGGGGCGGGCATCGCGCGGACCTTCCAGAACATCCGCCACTTCGCCGGGATGACGGTGCTGGAGAACACGCTCGTCGGCGCTCACCGGCACTTCAAATCCAGCTTCGCGGCTCTGATCCGCCGCTCCGCTCTCGCCCGCGCCGAGGAAGAGCGGCAACGCGCGCTGGCGATGGAGCAACTGGCCTTCGTCGGCCTCGCAGGGCGCGAGGACCAGATGGCGACCGGCCTCTCCTACGGCCACCAGCGGCGCCTCGAGATCGCGCGCGCGCTCATGCTGACGCCGCGCCTGCTGCTGCTCGACGAGCCGATGGCAGGGATGAACGCGACCGAGAAGGACGAGTTGGGCGAGATCGTCCGCACCATCCGCGCACGCGGCATCACGGTGCTGATCATCGAGCACGACATGCAGATCATGCGCAAGCTCTGCGACCGGCTGAGCGTGCTTCACCATGGCGAACTGCTCGCCGACGGCACCCCGGCGGACGTGTTCGCCGATCCGGCGGTGCAGGCGGCCTACCTGGGGCGGGCGGCATGAGCGCCCCGCTGCTCGAGGCCGAGGCGCTGGCGGTGAACTACGGTATCATCCGCGCGGTGGAGGAGGTGTCGCTCGCGGTGCCCGAGGGCCGCATCGTCAGCCTGATCGGCAGCAATGGCGCGGGCAAGACCACCACGCTGCGGGCACTCTCGGGTCTGATCGCACCCACCGCGGGGCGCATCCGGTTCGCCGGCACCGACCTTGGCCCCGTAGCGGCAGACCGCCGGGTGGCGATGGGCCTCGCGCAGGTGCCCGAGGGCCGCCGCGTCTTCCCGCGCATGACGGTGGAAGAGAACCTGCTCCTCGGGGCCTACCTGCGCCCGGGCGATCCCGAAGTCGCGGACGACCTCGCGGCGATGACCGCGCTCTTCCCGGTGCTGCAGCAACGGCGTCGGCAGATGGCGGGCACGCTCTCGGGCGGCGAGCAGCAGATGCTGGCAATCGCGCGGGCGCTGATGTCGCGACCCCGGATGCTCTTGATGGACGAGCCCACCATGGGCCTCGCCCCGCAGATGGTGGAGACGATCCTCGAACGTATCCTCGAAATCCGCCGCCTCGGCACGACGATCCTGCTGGTCGAGCAGAACGCGGTGGAGGCGATACGCCTGTCGGACATGGTGTACGTGCTGCGGCTGGGCCGCGTCGTGCACCAGGGTCCGGGCGCGGAGATCGGCGAGGACCTGCTGCGCACCCTTTACCTTGGCCACGACCTTTGACCCACGGACCGCATCCATGAGCACCCTTCCTTCCGACCTGATGATCCCCGCCGGCACCTTCATGGGGGTGCCGCAGGCCGGGGAGGTGCGCCCCGGCCAGGGCGTGATCCTCGGCATCCCGTTCGATTGCGGCACCCATCCCACGCGCATCGGCGCGCGTCAGGGGCCGCGCGCGATCCGCGAGCAATCGGGCCTCGTGCGCCCCGTCCTGCCGGAGCTGGGCGACCGCGACATCATCGTCGCGATGGACGTGGCCGATCTGGGGGATGTCGCCGTCGTCTCGAGCGAGGTTGCGCCCGCGCTCGCGGCGATCGAGGCCGCACTCGGCCATCTGATGGAGCGGGGCGCCTACCCGGTCACGTTTGGCGGCGACGGCCTCGTCACGCTGCCGCAGCTGCGCGCGGTCCACCGTCGCTACCCCGATCTCGTCGTCCTGCATGTCGACGCGCACACCGACGCCTACGAAAGCCCCGGCTACACCACGTCGACAACCTTCAGCCGCGCCGCCGAAGAGGAAATCGTCGACGTCGCGCGGTCGTTCCACATCGGCGCGCGCGGCACGCTGATGGCGCCCGGCGCCTACGACCATGCCCGCGCGCTGGGTTACAACCTGATCCTCGGGGCCGACGTGCGCACCCGGGGCGTGGCCGACGTCGTCGCCGAGGTGCGACGCACGGTGGGCAGCCGCCCCGTCTACTTGTGCTTCGACATGGATTACATCGACCCCTCTGCCGCGCCCGGCGTCTGCACGCCCACCTGGGGCGGCCCCCCCGCCGTCGAGGCGCTGGAGCTGCTGCACGCACTGGAGGGGCTGCACATCGTCGCCACCGACATCAACACTGTCAGCCCGCCGCACGACGTGGGCGGCATGACCGCCAGCCTCGCCGCCCATGTCGCCGTCGTCGCGCTGAACCTGATGTATCTGGGCCGCAACGCCCGATGACCGGAGAACGCCCTTGCTCAGAGTCCTGATCACCCACAACAACGACCTTCTGGAAAATTTCTACAGCCTCGAGGCGGTCGAAGAGCTGCGCGGCTTCGCCGACGTGCGGCTGAACGGGACGGATACGCCGCTGCGGGGGCAGGCGCTGATCGAGGCCGCGCGGGACGTGGATATCGTGCTCTCCGACCGGCTCGCCCCCGGTACGGCGGAGGTGTTCGCCGGCCTGCCGAACCTCGCCGTCTACATGCGCTGCGCGGTCGATATCCGGAACATCGACATCGCCGCCGCCTCCGAGGCGGGCACGCTCGTGGTGCGCTGCAGTGCGGGCTACGGCGACGCGGTCGCCGAAACCGCGCTGGGGCTGATGATCGCGCTCGGCCGGCGCTTCGCCGCTTGCGACCGGCTCTACAAGCAGGGCGTGGCCGACCAGCCGATGGTGCTCGGCCGACAGCTCGCGGGCTCAACCATGGGCGTGATCGGCTTCGGCGCCATCGGCAGCCGCATCGCCGACCTCGGGATCGCGGCGCGCATGAAGGTGCTGGCCTTCGATCCCTACAAGCGCATCGTCAACGGCTGCGTGACGCAGACCGGCCTCGACGCGGTGCTGGGCTGCGATTTCGTCGTCTGCGCCGCCTATGCCACGCCGGAGACCGAGCGCATGATGAACCGCGAGACCTTCGGAAAGATGCGCGGCGATGCCTATTTCGTGAACATCTCGCGCGGCATCCTTGTGGACGAGGACGCGCTGGAGGAGGCGCTGGTGAGCGGCACCATCGCCGGGGCGGGGCTCGATGTCGGGCTCGGCACCGACGAGCAGCCCAACCCGCGCATTGCCGCGCTGCCCAACGTGATTGCCGTGCCGCATGTCGCGGGGCTCACCCGCGAGGCGACGGACCATCAGGCCTTCGAGACCGTGCGCCAGATCCGCGAGCTTATCGCAGGAAAGCTGCCCGAACTCGCCGTGAACGGGCACCTCGCCCGCCGTCTCGACCGACTGAGGAGCTCCCAATGACGCTTCTGCCCGCGCACCCGCCGCGCACCCGCCTGCCGGAGGGCGCCTGCGACTGTCACATGCACATCTACGGCGACCCCGCCCTATACCCCGCGCCGCCTGACTCTCCGTTCAAGCCGGTCGAGGGCGGCTCGATCGACGCCTACATGGAGCTGCGAGCCCTGCTCGGCCTTACCCGTGCGGTCGTGGTGCAACCCTCGGCCTACGGCACCGATAATCGCTGCACGATGATGGCGGTGGAACGGCTGGGCGAGAACGGCCGCGCCGTCGTGGTCGTGGACGAGAGCGCGGAGGATGCCGAACTGGAGCGCCTGACGAACGCGGGCGCCCGCGGCCTGCGCTTCTTCATGCTGCCCGGCGGCGTGCTCGGGTGGGAGAGGCTGGCGCCCTTGGCGGCCCGCGTCGCGCCCTTCGGCTGGCACATCCAGCTGCAGATGGACGGCCGTTTCCTGCACGAGCGCGAGGAAGAGTTGCTCGCCTTGCCCTGCCCCGTGGTGATCGACCACAACGGCAAGTTCCTCGAACCGGTGCCGGTGGACCATCCGGGCTTTGCAGCGCTCTGCCGCCTGATCGATGCGGGCAAGGCGTGGGTGAAGACCTCGGGCGTCTACGAGACGTCGCGCACCGGCCCGCCCGATTACGCCGACGTGGCGCTGCTCGCGCGGACGCTGATGGAGCGGTTCCCCGAGCGCTGCGTCTGGGCGACGAACTGGCCCCACCCCTCCAAGCCCGGCAATCCGCCCGACGACGCGCGACTGGTCGACCTGTTCGCCGAGTGGTGCGGATCGGAGGCGCGAATGACACAGATCCTGATCGACAACCCCACCACCCTCTACGGCTATTGAGGCTGTCGCGATGACCCTCTCCCCCGAGCGTATCGCCCTCGAGATGGGCCTCGACATCCCCGATTTCGATGCCGTCGGCTATTACGGCGCGGGCTACGGCACGATGAAGCCCTATCACCGCGTGGGCAACCTGCTGTTCCTGTCCGGCCATGTCGGCCAGAAGACCGACGGCACGGTGATCGCCGGCCGCCTCGGCGACACGCTGACCACCGCCCAGGGATACGCCGCCGCGCGGATCTGCGGACAGAACCTGCTTGGAGGGATCCGGCAGGCCGCGGGCAGCCTCGACCGCGTGCGCTGCATCGTGCGCACCCTGAACTTCGTCGTCTGCGCACCGGATTATGCCGAGGTGCACAAAGTGTCGTCCGGGCTGAGCGACTTGCTGGTCGAGGTGTTTGGCCCCGAACGCGGCCTCGGCGGGCGGGCCACCATCGGAGTGATGGCTCTTGCCGAGAGCAATTGTTTCGAGACCTGGGCGACCGTCGAATTGGAGCCCTGAGAGCAAGGAAAAGCAGCCATGCCCCTGGATCGTGATGCCATCGAAGCCGCAATCGCTCCATTGCGTATCGCGAGGTCGATGCCGGCGGACATATACACCTCGTCCGCAATCTTCGCCGCCGAGCGCGAGAAGCTGTTCCTGCGCCACTGGTTCTTCCTGTGCCGGGAGGATCAGTTGCCATCGCCGGGCGACTATCGCGCCTTCGACACCCAGGGGGGCCCGATCTTCCTCGTGCGCGGACAGGACGACGTGCTGCGCTGCTTCGCCAATTATTGCCGGCACCGCGCATCGCTGCTGGTCAAGGGGACCGGCAATTGCGGCGCACGCATCATGTGCCCCTACCACGCCTGGAGCTACTTCAGCGACGGCCGCCTCTACGGCTGCCCCGACATGCAGGACGCCGAAGGGTTCGACCGGCGCGAGAATGGCCTCGTGCCCCTGCGCACAGACACTTGGGCCGGCTTCGTCTTCGCCAACTTCGCTGCCGAAGGCCCGACGCTCGCCGAGCAACTGGGCGACCTGTCCGAGCGCTTCGCGTCGCACCGGCTCGACCTTATGCGGCACACATGGTCGATCGAGATCGAAGCCGCGTGCAACTGGAAACTCGTTCTGGAAAACGCGATGGAGACCTACCATACAGGCACCGTCCACCGCGACTCAATCGGCGCACAGTCCCAGCGCGCCATTCCGACACGCGGCGATTGGCTCTGCATGCAAGTGCTCAGCCGGGAAAGCATCGGCAGCCTCGACAAGACCGTGCCGCCCTTCGATCCGATCCCGGATCTCGACGAAGACGCGCGCCAGGGCACCTATTTCGCCCTGCTGCACCCGTTAACCCAATTCGCCGTGGCGCAGGACTGCATGTGGTGGCTGAACGTGACGCCCTTAGATCCCGCGCGCTCGCGCATCGAGATCGGTGGCTGTTTCCCAGAAGAGACCGTTACGCTGCCTGATTTCGCCAGCCGCGCCACGCCTTACCAGGAGCGCTGGGAGCGCGTGGCGCGCGAGGACGTCGGCATCCTCGAAGACCAACAGCGCGCTCTCGGCTCCGCTCTGTTTCGGCCCGGTCCGCTGTCCGGGCGCGACGACATGGTGCATGCCGCTGGGCAATGGCACGTTCGGAAATTGCTCGCCTAGGGGCGGGTGCTGGTGTCGAGAAGGCGTGTTGCGCGTGGGCGTCGGCCCGCACGACATCCAGGCTGCCAGCAACACAGGAAGTCCCGCCGAGACTATTTGCCTCGGACACCCGGATAAGACTTTCACACCCATGAACTTCAGCTGCCGCGCAATGACGCAGACCGAAGGACTTCCGTCCCTCAGGGTAGCGTCCGAGGACGTGGTGTAATTTCAGCGCCGTCGACGGTGTGATCCCG
>Ga0076930_100321_pt1 | contig 53593 bp, 41 predicted proteins | sample HotLakConsoUCCRE_FD_71149 | JGI IMG/M metagenome (GOLD analysis project Ga0076930, IMG submission 71149) | Hypersaline microbial mat communities from Hot Lake, Washington, USA - Hot Lake Consortium UCC-RE (version 3) (version 3) ...
CATCGAGCATCGGGTACTGCCGGGCGGTTCGGGCTGGCCGGGACGATCGGCTCTGATGAGTCGGCCGGTTTGGTGGAGCCGGGTGCCAACGAATAGGCAGCGATGAAGATAGCTCCGCTTCAGGGCTTCCTCAAAATTTCCTGGAGGCTGAAAAATGCTGTTGGCTTTGAAGTCGCTTCCGCGCCCCGACCAGCCCGCCCCTCCCGACAGCACCCAATGCAGCAGTTTGAGGTTTTGGTAAAGGCAAAACCCAACCCCTTGCAACCCTCTGACAACGGGGAGTGGTGTTGTCTGATGGCGAGCCGAGGGTCACGGAGGCGGGCAAGAAAGCCTCAGCATCTCTATTGAACCAAGTTCCCATGAAGAGACCTAAGCAGCCCCGGCATACGGATACGAATCGCGGGCACCCAAGCTCCAGAGAAGCCGAATCAATCACCATTGGCGATCTGATCCTCGGCTCGCCAGCAGGCGGCACCACTCGCCGCTGGCCACTATATGTCCGGTTGCTTGTGTGGACAACCTGCTGAGATTGCACACCTAGCGAACCTCTGACCTAATAAGTGAAGTTCAGTCCTTCCAGCCCCAGGGCGGTGGAGGCGGTTCGACCGGTTGGCTCAGATCAAAATCGATCTGGAAAACACGCGGTGTTCCAAGGCGCCACAAGCCATAGGTGAAGTTCTGGCCGGGATAGACCCGCATTACCCAGACATTGGAAAAAGCGTCTTCAATCACCTCGCGCGTTTCTTCGTCGGCGGGAAAGTACTGCTCGTTCGCCCGGCCACGATTGGTTGCGACACCACCGTACATGGTCTGCTCATCCGGCGTACCATCTTCGTGGCGATGTACGTGCTTGAGCTCGATCCGGTCCTGGCTCCGGGTCAACACCCAGGTGCGCGACCGATCATCACCGACCTGGAACGGAATGCGTATCCAGTCCTCATGGCAGTCTCGCACGTGCATGACCAGTCGCTGGTCGACAAATCCGTTTTCTCCCTCCGGATGGGTAATCAGTTCACCCTCGAACGCTTGGCCGCACAGCGCTTCCAGATTCGACCAGAACTCGTCCGCTGGTGAAGCCCAGCCCGTCAATGCCCAACCGGCGGCAAAGGTCATTCCAATGAGGTTCCTGATCATCGTTTGGCTCTGTTGTATGGAAACTCAGACCACGATAGCACTGTTGTTGCGCCTGAACCACGCTGTCCGTACATGATGCGGTTAAAATAGTGGGCTGACACCATTGAACCCACGGAGAGTTTTCATGAACAGACCCACGCGCGTCGCCATTACCGGTGCAGCCGGCCAGATCGGCTATCAACTTTGCTTTCGCATCGCCTCGGGCGACTTGCTCGGCCCCAACCAGCCGATCATCCTGCAGTTGATTGAAATTCCGCCGGCCATTGACGCGCTCAAGGGAGTCGTCATGGAACTGGACGATGCCGCCTTCCCGCTGCTGGCCGGGGTTGTGGCCACGACCGATATCGAAGAAGGTTTCAAGGATGCCGACTACGCCATCCTGGTCGGAGCCAGACCCCGCGGCCCCGGCATGGAACGGGCCGACCTGCTGAGCGAGAACGGCAAGATCTTTGGCCCGCAAGGCAAGGCCCTGAACGCCGTGGCCAGCCGGGATGTCAAGGTACTGGTCGTAGGCAACCCGGCCAATACCAACGCGCTGATTGCTCAGGCCAATGCGCCCGACTTGCCGCCGGAAAACTTCACCGCGATGACCCGCCTGGACCACAATCGCGCGATGGCTCAACTGGCCGCGAAAACCGGCACGCATCACACCAGCATCAAGCAAATGACCATCTGGGGCAATCATTCCTCGACCCAGTACCCGGACCTGCACCAGACCCTGGTGGCCGGAAAGCCGGCGCTGGAAGCCGATGGGGTCGATCAGAACTGGTACGAAAGCGATTTCATTCCAACCGTCCAGCAGCGCGGCGCGGCCATCATCAAGGCACGTGGTGCATCGAGTGCCGCGTCAGCCGCCTCGGCCGCCATTGACCACATACGCGACTGGGCACTGGGAACCGACGGTGACAGCTGGGTTTCCATGGCCGTACCCGCCGACGGCAGCTACGGTATCGCTCCCGGAGTCATCTATTCATTCCCTTGCACTTGTGAGAATGGACAGTGGAAGATCGTCCAGGGGATTGAAATCAATGCGTTTTCGCGTCAGCGCATGGATGCGACCGACAAGGAACTGCGCGACGAACGAGCCGCCGTTGAAAGTCTGCTCTGAGCGCCTCCCGTCCGGGAGGGTGACAGTGTCCCCCTCCCGGATACAGACTGGGCTGACTGTCATGGTGTCATCGTTGCTGCTTCTCTTTCTGGGAGGCTGCGACGATCCCGGCGTGCCGCCCGCTTTTGACGAGCCGGCTCCCGGTGCCAGCCCCGCTGGTTCTGTGGATTCGCCTTCAGCTCAGTTTGTGGAAATAACCGAGCAAGCCGGCCTCGATTTCCGCCATCGCCACGGCGGCAGTGGACGCCGCTATCTGCCTGAAACCATGGGGTCCGGAAGCGCCTTTCTCGATATCGATGATGACGGCTGGATGGACTTGCTCCTGTTGCAGGGCCAACCTCTTCCTGGACACGCTGAGCACCAGGGGCCGGAGGATTCTTTTGAGACCGTCTGGCAACAGCGTCTATATCGCAACCTGGGAGACGGGAGTTTCGAGTTATTATCTGCCGATCACGGCCTGCAAACGGCCGGCTATGCGATGGGAAGCTGTGCCGGCGACATCAACAACGATGGCGCCGTTGACCTGTACATCACCGCATTCGGTCCCGACAGCCTGTGGCTGAACGACGGCGAAGGTCGATTCGAAGACATCAGCGCAGCATCTGGCATCGAAAACCTGGCATGGGGAGCCAGCTGTGCAATGGCTGATTTTGATCGTGATGGCTGCCTGGATATCGCCGTAGTCAACTACCTCGATTTCAAGCTCGACCAGCACATTCGCTGCGGTCCCGCCGAAGATTCCCAGTATTGCCATCCCGATGTCTATTCAGGTGTCCCGGACCTGCTGTTCCGAAATCGCTGTGATGGCAGTGGGCAATTCGATGAAATTGGCCGTGAATCCGGCATCCGAATCGACGACCCGGCAGAATCGAAAGGCCTGGGCATCGTCTGGCTGGATGCCGACAACGATGGATGGCAGGACTTGTATGTCGCCAATGACTCGACCCGGAATTTTCTTTTTCACAATCAGCAGGATGGAACATTCAAGGAAGTGGGTGTCCTGGCTGGTGTCGCCTATAATTCCGATGGCAAGACCGAAGCCGGCATGGGTATCGCAGTGGGTGATTTCGCCGGCTCAACTCACCAGGACCTGGTTGTCACTCATCTCGATTTCGAAACCAATACCTACTACCGAAACTCAGGCGAGCTAATGTTCGAAGACGCCACGATCAGCAGCGGTCTGGCCGGTCCGAGCAGGACCAAAGTCGGATTTGGAGTCGTATCGTTCGACACCGATAACGATGGCGATCTTGATCTGTTTGTCGCCAATGGACACATCCTCGACAACATCACCCGTTTCAATGCCAGCCTGGAACACGCACAGGTCGATCAACTGATGATCAACGATGGTCAGGGTCGATTCCGATTGCTGGATACTGAACGGGCGGGCACCTGGCTAAGTCGAAAAACCGTCAGCCGCGGCGCTGCTGCTGCGGACATCGACAATGACGGTGCACTGGATCTGCTGATCACCGCCAATAATGGCCGCCCGGCCCTGTTGCGAAACCAGCACCAGTCAGCGCAGGACTGGATCGGCCTGGATCTTCGCAGTCGCTTTGGCGGCCGTCCGGCCATCGGTGCGCGTGCGGTCATCAAAACCTCTGACAGCCGCAATCAGCAGCGAGAAGTACGAGCCGGATCCAGCTACCTGGTCCAGGAGGATGTGCGAGTTCATTTCGGCCTCGGCGCAAATCAGGCGATAGTAGAATTGGAAATACACTGGCCCGAAGGACAGCACCAGGTCATCGCTGGCGATGACCTGGAACGGGCTCAATGGCAGCGGATTCAGCAGCCTCACCCAACTGTCAATTGATGCACACTGTCTTGTCATCGCACACTGTGAAAATGCCCAGGGGTCCATGCACTACTGTGCTGGCGGTGGCCATCGCTGCAATCCTGTCCGGATGCAGTGACACCAGTCCTCCCGTTCAGCCCGACGTGTCCGCCAGTCAGCCGGAACTCAAGGTCGCCATGCCGGACAGCCAGGCTGAACAGCTGCTTGCTCAACTTCAGCAACTCAATCAGTCCGGACAGTCAACCCGCGCCCTGGCACTGGCCAGCGAACATCTCCAACGGTATCCTGATACCCCGGAGCTGAACCATGCTCTTGGTGTACTGCACGCGCAACGCGATGACTTTGTATCGGCAAAACCGCATTTTGAAGCGGAAATCGACAAAAACCCTGCGCACTTTGGCAGTTTGATGGGGCTGGCAATGTCTCATGATCGTTTGGGCGAACATGAACCGGCTTTGACCCGTGTCCGCCAGGCATTGGCGCTTCGGTCCGACGATTCCACCGCGCTGAGTCTGCTCGGGCAGACGCTCGCCCAATTGGGTGAATTGCCGGAGGCCCTTGATGTACTTGAGCAGGCAGCCCGACAGCGCAACAATGCTGGCGACTGGAGCACGCTCGGACAGCTTCTGCGCCGGACCGGTGAAACCGGGCAAGCTATCGAAGCATTTGAAAAGGCATTGGAACTGAATCCACGTCATGCCGTAAGTCTGCTCAATCTCGGCCAATTGCTTTCCCGCCATGGTGATCGTGTCCGTGGGGAGGCCATGCTCGAGCAACACCGTGAACTGTCGCTTTTGAATGATCGCATCGATCATCTTCAACGCAGTGCCCGGCTGGAGGGAGCCACGGCTGCCAATCATGCGGCCCTGGCCAACGCACTGCTTCAAGCCGGAGATATGCAGGGTTCCGAGCAGGCCTATCGCGCGGCCCTGGCCATTGACCCTGATTTTCCACCAGCGGCCATTGGACTTAGCGCGCTGCTGATCGAGCAGGGCCGAATCAGCGAAGCGACTCAGTGGGCAGTAGTGGCTGTCATGGTTGCGCCACAGGACATGCAATCGCATTTCGTGCTCGGCATGACCCGACTGCTCAAGGGAGACTTTGACGCCGCCGAAAAAGCCTTTGCCGACTCAAGGGATCGCGGTCAATGGGGAGCCGACGCCTATATTCATGTTGCACGGGCGCTACTGCAGGCTGGAGCTGGTGAACGGGCCGCACAGGCATTGGCTCAGGCTCGCCGGATCAATCCGGATCACCCCGACATCAGTGAAATTGAAACCCGGCTCGAAATTCCCTGAGACTTGAAACCAAGACCAAAAAAAACCGGTGCAGCCCATGGCCGCACCGGTTTGTTGTTTAGCCTTCTCGTAAGTCGGCAATACTACATGGCGGCAGTCTGAAACCTGCGCAGTGCAACAAACGCGCCACCCAGCAGGGCCAGGATCAGAACGACCAACCCAAGGAACCCGAACGTGGGCACGGCCAGAACAAATGACGTGGATCCACTGAGACTGACGCTGGTGGGGCTGGTCGCCGCGTTGCTGACAATTTCCAGAGTGCCGGCGAAGTCCCCTTCGGAAACCGGTGAGAATGTCAACTCAATGGTGCAGTCGGCACCCGCAGTCAGTGTTGTGGGCAAGGGAAGGCAAGTCCCGCCGGTCACGGCAAATGGCGCAGCCGTCGTTATGCCGCTGATGTCGAGATCACCGGTTCCGGTGTTGCTCACAGTGACGGTCGCGCCAGAGCTTTCACCAACCTGAGCATCGGGAAAGTCAACGCTGGTCGTACTGACACCGATCTGAATGTCGCCACAATCCACTACAACGTCGGTCACATCGGCACCGGAAACCGTTCCTGAACCATTGGTAACCGAGCAAGTCTGTCCGGTGGGTTGAACCGATACTGTGACATCGTAGGGATCACCATCGGGAACCGGCGTGCTGAACTGGAATGGACCGTCAGCGCCTACGGCAAGATCATCGCCGCCGTTATTCTGAAGCACCAGACCGGCGCCCGTCAGACCCGAAACGGTACCACCAACGCTGAAGCTGGCATCAACGCAGTCAACCTGGACGTTGGTGACATCGGCACCGGAAACCGTTCCCGAACCATTGGTAACCGAGCAAGTCTGTCCAGTGGGTTGAACCGATACCGTCACGTCGTAGGGATCACCATCGGGAACCGGCGTGCTGAACTGGAACGGACCGTCCGCGCCTACGGCAAGATCATCGCCGCCGTTATTCTGCAAAACCAGCCCTGCACCAGTCAAGCCGGAAACCGCTCCGCCGATATTGTATTCCGGAGTGCCCAACGTGCAGCCCGTTGCCGTTGTCTCCGTGATTGCAAGCGTGAAATCATCGGAAGCGCCTTGAAAACCATCAACGACCACGTAATAGTCCGTTCCCGCGGTGGCGGTAAATCCGACAACTTCGGCCGTACCACCACCGCCGGAGTCATCACCAGCGACGCAACCAGCCACAGGATCACTGCAGTCGGTGACAACCCAGAGCGCCAGATCATTGGCAACCGGATCCATGGTTACCTCCAGATCGCAGGTTTCGCTGGTTTGAACCAGGTAGGCAACGTCAGGACCCACTCCGCTGTCGGCATTGAAACCTCCGCAGGCAGAACCGTAAGTATAATCATCGGTGGCACCAACGGTGGTGTTGGAATCATTGAACGGCAAGGCACCCGAGGTCGGAAACGCGATGGCACAGGTATCCCCAACCGTGCCCGCTGGAGCGTCCCATACAGATGATTCATCGCGACCAGCCTGACTGTAGGCCGCTTGCTCTTCAGCACTGAGCGAATTCCAGATGGCTTTCAGGTCAATATCGCTCTGTTCTTGAGCAAGCACGGGTGCCGCTACTGCAAATGCCGCCAGAATCAGTCCGATCTTTAGCAAGTTACGCATAACCAAGTCCCTCCAATCAAGAAAATGTCGACCATTGGACCTCGTCCCTACCAATGGTCAATCCGACATTATCCTAGCACACTGGAGGCTCAGGACAAATGCATTATTGAAGCCTGCGTGATGGCGGCATTTCAGTTCAAACTTCGATGCTTTCTGACTACCAGCATGGCCATTTCCAGTGCCTGCTCGTAGTTCAGACGCGGGTCGACCGTGGTCTTGTAACAAGTTGCCAGATCAAGTTCATTCAGCTCGCGGGCTCCACCGATGCACTCGGTAACGTTCTCGCCGGTCAGTTCCAGGTGAACTCCGCCGAGGCGGGAACCGCAGCTGGCATGAATTTCGAAGGCCTGTTCCACTTCGGCCTGGATATTCTCGAAGCGGCGGGTCTTGTATCCATTGCTGGTCTTTTCGGTGTTGCCGTGCATCGGATCGCAGATCCAGAGTACTGGTGAGCCGGTCGCCTTGACGGCTTCGATCAGGCCAGGCAGATGATCACCGACTTTGCCGGCACCCATCCGGTGAATCAGCACCAGGCGCCCGAATTCATTATCCGGATTCAATGTTCGAATCAAACCCTTGAGCCACTCTCCGCTCATACCGGGGCCAACCTTGATCCCCATGGGGTTGCGAATGCCGCGAAACATTTCCACGTGCGAACCTTCCAGTTCAGCCGTGCGCATACCAATCCAGGGAAAATGCGTCGACAGATTGAACCAGCCCCACTGACGCGGCACCTGGCGAGTCAGCGCCTGCTCGTAATGCAGATGAAGCGCTTCATGAGAGGTGTAGAAGTCAACCCGCTTGAGACTGCCGGGCTGCTGGCCGGTAATCGTCTCCATGAACCGGACCGATTGACCAATGCTGTCCGAAATCCGGTGAAACTCGGCAGCCAGCGGGGAATGTTCGACCCAGCCCAGGTCCCAGTATTCAGGATGATGCAGATCGGCAAAGCCACCATCGACCAGCGCGCGAACGAAGTTCATTGTCATTGCCGAACTGGCATGACCCTGCAACAGGCGAGCCGGGTCCGGCCGGCGGGCAGCCTCGGTAAACTCCGGGGCATTGACCAGATCGCCACGATAGCTGGGCAGGGTCACCCCATCAATGGTTTCGGTATCGGCCGAGCGCGGCTTGGCATACTGCCCGGCAAAACGCCCGACTCGCAGCACCGGCATTTCCAGCCCGTGCAGCAGAATCAGTGACATTTGCAGCAATACTTTCAGACGGTTAGCGACGATTGATGATTCGCATTCGCTGAAAACTTCCGCACAATCACCACCCTGCAGAAAGAAACGCTTGCCGGCCTGAGCCTCGGCAATCTGCTGCTTCAGGTTGAGGATTTCCCACGAGGTTACCAGTGGCGGCATATCGGCCAATTTGGTCAGAACCGATTTCAGCTCGCCCTGGTCAGCGTAGGTTGCCTGCTGACCGGCGGTCTTCTGCTGCCAGGAATCGGGTCTCCAGCCCTTGGCCGGAGTGATTGTCTTGAGTCGTTCAGTCATGCAGAATTCCAATAAAAATCAGGCTTTTCGGGCGATCAATGCATAAAGCATAAACAATGTCAGTCCAACATACCAGATCAGTGTCCATGCCGGCATTGACAGCCCCAGGAAGGTCCAGTCGATCTCGGTACAGTCACCCGACGCCGTGAACGCCTCGCGCAGGATTTCGTTGACCGAATAGTCGAACTCGAGCATGGTTGGCCAGTCGGCCCCGCAACCACCCATGGGATCGGGTGGCTGACCCTGCAAGCGCACATGCTGGGCTGCAGTGACAATGCCCCAGAGCGACCCTCCGAAAAATGGTACCGCGTAGAGCCAGCGACCCCAGCTCTTCGGATTGTGGATACTCAAGGCCAGCGCGAAGATCGCCATGATCATGAACCCGAAACGTTGCAGCATGCACATCGGACAGGGTGCGAGCTCAAGCACGAATTGGGCGTAGTAGGCGTAGGCAAGCAGACCCACACAGGCAAGAAACACCAGCAGGTAAGGGGTACGACCTTCAATCAATCGACTCATTGGATTCATTAGTTGTATTTGTGAAAGATTTGCTTCAGACCGCGGAATTCAGCGATCGGTTCAGGATCAATAGGCGTCCAGATCACTGGCGAACAGCATTTCAATATGACGAAATGCCTTGAATTCCAGGTGGTTGCCACTGGGATCGGCAATGAACATCGTGGCCTGCTCGCCCTTGCGCCCTTCAAAGCGCAAGTAAGGCTCGATCACGAAATCGGTGCCAACGCCGCGCAGTCTTTCAGCGAGAGACTCGAAGTCCGTCCAATCAAGGATCGGGCCGAAATGCATGGCCGGTACTGCATGACCGTCGACCGCATTGGTTTGAGTAGACGGATGCTGGTCCGGTTCCACCTTGTGCAAAACGAGCTGATGGCCGAAAAAATCCAGATCCACCCACTGTTGAGAAGATCGTCCTGTCGAACAGCCAAGCAACTCGGTGTAGAAGGCCAGGGTCTTGTCCAGGTCGGTGACGGGCAAGGCGAGATGGAAGCGGGGATAGGACATGATTAAAAGACGGTTTGAGGTTTAGGGTTTACGGTTCAGGGATTCAAGAAAACCAGATCAACTCAGGAATTTCAGGAGTTTCATCTTGAACTGGCTGTAGGGGGCAAATCGGACGGTGATTTCGGGCCAGCGGCTGCGGCGCATGATGGACTTCAGGTGGCTCAGGCGATCGAAGCCGGCCTGGCCGTGGTACTGGCCCATGCCGCTTTCTCCCACACCGCCGAACGGCAGATCGGGAACGGACATGAACATCAAAACGTCGTTGATGCACAGATTGCCGGTACTCACATGGTCAGCAAAACGTTGTTCACTGGCACGGCTGCGGGTGAACAGGTAGGCCGAGAGCGGTTTCTCTCTTTCCTGAATGAAATCAACCGCCTGATCGAGATTCTTCACTTCAAGTATCGGCAGAATCGGTCCAAATATCTCTTCCTGCATGACCGCGGCATCCGGCTCGACATCGGTCAAAACGGTAGGCTCGATCCTTACGGCGTCGGGGTCCACTCTGCCACCAATCGCAATCTTGCCGTCGCTCAGATAGCCTGCCAGTCGCTCAAAATGGCGAGGGTTGATGATCTTGCAGTAATCGGCGCTGGCCAGGCGATCAGAGCCATACATCGCTTCCAGCTCGTCCTGCATCGCGGCAATCAACCCATCCCGGTCTTCAGGGGTCACCAGCACGTAGTCCGGGGCAATACAGGTCTGGCCTGCATTCAGGCATTTGCCCCAGATAATCCGGCGAGCGGCTGATTTCAGATCTGCCCCCTTGTCGATCACGCACGGGCTTTTGCCGCCCAATTCAAGGGTGACCGGGGTCAGGTGCTCGGCAGCAGCCTTCATCACGATCCGGCCCACCGCGGCGCCACCGGTATAGAAAACATGATCAAACCGCAGCTTGAGCAGTACGGTCGTTTCCGGCACCGCACCTTCCACCACCCGGATCGCTCGCTGGTCCAGATACCTCGGAACGAGATCGGCGATCAGCGCTGCCGTGTGACCGGCAATTTCCGAAGGCTTCAGGACCACCGCATTGCCGGCCGCCAGGGCCGGAATCAGCGGGCTCAGTATCAATTGGACCGGGTAGTTCCAGGCGCCCATGATCAGCACCACACCGAGTGGTTCGGGCTGCACCCAGCTGCGACCAGGCTGACCGACCATCGGCGTCGGCACACGGCGCGGTCGCGACCAGCGCGCCAGTCGATGCCGCGCATGACGGATCTCGCTGAACAACAGCGACACCTCGCCAAGCAGCACTTCCTGGGGTGGCTTGTTCAAATCCTGCATCAACGCCTGCTCGATCGCCCGCTCGTTGTCCTTGAGCATCTTCTCCAACGCATCCAGCTGTTGCCGCCGCCAGGCCAGCGGGCGGGTCAGTCCGGACGCAAAGGAAGCCCTGAGCTCGGACATCATGGCAGGATAGTCTTCAGGGCGAATCGACATTGGGAATTTCCGGGAACATTGGTCTGGCTGAATTCTACATCACGTCACCCGCATACAACTTCATTGCTCGGCACGGCCGGACGAGCGCTCCGGCCGCAGGCTCGCAAGCAATTGCACATCGTGACCACTGGGCGATTGAAACAGACGCAAGCCGAATTCAGGAATCACGGCGTAGATATGGTCGAAGATGTCGGACTGGATGTTTTCGTAGGGTACCCAGCTGGTTTGATTGGCAAAGCCGTAGATTTCCAGCGGGATACCGGTCGGGGTCGGGTCCAGCTGACGAACCATGTAGGTCAGATCCTTGTTGATACTGGCGTGCGAACCCAGGTAGGCGGTCAAATAAGCGCGAAACACGCCGAGATTGGTCAAGGCCCGGGCGTTGATCGCTGATTTTGGATCCACTCCCCGGTCCTCGTTGTATTTCTTGATGTCGTCAAGCTTGTCTTCGATGTAGCCACTCAGCAGGTCGGCTTCGCGCCAGTGACTGATATCTTCCTCACTGGCAAAGCGCACGCTAATGGCATCAATGCTGATGGGTCGCTTTATCCGTCGGCCTCCTGCAACCTCGATATTCCGCCAGTTCTTGAATGAGTCTGAAATCAGGGCGTAACTCGGAATCGAGGTGATGGTCTTGTCCCAGTTCCGGACCTTGACCGTGGTCAGGCTGATGTCGATCACATCGCCATCGGCGCCGTACTTGGGCATTTCCAGCCAGTCGCCGACCGCCAGCATATTGTTGGCCGACAGTTGAACTCCAGCCACCAGACCGAGAAGCGGATCGCGGAAGATCAGCAGCACGACCGCGGTCATCGCACCCAGTCCACTGAACAGAATGAGCGGTGACTTCCCGATCAGGAACGCGACGGCAAAGATCAGCGCAATGGTCGAAGCTACCAGCTTGAGGCTCTGAAACAGTCCCCGCAACGGCAATTTGATCGGCCGCCGGGCCGATCGCGACAGCTCTTCCAGTGCGTCCAGCAGCGAAAACAGCGCCAGCGAGGCAAACAGGATGATCCAAAGATGGGTGACCGTCTCGATCACGCCCATCAGCAGGGTATCCGGGTTGAGAAAGGCGCCAGCCAGCACAAACACCACCACGCCCTGCAGAACCAGCGCCAGGCGGGTAAACAGGCTGTACTTGAAAAAAGCGCGCGGCCAGATTCTTCCCGTTGCGTCGCGGCCGCGACCGATAAACCGCAGCACGACCCTGTGCAGCACAAAGTGCACCAGCAGCGAAGTCAGAGCGATGATGGAAACGACCGCCACAAAGTAGACCCAGTCGTAGGCAGGCAGTCCGAGTTGCAGCAACCACTCCATCAGCTGATCGCGATTCAGAAATTCCGTGGCTTCCACATTTCTCCGTTGGCCGGACAAGAACGATCCGGCGCCAATTCATTGGGCGAGAACCTCATGGTACCAACCATACCGTCAGAGCGCCTTCAATCGGGTGTGATCCGGCGTTACCATGGTCGTTGTCCTGGTGCGACCGGAAAGCCATGTCTCTACGCACGTTACTGATTACCAATCCTGGCAGTCGCTCGGGAGAAAGCGATATTGATGATGCGGCCGAGCGCCTGGAGCGCGAAGGCGATCTGAACCGGGTTCATCCGGATCGTCCCCAGGACCTTCCCGAGGCCATCCGGAAACATGCCGGAAACGCGGATCGAATTGTGCTGGGAGGCGGCGACGGCACGGTCAATCTGGCGCTCGACGTCTTGCTGGAAGTTGACAAGCCGGTCGGCTTGCTTCCAATGGGCACGGCCAACGACCTGGCCCGCTCACTCGATATTCCCACCGATCTGGACAAGGCCGTTGATGTCATCGTCCGCGGAAACACGCGCCGAATCGACGTGGCCAGGGTCAACGGCGTGAGTTTTATCAATGCCATCGGGATCGGACTCGGTCCGCAAATGACCCGTGAGATGGACTCGGAATCCAAATCACGCTTCGGCGTTCTGGCCTACCTGATCGGTATTACCCGGGCGCTGAGGGGGTATCCGGCGTTTACTGCCCGTATCACCAGTGATGGCGGCGAACACCAGGGTCGCTATCTCCAGGTAACAGTAGCCAATGGCATCCACTATGGTGGCGGAATGACGATTGCCGACGATGCCAAGATCGATGATGGCAAACTCGATGTACTGCTGACCCGCGAGCAAAGTCGTCTCAGCCTGCTCGGCAATGCGCTGCGTTTTCGTTCCGGTCTGACCCATAATGCCGACACCCTCACCCACTGGCGCTGCACCAGCCTTGAACTCGAATCCGACGAAACCCTGGATGTCACCGCCGATGGCGAATTTCTGACCGAGACCCCGGTAGACGTAAGCGTCATACCGCGGGCTCTGACCCTGTTTGCCCCTGACTGAAGCGAGACCCAGCCAATGTCTGAATCCACATTCTATTCCGATGACCAGGTCGCCCTGCTTGAGGCGCATGCCAGAATCTGCGCGCTGATTCAGCGCTACGCCCATGCCTGCGAGGCCCTGGTCGACAGTGGCCAGGTGCACGATCAATTGCAACACCGCTGCAAAACACTGGAATCATGGTCTGAAAAATTCGAGCAATTGATTCGCGATCAGGATTTGCTGCCTAGCGGTGTCAACGTCGATCGCGAAGACTTGTCGCGACTGGCCGATCGAATTCGCGAATGGATGGACCAGGGCGACCATCAACGGCTACTGAACGCGCTGGCCGATAGCGAGCGCGATCTGCTTCAGTCACTGAAAGCGGTCAAAGTGGACCCCGCCCAGCAGCCACTCGTCAACCAGGCCACTGACTCCACCGCCAGCATGATCGAAGACCTGGAAAAAGAATGATCGGTCATTATTGATAATCATTCGCGTTTGTATTAAACTCCTGCCCTGTCGCGTCGGAATGCCGACGAGAGACCGCCCAGCCAGTACCTGATCGTACCCAGCCAGGCCGAAAAAAATTCATTCACTTTTCGGATTTGACTGGAGTTTTGCGTGAACCCATGGCCAGCCCTTATTCTTGCGATGCTCGTTTCCAATACCGGGTACGCTGACGATTCAGCCTCGGAAAGCCTGATCAGCCTGGAAAAAATCGTTGTCGCGGCAACCCGCACCGAGCGCATCCAGTTTTCCACACCCGCGTCCATCTCACGCCTGGACCAGGAAGACGTCCAGCGCATCCAGCCCTTCGGGTACCAGGACCTGTTCGAGCAGATTCCCGGAGTCAACATTATCGGCGGTCCGCGCCGCATCGCCGAGGAGCCCGCCATTCGTGGCTTCGCCGATGAGCAGGTCGCGATTCGCGTTGACGGTGCCCGGCTGAACTTCAACAAGGCCCACAGCGGACGCTTTCTTCTCGACCCCGAGTTGATCGAATCCGTCGAAGTCCTGCGAGGTGCCGGATCTGCCATCTACGGCAGCGGTTCGCTTGGCGGTGCGTTCGTGATCGAAACGGCCAGTGGTCGCAGCCGAACCGGCGGTGTCGACGGTATCGGACTTCGGCTGGGCTCCGGCTACGACAACAACGGCGATCAATGGCGAGGCGCGCTGACCGGCTACGGTCAGCATGACCGCTTCGATTGGCTGGCAAGCTTCATCCTGCGTGACGTGGGAGAAGACCTGGTCGACGGCAATGGCGATGAACTACTGGCCACGCAGGACAAGTCCACCAGCGGCCTGATCAAGTTGGGAATGGAACCAGACGCCAATCAGCGCCTGGAACTGAGCCTGGAGCAATTCAACAACGATGGTCGCAACCCGACCAATGCCAATGCCGTTGCTACCGCAACCAATCTGGTTGACCGCGATACCCGCCGCCGGCAAGCCCGTCTGCGCTACAGCATCAACAATCCGGCCCTGGCCTGGCTTGATCTGTCCATGACAGCCTACGACAACAATGTCGAAACCGAAGAGTTTCGGCTTGACGATCAACGCATCGATCGGACGGATTTTCGGACCATCGGTATCGAGATCATCAACACCGCCGAATTCGGACAAATCGGCGGCGACCCGGTTCGACTGACCGTCGGTGTCGAAAGTTATGGCGATGATCAGAGCGGAACCCGAAACGGCCAGAAACGTGAGCAGTTTCCGGACGCCAGGGTCGACTACCTTGCCGCTTTCGCTCAGGCCGAGCTCAGCCTGGGAGCCGGCCTGGCCCTGATCCCGGGTCTTCGCCATGATGCCTTCGACTACAGTGCCTCGTCAGATTTTGCCGATCGCTCCGAGGAACAGACAACGCCGCGGCTTGCGCTGGGCTGGCAGGCCGGCGACTCCACCTATCTGTGGGCCGAATACGCCGAGGCCTTTCGAGCGCCCAGCCTGACCGAACTCTTTGCTGACGGTGTGCACTTTGTCGTGCCGCTGGGGCCCGGCCAGGTCGTGATCAACGAGTTTGTGCCCACCCCGGATCTCAGGCCGGAAGAATCACGCCAGTTCCAGGTCGGTGCGCGCTGGCGCAACAACACCCTGTTTGACGGACAGACAGCGCTCGAGCTGGAAGCGACCGCCTGGCGCAGTCAGGTCGATGACTTCGTCGACCAGTTCGTGATTTTCATCGCCGGTGAACCGACCTTCGACCCAATCACCCAGACCCTGATCTTTCCGGGGATCACCAGCAATCGCAATGTCGATGCGAGGCTTCAGGGCGCCGAGGCCAGTGCGACCCTGCGTCACCAGCGCGGCTATCTGACTGCCGGCCTGACAGTTGTCGATGGCGAACGCCGGGGCGATGGCAGCGACCTGGCCAGCATTCAGCCCGATCGCGTAACACTGGGTGGCGGGTTGCACTTTTTTGATAGCCAATTCACGGTCGGCGGAGAGATCATCCTTTCCAGGTCACGCCGCGATGTGCCCGAAGACGCGCTGGCAACACCCGGCTACGGCAAGACCGATCTGTTCATGAGCTACTTGCCTCGTGATGGCGCATTGAGTGGTTTCGAGTTCCGACTCGCACTGGACAACCTGTTCGACAAGGATTACCGCATTCATCCCAACGGCATTGATCAGCCCGGCCGTGCCATTCGTCTGTCCATCGCCAGAGAAATGCAATGGCTGAACTGATGACCAATCCTCACCCGGACCAATCAACCAGGAAGACTTCCAATTCGGAACAATCCATCGGCGAGGTCGACAGTCGGCTGCTGCTGGGTAAAGACGGTCGAATTCGGATCCGGCACAACGGACAGATCTATGAACTTCGCGAAACCCGTTTTGGAAAACTGATCCTCACCAAGTGATCTACCGACTAACGACCAAGGACTCTGAACATGAACAAATTAGCCACTTCCACTTTGATGATCACCGCCGCCCTGGCAGTAAGTGGCTGTGCCAGCACAACATTGAAGGCTACAAACCCTGAGGTTGCTCCGCCCGAAGCCGACCGTCAGGCCATCCTGAATATGGCCGGCGAATACGTTGTGACGTTCGCGTTTGACGAAACAGTCGCGCTCGAGCCAGGCTACGAACGCAAGGCTGCCAAGCGCAGCGGGGCTTCCGAAGTTGTCATCGTGGTCGAGGAATCCGCTGAAAAAATCGTGCTTCAGCATCTGCTTCTGGTTGGTAATGGCGATGTGATCAAGCACTGGCGCCAGGACTGGACATGGCAGGCCGATCGTCGCCTGGATTTTGTCGACGACCAGACCTGGCGTCAGATCACCCTGGATCCCGAACTGACCCGCGGCGCATGGACCCAGTGCGTCTACGAAGTGTCCGATGCACCGCGCTACTGCGGTACCGGACGCTGGAATCACCGCTACGGCAATGCCACCTGGACATCGGATCGCAGCTGGCGCCCGCTCCCGCGCCGCGAGTACACCACCCGCGATGACTACAACGCGCTTAACGTCGAAAACCGCCACACCATCACGCCCGACGGCTGGACCCACGAGCAGGACAATTCCAAGGTTGTTCGAGTCGATGGCACGACTCAAACCGTGCTGGTGCGTGAGTTCGGCTTCAACAACTACCGTCGCACAGACACGATCGATTTCACACCCGCCTACACCTATTGGCAAGAAACCGAAGACTACTGGGCAATGGTCCGCGCAACCTGGCAGAAGCATTTCGACACCGGCGGCATCGTCTTGGCCACCGACGTCGACGGAATGCCGATTATCGAAGGGCTGTTCGAACTGGCTGACCAATCAAGTACAGCCAATGGACCCGGGCAAGGTGAAATTGACAAGATCTTCTCCGCCTACGTCCACCCGGCCAACTCGATCAGCAACCGCCAGAATGAACGGCACGTTCAGACCACGGTGACTACAGCTCAAAGCGATCCTTGAAGCGCCGATCCAGCGAAACCAGGGTGCGCAGGATGTTGTAGTCGCTGCCGCCACCATCCTGCCCGGCACCCCAGTACAAGTCGATCATGCCGTCACCAAGATCCAGGCCGTGCGGCTGGACGTTGGCCAGGTTCGGACGGCTGATCTGTTGGGTGGCCGGGCCCCAGCTCAGACCATGATCTGATTCACTGGAAAAAATCTGGAAATTTCCCTCTGCCACGCGTGCCCACAGCAGCACAAAGCGCCCATCTGACAACACCAGCGGCAGTCCGTCGTGATTGTTGCCGCCGCTGATGATTTCGATCGGCGTTGACGACCAGTCAGCCGGGTCAGTCGTGGTGCGAGACCACATTTGCAGTTGGCTGGCGCCGGTCTGGTAGACCAGCAAGTATCGATTATCACTTTCACGGAAAGCCAGTCGCGGTAAAGCCGCATTGGCCGGTGATACCTGGACACGGTCTGTATCCCAGGTGACCCCGTCATCCGCTGACTGGGCGATATAGGCTGCGCCACTCAAGCGGTGATAGGTCATGATCAGGATGCCGTCTGGCCGGCGAATCACGTGTGGATTGATTTCGCCGGCTGTGGGCCAACCCAGATCCATCGATCCCTTTTCGACAAAGGTTGTCGCATCCACCGAACTGGCACGATGAATGCGGAATCCGCCGCTGGCATTGGAGAGGTAGAAAAGCTGGAAAGCCGTTTCTCCGGTCTGGACCAGCGCCGAATGACGCTCATTGGCTGGGGTGGCAACCGCGACCGTGGGATCGGACCAGGTCTCGCCACTGTCCTCCGAGCGGGTCACATACAGATCACCCGACAAGGTCGCCGGATTCAGCCGCTCGAAAACCACAATGCGTTGGTCAGGCTGCTCCCAGGGCGAAATGACATCAGCCTGATAATCAAAGCCACCGTTTCCACTGACCGACACCTGCGCCCAGGCTGACACGGCCAGCAACCACGCGACCAACAAACCGATCAATCTCGCCAAATGAACCATCCATCCAATCCCGGTTGAGTATCTCCCTTCTATTACGCAATCCAACCCGGAATCCGATCAATCCTTTCAAGGCTCCCAGCCAAGGATATTCTCCCTCTATCTGAGCTGACTGTCCTTGCTGCCTCGCCGGTTCATCCCCGATTTGTTCTGACTGTCGGCATCACGTTCAGCCTGGCAGTTGACGCAAAGACGCACACCGGGAATCGCCTTGCGCCGCGCCTCGGGAATCGCCTCGCCACATTCCTCGCACTCAGTACGGCTAGGTCCCTGCGGCATGGTGGCACGGGCGCGATTGACCGCGTCCTCTATCGTCGCATCAATCTGATCCTGGACCGCCCCGTCCTTTGCCCAACCGGTGGCCATCTCAATCTCCTCGGTGTGCTGGAAAGACCAGCTTGACCGGAGAGTCCAGTCCAATCCGGTCAACATGACCCGCATGTCCATCGGCGAGCAAGGCATGCAGGTGAATCCAACTGCCCCGGTGAGTGAACACACCGGCATGTTTACGCGAGAAAAACCCGAGCAAGGTTACCGATTCATTCTCGCGGGAAACCTTCAATGCGCCGTCCAGATGGCCCGAGTCAGACTCATTCGACGCGTCCAGCACATGCATGTTCAACGAGGAAATGGTTCCGGTCATCAGAAACGGAAACGGACGCTCGACATCCAGTCCGTTGTCCCGCGCCAGAAGATCGACGATCAACTCCAGCTCGCGTTGACTACCGACCGTCATGTCCAGCATCACCGGCTTCTGCCACTCGTCCACGTGACTCCAGACGAGAAAGCCGGCCTCGCCCGTTGCTTCATGCTCAGTCAGCATCTTGCCATTTCGAACACGAGTCATGTACCACTGGCCATCGATCACGGTCACTTCGCCATCCAGTCCGGCGGCCGGGCCAACTGCGTTCAATCCAGGCCAAGCGGCCAACGGGTCAAGTGACACCTTCCCGCTCACATCGCCGTGATGGAAATCCCTCAACGCGCCTTGCCATCCAACCCGATAGGGCGTCCGACCGGGATGACCATATCGGGTTCGCGTCACCGTAGTCCGGCCATCCGTCATTGCCCGAACCTGGTAGAAAAAATCGTAGTCGCTTTCGCTCAACTCCGGCTCGGCCTGGCCAGTCAATGCAGCAACGATCAGCGGTACAGTATTGCTGTGACCGACGACCAACACTTGCTCACCGCAGTGTTGCTCAATCAGGGTGTCGGCCAGTCTGACCGAATGTTCGGCAGCCTGGCCCGAAGCAATCGGATGCCGATTTATCGGCAGATCATGCGCCAATGCCACAGGCCCTGCCGTTTGCCAGGTTCTTTTCAAGTGGGTCGTGTGAATCGCAGACAGCGGGACTTCATTCAGCACCTCACGCAAGGCCTGGGCTCGCGTCTGGCCTTCCGTACTCAATGGTGGGTCATTGCTGCCATCGTCAGTCTTTTCAGCATGCCGGACCAGGAAAATGGTCGTTCCGGCCGGGTCGTGGCAAGCCTCACCCGCTACGGCGGCCGGCAGCAGTGCCAGCAACAGGATCAGACCGCTGACTAGCGCCAGAGTCGTTCTGAAACAGCCAATTTGCATATTGCTAACCTTCAAAGTCTGGCGGCCAGACGGGTCCCCTGGTCGATGGCCCGCTTGGCATCGAGCTCGGCAGCGACATCGGCCCCGCCGATCAGGTGAGGTTCGAGGCCAGCAGCCTTGAGCGATTCGGCCAGTGTACGATTGGGCACCTGACCGGCGCAAATCACGATCGTATCAACTGCCAGGCAACGTTCCTCTTCACCGATCCTGATATGCAGACCCTTATCATCGATCCGTTCGTAGCTCACCCCGGAAAGGGTCTTGACGCCAGAATGCTTGAGTGATGCGCGGTGGATCCAGCCGGTGGTCTTGCCCAGGCTGGCACCGGGCTTGGTAGTCTTGCGTTGGAGCAGATAGATTTTGCGGGCCGGTTTGTCAAAATCGGGCTTGAGTCCGTCGACGCCGCCGCGACGGTCAATGTCCATATCCACGCCCCACTGGCGGAAGAAATCCTCGGGCCGGGGCTGATCCGGATCAGGACTCATCGGCACCTGGCCATGAACCAGAAACTCGCTGACATCGAAGCCGATTCCTCCGGCGCCGATCACGGCCACCCGCTGACCGACCGGCTTGTCGCCGCTCAACACATCAACGTAGTTCATCACGCTGGCATGGTCCTGACCGGGAATTCCCGGGTCGCGCGGCGTCACGCCAGTCGCGATGATCACTTCATCAAAGCCATCTGACTGCAGGGCATCGACCTCGGCACGGGTATTGAGCCGCAGATCGATGCCGAGAAGCTCTATCTGGCGTGCGAAATAGCGCAAGGTTTCAACGAACTCTTCCTTGCCCGGAATGCGCTTGGCCATATTGAACTGGCCACCGATACGCTCGGCCTGATCGAACAGTACAACTTCATGGCCACGCTGAGCCGCCGTCGTGGCCGCGGCCAATCCGGCGGGACCGGCCCCGACCACTGCAACCTTCTTCCGGTGTTCCGTGCGCTTGATCACCAGTTCGGTTTCATGCGCTGCTCGCGGATTGACCAGGCAGGAGGCGGTCTTGTTCTGAAACACGTGGTCCAGGCAAGCCTGGTTGCAGCCGATACAGGTATTGATCTCATCGGCCCGATCCTCGCGGGCCTTGATGACCCAGTCCGGGTCGGCCAGAAACGGACGGGCCATGGAAATCATGTCGGCATCGCCGCGAGCCAGTACATCCTCGGCCGTATGCGGCATATTGATCCGATTGGTGGTCACCAGCGGCAGCGTGACTTCATCGCGCAGCTTGCGGGTCACCCAGGTGTAGGCTGCCCGCGGCACCGAGGTGGCGATGGTCGGTACCCGGGTCTCATGCCAGCCAATGCCGGTATTGATGATGGTTGCGCCGGCCGCCTCGATCGCCTTGCCCAGCGCGACCACTTCTTCCCAGCTATTGCCATCAGCGAGCATGTCCAGCATCGACAGCCGATAGATGATGATGAATTCTTCACCCACCGCTTCTCGCGTGCGTCGAACGATTTCGATGGGCAGGCGCATGCGGTTCTCGAAACTCCCGCCCCATCGATCGCTGCGGTGATTGGTTCGCGGAACGAGGAACTGGTTGATGAAGTAGCCCTCCGATCCCATGACTTCAACACCGTCATAACCGGCCTTCTGCGCCAGCTTCGCACAACGCACAAAGGTCCGGATCTGCTTTTCCACCCCGGAATCCGAAAGCGCCGATGGCTTGAACGGCGTAATCGGTGACTTGATCGCCGAAGGCGCCACCGAAAAAGGATGATAGGCATAGCGCCCGGCGTGCAGAATCTGCATGCAGATTCGGCCGCCCGCCTCATGCACCGCACGAGTCATGCGCTTGTGGCGCTGAACTTCCCAGATATTGGTCAACTTGGAAGCCAGTGGTGCCAGTGAGGCCCGTCGATTGGGCGCGATCCCCCCAGTTACCATCAGCCCCACTCCGCCGCGCGCCCGGTCGACAAAATACTGGGTCAATCGCGGCCAGTTCCAGACCCGATCCTCCAGCCCGGTATGCATCGAACCCATCAGAATCCGGTTGGGCAAGGTGGTAAAGCCCAGGTCCAGAGGCTTGAGAATATTAGGGTAGCGAGAACTGACTTCAGTCACGAGCAATCACCGTACGGCAAAGTATGGACACCGATTATAGGCTAGGGAACCTCTGAACAAGTCTACGCGGGCGCGACGGCGCCTTTGCGGGAGTCTCCGGCTTGGCTTGGGCGAGCGTGGTTTGGTCATTCCAAATGAGCGAGTCCAAACGAGGCGGAGGCCCCGCAAAGGCCCGTCCCGTATGGGTTTCGCCGGAGAAGCCGCATCTCGCACGTTGCGCCACTCGGCCGTAGCTACGGCTACTGTCACTCGCGTCGCACCGCACGATCTGCGGCTTCTCCGACTGAAACGCGCTCCGCGTAGACTTGTTCAGAGGTTCCCTAGGCGTGATCTCTCGGCAGGTTGTCCACAATGGCAGCTGGATTTTCAGTGGCCAGCGGCGAGTGGTGTTGTCAGATGGTCGCAAGGGGCTGGGTTTTGCCTTTACCAAACCCTCAAACTGCTGCATTGGGTGCTGTCGGGAGGGGCGGGCTGGCCGGGGCGCGGAAGCGGCTTCCAAGCCAACAGCATAATTCAGACTCCACGAAATTTTCAGGAAGCCCTGAACTGGAGCTATCTTCACCGCTGCCTATTCGTTGGCACCTGGCTCCACAGAACTGGCGGACTCATCAGAAGCCGATCGTCCCGGCCAGCCCGAACCGCCCGGCAGTACCCGATGCTCGATGCCCCCTACATCCCAAATTTCACAGGCTTGAACGATTTTTATCGTTGATGTGGACAACGTGATGAGAGATTACGGCTAGAACACCTTCCTACTCGTCCAGAAATCGTTCCAGCGAACGCAGCCGATCTCGCAGACTGTTAACTTCTTCAAGCAGATCAAGCACAAGCGGAAGAGAGGCTGTGTCCACTCCCAGATCACGTTGAAGCCGGGAAGCCGTACGGACGCGACGGAACTGGCGCACACTGAAACGCCACTCCTGAACTTCCTGTCCCCTGGGCTCGGCGACGCCTTCGGCAATCCATTCCAGCAATTCTTCACTGGACACCCGGCAGGCACGGCACAAATCATCCAGTCCGATATCCACTTCCTGGTCGATGATCTCGACGACCGGCATTTCTCTACCTTCGTTCATGATCAACCCTCCATTCCCTCGCGCGGATTGAACGCCTGTTCCTGCTGCAGTTGTTCATACAGCTCGCGCTGGCGCTCGCTGGTCGCCGCCGGGACAACCACCTTGAGAATCACGAACTGATCTCCCGGCGTCTTGCCCGGTATGCCGCGACCCTTGAGCCGGAACCGCTTGCCGCTCGAGGATCCGGGCGGAATTGTCAGCGAAACCTTTCCGCCAGGCGTCGGCACCGTGATCTTTCCGCCCAGCGCCGCCTCCCACGGTGCCACCGGCAAGGTCAGATGGAGGTCACGCCCGTGAAGTTCATACATTGGATGCGGTTTGATACCGATTTCAAGATACAGGTCGCCGGCCGGCCCGCCATTGACTCCAGGCTCGCCCTGGCCACGCAGTCGAATCTGCTGCCCATCGGTCACACCGGCGGGAATGCGAATATCAAGATCCTGCGGCCGCTGAACCACGCTGCCGTCGGGCATGACTTCAGCCCTTGCCAGGCTGACCCGCCGCGTTCCACCCTGGAAAGCCGTTTCCAGATCGACGTCAATGCGGGCATGAGAGTCACGACCTGCCGAACGCATCGGCCCCCGCCTCGACCTCGCGCCGCCATGACGTGCATCGCCAAACAGACTGGAAAAGAAATCGCTGAAACCGGCCAGATCTTCAGGACTGAAGCCGCTGTCACCGCCTGAAGCACGCTGCCAACCAGGCGGCGGCTGGAAGTTATCACCCTGACGCCAGCCCCCCTGTCGCAACTGATCATAAGCCTTGCGCTTCTCCGGGTCTTTCAGGGCCTCATAGGCCTCGCCCAGTTCCTTGAAGCGCTCTTCGGCGTCTTTTTCCTTGCTGACGTCAGGGTGATACTTGCGCGCCAGCTTGCGATAGGCTCGCTTGATCTCGTCCTGCCCGGCGGATGGTTCCACCCCGAGCGTCTTGTAGTAATCCTTGAATTCCATGGCCTCGACTTACAATCCGGTTCTACCGTTCACAGTGGGGCCGCGCCAGTCTGAATCAAGCAGGTCAAGATGAACCGGCCTGCGATTGCAACCACTGAAGGCGGCTATGACGATCACTCATCTCGCTGGCCAGTTGATCCAGCGTTGCTTTGTACGACTCGATGTCGGAACGGGCGAGTTCAACCAGCGCCCTCGCCTCAGCCTGGCGCCACCCTCCCAGCGATAACTCGTCACGCAGCTCAAGACAGCGCGCGGCGTCCTGACCGGCCTGATCACGGCGCTCGAAACGAAGATGCCAGACAGCTCGCTCGCACAAGGCCTGGGCCAGAAACGAACGGGCAACGGGGCCAGCCTGTTCCAGGTCAGTAATCAGCTCGTCGAAGGCCGGATTGTTCAGATCGGTCGCTTCGGCAGCCGTTCGACCCAGACGCCCCAGCAAGGTGTAGGGATGCCCGCTACCCAGGGTGGCAGCAAACAGCTCCTCGGCGCGCTGATAGGCCACTCTGGCTTGCTCAGACTCGCCGCGCGCCAGGGCCAGATCGCCATAGCCGATCCAGGTACTGGCGTAATCCGGCGTATCCTCGCCGACGTAGCGCTGCATCATCTCGGAAGCTTCATCCAGCAAGCTTTCGGCCCGATCAAACTCACCACGCACCATCAGCAGCCGGGCAAACTGGCTCTTGGCAGCGGCCAGCGCGCCGGAACCACCAAACCGGGCTTCGCGAATACTGATTGCGCGCTCAAAGCGTCGCGCGGCTTCATCGGTCCTGCCAAGCCGGTCCAGAACCACGGCAAGGTTCTGCAAATTTGAAAGAGCATCCGGAGATTCCCCACGACCCAGAGCAAGCCATAGCGCCTCAGCCGCCTCCATATGCTCGACGCCGCGCTGATACTGGCCTCCGATCACGAAGGTCGCAGCCAGATTGGCTTCGGCCCAGGCCTGCATGGGTCGGGGGCCGTCGGAGACTTGCTGGGCCAGCATGCGGGCCCGCTCCAGATCAGCAACTGCGCCATCCCAGTCCCCGCGCATGCGGGCAAGCCGTGCGCGCGTCTGCAATGAATTTGACAACCGCTCCCGATGATCGCCCGAAAACGATTCGATCATGCGAACCGCCTGATCGGCATATTCAAAACCCGAATCGATTTCACCTCGTCGATGCAGAACCAGCGACAGATTATGTTTGAGCTTCGCGCGCAATGCTGGCGAACTGCTGTCGTCGACCTGCTCGAGCGCTTGCTCCAACAAGGGCTCGGCCGAGCGCCAGTCGTCCAGCGCAATCATGATCTCGGCAATGGCCAGCCTGATTTCGAGTTGGGCTTCCGGATCCTCCCGAAGCCAGTCACTGGCCGCTTCGGCGGTATCATCCAGCAATTCGCGCGCGCTCAAGCCATCAGCATCACCACTCAGACTGCTGACATCCCGAAACAGCAGAATCAGCTTGTCCTTGACGGCCAGCGACAGGTTTGCTTCATGCCGCGCTACATCGCGCTCCTGAGCCACGATCTGGGCCTGCCAGAGAACGACACTGATACCACCGACAACGACCAGCATGGCCAGGCCGCCCAACGCGGCAGCCACCTTGCGCCGGCGTATCCAGAGCCCGGCAACGCCGAACAACGACAGCCGACGCGCCTTGACCGGGCGATCGGACTCCAGCCGCTCCAGATCCAGCAACAACGCATTGACCGTGGCGTATCGGTCATCAGGGTTTCTGGCCGTCGCCTGATTGATGACAGCATCAAGATCACTGCGACGCCGATAGCCTGACCAGGCCTGGCGCAACTGCGCCGGACGCTCCGGATGCTCGGGATCCTGGTGGTAAACCAGCCAACGCAGCACAGCACCCAAGCTGTAGATATCGCTGGCGGTCGACACCGGCTCGCCGGCCAGCTGCTCCGGCGCGGCGAATCCCGGGGTAAGCGCGCTGGGCATGCGCGCATCAGTATCGACATCCAGCAACTGGGCTACACCGAAATCCAGCAGTTTGACCTGTCCATCACGAGTCACCGCAACGTTCGCCGGCTTGATATCACCGTGCACCACCAGCGAACGATGGGCAAAGGCCACGGCCTCGCAGATCTGGGCAAATACATTCAGACAATCGGCCGGATTCACCGTGCTGCCGTGAATCCATTCGCCGAGGGTTCGACCGTCGACCCACTCCATGACCAGATAGGGCCGTTCATCATCGGCCATGCCACCATCGATCAAACGGGCAATCGACGAGTGGTTCAGGCGAGCCAGCAGCTCGCGCTCGGTTTCCAGCAGGCGCGCCAGATTCTTGCGCCGCGAGCGGATCAGTTTGATCGCGACCTGCATCCGGAATGCGCCATCGGCACGCTCGGCGTGATAGACCTCGCCCATACCGCCGGCCCCGATGCGGGCAAGAATGCGCCATGGCCCCATGCGAGTACCGCGAACCAGCGTACGCGGGAACATATCGGTACGGGCGGCCAGCGCATCGGAAGCCAGATGACGTGCCGATTGATCGATAAAGCCGGTCGGTTGAGCACTGGCCAGCAACAGTCGCTCCAGCCAGAATCCCAGACGGGGGGCGCGCTCCAGGCATTGCTGCACGAAGTCCGCACGCTGATCCGGTGACTGCTCCAGAGCGTGGTCCAGCATCTGGTCCAGCAGCTTTCGCCGCTTCGGCGTCAGTCGCCCGCCGCGTGGTGCTTTTCCGGTGCGCCTAGCAGTCACGATTTTCCTGCATGTCCAGCAACAGCCAGGCGCGGGCGCGCTCCCAGTGGCGCTGAACGGTGCGCACGGAAATATTCAGCATCTCCCCAATCTCTTCAGCCGTGTAGCCGCCAAAAAAGCGGGCAATCACCACTTCCGCCAGTTCCGGGCTGGTCTGCTCCAGCCGCTCCAGCGCATCATTGACCGCCAGGACCGATGCTTCGTCGTCCGCGTCAGTCGCGGCAACCAGGTCATCTTCAAGCGCTTCGGCAACCTGGCCGGAACCACGCTTGGCCGCCAGCTTGCCACGCGCATGATCGACGATCAGCTGACGGATGGCCAGATACGACAGGCGTTTGAGGTGCAGCCGGTTGTGAATCGGCTGGTCGCTGGCCTGGCGCAGCTTGATGAAGGCTTCGTGGACCAGCTCAGTGGTCTGGAGCGTCGGACTGGCGCCCATGCGCGCCTGCTGGCAGCGCGCCACCTGGCGCAGATCATCGTAAATAAGCGGCAGAATGTGATCCATCAGGTCCGGCGAATCCTTCAGCTCGGACAATAACTGGGTCACGTCACCCTGACTGAACTGGCCTGGCTGGCTGGACTGGGACAAGACGTCACCTGCACGCTGGTTGGACCTCTAGTTTGCCACAGCGTGCGCTAGATCACACAAGCGAGCGCACTCACTGAAGTATACATTTATACAGTTATACTTTCTCCATGCATACCTATGCCGAATTGCATGCCCTGAGCGCCTTCAGCTTCCGCCGATCCGCCGCCCTGCCCGATCAACTGGTCCGGCAGGCAAGCCGACTCGGCTATCAGGCACTGGCATTGACCGACGAATGCTCGATGGCCGGCGTGGTGCGGGCCCACGAAGCAGCCCGGGATTGCGGCCTGAAACTCATCATCGGCAGCGAGATCCTGGTCGATGAAAACCTCAGGCTGGTACTGCTGGCACCAAGCCAGGAGGCTTATACCCAGATCTGTCGCCTGATCACCAGGGCCCGGCGGCGGGCGGGCAAGGGAGCGTATCGGGTTGTGCGGGAAGATCTCGAGGAGGGACTGGATCAGGCCCTGGTCATCTGGAAATGCGTCAACCATCGATCACCGACTTCCGACCTCCGCCTTCCGACCTCAGAACACCGTCCACCAAGCACGGATACCAATCAACCGATTGCCCAATACCTCAAATGCCTGTTCGGCGATCGCCTCTGGCTGGGCGCTACCCGGCTACTGCAGCCCGGCGAGCACGGCTGGTTCAGAGAACTCGAGACGCTGGGAAAGCGTTACACCATCCCGCGCCTGGCCTGTGGCGATGTGCGCATGAGCACGCGCTCCGAACGTGCGTTGCTGGACGTGCTCCATTCGCTCAACGAAAACCGTCCGCTGTCCGAGTGCGGTCTGGCCCTGGCCGCCAACGGCGAGCGTCATCTGCGCCGACTGGACGCACTGGAAAAACTTTATCCGCCCGCCTGGCTGGGCGAAACCCTGGCCGTGGCCGAACGCTGCGATTTTTCCATGGATCGCCTGGGTTACCGCTATCCGAAAGAGCTGGCCCCGGCGCCGCTAACCCCGGCCAGCCACCTGCGTCACCTGACCCTCGAAGGTCTGACCCGACGCTATGGCCAGGACATACCGGACAGTGTCCGCGCCCTGGTGGCCCGCGAGCTCACCCTGATCGAGGAGATGGGCGTCGAGGCGTTCTTTCTTACCGTCCACGACGTGGTCCGCTTTGCGCGCTCGCGCGGCATCCTGTGCCAGGGCCGCGGTTCGGCCGCCAATTCGGCGGTGTGCTACTGCTTAGGGATAACCGAAGTCGATCCGTCAAAGCAGCAGCTGCTGTTCGAGCGCTTTATTTCAAAAGAACGCAACGAACCGCCCGACATCGACGTCGATTTCGAGCACGAGCGGCGGGAAGAAGTCCTGCAGTACATCTATGACAAGTATGGCCGCGATCGCGCCGCCCTGGCCGCCACCGTGATCAGCTACCGGCCAAAAAGCGCGCTCAAGGACGTCGGCCGGGCGCTCGGGCTCGATCCGCTCCGGCTCAATCGACTCACCGCCTCACTGGCCTGGTGGGACCAGGCCGACGCATGGCCCGAGCGTCTGCGAGAATGCGGCTTCGACCCCGACTCACCGCTGGCCCGCCAGCTGATGATCCTGACCACCCAGTTGGTCGGCCTGCCCCGCCACCTGTCCCAGCACGTCGGTGGCATGGTGATCTCCGATCAGCCACTGCATCACCTGGTCCCGGTAGAAAACGCCGCGATGGCCGATCGCACCATCATTCAGTGGGACAAGGACGACCTGGAAACGCTGGGACTGCTCAAGGTCGATTGTCTGGCGCTGGGGATGCTGACGGTGATTCGGAAGACGATGGACCTGGTCAATGACCTTGCGGATCACGGGAAACGGGAAACGGGGAAAGGGAAAAGGGAAGGCGGTGGGTATTCCCCTTTACCCGTTCCCCTTTCCCCCTTTCCCGCCAGCGACCTGTCGCTGGCCTCTATCCCCCGCGAAGATCCAGCGACCTACGACATGCTCTGCCGTGGCGATGCGGTCGGGGTGTTCCAGGTTGAGTCGCGGGCGCAGATGGCGATGTTGCCGCGGCTCAGGCCGCGCTGTTTCTACGACCTGGTGGTCGAGGTTGCGATCGTTCGACCCGGGCCGATCCAGGGCGATATGGTTCATCCTTACCTGGAGCGGCGCGATAATCCTGACAAGGTCCACTACCCTTCCCCGGACCTGGAAAGCGTGCTCAAGCGCACCCTGGGCGTGCCGATCTTCCAGGAACAGGTGATGCAGATCGCGATTGCCGCGGCCGGATTCACACCCGGCGAAGCCGATCGCCTGCGCCGGGCGATGGCGGCCTGGAAGCGACGCGGCGGGCTCGAACCGTTCCGGGAAAAGCTGATCGACGGGATGCTCGCCCGCGGCTACACCAGCGACTTTGCCGAGCGCATCTACAGCCAGATCCAGGGCTTCGGCGACTACGGTTTTCCCGAATCCCACGCCGCCAGCTTTGCCCTGCTGACCTATTTCTCCGCCTGGCTCAAATGTCACCATCCAGCCGCCTTCGCCTGCGGACTGCTCAACAGCCAACCCATGGGCTTCTATGCTCCGGCCCAGATCGTCAATGATGTGAAGCGGCATGGGGTCAGGGTGCTGCCGGTTGATGTGCGGGTTAGTGGGTGGGATTGTTCCCTGGAGGAAAGGGAAAGCGGTTTAGGGTTTACGGTTTACAGTTTACGGGGAAAGACAAAGACCGGGGCTCAAAGAGCAGGTCGGGGCAGCGCAGTTCGGAGGGCAGGTGCGGTTTGCCGAAGGCAAGAAGCGCCTGACCGGAGAACGACCGCGCGTGTCCCCGACGGTCCATGCCCGAAATCATCTCCACAACCCGACATTCGGCTGGGACTGCGGATGGTGAAGGGGTTCGATGAGGGCTCGGCGGGACGACTGGTTGCAGCGCGGGTCGAGCGGGCGTTTCGGGATGTGCAGGACCTGGCTGAGCGGGCGGGGCTGGATCGCAAGCAGATACGAGCGCTGGCCGAAGGTGGAGCGCTGAAAGGGCTGGCCGGGCATCGTCACCGGGCGCGCTGGGAGGCGCTGGCCAGTCGACGCCAGGGAGATCTGCTATCCAACACCACCATCGCCGAGCCGCGCACGCCGATCAAGCCGCCGCGCGCTGAAGACAACCTGCTGGATGATTACGCCAGCCTGGGGCTGAGCCTGGACCACCATCCACTGGCCCTGCTTCGTCCACAACTGGGCCACCGAGTGCGGCGGGCCGGCGAGCTGGCCAGCATTGCCGACGGCACGCCAATCGAGGCCGCCGGCCTGGTCACCCATCGCCAGCGACCCGGCACCGCATCCGGCGTGGTATTTCTGTCGCTGGAAGACGAGACCGGCATCATCAACGTGGTGGTCTGGCCCAAGCTGGTCGAACAGTACCGGCGAGAAGTGCTCGAAGGCACCATCCTGCGAGTCACCGGAACACTACAGAATGCCAACAACACCCAGCACCTGATCGCCCGCAGCCTGGTCAGCGAAGACCACCGCCTCGCCGCCCTGGCAGCCAACTCCCGCGATTTCTGCTGACACAACCATCCGGTGGATCCCGCCACATGGACTGAAAAACAACGGGAACCACCAAAAGATCGGTTTTTGGCAGCATTTGTAGGTCGGCCCGACGCGGCCGACGGTCATGGCAATTCGTTACCACCAGGGGATCGATTTTGGGCAATCAACCATTAGAGCCACTGTTGACCAGAAATCAGCCACCAATCTTCTGTCGATCGGGGAATCCGCTTGCTTCCAGTTGCGCTCATGCTCGATACTCCTGTCCAAAGGTGAACAGAAAGACCAGCGGGCGTCACGCGGCAAGGGAAGAACGGTCTGGCTTGAACGCTTACGTGCTCCTACGATCCGAGACCTGGAAATCAGGGGCTTATCTGGAGACCGCTTTTCGTCTACAGTAATTACCTAAAGATCGCTGCAGCATTTTGAATGACTGCAGGCGAGCACCGTCAACCAAAACAAGAGGACCGGGCCAGATGGGATTCAAAGAAATCAGTTCATGGACCGAGGGCGACTGGATCGCCGCTGTTGCTGCCGTTACGCTTAGCCTGTTTCTGCTCGCAGGCGCCTGGGTCGTCACCCGTCCGAAGGCAGAGGTTGGCGGACACCCAAAGGGCCTCTACATCCTCTTCTTTGCGGAGATGTGGGAACGCTTTTCCTATTACGGCATGCGCGCCCTGCTCATTTTTTACCTAACCCAGCACTGGCTATTCAACGACAGCGCATCGAACATGGTTTACGGAGCGTATGTGAGTCTGGTGTACATCACACCCGTGCTGGGTGGCTGGTTGGCAGACCAATACCTGGGGCAACGGAAGGCGGTACTGTTCGGGGCAGCGCTGCTGACCTTCGGCCATTTCCTCATGGCGTTTGAAGGAACCGGCGGGCAGGATGATCCAACGATCAATATCTTCTGGCTGGCACTGAGCTTCATCATTGTCGGCTCCGGATTTCTGAAAGCCAATATTTCAGTGATTGTCGGCCAACTCTACCCGCTGACCGACGTGCGACGGGACGGCGCCTACACGATTTTCTACATGGGCATCAATGTTGGCGCGGCAATCGGCACGATTATCGCCGGTTACCTAGGTCAGACCTTGGGCTGGGCATATGGCTTCGGTGCCGCAGGCTTCGGCATGCTGCTCGGCCTGCTCGTGTTTATCCTCGGCAAGCCACTGTTGCTCGGCAATGGCGAGCCGCCAGCACTGCTTGCGAAGGGCCGAGAGTTCGGCCTCTACGGTGTCGGCATCGCCGCCGTCGGTGTCATGTGGCTGCTGATTCAGTATCAGTCCATTGTCGGCGGGCTGATGCTGATTTCGGGCGCTGCTTTGCTGGCCTACGTGCTTTTTCAGGCGTTCAAGTTGGACAAGGAGCCACGGGAGCGCATATATGCCATCTTGTTCCTGATAGCCCTGCAGCCCCTGTTCTGGGGGTTGTTCGAACAAGCGGGCGGTTCTCTGAATCTTTTCACCGACCGCTACGTAGACCGCCAGGGCGTGCCCGCATCCCTGTTCCAGTCCATAAACCCGATCTATATCATTCTGCTGGCACCGGTTTTTGCCTGGCTCTGGACGTTTCTGGGCAAGCGCGGTCTCGAGCCATCGACCCCGGCCAAGTTCGGGCTGGGGCTGATTCAGCTCGGCTTCGGCTTCCTTGTGATCGTCTGGGGTGCCGCCAGCGTGGGACCGGACGTTCTGGTGCCGGTGGTCTTCCTGTTTGGAATCTACCTTTTCCATACCACTGGTGAGCTCTGCCTCAGCCCAGTGGGGTTGAGCGCTATGAATCGTCTGGCTCCGCGCCACCTAGCCAGCTTAATCATGGGCGCCTGGTTCTTTGCAACGGCAGGCGGAAACTTTGTCGCTGGCCTGATCGGCGCGGCTACCGGCGGAGAAGATGGGGCGATGACGCGCGAGGCGACCATGGCCATTTACTGGCAGATCGGCCTTTTGGCCATCGGCGTCGGCGTGGTGGTAATTCTCATTGCGACCTTCATCAAACGGCTGATGCATCTCGATTCGCTGGAAGACGACAGTGTCGATGACCACCTGCTGGGGCAAAAGGAAGTTGCTGAACCGCAGGGACCAGGGACTCACCCTGCCGTCGATTGATGCCGACCCGCCGACGCCAAAATAGGACTGGGTCGGCGGGTCTGGAGGTCCCGAAAGGGAGCCTGAGAGAAGAATCGGGATTTGGTAGATCTGACTAGTCAGCGTTTCGAAACCAGAAGCGGGACCAGTATTCCGCTTCCTGCTGGCGACGACGGTTCAAGGCGCCGGATTCCTCGGCCAGGGTCAGCAGATTTTCCAGGGTTTCCACGCGTTCGCTCGCGCTGGTATGCAAAACCGCATCACGCAATCGAGCGTAAGCCGCGCCTTCCCAGGTCCACGGATTTTTCCAATCTTCAGGCGTAGTCACCGGGGATTTCCTTGATTTGCTGAAGTTCCCGGATATCTGATTGGTCGATTTCGCGTCCGGCCAGGCGCTTCATTACGATCAAATCGTCAATTGATGCCACCTCCACGGACACGCCTTCAATTTCCCTGGTCACGCTTCGCTGATGCAATTCGGCAAAATCGATTGGCGAATGCACGAACAGATCGACAACCCAACGAGGCTCATCGGGATGGAACAGGGAAAAGACCTGCATCCCTTTCTCCTTGATCCAGCGCTCGCGCTTCTCCGGGTCTGAGAACTCTTCCAACCTGACCGGCACACGTGGCTGAAAACCCAACTCGCCCAGGGCTGTCAGCAGCGCAGCCAATCGCTCTCCAGCCAGGTCAACGACCAGATCGGTGTCGGTCGTCAAACGTACGTGACCGTGGAGAATGACCGCGAGGCCGCCGACGATTACGTAGCCGCATCCGCTCTGATTGAGCCTTGAAAAAAGAGTTCTGTAACTCAACTGGGACATACATTCATCCTGACACGGTTTTCAGGTGCAGTCACCCGCACACCCTCTACCCTCTACCCCTCTTTCCCTCTACCCCCTTCTGATCACATATTCCGCCGGTACTCGCCGCCGACTTCGTAGAGCGAGTGGCTGATCTTGCCCAGCGAGCAGCGCTTGACCGCTTCCATCAGCGCTTCGAAGGTATTGCCGCGCTGGCGGGCGACTTCCTGCAGATTTTTCAGCACTGCTTTCGAGGCTTCGTCATTGCGGTCGTTGAACGCGCGCACGTTGCGAACCTGCTGCTGCTTTTCTTCGTCGGTGGATCGAGCCAGTTCGATTTCACCACCTTCCTGTTCGTTTTCCTTGTCCGGCAGGAAGGTGTTGACCCCGATCAGCGGTAGCGAGCCGTCATGTTTCTTGTGCTCGTAATACATTGACTCATCCTGGATCTTGCCGCGCTGGTACATGGTGTCCATCGCTCCCAACACACCGCCGCGCTCGGAAAGCCGCTCGAATTCCTTGTACACGGCCTCTTCGACCAGATCGGTGAGTTGATCGACGATAAAACTGCCCTGCCAGGGATTTTCGCAGAAATTCAGGCCCAGTTCCTTGTTGATGATCATCTGGATGGCGACCGCACGGCGGACCGATTCTTCCGTGGGTGTCGTAATCGCCTCATCGTAGGCATTGGTGTGCAGGCTGTTGCAGTTGTCGAAAATCGCGTACAGCGCCTGCAGCGTGGTGCGAATATCGTTGAACTGGATTTCCTGGGCGTGCAGCGAGCGGCCCGAGGTCTGAATGTGATACTTCATCATTTGCGAGCGGTTGTTGGCGCCGTAGCGCTCGCGCATCGCTCGCGCCCAGATCCGCCGAGCAACTCGGCCGATCACGCTGTATTCCGGGTCCATGCCATTGGAGAAGAAGAACGACAGGTTCGGCGCGAACTCATTGATGTCCATGCCGCGTGCCAGGTAGTACTCGACGATAGTGAAACCATTCGACAGCGTGAAGGCCAGCTGGCTGATCGGATTGGCACCGGCCTCGGCGATGTGATAGCCCGAAATCGAGACCGAGTAGAAATTGCGCACCTGCTTGTCGATAAAGTACTGCTGAATATCACCCATCATGTGCAGCGCGAATTCGGTCGAGAAGATACAGGTATTCTGGGCCTGATCCTCTTTCAGGATATCGGCCTGGACGGTACCGCGAACCACCTTGAGCGTATCGGTCTTGATCTTTTCATAGGTCTCGCGATCAATCAGCTGATCGCCGGTCACACCCAGCAGACCCAGACCGAGTCCATCGTTGGTCTTTGGCAGCGAGCCGGTGTATTCAGGGGCGTTGTCACCCAGCAGTTCGGTGCGCTTCTTTGTCGCCCGGTCCCAACCACCGGTTTCCTTCAGATGCTTTTCGACCTGCTGGTCGATCGCGGTGTTCATAAACATCGCCATCAGCATCGGTGCCGGACCATTGATAGTCATTGATACCGAGGTGGTCGGATCGGACAGATCGAAGCCCGAGTACAGCTTTTTCATGTCGTCCAGGGTGGCAATCGACACCCCGGAATTGCCGACCTTGCCATAGATATCCGGGCGCTCGTGCGGATCTTCGCCATACAGCGTGACCGAATCGAATGCAGTCGAAAGGCGCTTGGCCGGCTGACCTTCGGACACATAGTGGAAACGGCGATTAGTGCGCTCAGGCGTGCCTTCACCAGCAAACATCCGGATCGGATCTTCATTGGTTCGCCGATACGGATACACCCCTCCGGTATAGGGATAGTAGCCAGGCAGGTTTTCCTTCATCAGGAACACCAACTGATCGCCCCAGTCCGAAGTCTTCGGCGCGGCAATCTTGGGAATCTGCAGGCGCGACAGGGATTCGCGATAGTTGGAACCGGAGATTGTCTTGCCACGCACTTCGTACTGGTATTCCTCGGCTTCGACCGAGGCTTTCAGGTCCGGCCAGGCCTTGAGCAGGTCTCGGGCTTGTTCGGGGATGGACTTGAGGGCTTCGACGTAGCGCTGGAGAAGATTTCCGGTCAATGTGGCATCGGAAGCATCGGTGTTGGACGGTTTACGGTTTACGGTTTCCGGTTTACGGTTAGGCTCGGGCAGCTCCAGGGGTTGCGGCAGGTTCGGGGTGTCGAGTTCGCGCAGGACCTCGTAATAGTGCTGGGCGCGGCGGGCTTCTTCGGCCCATTTGAGCACGTCCTCATTGATCGACCGGCCCTGCTCGGCAATCTCGGCCAGGTACCGCACCCGCTTTCCCGGAATCAACACCGACGGCATCGGCTCCTTGTCAACCAAATCCAACGCCGGCACAAAATCGCACCGCGAAGTCCCGAATGAGCCTTTCCCTCTCCCTTCTTCCCTCTTCCCTTCTCCCCTTTCCTGCAACAAGCGGCAAAGATTCCCGAACATCCAGGTCACCCCCGGATCGTTGAACTGGCTGGCAATGGTCGGATAAACCGGCACATCCTCATCGGCCAGATCGAATGCCAGGCGATTGCGCTTCCACTGTTTGCGCACATCGCGCAGCGCGTCACGCGAGCCCTGCCGATCGAACTTGTTGAGCACGACCAGCTCGGCAAAATCGAGCATGTCGATCTTTTCCAGCTGGCTTGCCGCACCGTAGTCGGAAGTCATCACGTAGGCCGGGAAATCCACCAGGTCGACGACTTCGGAATCCGACTGACCGATACCGGCGGTTTCCAGGATGATCAGATCGAACCCGCTGGTTTTCAGCAAGGCCAGGCTGTCACCGACGACTTCAGATACTGCCAGATGCTGGCGACGGGTCGCCATCGAGCGCATGAACACCCGCTCCGAACGCAACGAATTCATCCGGATGCGATCACCCAGCAGCGCCCCACCGGTGCGCCGCCGGGTCGGATCCACCGCCAGCACCGCGATCCGCATTTCGGGAAAATAGTGCAGAAAGCGATTGAGCAGCTCGTCCGTCACCGACGACTTCCCCGCCCCGCCAGTCCCGGTCAGCCCGACAATCGGAACATTCTGAACCTCAGCCGCGGCAGCACGTACCTTGTCCAGCTCCTGCTCCGAAATCGCACCACCCTCAATCGCCGACAAATTGGCCGCAATACCCCCGCTAGTCGGTTCTTTCCCGGAAACCGGAAACCGGAAACCGGAAACCGCTCGCCCCCGACGCGCTTCCCTTGTCCGTTGAACCAGATCGGCAATCATGTCCGTCAACCCCATCTTCATCCCGTCTTCCGGGTGGTAGATGCGATTGATGCCGTGCTTGTGCAATTCGCGGATTTCATCCGGAGTGATGGTCCCGCCACCGCCGCCAAAGACCTGGATATGCCCGGCTCCCTGCTCGGCGAGCATGTCGACCATGTATTTGAAGTACTCGTTGTGGCCGCCCTGGTAGGAGCTGACCGCAATCCCGTCGGCATCTTCGCAGATCGCCGCGCGGACGATATCGGCCACCGAGCGGTTGTGGCCCAGGTGTATGACCTCACAGCCTTCGGCCTGAATCAGCCGGCGCATCAGGTTGATCGCGGCATCATGGCCGTCGAACAGGCTGGCAGCGGTTACGAACCTCAGCGGTACAGTCGGTTCGGCGCGAGTGGCGGCGGTCAGTTTCTCAGCGGACTGGCTCATGGCAGGTATGGCTTTGCGAGGAATAATTAGGTATTTTAACGCGGTCGGTGTCATAAGTGCTTTTTAGCCATCCGACACACTGCACCCTTGTCATTAATCCGTCATAATATTGTCATGAGTCAGAGCGCTATTGAGCTGAAATTCCGGCCCCGTCCACCGATCGACGAAATGGCTCGTCACGCCGAGGAGGCCTCTCAGTTTCTGAAACTGATGGCCAATCCTCATCGGCTGATGATCCTTTGTCATTTGCTGGATCAGGAGCTTTCGGTGTCGGAATTGAACGGTCACCTGCCGCTGAGTCAGTCCGCGCTGTCACAGCACCTTGCGGTGTTGCGCAACAGCGGACTGGTCAGCACTCGACGAGACCAGCAAACGATTTACTATTCGCTGGCCAGTCGGGAAGTGCACGCCATCATGGCCGAGCTCTACGAGCAATTCTGTCGGCCAGGCCAGAAAACTCGTTGAAGCCGGGTTTTTCAGGCGGTGTCGTCAGGCAGGCCGCGTTTCTGAGCTCAATCGACCAACGTTCAGATGACAAGGACAGTATTCATGCTTGCCAGATTTTCCGCCTTTACCTGTGGCCTCGTTGCTGCCGGCCTGATCCTGATTCCCGCCTTCGCCGACGCCGAATCTCCTGAGAATTCGTGGCAGTTCAGCGGGGATATCCGCAGCGGCTACGTCACCAACTGGAGAAACAGCCGCGACGGCAGCGAAAGCAGCGATGATTCGATTCGGGCCCGCCTGCGCCTGCGCCTGGCCGGTGATTTCGGCAACGGCTGGTCGTTCACTACCCGACTGGCCGGCAGCTACGCCAGCGATCAGGATGATGCCGATTTCTACGTTCGTCGCTACCGGCCATCCGGCACAGGCGTCAATGCCGGCGACACCACCATCGATGAATTCTACCTCGGCTACCGTGATCCGGAAACGGACTGGCGAGTGCGGATTGGCCGCTTCCAGTCCAACTTCAATCTCCCTGTTGTGCCAGGAAAAAGTCTCGACCGCAACGATGCCTCCAGTTTCGGTGTTGGCTGGACCGATGGAGTCCATCTGGAAGTGCCGGTCATGGAAAGCTGGCGAGTCCATTTGATCGGCCAGGCCAACGACCGCAAGGGCACCGGCAACACGATTCGCGGGCCGATCGACTTTCGTGACTCCGGCAGCCGAGCGAGCGTCTATGCAGCCCTGGCGGCCGATGACCACCCGGGGCCGTTCATCATGCGCATGCTGACCTTGAACTGGATGCCGGACAGCCTGGCCGAAAATGGCCTCGCCCAGAACGCCCGCGAGGACTATCTCACGCTAACCGCCAAGGCCGCCGCCGCCTGGCCGATGGGCGACAACGGCATGCGCCTGGTAGCCGCCGGGGAAATCGGACACGCCCTGAATCGCCCCAATCGCAACGTGGTTGGCCTGACGGGAAGCGATGAAGTATCCGGAAACGGCTTTCAGGCGAGCCTGAACCTGGTCGATATCCGGCCCGGACACAGCCTGGGCACCGTTTATGGTCGCGTTCAGCCCGGCTGGCTGATTTCCAACGACTTTCGCAACAACGACGAAATGGCCGAATTGCGCTACCAGTACCGCTATTCGCGCGATCTGTCGATCGAAGTCCGCTATCGCTGGCGGCGTGAACTGGAAATCCCGGTCTCGGCACCGCGTGAGCGCATCGACCGCGATATGTACGCCCGCGTCACGCTGAAATTCTGAGGCTTGACTTTATATTAGCATCCACTGATATAATGACGCTCTCCAACCACGGAAGCGTGCCAAATGAACATCGATCGTCTGGTTTTTGCCTTTGCCGGGCTGATGATTCTCGTCAGTGTGGTTCTGGCCCAATTGCATAGCGTCTACTGGCTGCTGCTGACTGCCTTTGTCGGCCTGAACATGCTCCAGGCCGCATTTACCGGCTTCTGCCCGCTGGCCAAGATCCTCAAGGCCATGGGCAAGCAACCCGGAAAAGCATTCCAGTGAGCTTCCGACCAACCATGGCCCTTATTGCCATGCTGGGTTCTTCGGCCGCTGTGGCCGAGGGTTCCGCCCCTGCCTGGGTCGACGAGGCTCAGAGCAAGGCTGGTGCGCTTGGCAGCCAACTTCAGCAGGCGCTCCAGGCAGCCATTGCTGAAGGCGGCCCGGTGGCCGGCATTGACGTTTGCAGGATCCAGGCACCGGTAATCGCCCGGAATGTTTCCAACCAACAGGTCCAGGTTGGGCGCACGTCGCTGAAACTTCGCAACCCCGACAATGCGCCCGACAGCTGGGAAGCCCGTGTACTGGAAGATTTCGAACGACGCCTGGCGGCCGGCGAAGCGCCGGGCCGGATCGAAACCTTCGCTATCCGCAATGATGGAGAACGTCGCTTCGGCCACTGGATGAAAGCCATTCCCACCCAGGGGCTGTGCACCGTCTGCCACGGCAGGGATATCTCAGCGGAAGTCGCCCAGGCCATCGAACAGGCTTACCCTGACGACCAGGCACGGGGCTATTCGGTCGGCGAATTGCGCGGAGCGTTCAGCGTTGAGGTGGAACTAGGTGTGATCTCTCAGTAGTTTTGAGAGCGAATCCCGACGCTCGGAGATTCGTAACCAAAAATCCAACATTCGGAGGATTCCGAAACATGGACCGTCGGCCACGTCGGGCCGACCTACGAATTCTTTCAGGCCCCTCGAACAGCGATCACGCTTCGATTTTGGGGTGGACAACTGAGATTGCACACCTAGGGAACCTCTGAACAAGTCTCCGACGGAAACGCGCCTCGCGTAGACTTGTTCAGAGGTTCCCTAGTGGCGCTTTGAAGAACCAATTTTCAATCTCGAACCGACCAACCTTTCTCATGGAATCTCGAAGCGGTCACTGAACAGCGCATCTTCCACGGGTCCGGCCGGCACGAACACGGCCGTGGTCTCGACGTTACCGGCAGCGATCACGGTGCAAGGATTGCCCTGGCCGGCACAGGCACCCTGCCACTCGACAAACTCGCCGCCTGAACCGGAATTTGCCGAGGCGGTCAGCGTGACTTCGGTCTTGAATCCGAACAATGCGCTGCAGCTCTCATCGCTTCCGGCACCACACCATATTCCGGTCGGGCTGGACAGAACCTGGCCAAGCGCGGCATCATCCACCACCACATCGACCCGAGCGCTGTCGGAAAGCTCATAGGCTCCGCGGTCACATTGGGCACCAAGTGTCTCGTCGCCATTGAACGGACGTAGAGCACCGCGCTGGTCGATGGTCAAGGCATCACCACCGGGGCGCTCCAGGCAAGCCGGATCGCCGGCGTCGACAATCCAGTTGAAAGAAGCGGGGGCATGAGTCGGCGTGGGGCCGCCGTTATCGGCCAATGGCTCCAACTGAACATGCGTAGTGTCATCGCTGGGCTCGCTATTGAACGCACACTCCGAGTCACCCGCCATGGCGTTGTAGCCGGCCGATTCCACCGTGCCATGGCAGTTGGCCGCCCGTGGTAGACAGATGGGCGGAAACGGCGGTTTGGGCGTTGAGCACACCAACTTTGCGGTGTTGTTGCTGACAATGCTGTTATAGAGTGTCGTAGTGGAGTTGGCGTTGACGTAGAATCCGCCGCCAATGCCCGAATCATCGTCACCTGGCCCTGCCTCGTTATGGGCAATCGTGCTGTTATTGACCGCCAGCGCTGTTTCGGCCTCGACTGACACGCCGCCGCCCGAGGTTTCCGCGGTATTTCCAGAGATCGTGCTGTTGTTGACCTGGGCAAGAAAAACACCGGACAAGTAGGCTCCACCACCCAGGAGTGCATTGTTGCCGTGCAGCGTCGAACGCTGGACGGCAACGGCAGGCAGACTGCTCCCGCCCGAGTTCCAGACCAGGATGCCACCACCCACGTTGGCCTGGTTGTCATGAATGTTGCTGTCGATGATCGACAGGGTGGCGAAACTCTCGGGCATGAAGGTCAACCCACCCCCGTCAGCGGCCTGGTTACCGAACATTCTCACTTGCTCCAGGGTCAAGTGGCCATTGGCATCGTCGCTGGCGCTGTGGAGGGCGCCGCCGCTTCCATTTGTCATACCGTCGACCAGCGTCACGTTGCTCAGGACCAACTCGCCGGACTGGTGCAGAATCAGTCCGCCGTCTCTGCCCTGCTCATCCGTGTCCGTCGGCACCAGGCCCTGACCTTGCAGGAGCATGTTCTCGATGCGAACAAAGCCGGCCGGATTGCCGATACTGATCAACCGGTCGGCATCGGCGGACGGAAAGCTGCCGATGACCACGGGCAGATTGCCCTCTTCATCGGGTATCCCGACAAGGTGCATGCGTCGATTGATCTTGAGGCTGCCATACAGTGTCTCTTCGTCGCCACTCGTGCGGGTCAGCGTGTAGGAAAACGGCGAATACGGAACTTTCACCGTAAACCTGCGCCCGGTGGCCGCGGCCAGGGCATTGGCCTCCATCACCGCGGCACGCAGCGAGCAGTCATCGTTACCGGACGAGCTTTCGCAAATGCCATCACCGGGCGATCCGTCCCAGCCGTCGATACTGCGATTGACCAGTAGATTGACAATGCGCGCACTAGTCGTGTCACTATCATTGGTTGAGTTGTAATCCTGGTTCGTCACTGTGAGAGTCGTGAACTCAATGGTGGTAGTTGGTTGATCGTTCGGAATCGAGAAGGTCAGTACACATTCGCTCATCACGGACGGATCCACCGTTACGGAGCCTTCTACCGTTCCGGGCTGTGTCTCGGAAAGGGAACAGGAAGAACCGTCAGCCGATTCAAAAACCAATGGCACGTCAAGAATAATCGAGACGTCAGTAGTAACCGGATCGGTATTGGTTCCCAAATTTTCCAGCGCGAGCGTGACCTCGGCCGTGGCACCAGCTTCCGGTAAATCGGAAGCGCTGATTGTCGCAGCCACGTCCGGCGCTTCGGCAATTTCCATCGAAATGGTTTGTTCATTGTCAGCCGGGTTCAGATCGGAAGCGCAGTCTTCGCATTCAGCCACGACATGGAGATCAAAGGGGCCTGCATATCCGGCATTTGCGCGCGCGGTGATAGTACAGGTCAACTCGTACGGCTGCGGATCTTCCGGTATGTTGAACCAATGGAAAAAATGTTCTCCTCCCTGTGACGCGTCGACGACATTCCCGGCGTCGCATTCGTAATCAACCAGTGAGATCAGGTCCTCATGAAAAATCCGCAGATCCGGCTGCATTCCGTTGAACTCAGAGTCGTAGGTCACCTCAATAGGAAACTCCTGCATCGGCGTAAGAGCCTGGCTGCTGGTAGTAATATCTACGCCCACATCCGGCAGGTGTTTACCCAACTCGATATTGTCGAAGTAGAAACTCGCATCCCGACTGCTTGACCCGTTATGAGTATGGAGGGCAACGGCTATCCGTGTGACAGCAGGTGGGACTAGGCCCACATCGGTGCCTGTTATCCAAGCTGTAGGCTCATAGACAAACAGACTGTCGAGAGCATCCCCCAATGGCGGGGGTTCGCTAGCAACCGGACATTCCACACCGGTTGCATCCACCATCATCAGCCGAACAGATGATCCAAGCGGATTGGGATTGACTAACCATCCCCCCCAAACATCCATGCTCATGAAGTAGACACGGTTTTCCTCGACATCAATGCACTGCCAGGCAGCGGATACTCGACCCTCACCTCCCGATGCGATAGGTGTAACTTCCGCCTCCAGGCATCCTGTTGGATTCGGCGGATGACAATCAAAGTCAAAGTCATATGAGGCATAGCCCCAAAGAGGAGCATCCAGCAAAGTCCAATCGGTGAGCGCTTCAAAATCGCCGTTCAGAATCAGGTTGGAGTGGATCGGTTGCGCAACCGCGCTCGCCACGACGAACGGCACACCTCCGGTCAACACCAAGGCATAGATCAGAGTGGAAAACAATCGATTAAGTTGGTGCATGGTGTGGCTCCCTAAGCTACGTGTTAATGAGAAGCATTGGTCTGGGCATGAGCCTCAAGACACAATTCACGGTTGTCCAATGACCAGGCATTGATGCGCCATTGGTCGTCGACCAGGCTGAGCGAGAACTCGGCGATGCCGCGGCTGCCGTCGGCTTTTTCCATCGTGCCGCTGATCAGCCCCCATTGCTTGCGCACGGTGGGCTCCCTCAACGTCCAGCTCGCCGGTCGCTTGCCGGCACTCTCAACCAGGTGGGCCAGGTTCTGAGCCGAACCGCAATCAGCCTGGCGTTCGTCATCCAGGCGGCTGTAGGCCACAGTCCAGGCACCCGCATACATATCGGCCAGGAAGGCATCGGCCTGTTCGGCCAGGCCGGCGGCGCGATCAGCACTGGACTCGCCGCAGGCGGCAAGTACCAGCACCAGCATGATCAGCACGCATCGCAACTTTCGGAAACTCACAGCCTGGCTACCATCTGTCGCGCGATCTCTACCCCTTGGTCACGCTTGGTGGCACCACTGCTGTCGCGCTTGGCCGGCAATGAGTTGACGTCGACATGCAGAATGTAGTCGCCCGAATGCACCCACAGACTGCGCAGAAAGTAGGCCTTTTCGCCCACACCTGTAACGCTTTGTAGCTCCACGTCGCCCATCAGATTGTGGTTGACGGCCAGTCGGGTTTCGAAGTCTTCCAGACTCATGCCTCCAACCTGAACCCGGACATTGGTGAAAGAACCACCCTTGTGCTGGCATTCCTTCATGCCACCGCGTATCGCCTGTTCTGACTCGCGATAGCCATCCAGGTACGCCCTGGACTCATCGGAAGTAAACAGCTCACAGGGATCGAGATCGACCAGCGTGGCATCCGGGGCTCGCATACCGGTGGCTACCCGGTTGGCGGCAGCGGTCGCGCCATTGCCACCGCCGGTATCCCCGGCATCACCGTCACTGCCGCCGCAAGCGGCGAGCGCGAAGGTGAGGATCAATAGTGTTGTTGTACGTTGCATTTTGCTATCTCCTTTAAGTGGTCTGGATCGTCGAAGCTAAATTGAACAGCAGGGTATGAGTTGATGAATGGGTGCAACTTCCTGGACAGCGTCATCAAAGGCTGTCAATCGTGTATTCGACACTGCAGCCATAGAAGCGCAGCGAAAGGCCCGAATAGGTGCCCGTCTGGATACGCACGCGTAACCACAAATAGTCCGCAGGATCGATCGTGGCTGGTGCGGTGATCGTGTCGTCGAAGTTGCTCTGCATATTGGTATCGGCAATTCCTGTAGTCGATAGGCTGACCGAGGCCATGGTGGACGCAGACGTGCTCTCGGCTGAGCGACGCATAAGGTAGGCGGTACCGGCAAGATCGCCAGTAGCGGTGCCGTCGTAGAAATGGCAGATCAAGCGGATAACGGTGGCGCCCGCCGGCAGCTCGATCGGAGCGACGGCGTCGGCGGCAAGCGCCGTATCGCCGGGATTATCAAGGTTGCCACCCATATAGAGATAGCCCCCAAACTCGCTGGTGCTGAGATGATCGTCCTCGGTGGCGATATCCGTCGGTGTGTAGGCTGCACCCGCGACATTGAGCGAGAGTGTGCGCGGGTTGCCCAGGAGAATCTCACCGGAAATCCCGATATCACCACGGACATCCAGCGTGGCCTCCGGCAAGGCGGTGCCAACACCGACGCGACCGCTCGCGGTCTCAATTGTCAGCGTTCCCTCGTCAAAAACCTGATCGCCGCTAAGCGTAGCCGCCGTGCCATCGATCTTTGCGGGATTGATGAGTGCATTGTCAGCAATCTCGTAATCATGGATGGCTCCACGGGCGATATGGGTCTCGTCCACTCCGCGCGGGATTAGCGAGATTACGCCTTCAGTTACGTCAACAGGCGGCGTGCCCGTATAGCCGGCTGTTTCAAGATCGGTACATATCCAATCTCCGCTGCTTGCCCGCCTGGCAAACTGATCCGTATCACAGCCCTGCGGCAGGCGAAACATGGGGTCGACGGATAATTCCGTGCCGGCAATCACCAGTCCGGTACCGGCGGTCGTGGCGTCGGTCAGCGAGTGAACGGCCAAAGGCGCAGCTCCCAGTCGCTGACGTGGAGAAAGCGCCTGCCCATCAATGATCACCTGCAGCCACAGCCCGACATCGTATGGCTGCGCACCGAAGTCGAGTTCGACCTGGAACAAGCCCTGCTGCACCGGCACCCCATTGATCGCGACAGGCGAACCGACGGCGCTCCCATTGGCTTCTGCATCGAACAGTTCGAATGCCATGTCCACGCTGCCATCGAAAGCCTGCCCGCCGGCATCCAGTCGGCCCTGGTAGCTAATGGCGGTGCTGGCTATGACATGGCCCATGAACATCAACATGGTGGCCGCCAGAACGATCGTTGTAATGTTGCGTCGCATTTCAGTTTCCCTGCTGATCTTCGAAGCGATCGCCAAACAGGCGATCGGCCAGGTCTTCCAGGCTCAGCGCCCAGAAGCCGCCAGTCAGCTTCCACTGCCCGCCGAGCAGAACGCGGGCGGCGGTGGCATCCGCCTGGCCGATCGTGCCGGACAGCTCAAAATTTCCGCCGGTGGATTGCATCGCCCCACCGCCATCAATGCTGTACCAGTCGATCGAATAGGTTTCGGTTTCCCCGGCCTGGATTGGTGCGGCAATGCCGACCAGCAGCACCAGAATTGGCAGGCTTATTTGAATGACTGTGCTTCTTTTCATGCGCTGGGTCCCCGGAATTGAATGGTTCGATAGCGGCCTTGAAGCACATTTCGTGCCAGCCAGCGAAAGTGCCTGAAATCGGGGCTTTATCGGAAAATCGGACGCGCAGAATGTCCCGGGTGCGAGACGCCATTCCCTGTTGCAAGACAACAAAGGTGCGAAAACCCCGGTCCTGGAGTATGCTTTTGCTCGGGACTAGCAAAAAATTCAGGGCAGAATCTTCAGACCATGCAGCAAGCCGTCTTGTGCATGAATCTTGAGTCGGGGACCCGCCGCTTCGCCATTGAGGGTGATGAATGCATCATCGGCACCGGCGGCGACTGCGACATTGTCATCGAGGAAATCTCGGTGTCACGCCGCCATGCGCGTCTGAAGCGCGACCCGGATGGCTGGCGACTGGAAGATCTCGAGTCCACCAACGCCACCCGCATCAACAACCGCCGGATAGAGGGTATTGAAGCCTTAATGCCCGGCGATCGCTTGCAGTTTGGCAACGTTCGCGCCGAACTGCGCCTGGAAGATGCGGCCGAGTTCGAAGTCGCCGTTGGACAGCCAGAGCCCGGACCCGCTGCGGCCCGTACCTTGTCTGATATTCCCCCGACCCTGGCCAGTGACCGTCTGGCGCAGTTCTTTATCGCCCAACTGCCCGAACTCATTGGCCGGCTACGTACCCTGCCAGCCGATACCCATGCCGCCTGCATCATCGATTGCCTGCCGAAGGTCATCGCCGGCCGCTGGCGCCTGCTGCGTGCTGACTCGGTCATCGTCGAAACAGGCACCAGCGATAATGATGCCGACGGCCAGTACCGACACTGCGACGGGCCGTGGTGCATCGAACTGAACGCCAGCAGCCGCATCGCCCCGTCTGCTTTCGAAGCAGTCGCCGGCTTTGCGTTGAGTCTGGTGCAACTGACCGCACAGACCGCGCGCCGGACCAACCAGCGCAATGTGAAAGTCCAATCCGCCGCCCCCCCGCCGCAGCCGGTGCCGCCGACCGGCCATCCGGGCCTGCGTTCGCTCTACCAACAGGCCGCCCGGGTGGCCGACAGCGACATCAATGTACTGATCGAGGGTGCCTCGGGCACCGGCAAGGAGTTGTTTGCGCGCTTTCTGCATGCCGCTGGCGGATCTGATCGACCACTGGTCACGATTAACTGCGCCAGCCTGCCCGCGGACTTGCTCGATGCCGAACTTTTCGGAATCGAGAAAGGCGTGGCCACCGGTGTGAGCGAACGAGCCGGCAAGTTCGAACAAGCCCATGGCGGGGTGCTGTTTCTCGATGAGATCGGTGACATGCAGCCGGCCACCCAGGCGCGCATCCTGCGCGTACTGCAGGAGCGCGAGGTGTTTCGCATCGGTAGCGACCGGCCGCGGCCGGCCGACGTCCACGTGGTCTCGGCTACCAACCACGACATGAACCAGTTGGTCGAGGAAGACCGCTTTCGCCTTGATCTCTATCACCGTATTGCCGACTGGCAGGTCCGGCTGCCGCGGCTTGCCGAACGGCACATGGACATTGCCAATCTTGCCGTCCACTTTCTGCAGGCCGCGTGCAAGAAAGCGGGCATCGGGTTCGGCGGCATTTCGCGTGCCGCGCTGGATCGCCTCAAGGCTTACCATTGGCCAGGCAACGTGCGCGAACTCGAACGCGAGATGAAGCGCTGCACCCTGTTCCTGAATGATGGTGAAGCACTCCGGTCCGATCATCTGCAGGACCGCATTCGTCTGGCCGAGCCACAGGAGATCATCGGGCCCGCCACACTGAAAGATGCCCTGGAACAGGCCGAGCGCAAGGCGATTCAACAGGCGCTGAGCAGCCATGGCGGCAATATCAGCCAAACGGCCAATCAGCTGGGCATCGGCCGTTCGACCCTCTACCGGCGCATCCAGGAGTTGGATATTGCCGTTGAATGAAGTGAAATCCGGCCCGCTGGACTGGGAAACCGGAGTACCGCTGGCTAGCGGTGGCTCAGCCGAAGTCGTCCGTGCCTGGTGCCCCACGCTCGCGCGCAACATCGCCGTCAAGTACCTGAAGGCCGAAGAGCCCGGTGCCATCGCCCGGATGGTCCGCGAAGCTGAAACCCAAAAGGGACTCGAACACCCCCACATTCTGCCGGTCCACCAGACCGGTGTGCATCTTGGTCGCCACTACATCGCCATGGACCTGGTCGAGGGCGAGCCCATTGATCGGGCACTGGAAGGCGCCGACCAGGGCACCCGGCTGAGCTTGTTTGAACAGGTTCTGGCAGCCGTGGCACTGGCGCACGACCGTGGCGTGACCCACCGCGATCTCAAGCCGGCCAACATCCTGGTCGAAGAGACAGACGAAGGACCGCATGCATGGGTGATGGACTTCGGACTGGCCCGCCAGACCGAAGACGCCACGCTGACAGTGACCGGACATGCGATCGGCACGCCCGGCTACATGGCCCCCGAACAGGCCCGCGGTGAAAAACACATCGACGCCCGTGCCGACGTATTCGCTTTGGGCGTTATCCTTTACCGCCTTTTTACCGGAAGTCTGCCATTCGACGCCGACACCCCGGTGGCGATGATGCTGCAGGCAGCCTCCGGCGATATCGCGCCAATTTCAAGCATGCGGCGACATCTGCCAGAAGGACTGGTTCGGATCGTCGCCAAGTGTCTGGAGCATCTCCCCAGCGACCGCTACAACAATGCCCGGGATTTGTTGGCCGACCTGCACGCCTTTCGCCAGGGCCAGAACGTCAAGGCCCGGCGAATCGGCCGTCTCTACAGCCTGCAACGCTGGTCACGGCGCAATCCGGGGCTGGCGTTCACAGCTCTGGCGGCCGTCATCCTGGTCACCGCCATTACCGGGGCGGCGCTGTGGAGCTGGCAGCAAAGCGAACGTGAACTGGCCAGCGCACGCAATCTGATTTCCAGCGCTGAACGCATTCGCAGCGACTGGTATATCGACCAGATGCGCCCGGTCCACAACCAGTCGGAAACGCGCGAACTGGCGCTGAATACCCTTGAAATGCTCGCAAGCGAAACCCGCCGGACCGGGCGGCGGGCCAGCGCTGAGGTTCATTCCGCCATGGCCGATCTGCAGTATGAACTGGGTGACTACCCGACCGCTCTGGAACTAGCCGAGAGCGCATGGCAATCAGGATTGCGGCGACCAGCCATTGCCAACCGGGCCGCTCGGGCACTGCTTCGGCAATACAACGAGCAACGCATCCAGCGCAGCCTGTCGGTCGACCCCGAACTCCTGCCAGGACTGGATGAACAGGCTCGCAACGATCTGCTGGACAATCTGAAACCTTACCGGGACCTCCTGCCTGATGAAACCGAGCGTCTGGTCCGAATCAGCCTCGGAGAAGGCCGGAATGCCGCACTGGAATGGATTGAGATCATTGAGCCTGCCGCACCCGATGATTGGGATACGCAGTTGATCCTGGCCCAGCATCAAACCGCCGAAGCCAGCCTGGAACTGATGCACGAACAGAACCAGGCCACATCCAGGATCGATCGCGTCGACCGTGTGCTGGTCAGCCTGATCGATACCGCGCGCTCCAGTGCCGCCGCTCACCTGGCTCGCTGCCAGCTGGCCGCTGTCGAGGCAAACCCACTCAACACCCGCTACGACCCGGATACTGAAAACAGCCGCGAACGCATCGAACATTGCCGCATCGGCCTGAGCATTCGCGCCGAAGATCCTGACCTGATGTCCGCCAGGGCCTACTGGCTGTGGCAAACGGCCAAACACTACCAGAGCTCACGCAAGGACTACATCCACCTGGTCAATGAAGCAATTGATCTGGCCGAGCGTTCACTCGCAAAGGCAGCCGACAATCATGCCGCCCGCCTGGCCCTGGGCACCGCATTGCAGCTCAAGGGACGTTGGTCCATGAGCAATGGTCAACCGGCATCCGATTATCTGGAAAGGGCGCGCGACATCCTTTACCAGGCTCACGAGCAGTTCCCCGGGAGCATCAACATCATCAACAACCTGGCACTGACTTGGAGCAACATCGCCACATCACGCCATGCCATTGGAGACTCAATCAACGGGGAAGCAGCGAACGAAGAAGCTATCCGCTGGATGCAGCACGCCGCCGAGATCCAGCCAGACGATCGCCGGACGGTGCACAACGCGATGGCCGCCGAGATTTTCCTGCTCTACGACCAGCAGAAGCGCGGTTTGTACGACATGGCGGATCATCAGCGACTCGAGCGGGGTCTGGAAGTACTGATCGAGCGCTACCCCGACTACGCCACGCCCTACAACACGCTGGCCCTGCTGTGGTGGGGTCTGGCGGAGTTTCAATATCGTGCCGGCGAGGATCCTCTACCCGCGCTGGCCCAAGCGGAGAATTCCCTGCGCCGCCTGCTGGATTTTGATCCCGATCATGAAAGCGGCTTGATCAACCTGGCCGGCGTACTCCGCCACCAATATCGTTTCAGCGCCCCCTCGCACTCAGAAGACCTGGAGCAAGCCGCTGACGAAGCGCTTGCAATCTACCGCAGGCTGGAGCGGCCGGATGCCAATCCGCTGGAGTTCGGCTGCCTGATTGCCGAGGTCCTGGCCGCCCGGGCCAGTCGCCAAACGCCTGAGCTGCAATTTGCAACACTGATCGAGGCCGAACGACTTAGCCGGGTCGAGGCCAACATCGACTGGCTGCGGCTGGAATGCCTGGTCACCCGTGCCGGGATTGCCATTGCCCTGAACGAGATTGCCGGCGCCAATGACACAGTCGTCGCCATCTGGGGCGAGATCTCGTCGATCATGGCAGAAAGTGTCCCCGAGGACGCAAGCGTGATCGACGCCGCCGCCAGGCTGGCATCGTCACTGGAAGAAGTCGACCTGGCAGCCGACTGGTCTGCCCAGGCCGCATCCAGGAACCCGCAGTTCGACGACGGGCCACAGACCGACAGGCAATCGGCCGCGAGCATCCCCTGAACCCATCCCGCCAACTCTCCATTTGCGTTAAAATACCGGGCTGCCTGTTCTGCGATTCGCGCTCGGGCAGTCGCCGCCCGGCTGATCCTTGAGCCGAGCCCAACATATTGCTTGTCCGCAGGCCGATCCATTCGGGGGGTCGGTCCGACCGCTCGCGACAAAGAAGCGCGGGCACCTGGAGGAATATCAATGAATTTGTTCGAAACCATTCACACGACCGAACATGAGCAGGTCGTGTTCTGCCACAACAAGGAAGCCGGTCTGAAGGGCATCATTGCCATTCACAACACCACCCTGGGTCCCGCCCTGGGCGGCTTGCGCATGTGGCCCTACGCTACCGAGCAGGAAGCGCTTGACGATGTGCTGCGTCTGTCGCGCGGAATGACCTACAAGGCGGCGGTTGCCGGCCTCAATCTGGGTGGCGGAAAGTCAGTCCTGATCGGCGACCCGCGCAAGGACAAGTCCGAAGCCCTGTTCCGCTCGTTCGGACGTTTTATCGATTCCATGAACGGCCGCTACATCACCGCCGAGGACGTCGGAATCGACGTCAACGACATGGAATACGTCTTCCAGGAAACTGACAACTGTGTCGGCGTCCACCAGGTTCACGGCGGTTCTGGCGATCCTTCCCCGTTTACCGCCTTCGGCACCCTGCAGGGCATCCGTGCCTCGCTGCAGCACAAGTTCAACAATGAAGAAGTGGGCGACTACAGCTACGCCGTTCAGGGCGTTGGCCATGTCGGCTTCGAACTGGTCAAGCTGCTGCGCAACGAAGGTGCCAAGGTTTTTGTCACCGATATCAACGAAGAGTCCGTGCAGGCAGCGGTCGATCTGGGTTGCGAAGCTGTTGGCCTGGACGATATTTACGACGTTGACGCTGATGTGTTCTGCCCGACGGCGCTCGGTGCCATCGTCAACGAGCAAACCATTCCCCGGTTCAAGTTCAAGATCGTCTGTGGCGCTGCCAACAATCAGCTGGCCACGGAAGAATGCGGCAACGAACTGGAACGCCGCGGCATCCTGTATGCACCGGACTACGCCGTCAACGCCGGTGGCCTGATGAACGTTTCAATCGAATTCGAAGGCTATAACCGCGAGCGTGCCAAGCGCATGATGCGCACGATCTACTACAACGTCTCGAAGATCTTCCAGATCGCCGAGCGTGACGGTATCCCGAGCTGGAAAGCCGCCGACCGCATGGCCGAAGAACGCATCACCACCATCGGCAAGCTCAAACTGCCGTTCATGGGCCGCTCGCACCGCTTCCCGGGCCGCGAACGCGGGAATCACTAATGCCAACGGTTTCCGGTTTACGGTTTACGGTTTACGGGCTGGCGTCGATCAACACTGTCGAAACACCATGCCTTGCAACCATCGGACAGCTCTCAGGCTGCTTCCATAATCATCGGAGCCTTCCCGGAAACCGGAAACCGGAAACCGGAAACCGTATCCAGCCATGAAACTATCCGAAGACATCGAGTTGCTCCGCGACACCGTTCGTCGCTTTGCCGATGAGGCCATTGCGCCTCGGGCGGAGGAAATTGATCATCAGAACGAGTTTCCGCAGGAGTTGTGGCAGGCGCTCGGTGACATGGGTTTGCTGGGAATCACCATTCCGGCGGAATACGGTGGCGCGGACATGGGCTACCTGGCCCACCTGGTGGCGATGGAAGAGATTTCTCGCGCGTCGGCATCGGTCGGACTTTCCTATGGCGCGCATTCCAATCTGTGCCTGGATAACCTGTGTCGCAACGGCAACGATGCGCAACGCCAGAAATACGTCCCGAAGCTGGTTTCAGGTGAGTGGAAAGGTGCGCTGGCCATGTCCGAACCCGGTGCCGGTTCGGACGTTGTGGGGTCAATGAGTTGCAAGGCTGAAAAGCGCGGCGATGTCTGGGTCGCCAACGGCTCGAAGATGTGGATTACCAACGGCCCGGAATGCGACGTGGCCCTGGTCTACATGCGTACCGCCGGCCCCGAAGCCGGCAGCCGTTGCATGACCGCCTTTATCGTCGAAAGTGACTTTGCCGGATTCAGCAAGGCCCAGAAACTCGACAAGCTCGGGATGCGCGGCTCGAATACCTGCGAACTGGTGTTCGACAACTGCGAGATTCCGGACGAGAACGTACTTGGTGAAGTCAACCAGGGCGTCAAGATCCTGATGTCGGGCCTGAACTCGGAGCGACTGGTTCTGTCCGGCGGTCCGATCGGTATCATGCAGTCGGCGATGGACAATGTCCTGCCCTATGTTCGCGAACGCAAGCAATTCGGTCGAACCCTTTCTGACTTCGGCCTGATGCAGGCCAAGATCGGCGACATGTACGCCTTGCTGCAATCCTCGCGCGGCTTCGCCTACCAGGTGGCTGCCGACTACGACCAGGGCGAAAAATCCCGCATCGATGCCGCGGCCTGCCTGCTGCATGCCTCGACCAGCGCCGTCCAGGTCGCCCTCGAAGCCATCCAGGCCCTCGGCGGCAACGGCTACATCAACGAATACCCCACCGGTCGCCTGCTGCGCGACGCCAAACTCTACGACATCGGCGCCGGCACCAACGAAATCCGCCGCATGCTGATTGGACGTGAACTGGCCAAGGGCGACTGACACGCCGAGGTTCAAGGCTCAAGGCTAAAGGCTCAAGGCTAAAGGCTCAAGGCTCAAGGCTCAAGGCTCAAGGCTCAAGGCTCAAGGCTCAAGGCTCAAGGCTCAAGGCTCAAGGCTCAAGGCTCAAGGCTCAAGGATTAGACGAAAGGCAAAGGAATATTGAGCTCGTGCCTCAATCGGAGACGAGGTTGCCTCTTTCTTGCGCCAGGCTTGTGCCAAGTACAAGTTACTGTCCTTCGATATGACTCCTAGGGAACCTTTGAACAAGTCTACACGGAGCGCGTTTCAGTCGGAGAAGCCGCAGATCGTGCGGTG
>Ga0076930_100323_pt1 | contig 53489 bp, 53 predicted proteins | sample HotLakConsoUCCRE_FD_71149 | JGI IMG/M metagenome (GOLD analysis project Ga0076930, IMG submission 71149) | Hypersaline microbial mat communities from Hot Lake, Washington, USA - Hot Lake Consortium UCC-RE (version 3) (version 3) ...
TCCACCGGGGCGGCCGAGGCCAGCATGCGCGCCATGTGGACCTCGGGGCAGGAGAACTATCCGCCGACCCGCTACGGCCCCTCGGCAGAGATGGCCGTCGAGATCGCTTCGATCACTTTAATCGGCGATGACCGCGCGCAGGTGCGGCTGCGCAAGCGACTGACCAGCCCGAACGGCGCCCAGGTCGGCATGTTCACGGCGACGCTGATGTTCGCCTTTCAACCCGAACGGACCCGCTCGATCGACGATGTCTGGCAGAACCCTTTCGGCTTCACCGTCACCCAATATGCCATCCGATCGGACCGTTCCGAATGACCTCTGTTCCTGTTCTTGCCCCTGTTCACGCCCTGCTCGTCGCCGGTGCCCTCGTGCTCTCCGCACCCGCTGCCTTTGGCGAGACCACGCCGCGCGCCGGACCCCATGACAACCGCGTCCGGATCGCGACCTGGACCGAGGGGCAGGTCTACCGCGTCGTCACCACCCTGACCCGGGTCACCACCGTCGAGTTCGGCGAGGGCGAGACGATCCGCTCGATCATCGCGGGCGACACGGTGGGCTTCCAGTTCGACGGCGTGCCGGGCGGACGCGCCTTCGCGATCAAGCCCGCCGCCTCAGGTGTGGCGACCAACATCACGGTCTACACGAACCGCCGCTCCTACTATTTCCACGTCGTCGAGGCGCGCGAGACCCCACACTATGTCGTGCAGTTCCGCTATCCTGAGAGTCGCGTTCAACCGACCCGTGCGGTCGCGGCCGAAGCCCCCAACGCGACCTACGCCGTCAGCGCGCGGGAGGAGTTCACGCCGACCGCCATCTGGGATGATGGCACCTTCACCTATTTCCGCTTCGCACGGAACGCGCCGGTTCCGGCGATCTTCCGCTATGCCAATGGCAGCGAGCGGGCGGTGAACAGCAACGCGCTCGAGGACGGTGTCATCCGCGTCTCGGGCGTGAACCGCCAATGGGTGCTGCGCCTCGGCGAAGACGAGGTCTGTGTTCAGGATATGGGTGGGCTCACGTCATGAGCCAGGACACCGAAGAGCTGTCCGCGCGCCTTGCGGCCCTTGAAGCGACAGGCGACAAGAAACGCGGTGCCGCACGGCCCTCCCCTCTGGCCGCCATCCTCGGTGTGGCCGGGATCGTGGCTGTCGGCGGGCTGGCCTGGGCGGCCCTGCAGCCATCGCCGGAAGCGCCCCTGCCGACCGCCGCCCCCGAAGAGTTCCAGACCGCCGGATCGGGCTTCGGCAACCTGGCCCCCATGCCCGTGGTCGAGTCTGCACCGCCGCCGACCGAGACCGGACCCTCCGCGTCGGAACTGGCGCTGATGGAGAGCCTTGCCACGCTTCGCGCTGAACTCGAAGACCTGCGCGCGCGGCCGGTCGAGGCATCGGATAGCGGGGCAGAACAAGCCATCGCCGACCTTACGGCTCAGATCGCGGCTCTGCAGGAGGCCTCGACTGAAGCGCAGCGCGCGCTCGAGCGGCAATTGACCGAACGCGACCGCGAGCTTGACCAGCTGCGCATGGACCTTGAGGTTGCGCAGTTGACCCCGCCTGCGCCCACGGACCTCGGCCCGAACGAGGAGGAGCTGCGGCTCGCAGAACTCGAGCGCCGCCGCATCGCGGAAGCCGAGGCTCGGGCCGAACGCATCGCCTCGCCCATGCTCGCGTTTTCCGGGATGGGGGCAGGGACTGACCGAGAGAACAGCCTTGAGGCGGCGCGCCTGAATGAGGACGAAGCCTTCGTGCGCGCGGGCGCAAGGCCCGCCCCGGTGACGCGGGCCGAAGTGATCGTGAACCCGGGAAACACCGTCGTGCAAGGCACGATGATCCAGGCCGTGACCGAGACGGCGCTGGACAGCACGCTGCCTGGCGCGATCCGCGCAATTGTCTCCGAAGACGTTCATTCCTTCGACGGCACGCGCGTCCTGATCCCGCGCGGCGCGCGACTCGTGGGGCGCTACCGCTCCGATGTGGCGCTCGCGCAGTCGCGCGTCATGGTGGCCTGGGACCGCATCATCCTGCCCGACAACCAGACCGTGGAGATCAGCGCCTTTGGTGGAGACGAGCTCGGTCGCACCGGCACCACCGGCTTTGTCGATACCCGTTTCGCGCAGCGCTTCGGCTCCGCGGCGCTGATTTCGCTGATCGGGGCTTTGCCCGCAGCCGCGGCGGGACAGATCGAGGATGAGGCCGCAGCCGACATCGCAAGCGATATCGGCACGGACCTGCGCGACAGCACCCAAAGCGTCATGCAGGACTATCTCGCAATCCGCCCCGTGATCCATGTTGATCAGGGCACGCGGATCACGGTCATGGTCGACCGCGATCTGGAGATCTTCTGACATGGCGGCAAGCTATCTCGAAGCCTCGCTCAACCGGCTGGGCGCGCCAGTGCAACGGGACGACACGATCGAGATCTGTATCAACCCCGATGGGCAGGTCTGGGGCGAGTTCCAGGGCGATCATTTCATGCGGGGCCTCGGAACGCCGCTGACCCAGACCGAGATCAAGGACCTCGGGAACCAGATCGCCTCGGCCGCCTCGACGACGCTCAGCAACAAGAAACCCATCGTGTCGGTCTCAATCCTCTACCGCGACCGTCCGATCCGGGCGCAGGTGATCCAACCGCCTGCCGTCGAAGGGGGGTTCTCCATATCGCTGCGGTTCTTCTCCTCCCTTCCACTGGAGGCCATCAAGCTTGGGTTCCTCTATGGCAAGGAGCGCAGCCTCGAAGGCCTGCGCCGCGAACGGAATGCCGCACTGCGCGATGTGGTGGCCTCCGGCGACATCGACGCCGCCCTACGCTTCTGCGTCGAGAACAAGCTCAACATGATCGTCTCGGGCGGCACCTCGACCGGCAAGACGGTCGCGGCGCGCAAGATCCTCTCGCTTATCCCTCCCGAGGAGCGGATCATCACCATCGAGGAGGCTGCCGAGTTGCGCCCCGAACAGCCGAATGCCGTGACGCTGATAGCGGATCGCGACACCGAGGCCCGCAGCGCCGATGTGCTTCTGGCCTCCACCCTGCGGATGCGGCCCGACCGGATCGTGCTGGGCGAGGTGCGCGGCCGCGAAGCCATGACCTTTCTCGAGGCGATCAACACCGGGCATGGCGGCTCGCTCACCACACTGCATGCAGAGACCCCGCAGCTGGCCGTCCGCCGTCTCGCCATTGCCGCGCTCAAGACCGACGTGCCAATGACCTATGCCGACATGGTCGATTACATCGAGGGCTCCATCGACGTGATCATCCAGGCCGGTCGCCATGACGGCGCCCGCGGCATCACCGAGTTCTTCTTGCCGGGGCAGGCAAGACATCGAGACCAGAACACCGCCGGAACCGGGGGCACTCAGCGCCCTGCGGTCGCCGCCGAATGACCCGAAAGGAAACCCCTATGCGCAAGATCACCCTCGTCGCAGCTGTCACCCTGCTGGCCGCGCCCCTCGCGGCCCAGACCTCGCCTCAGGTCACGAACGAACTCATCGTGACTATAACGCCCCAGCAATACCGGATCTGCAACGACCGGCCCGCTCGCCCGACCTGGATGGACGAGGTCCACCCGCGTGAGGCCTACAAGGCGCTGACGCTGATGCGGCTTTACGAGCTGCGGTCATGGGAGGCGATCAAGGCATCGGGCGACTGCGGCTGTGATATCCGCTTCCCGTCATGGGATGCCGCCTCGACCGACTACGAGGAACGGTTCGCTACAAGCACTCAAGCGGAGCACACTCAGGCCCAATTGGCCCTTCGGAACGAGCAGAACCAGATCGCCCGCGACATCCAGGATATCTGCGAAGCGCAAGGCAACTGGTAATGAGCATCGTCAGCTGGATGGTCGGAACGGCCGACGGCTTCCTTGCCGATGCGGCCGAGTCCCAGTTCGGGGCAGTGGCCAGCAATACCGGCACGATCGTCCTGCTGATGGTCACGCTTTCGCTGATCGGCGTCTGCATCAACATGGCCTTCCAGTTCCGCAGCATGGATGGGGCCAGCTTCTTCTGGTACCTGATCAAGCTGACACTGATAGGGCTCTTTGCCTTCAACTGGGCCAACTTCAACGCGGTCGCCAATGCCGTCATCGGCGGGCTCGACTACGTCGCAGGGGCCCTGATCTCCTCGGTGGGCGGCGGCGGAGCAGGGGCCACCTACTTCGCAGGCGAATTCGACCGGCTGATCACGGAGTTCAGCCAATACCTGAACGCGATCGGCAACAACCTGAACTGGATGACCGGCGCGATTCTGGGCGGTATCGGCCTTGTCATGTTGAGCCTCCTTGGCTTCATGACCGGCATTGTCCTCATCTTCGCCAAGATGATGCTGACCCTGATGCTCGGTCTCGCGCCAATCATGATCGCCCTGTCGCTCTTCGATGCGACCAAGGATTTCTTCCACAGATGGGTCTCGACGACGATCAGCTACGCCTTCTACCCCATCGTCATCGCCGCCATGTTCTCGACAGTCGTCGGCATGGCGAATTCGCTGCTGGCCGAGCTCGGCGATCCGAACTCGGCCACCAACATCGGCTCGCTTGTGCCGTTTTTCGTGATGGTGTTCCTGGCCAAAGGCTTCGTTGCGGCGACACCTCTGATCGTGCGGGGGATCTCGGGGAACCTGATGGTGGCCGCAGCGCCTGCGATCGTCAACGGGTCCGCAGGAGTGCTGCGGGGGCTGATGAACACTTCAAGTGTGCAGGGCAGGGCGAGGATTGGGGCGCTCACGACGGGTGAGGCGATCGGGCGGGGGGCTGTGCAGGCACCAGCTGCCGTGCGTAGCGCTGCTGCAACCGCAAGTGCGCAGGTGGTCAGGATGGCTGAGAGGGCGAAGCGGTTGCGCCCATGATTGATGGTAAGTATTGTAGCGTGGTTTCCAATCCTTACCAGGTGCCGTGTGCAGCTCATGGTCGTGTTTCGACCGCGTTATTTCGCACAGGATCGCTGGTATTCAGGTTCGCTAACAGAGACTGGCATCTTTGGAGCCGCATAGCGTTCGCCTGACGCGAGCATTTGATGCTGGCTAGTTCGCAAGCGCCGAATGTGCTGCTGAAGTCAGCAGTTTGATGTTGACTCTAAGCGGGTCCACAGTGTGGGACAAAGCGAGCTTTCATTGCGCTGAGCGCGGACGCGGCATTACGCGCATGCCGTTGGCTCAGACGCTGCGCGCGCCTGCGGTCCATCCTGGCGGAGGTGGAGGGCTTCTCGATCGCGCGGACGTGTCGTTGGACCGGATCGAACGCGTGGTGCGCATCACGACAGCGGACGATCCCGCCGCCTTGCTAGCGTGCCCCGTGATCGTGGAGTTCTCGAGGACTGCACCGGGCATCGGGGTTATCTCCGTACGCCGCTAAATGGCCAATTGGCGGCGTCAGGGCTACAGCGCCACGTCGGTCTCACCGTTCCGTCTCTCCAGCTCGTGCCGAAGGTGCTGGCAGAGACTGAACTGATCGCCATGCTTCCCAGGCAGAGCGTAGCGTCGCAGGTCGTATTCGATCTGGTCCTTCACCAACGGCAGGTTCCGGTCGATGGGTTTGGCTTTCACATTGCCGGGCACGCCCGGGAGAACCGCGACACGGCGGTCCAGCATGTTACAGAAGGTGACGGAAGTTGAGGATCTTGGTCTCGTCCGGGATCCGGTCGTCGCCCAGCTCGATCCCGGCAAACCAGCGCATCGCTTCGCAATCGCGGAGCGTCTCCTCGGCCATCCGGCCGCTCAAGGCATACCAGTTTCGAAGAAAGTAGACCCGCGGCATGGTCTCGATCGGCATTGGCGGGCGCCCGCCCTTCGACCCAACCCTGGGATAGTGCGGCGCGATCAAAGCCAGAAGCCGCGTACAGGGCACCACCACATCCATCTCGGCCAGGAACTGCTCCTCCGCGTCACCTTCTTCATCGCGCCACGAAGACCGGGAATGATGTGTTGCTTCGGCATGGGCTGGGCCTCTTAGCAGGGATGCCCAAGTCTACCAGCTCAAACCAAAAGTGCAGGGTTTTTCATATGTTCCAATAATGCTACAAGGATTTTGTCTCGTAGCTGTGAAAAATGTTGGCGCCATGGAAAAGCTGACGGTTCTTATTCTCGAGGACGATCCCGAAATCCGGGTTCTGCTTTCAGAGGCCATGCTCATGGATGGGCACGACACGGTGCTCTGCGCCTCGATCGAGCAGATGCGCAAGGCAGAGGCTGAGTACCGCATCGGGCTGTATCTGATCGATATCACATTGCCAGACGGCGACGGCCTCGAAATAGCCCGCACGCTGAGATTGAAAAACGATTGTGGGATCGTCGTGGTGACCGGACGTGGAGACGAAATTGATGCCGTGCTTGCTTTGGAATTGGGCGCGGATGACTACATCGTCAAGCCCTTCCGCGTGAGAGAGCTGCGCGCCCGGGTGAAGTCGGTCGTGCGACGCTTGCATCTTGAAGAGCGTGACCGTCCCATGGCCGGTAGCCGGCAAGACCCTGCTGAATACATTGTACAGGGACTTCTCATTAATCCAGAATCGCGTAGCGTACGATCAGAAGCGGGCGAATACCTGTCCCTGACGACGCTCGAATTCGATGTTCTCCTGGCGCTGACGTCACCCCCCAACCGCGTGCTGTCCAGAGATCAGATCATGGACAAGGTGCGCGGTCCGAATTGGTCAGCTTACGATCGCAGTGTCGACGGGTTGGTGAGCCGGCTACGAACAAAGCTCTTTGATGACCCAATTGGCCGCGAAAAGATCAAGACCATTCGGGGAATCGGATACATGTTTTGTGACGAAGAATTCAAGAAAGCCAGAATCTGATCTTTTCGTGAGTGTTGACTGAACACATAGACCCGCTCGGAAAACACAACTGGGCAACACCGCGCGCCGCCCGACGCCATTTACTCATGTGTTGTCGCCTCTTCGAATGACGCGTCCGACGCCATGGTCCAACCGAGGCAAGTCGATGAAGTCGCGTGAGAGACGTCTCTTTTTATACAGATAGCGCCTCGCTCAGGACACGAGCAAGACCGTTGATGCGGAATGGCTTTGGCAGCACCAGCACTCCCGTGTCACGTCGCGTGGTATCCGGCGCATCGGCCTCTGCATTGCCTGACATCAGCACGCGCGCCATGAAAGGCCATCGTCGGCCCACCTCTTCGCTCAACGCCCAACCGTTCATGCCTCCAGGCATGGAGATGTCGGACAAGAGGAGGTCGAATGGAACGGCGTTCGTTTCACACGCCTTCAGGGCGTCCGGAGCGGATTCGGCCTCGATCACAGTATAGCCCAGAATCTCGAGTTGCGTCCTGACGCTGGAGCGGACGTCGGGGTTGTCTTCGACCAGAAGTACTCTCTCGGTCCGTGGAAGCGCTCGCTGATCGCCAGCATCGAACTGTTGATCAATCTCAAGTGGTACCCGTGGAAGGTAGAGGGTGACGGTGGTCCCTTCACCCGGTGTGCTGTCGAGGGTGACATGGCCTCTCGATTGCTTGATGAAGCCATAAACCATGCTCAGCCCCAAGCCCGTACCGCTTCCATCATCTTTTGTGGTGAAGAACGGCTCGAAAACGCGATCCAAGACGTCAGGATTTATTCCGGTTCCGGTGTCGGTCACGATGATCTGCACGTAATCGCCAACGCGTGTTTCGGCGAATCTTGCTGCATTTTCGGCGTCTAGGGAGATGTTGCGAGTTTCGATTGTCAGCCGACCGCCTGAGGGCATTGCGTCTCGGGCATTGACGCAAAGGTTGACAATCGCGGCTTCGAGCTGGCTTCGATCAATGCTCGCCCAGCCAAGCTCAGGGTCGAACTTTTCCACGAGTTCAACCTGATCGCCCAAAGCCATTCGCAACAACTTGCTGGTACTGCAGATCAAGTCGTTTACGTCCGTGGCCTCCGGCTCCAAAGATTGCTGGCGTGAGAAAGTCATCAAACGCCGGATCAGATCACCGGCTCGATCGACCGCACGACCGATGCTTTCGATGGTTTTCTTGATATCGGGCGTCAGCAAGTCCGCATCACCAAGATTCTCAACATTAACCACGATCACTTGCAAGATGTTGTTGAAATCGTGCGCGATACCGCCGGTCAGCTGACCCACCACCTCGAGTCTCTGACTGCGCCTCAGGCTTTCTTGTGTTTCCTTGAGATCATGTATGTCGGTAAATGTGCCAATCCATTTTGCAGGGAAACCGGTCTCATCAAACACCGGGACAGCGCGGGCCAGCCACCAGCGAAACGCGCCATCACAGCGACGTAGTCGTATCTCGGTGGTATAGGTGTTGCCGCTTTCAACTGTTTTTGCCCAGTTCGCAAGCTCTCTGTCCCGCTCATCAGGGTGAATGCACTCGGCCCACCCGTTGACACCTGCATTCTGCTCCAGGCCTGTATAAATAGCCCAAAGCCTGTTGAAAAAGTTCACTTTTCCATTTGGTCCGCTGGTCCAGACGATCTGTGGCATAACGTCGGCAAGCACGCGAAATTCAGCCTCACTGTGTCGGAGCGCCGCCTCTGTACATTTGAGTTTCTCAATATCTTTATGCAGTGTCCGGTTTGCCTCCTCCAGCTGGAGCGTTTTTTGCTCGAGTTTGCGGATCAGCGTGCCGTTATAGGCTTTGAAAGTCTCCAGGTTGTCTTCTGACGGGGAAACCAGGCGTGACGCCCGGACCCTTGCGCCATGCGTGGACCTTACCTGGTCCACACGTCGCAGGAAATCTTCGGGTTCTGCTGGCTTGAGAATGAAGGCATCTGCCCCAAGGTCGAGGGCAAGCCGTTCATCTTCGGGTTCGGTATAGGTCGCCGTGTAGACGATGAACGCCTTCGAATACAGCTGCTCGTCGCTTCGCCAGTGGCGCAAGAGTGTGTAGCCGTCCATCACGGGCATGAGCAGATCTGAAATGACAAGGTCGGGTGGACGGGATCGCGCCATGGAGAGCGCCTCGGCCCCGTGGCGCGCCGATGTCACGCGGTATCCATGACCCCGCAACAACATCTCGAGAAAATACCGGTTCTCGTCTTGATCATCGACAACAAGCACGTCCTTCATCAGGAGGTTCCCCTGATGATATGAGCCTCGATTTCGTCCATGAAGGTTTCAGGGTTTATTGGCTTTTCAATGTAGCCATTGCACCCGGCATCCAGAACAGCCTCCCGATCGCCGACCATCGCGTATGAGGTTACTGCGATGATCGGTACACGATCCAACGATGGTATGCGCCGCAGGGCCCGCGCGACATCGTGACCGTTCAACCGCGGCAACTGGATATCGAGCAAGATCACGTCAGCATTTGTCGCGTGCGCGATCTCGATCCCGGCGATCCCATCGGCCGCCGCCACAACTGTGTAGCCGCGTCCTTCAAGTAGGAAAGTTGCCAGATAGCGGTTCTGCTCGTTGTCCTCGATCAAGACGGCGGTTCGGGTCATGTTACCTCACTCTCTCCCAATGGGATTGCGACGGTAAAGGTACTCCCCCGACCAGGAACACTGCTAGCTGACACCTCTCCGCCCATCAAGCGGGCAAGCCGTCGTGAAATCGCGAGGCCAAGCCCGGTTCCGTCATGTTGACGGGCCAGACCGCTGTCGAGTTGTCGAAATGGCTGGAACAAGGAGTTCAGATTGTTGGGCTCAATGCCGATGCCTGTGTCAGAGATGGCAAAGCGCACGGCCGCGCAACCCCGGTCCTCGGCGCCCAGAGACCGGTAATCTGGATCCACGTCGACTGTCAGGGTGATGCCGCCAATTGTGGTGAACTTCACCGCGTTGGAGAGTAGGTTGAGCAAGATTTGCGCAACCCGCCGGCGATCGGCGATCATCGTCGCCGGCAACGCCTCGGCGTGAACGACCAGGGAAAGCCCCTTCTTGTCCGCTGCTGGGCGGATCAGGTTGACCGCGTTCGCAATGCAATCGCTCAAATCGAAGGTCTCTTGGCGGACCATGAGCTGTCCGGCCTCGATCTTCGAGATGTCGAGAACATCGTTGATCAGGTCAAGCAGATGGCGAGAACTCTTGCGCACCATTCCAAGTTGCTTGTGCTGCTCGGCGTTCAGTGGTCCGGCAAGGCCTTGCAAGAGGATCCCCGTGAAGCCGATGATGGAATTGAGTGGTGTTCGCAATTCATGGGACATGTTGGCCAGGAAGGCCGACTTTATCCGGTCCGCGTTTTCTGCTTGGGCGAGCGCGGTCGCGAGATCGAGTGTCCGCTCCTTCACGCGGTGTTCTAGCGTTTTGTTCAGGTCCAGCAAAGCCTCGGCCGCGGCCTCGCGGTCGCTGACATCACGGGCCATGGCAATGACATTTCCATCAGGAAGCCGTGTTGCGATGACCTCAGCCGGAAAGGCGGTGTTGTCGCTGCGGCGCAGCTGCCATTGCTCACGGTAGCCGGAACCGTGCTTGAACGCGCGAAGTGCTCCACCAATTCGAGAGAGGTCAGACCTGGCGACGAAGTCTGCCGCTCGACGACCGACGATCTGGCTCCGGGTCAAGCCAAGCATTCGACACATGCTCTCGTTGGCATCGATGAAGCTGTCGGGCGTTCCGATCAGTATGCCATCCGGAGCGTGTTCGAAAAGCACCCTGTAGCGCTGCTCGCTCTTGCGAGAGGCTTCTTCGGCGCTCCTTCTGGCGCTGATGTCGATGCCGACTCCGACGAGATACTCCTTCTCATCCATCTGCACCCGACAACCGGTGAAATAATGGGCCACCAGCAGACCGGTCTTGGTTCGGAAGTTTGCCTCGACGTAGCCGTCTCCCGAGCGGAAGACTTCGTCGATGGCTGCTGCGACACAGGGCCTTTCTTCCTCTGCGAAGAAGTCGAGCGGGTGCATCGTGGCAATTTCATCATGGGAATAACCCGTGACGGCTTCGAAGTTGCTGTTCCAGCGCACGAAGCGGCCCTCGGTGTCATAGAAGTAGACCACACCGGGCATCGCGTTGATCATGGCGTCGCTGAAACCCTGCTCGGACCTGGCCAGAGCTTCAGCGCGATCTCGAGCCATGTTCGTCTCGAGCATATCGATGGCGGAGGAAATGTCGCTGGCCGCCTCGCGCAGGAGCAAGATCTCGGCCTCTTGAAAGTAGTCCTTTTCGTCAGAGTTCACGACCAGAAGGCCAAATGGACTACCCGCGCTGAAAATCGGGAAGTCGGCAAGCGACAAGAGCCCGAAGTGGCGCACTTTTTCCCAAAGCTGCCGGGTCGTTGGGTCGGAGGCAATATCGTTGCAAATCACCGGTAGACCGGTCCGAAATGCTCTGCCTCCCGGCCCCTGCCCTTCCGGACGGTCGTCCGAGAATATCTGGAAATAGCTGCTTGCGATCTCCGGCAGCTCAGGCCCCTGGAAGGCACGTGCTACCGGCGCGATCTGTTTCGTTTTTTCATCATGAACAAGGACAAGGGCCGTCTTGAATCCACCCTTGTCCACCAGGATTGCGCACACGTCGTCGAAGAGTTGTTGCCGCGTCCGGCATCTCACGATGGCCTGGTTGATGGCACTGAGCGCGCTGGAGAGCCCAGCCAATCGGCTCGCTTCCAAGGTCTCGCGGGCCGACGACTCGCTGGCTTTTGCGATCATCACGCCGCCGATTGCGTGCCCAGCATCATTTCGAACAGCTTCGACCGCAACGGTTGTGCGGATCAGATGGCCGCTTTTCGTGGTGCATTCCATCTCGAAACTGCGAACGGCGTCTCCGCGCAGCACCCGGTCGAGATTGCGCTCGACATGATTTACTCCCCCCGGAGGAGCCAGTTTCGCCACGGCATGGCCAATCATCTCTGCGGAGCTGAACCCGAAGTTCCGTTCGGCGCTGCCGTTCCAACTGAGAATTCTGCCGTCTGTGTCAAAGCCGATTGTCGCGTCAGGGGACAGCCTCGACATCGCTGAAAAGGCCGCGATTTCAAAGTCGTGCATCTCGATGTTCCCCAAGGACGCGCACAACCATTTAGCAGATATGGCGGTCGATGTCGCAAGACTCTTTGCAAAGATGATGGCGGCGCTGCGGACCACTTTCTTGTTCTCAAGGCATCGACGGTTCCGCGGCCGCCAGCTATCCGAGTACGCCCTTGCGGATGAGCAAGAATGCGCAATCTGGCTGCGCGCGCGCCTGCGCAAGCGCCGCGAAAGGTCGCCCATCCTGGGGCTGCGGGACCTGCGACCGACACCTGCTCGCCCGGCTCCACCGCGCGGCGGCAATGCTCTGCGCAGGTCGCGCCTGTCGACACCTGAAGACATTGAGCGAAAGGGCAGCCGACCAATTGACCGACCGCGCGTAAGCCTGTACGGTCTTCCCGACAATCATGGAGCGCTCAAGATGAAAAAGCAGATTTGCGTTGTTCTCGTTGCACTCTTGACCATAACAGGTGTGGCATCCGCTCAGGAAGTCAGGCCGCTTGATACGACCGCATCGTCGCAATCCGCGTCGCTGCCGATTCTTGATCGCATACCGGCCGGCGCTCTTGTTGTTGGCGCGTTTGTGATTTTGGCCGGCGTGATCATCGGGCTCGCAGGCGACAGCACTGACGGCACGTGAAATAAGTTGTAGCTTCGTCTGCTTTCCCGCGAGGTTTCAACCTTGCGGGAAAGTCTTTATCGATGCTGCCGATCAGGCACGGTTGGGCTGATCGACGTCAAGAATGCAATGACGTGACATCGCATGGTGTGCGCCAAAGTGTTGGTCGCATCCAGAAAGTGTTTATGACACAAGCGCTTTTCTGGAAACTTCGCGTCTTGGCGATGTGCGGCAGGACGACTGCACAAACACTTGTCCAGACAACTGGTTTTGATGCCGGTTCGCACCCTATGCTTGGCGGTCTGCTTCTCCAGAATGTTCCTGACGTGGTGCCCCGTCTCCCTTACCACCGATGACCAGTCGTAGGTGACCATTCGAAACCTCCGGTCTTTCCGGATCGGGCGGCTCGGGCACGTCCGCACCCGGAGACACGCCAAGCTCGTCGTGACGGTGTTTCCACAAGTCTGGATCCCGCGCATCAAGCGCCCAGTCCTGTTGATCTTCTTCTTCCAGAAGCTTGAACAATCCGAACAGGGCCAGCGGCAAAGCTATTGGCCAGAAAACCACCACGCCGGCGATATGCGCCGCTTCCCGTGCTGATACGGGCGGGCTCTCCGGTCGACCACACAAGATGAGAGCCAGCATGCCGGCAACGATCGACCACAGTCCAAATAACAAAACTGTCAACACTAGAGCACCGACGAAAACAATCGTTACGAAAATGGCCAGAATGGCCCGACAAGGTGACCCTCCTGCCGCGAAACGGATCTGAAGCACACAGACTCGTCTGATTTTATATCCGTCCCGTAAGCACGGAAGCAACACAGTTCTTGCCAAGCAACGAAGAGATAGCGCGGGAGTGTCTGTCCGCTGAGCAGCCGGCCAGCGCTGTCGTATGCATCAAGCCAGCAGCGTGGCCTCCCAGCGTCGGATACACGGCCGCGCTGTCTGGCTTCGGGTATTCGAGTGTGTAACGCCATAATCGGCCAGTTCGGGAAACAGGGCCTCGATTTCATCGCGTTGGTCTGCCCTCATCGTATGGAGAGCCATTGCGCCGAGGTGCAGGCTCTCGCTCGGAATGCCTTCCGCGAGGAGCAACACGTGCTGCTGGAAGGCCAGATGGACATACCTCACCCTCCGGCGCGGCACCTGACGGATTGTCGTGCCGTTGACGAGATGCACTGCCGCCACCAGCACCTCGTCTTGACCAAAGTGGATCTGGGACCGCCAGCCTGATATCAGCATCCGATGTTGCGGCGACACGACCAGCTTGCGTCGATTGCCAAGGGCTCCCATCCCGATCTCCACCGGGGCCATGGGTCCACGGCCCGGGACCTCGCGCTCGCCAGCCCAGTGCACCGGCTGAAGACCTTGATCGAGCGTTTGCACCATGTCGCCCGGCTCGATGTTCTCAATCGGCACCTGACCGTGTTCCGCCTCGATCATGGTACCTGCCGTGAAGCATGGAAAGACGGGTGGTTCGGGAGAGAAGGCGTCGAAGGCCAGTTTTTCGCTGCGAGGTGGGTTCGCCCCGGGACCATATTGCATTGTTCCGGCCGTCACGCCGTTTGCGTCGAGGACGATCTTTGCAGGGCTGGTGATGATCTGATGCTCACCTGAGGACGCTCGGCCCTGAAACTGATCGTGCTGTGGGTTGAGGTTCGAATAGATCGGCGATGACGGTGGATCGGTGTCGGGATACACATAGATATCGACGAACTGCCCGTTCGAGAACAGGTTGTCGCCGGGATTCACCTGCCTGATCACGATGCGAAATATGTCCGAGGACGTACCGAGCGGCTCCACGCCTGTCAGGACCACCTTCATGCCGTTGCTGTTGCCAGAGCTGGAGACATCGGAAAAGGTCCCGATTTCATCTCCGGTCACGAACAGTTCGATCTCCGCCACAATAACGTCCCCAGCAACTCATCCCCCCAGGATTTGTTGTCGGTTGACAGAAAATTATCGTAGCGTGAATACGCCGCGGATTGAAGAGCGGAACCGAGAAAACCCACTTGGAGTCGCATTTCTACCGTAGACCGGGTACTTTGCCGATCAGCATGGCTCGCCTGGGAGGCAGCCCGGATTTTGGGCGTCGTTGCAGCTTGCCTGAAAGAGAGACCGCCTCCCCGCCCCCATCGCGAACCTCGCGCAGTATCGACCTTGCAACGAAAGGCATCGTCCGACGAGGGACTTTGTGATCATCCGGGATAGAACAGCTATTGTCCGAACCTGCCCGCCAAGATCAGGCTATGGCTGTCTTCATCTGGGATGAGGGGAAGCTCAAGGCTGCATTGAGCGGAATTTGACCCAGGCCGCTGATGGAAGAGCAGCTCGGACGATCGAAGCAATGGTGCGGGAGCGCGCGCAACCATGGTGCTAAACCGCATCGCGCCTGATGGGAGTCGGGTAGTCCCGATCTGGTGCGACACGCTAACACGGTGTCGGGATCAGGTGTTCCGTACGCCCCGTGAGCCGGTAGGCCGCAAGCCCGACCCACTCTTTCAGCGCAACGTTCAAGCCGTAGAGTCTTCCCGCAAAATCCCAGCTCGGCCCGCGGCTTGCAGCGGCGCGAAAGTCAACCGGATAGGGGATAATCCCGGACCAACCGGCCGCACAAAAAGAACCCAAGGCGCGTGGCATATGAAAGGCTGACGTGACCAAAACCCAGGGGCCTGCCTCACGGTCCTCGATCAGGGCCAGCGTGAAGGCGGCATTTTCTGCTGTGTTGCGCGATCTCCTTTCCAGCAGGACGCGTTGTTGCAAGACGCCCATGTCGTCGAAGATCTGGGCCGCGACATCGGCGCCACTGAGACGGTCTCCAAAGAGCTGGCCACTGCCACCACTGAACACGAGCTGCGCATCGGGAAAACGCCGTGCAAGAGTGAGACCGGCAAGGAACCGCTCGGCTGCATCGTTCACCTCGGGCAAACCGGTCGCCGCGGTCGCGCCAGCGTCTTCGGCTCCGCCCAGGACGATGATCCCGGCCGGAGCGAGGATCTGGGGACGCGCCGAAAACCGCGTTTCGAGAGGACGCAACAGAGCTTCGCTGACAGGGGTGATGCCGACGATCAAAACAAAGGCGACAGACGCCACAAGCAGTCGCTTGGCCGCGCGGTCGCGCCCGCGCCAGGTGGCGAGACTGGCAAGGACGAGCAGGACGACGAGCCAGCTTTCGGGACGCGCCAGGAGCCAGAAGAGCTTCGATGCCGTGAAGAAAACCGTGTCCATGGCGCGCGTGTGTGCCTTCAGTGAGTTGCTGTCCGCCCACGCGGAAACTCCGGGCTGTCGTAGAATTCATCCGGCTTCATGTGACCAAGATAGTTGAACGACAGAAATGTGATATCCTTGACCATATCAGCGGCGATCCCAGCCTCTCCGAGCAGTTGCTCTCGGACAGAGGCCTTTGCGCTTGCCAGGGTGCTATAGCGTATTTCCTTTTTCTCCACGGCGCAGACGACATTCATGTGCCTCTGGCGGAGCTGCTTTGATTTCACATAGGTAACCAGAGCAGTCGTCAAAAAATAGTGTTGCGGCTTCAGTGACATTCTCAATACCCTTGTCGTCGATTGATCATCGTGTCTGTTGTAATTCTGCTGTCATGCGCCAACCGAGGGCCGAAGCGTGCCGCGCCTGAATGGAGTCGTGTATTCCCGATCCGGGGCGAGGCAGCGGTTGCAAAGCATAGCGCGTTCGACCCGGATCTGGAATACGATCTGGTGCGACAGGCTCCACACGCGCCGCGCCAGGTTGCCGTGGGCCGAAAGGCATGAGGCGGATACCCGCAGCTTGGATTTTCACAGCAGCCGACCGGTCGGCTTCCGCATGAGGGGTGTCTTCGATCGGCACGCGCATCCGGTCGGCAAACGCAGCGGGATACCGGATCGACGTCCACAGTATGCATTTTCATCCGACCAATGGGATTTTGCACCATTTCGATGCTGTGTCAGTCCCGCACCTCGGCGGTGTTTTCCTGGAACCACCGATAGGTCGCCGCGATGCCGTCGCGCAGCTCGATTCTTGCCTGCCAGCCCATGTCTCTGAGGCGTGAGACATCCATCAGCTTGCGGGGCGTGCCATCGGGCTTGGTGGTATCGCAGCGGATCTCGCCGCGAAACCCCGTGACCTCGGCCACTATGCGGGCCAGATCCAGGATGCTCACATCCGCGCCCGTCCCGACATTGATATGGCTGCACATGGGCTCGGTGTTGGCCAGATAGGTCGAGTGATCGAGGTGCATCACGAACAGCGAGGCCGCGGCCATGTCGTCGACATGCAAGAACTCCCGTCGCGGCGAGCCGGTGCCCCAGATCACCACCTCAGCGTCGCCGTTGCGGGCTGCCGCGTCGAACCGGCGGATGAGCGCGGGCATCACATGGCTGTTCTCGGGGTGGAAATTGTCGCCGGGGCCATAGAGGTTGGTCGGCATCACGCTGCGAAAATCCGTGCCGTATTGCCGGTTGTAGCTCTCGCAGAGCTTGATGCCGGCGATCTTGGCGATGGCATAGGGCTCGTTGGTGGGCTCGAGCGGCCCGGTCAGAAGCGCGTCCTCCCGCATCGGCTGCTCAGCGAGACGCGGGTAGATGCACGACGAGCCGAGAAAGAGGAGCCGCGCGACGCCGGCGGCCCAGGCCTCGTGGATCACGTTGAGCTCGATGGCAAGATTGTCGCGGATGAACTCGGCCGGGTAGGACTCGTTGGCAAGGATGCCACCGACTTTCGCGGCGGCCAGGATGACGGCCTCCGGGCGCTCGGTCTTCATGAAGTCCCGTACGGCGGCCTGGTTGGTCAGATCCAGCTCGGCGTGGGTGCGAGTGACAGTCTCGGTGCCTCGCGCCTGCAGCTGGCGCAAGATCGCCCCACCCACCATGCCGCGATGACCGGCGACATACGTTTTTCCCATGACGCGGCCTTACCCTTCAAGCGCGACCGGAAGGTCGTATCCATTGGATTTGAGGAAAGCATGGCGCTGTGCCGTCTTCAGATCTTCGGCGACCATTTCTGCGCACATGTCGCGCGCGGTGATCTCCGGCACCCAGCCAAGCTGGGCTTTCGCTTTCGACGGGTCGCCCAGCAGCGTCTCGACCTCCGCGGGGCGGAAATATTTCGGGTCGATCTTCATGATCACCTGCCCGGGATGGACCATGGGTGCCTTGTCGCCGTGGACGGCCTTTACGCGGGCGGTCTCGGAGGCGCCCTCGCCATCGAACGCGAGCGTGATGCCGAGGTCGGCGGCAGCCCAGGTGATGAAGTCGCGCACCGAGTATTGCTTGCCGGTCGCGATCACATAGTCCTCCGGACGATCTTGCTGCAGCATCATCCACTGCATGCGTACGTAGTCTTTCGCATGCCCCCAGTCGCGCAGCGCGTCGATGTTGCCCATGTATAGACAGGGCTCCAGCCCCTGCGCGATGTTGGCCAGACCCCGCGTGATCTTGCGCGTGACGAAGGTCTCGCCGCGGCGGGGGCTCTCGTGATTGAACAAGATGCCGTTGCAGGCGTAGATCCCGTAGGCTTCGCGGTAGTTCACCGTGATCCAGTAGGCGTACATCTTCGCCACCGCATAGGGCGAACGCGGATGGAACGGCGTCGTCTCGGACTGCGGCGTTTCCTGCACCAGCCCGTAGAGTTCCGAGGTCGACGCCTGGTAGAACCGTGTGCTCTTCTCCAGACGCAGGAATCGGATCGCCTCGAGAAGCCGCAAGGTCCCGATCGCGTCGACATCCGCGGTGTATTCGGGGCTCTCGAAACTCACCGCGACATGCGACTGGGCGCCGAGGTTGTAGACCTCGTCGGGCCGGATCTCCGACAGCAGGCGGGTGAGGTTCGAAGTATCGGTCAAATCCCCGTAATGCAGGTGCAACTGTGGATTGGTCTCATGCGGATCCTGGTAGATGTGGTCGATCCGTTGCGTGTTGAACGCTGAGGCACGGCGCTTGATGCCGTGGACCTCGTAGCCCTTCGCCAGCAGCAATTCTGCCAGGTAGGATCCGTCCTGTCCGGTAATGCCGGTGATCAAGGCGCGCTTGCTCATGGTGTGGTCGGATCCTTCTTCAAGAATTGTCCAATCTTGCTGAAGTTCTTGGACATGAGAGTTCTCACCCCTCCTACCCGATGTCGGCGCATGGCGCGATAGTCCTCGCGGCTTTTTCGGAGCAGCCGGCCGATCGAGCGATTGCTTTCGCCGCCCACGCGCATGCGGACCATGACCTCCGGCACGTAGGAAAGCCGGATCTGCCCCTTGACCAGCCACCGCAGCATGGCCTCGTAGTCCGCGGCGATGCGAAACTCCGTGTCATAGACGCCCCATCGCTCGAACACTTCGCGCCGCAGGTAAAGGGTCGGATGTGGCGGCATCCAGCCATCACGCAGCTTGCTTGCAGCGTAGGTCCCCGACTTCCAGTAACGGATCACCCGCGCGGGATCTTGCGCCGCGACATAGACAAGGTCACCGTAGACACCGTCGATGTCTTGATCGGCGAAAGCTTCGGCCACGGTGGACAGGACGGTGTCCGAAGCGAAGAGGTCGTCGGAATGCATCAGGCCGATCACATCTCCCGTCGCCCGTGCGATGCCACGGTTGATACCGTCGTAAATTCCTCCGTCGGGAGCGCTCTGCACCAGCATGGTAGGAGAGGGGAGCTGAGCGAGGACATCGAGCGTGCCGTCGCAAGACGCGCCGTCCTGCACGACATGTTCGATATCGGTGTGGGTCTGACGTCTGACGCTCCGGACGGCGTCGGCGATTGTGCCGGCACGGTTGAACACTGCGGTCACTACGGTGATCTTCACGTTTCGCTCCCGCGTGGGGGACGGGGTCCCGATAACCGCGCACCACGCGTATTGATTCCCGGTCGCCGAGAATGATCGTGTCGAGGCTATTTCAGTCGGCGTTTCTTTGCCACATTTTGACGTGCATTGTGGAAGAAAGTTGCTGGCCAAATCACCCGCAGAACAAGCCCGGACGAGACGTTGGTCGGTTTTTCCCGGGAAGGGCAGATATTCATCGAATGCGCTTAAAATCTGGGCGATCGCTTCCTTGACCCACCCGATCTTGGAGACAACGCTTACCGCGATCAACTGAGGGGCTCGCAGGGGGGGTGCTGCCCAAAGCCTACATGCACGACGAAGCCACAGCCTTTGCGCATGTCGAATGCATCATCTGGCCTGACGGTCCGGTCTTCCCACATTGCGGCGTGATCGACCGCGGCTATCGCCATGAGAGCGTCAAGACGAAGCCGAGCGCCAAGAACCCGGAGGGAAAGGAGTGTTTCGGCTTGTGGAAGTGCCGCGCGTGCCACAAGCAGGTCACCGTCCGCAAGGGCACGATCTTGGAAGAGAGCCAAATCGGACTGCGCAAAATGGCTACAGGCAGTCCACCTGATGGTGTCCAGCACCGAGGGCATCAGCAACTACCGGCTCCACCGCGTCCTGAGGATTATCCGCAAGAGCGCATCGTTCATGTCCCACCGTATCCACGAAGCCCTGCGCACCGATGGCACTATGGATTTCGGATCTGATGGTGACATGCTCGAGGCTGACGAAACCGGTGCCTGCCCTGACCCGGCGCATGGCAAGGCATAAGCCCGGGGCTATGAATGCCACAAGGTGACGCTGATGACGCGCGTGGATCACGTCCTTGGCTGCGCCAAAGACGTCGGCTTGGATAAGGTCGGCCGAGAGACGCCGCGCCCGATCCTCGAAGCAGACGTGCCGGGTGAGGCCCGGGTGCTGAGGCCCGAAGGGGGCTGCATGCACAGTTGCGACGCCGTCTTCCAAATCGTGAAGGGCGGTGCCTGTCGTCTGAACGTGACCCTGACCATGTTGCGGCACGGACCATTCCCGATCAATGCGCCCGGTGGCGGAAACCCTCAGGCCAGCGGCGATGAACGCCATCTCGCAGCGCCCATCACGCCCATCATGGGCACTCGGGTAGGTTCAAGAGACTGTTCCGATTTGTCCCGTCGGCTTCGGTCGTGATGTACTTGTTGCCAAACCGGTTCCTGGCAACAACGACCGGAATATCTTGACCGTCGACGCTGACATAGAAGGACCACTCGCCAGACTCGATGTGCTTGATCGCGTCGTTTTGGCTGATCTTCCATCCACCACCCGAAGTGCCTCCGACACTGCGTATTCTCTCCCACATGCTGGAACGGTCCGACTGGGAAATGCAGGTAATCTGCGCCGTGTTCGTCATGTATCTGTTCCAGAAGATTTTGAGGCGGACGCTACTGTTCGCCCGCCTGGGTTGTCAAATATCCAGACGGTCCGACTTGAGCGGATCAGCTGCGAACCCGGACGGGTCGACCGCGCGCAACGGACAATCGCACTGCCGGGTTCCAGGGTGCTGGGCTCGATCACCTTGATCTGTCGGGGCTTCGTCGACAGATCCGATCGTTTGCTTTGGCTTTTGGTGGCAGCCGACAGATCTCGTAATTTCCCAGTCCCAAGCCCCGCTCACTGTTCGTTAACCTGCTGTTAACCATCTGGTGTCTATCAAGATACCAGGCGTGCAAGAGGCAGATCATGACCCACGAGGACGACAAATCGCATATCGGCAAGCTGGAAGATGCCCTGCTCGAGTATATCGTGCGCTACGGATTGACGGCAGCGGCGCTGCACGCGTTCCGGCACGTTCACGCCAAGCAAGCGCTTGCGCAGGGGGGGGTCGGATCGCTCTGACCGCCTCAATGATTGCGAACGCCGATCTCACCTGCATGACGCCGAGAGGGCTGGAGAGTGACCGGAAGCAGCCCGACAAATCTGCCCGTCGTGCTGAACATCTTCGCTTCGGGGCCCGGATGATCGGGTGTGACGGCCCGATCTGCCCACGCGCAAGCTTTCGGGCGACCGCCGACGAGTCTCGCGCCGCAAAATGCTTGATCTGCGCGCAATTTACATCAACCCTTCCGCAAAGTGGGAAGCCAGGTGGTGAATGCCGGCGTGAGGTGGCCCGACCGCCCCGGGCGAAGCGGGTGAGTCATGACAGGTAACGAGGTGTTCGCGTATCTCGCGACGGATTTCGGGCAGGCGTTTGCCACCGATCCCGTCGCTGCCGCCCGAGGGGCGTCCGGTCTGGCCGTGACGGTTGCCCGCGATGCCGCCCCAGTGGAGATCGCCCTGTCGGGGACCGTGCTCGAGGGCCCCGCGCAGCTTGGCGGCCACAGCTTTGCGGCGGGCGATGCCGCGCCGACGATCTGGACGCTGGTCGATCCGGCCAAGGGTGTGCGCCTTACCGCCCATCGCCTCACCTCCCCCGATGCCACCTGTGTGGCGATCGTGTCGGCCCTGCCCCTGAAACCCGGTCAGGTCTACCGGCTGAGCCTTCCGGTCACGGCGGATGCCGGGTTCATCGGCGGGGTGGCGTCGGGAACCCGCATCCTGACCGACGCGGGCAAGCGGCAGATCGAGGATATCGACGTCGGGCATGCGGTTTGGACCGAGGCGACGGGGTTTCAGCGCGTGCTGTGGCACGGGGTGCAGACCCTGCCCGCCCGAGGGCCGACCGCGCCGCTGCGCCTGCGCCGGGGTGTGTTGGGCCTGTCTGACGACCTGGTGCTGGCCGACACTTTGGGTGTGCGGATCGAAACCGGCACCGGCCCCGTCCTGATCCCAGCCGCCGCCTTCGAACGCGCCGGCATGGCGGTGCGGGAGGTCGGGACGACCATCACCTGGCACCAGCTGCTGCTGCCCGGCCACGCCGTGATCTTCGCCCACGGCCTGCCCTGCGAAAGCCTTTGGGCACCGGAGCTCTTGCAGGCGGGGCGGCCCCCTGACTGGCCCGAGACCTACGCGCTACCGCCCGCGCCGGCACATCCGCGCCTGTCGGAGGAAGCGGGCGCACGGCTTCTGAGGTGAGCGGCCGGACCGACGGCGTGTCGAACAGGGCATGGAGACGCGACGCGCCGGGGCATGCGTCACCCTGCGGCACAAGACGTCCGACGGTCGCGAGGGGCGCGCCGCCTGTCAGTGCGGCGCACGCGACGCACTGAGCGAGATCCAGGCCCGAGCGTGCGCCACCAGGCCAAGGGCCACATGGCAAGCCCGCCCACATCCCGCGATCTCTTTGCGCGCAGTCAGCCGCCCGTTGCGCACAATGAGAGTGCAGCAAGGACAGTCGTGATCCGGCAGCAGCTGGAGCAATTGCCATGACGGTGGCGTTCCACGGCTGGATAGGAGGCAGAATCCGAAAGGTCCTGCTCGCATGGACTCCGTTTCGGCCCCCCAGAACAGCAAACGCCAACGTCGGTTTTCGACGCCCGCCCTGGCGAGAGCGTCCCAAACAAAGGAATGCGGCACCGGGATTGCACCGCTTTCGTTGGTGGACATGCGGGAAACGGATCGATGTCATCGAGCGCCCAGGGCGCGATGCGGCCGCTTGACACGGACATGCGCTCTGTCAACGATGTCCAACAAATTGTTCTGCACGGTTTTTGTGAGTTCGATGAGTGTCGACGACCACGACGAGATTGTCCGGCTGGATCAAACCCCGTTTTCGTGGATTTCGGACCAGGGCACGCCGTCGAGCATTCCGAACCTGCCGGACGGCTATGTCTATGACAGGGCGAGACGGCGGATCTGCAGGCAGGGGTATCGCCGCGTCATAGCTGTTTGCGGACCGATGCGCTGCGCGTTCTATCTGACGAACGCGGCCATGGATCGCACGTTCTTGCTGATCGACTTTCTCGACCGCGAAGGCCGGGAGCGCCATCACATCGTCAGCCAGCGCGACCTTCAGCGTCGGCCGCTGCAGCTCAGCGTGGCGCTGGCCGATGCCGGTCTCGAGATCTTCGCGACTGCGCCGAAATTCGCCGCGTTCCTGCGCGCCTGGCGTCCGAGCCGACGCGGACACCTTGCCGACGCGCTTGGATGGAACGAAAGCCAGGGCAGGCACGGCTTCCGTCTGCGCGACGGCACCAACCTCGCCCCGCGGAACTCCGGTTTCGAATTGCACTTTCCGAATCCGGCATTGCTGTGCCAGGCCCCGACTGGTGGCACGCTCGAGACCTGGCAACGCGACGTCGCGGGGCCGGCCGAGACGAACCCGCTGCTGATGTTTGCAATCGCGGCGGCCCTGGCTGGCCCGTTGCTGGACCTGCTCGATCACGAAAGCATCGGCTTCAATTTCCGTGCATCGCCGCTTTCGGGCAAGAGCGCGCTTCTTGCCGCCGCACAAAGCTGCTGGGACGCGCCAGGGCCTCTGATCCACTGGCAGTCTCCGCAACGCGCGATCGAGCTTGCCATGTCGCGGGCGCGCGACACTGTGATGGTGATCGACGGACAGCCCACGACAAGAAGCAATGCGCTGCAAGGTCTCATTGAACGGATCTTGTCCGGCGAGGGCAGAAGCAGGCCGGGCGAAGCCGCCGAAATGGCCACCCCTGAACGTTTCGCCACTGTCTTGCTGTCCGCGGCCGGGAATCCGATGGCAAGGACGCTCCGAGATCCGCGGCCCGCACAACCGGACCCGTTGGCACCGCGCGTGCTCGATATCCCGGCCGACGACCGCGCTCACGGGATCTTCGACGACTTGGCGTCGGCCACCAACGCTGCCGCGTTTGCCGAAGGCCTTCGGGCATCTTGCGCGCGCGCTCACGGTCACGCCGGGGCAGCCTTTGCCGAGCAGGTCATCACGACCTTCGGCAGCCCGAGACAGCGTCCCGGTTTGCTTGCCCTTCAGACAGACGCGATAGGCTGGATCACCGACGCGCTCGGCGCATCGGACGCCGACACGGACACGGACTTGGGCCCGGATCTGAGCACGGACCGGGTCATCGGTTGGTTTGCAGCTGTCGCAACCGCAGCGGAGCTGGCGCGTACTTTCGGGATCGTCAGTTGGCCCCGTGACCGACTGCGGGCGAACATCGTTTCCGTGGCGAAATCGTGGCACGAGCGGTACGCGAAACGCCCGTCGCCACCTGCGGTGGAGACCCTGGTGGCCGAGCTCACGGACTTCGTGGACGACACGGCCGGAAATTGTCTCGCTCGGCTCGACAGGTCCGAGACCTTCGAGCCCGGGCGTCATGTCGGCTGGATCACCGAGGAGCATGTCGAGATCAGGACGGACATCTTCGCGCAAAGGTTTTGTGCTCAGATCACCGCACCGAAGGCGGCGCGCCTGCTCGCCGACATCGGGCTCCTTGTGCCAGGCCCGGAAGCGCGGTCCCTTCAGCATCGGCCCAGTCCTCTTGTCGATCCGCGTCGCATTCGCGTTTACCGCTTCCGTCGGTCGGGGCTTCGGGCCGCTTCGGAGACACCATCCGGACCGGACGGCCCTTGATTGGCGATCGCTTACGTGTGCAGGCGTGCGGCCGGATCTGCGCCGCGCGGATCGCGGATGGCGTGTCTTGCAGGGCGGGCCGACAGGAGAATTGCGATTGTTTTCGCCGAGTCCACCTCGGCCACGAACGGCTCGCCCCGCGCCACCGTCTTCGTCATCGCATCCCAAAAACTCGGGACTGGCGGGTTGCTTCAGTTGGATCAGCCCTCCATGCGGGGATATCCAGGTTTTCCGGATCAAGCCAGAACGGGGTATTCAGATGTATGAGTGGTCGACACGTGTCGACGAACGTCAGCACCCAGACGTTCTCCGACCGCCCCAGTCCGAAGCTGCGATAGCGCACGCAATCATGTTGGTCCGGTGTCCCGGCGATGCCACCCAGGCGGCCAGCACTTCAGCTTCCGACCTTCAGCCTTGAGCAATGTTTTCGGCCATCGCACCCGCGCTGCCCCCGCGGACACGATCCATTCAGTCATGTTGCTGCCGTTCGGCCTACCCCGACTGATATCAGCGGAAAAGACGGGCTCCAGATTGCTCTACGCGAGGAACGAATTTTTGCAAGATGATCTCCACTCTACCCGGTGACGTTCGCCGTCCTCTGCGGCCGCAGCCACAACATCCGCAAGTTCCTCGCCCATCTCAGGGCACTTTTGACCCTTCTGATCGCCGCGTTCGTCGTGATCATGAACGCCCTGACCCCCGAAAATTGCCGGAGGACACGTCAGATCGGCATGCCAGAAGTTTGTTTAGCCGGAACGAAGGCGTGCAGCGCGTTACCGATCGCGCTCTTGAGGCCGCAGCGGACCAAGCGGCTGTCCGTCTTCATGTGTCCTATCGCAGGCTCGATGGCCCTGCGCCGGAGTAGGTCGCGCCCGAGCGCCGGGGTCAGACGTGTCGGAACGCGCCCCCAAGTCTGAATACCCAATTGGTCTGTGCCGGGCATCGCGGGCGGTCACCTTCGCAAAGGAACTCAAGGCCCTTTCGGCATCGCCAACGGTCCTTGAAGGGATGCCAAATTCTACCAGATCAGACGAAAATAGAGAAGTTTTTCAGAAGCTCCTTGAGAGAGATTTTTCGCCTTTCGATCCAACCAACGATCGCAACTCCTCCGCTCAGCAGGCGGCGACCATTCCAACAGTCCTATCTTGTCTCGAACGGGTTCTCTATGGCCACACCGGTCGGGCTGAAATCGCCGACATTGCCGGTGACGACGGTTGCACCATGATGCAAGGCCGTGGCGGCGATCATCAGATCGGCACCGGAATGCCCGATTTCGGCTGACAGACGCCCCCAGATCCGCGCATCCTCTACTCCGAAAACAAGCAGCCGATCCGAGAACAGCAACACTGTGCGATCAAGCCATGCACGAAGGTCACGGGCGAAAGCTGGATCACGGGCGTCTTGATGCCGAATGCCGCGTTCGATTTCACCAAGGGTTATGGCGCTGAGGAAAAGCTCCTCCTCCGCCACGCCGCGCAACCAAGCCTCCACGCGCGGTGCCCGGTCAGGGCGGCGCACCGCTGAGATCACGTTGGTATCCAGAATGTACATCAAAAGCTTACGTCTCGGGGAGCAGCATGAGCGCGCGATACCTCGCACGCAGGAAATGCCATCAAGTGATCGGCAAAGCTCTCTCTGGCTTTGACAGCGCCCTTCAGAAGTCGATGGTATTCATCTGAGGAAATGACAACCACCGCCAGCTTGCCGCGGCGACTTACCTCTTGCGGTGTACCTTCAAGGGCCGCATCCACAACCGCACTGAACTTGTTCTTCGCGTCCTGCAGAGTCCACATTTTCTTGCCTTCATCTAGCCATCTATCTAGCCAGATGGGCTCTTGGGTGCCTCTTGTCAACGGTGGACGGATTGCTTCGCGAAGTGCGTTCTCCCCGGCCCGCCGCGTAGCTGCTTGAGGTCTGTTTTTTTTGGCCATACCGCTTCGATGCGTGCGGATGGGAAGTGGCGGCGAGAGCGACCGATCCTGCGCATCGGACAGACCCCCAACACTATCGATGACGGGCACGCGGTCATTGAAAGGTGCGCTCGAGGGTGCTGATAAGAGCGTTAGGTCGGAGAAGATGTGGCACATTCAATCCATGCAGATGTGACCGCCAGCGTTACAGAACTGAAGCGTAACCCAAAGGAGACCATGGCACTGGCAACGGGGGGGCCGGGTGACGTTCCCAGACCTGGTGCAGCTGTCGGTGGCCATTGGGTTTCTCGGTAGGGTCGGGTTGCGACAACCAACCTGAACCGAGGGATGCCCCGATGACCAAACCCATGATGGGCCTCCGCGCGCTCATGGGTCACCCCGCCATAGGCGATCGCGAGGAGGGCTGTCGGAACAATCTACTGCGTCCGGAAGGCGAGCGGCGGGAGCACCAGCGCTCCGAAGGCCGCGAAATGATGGAGCTTTTCCGCCCCCTTTGGCGCCGGAGGCATCGGCGCGTCCTGGCCAAGGGCCGGGACCGCGATGATCATCACCAGGACGACCGTGAGGCAGACACGGGCCGCACCGCGTGCGCTGAAGCGATTGGCCGGTCGATCATCACGGCTCACGCAAGCGGCTCCAGACTGCGAGGCAATCGGACGCGCGCTGCAACATCATGGACGCCGATCGTGTCGACGGGGTTGTGGGGAAAATGGGTCTTCCTTGCCATGCTGAAACCGATCTTGCATTCCGGGTTCCAACCCTAGACGGTCGGAGATCGTCCGATGCGGCAACCGCGATGAGGCTGGCCATCGGGCGGGCACGGGAGACTACGTTATCGGGCGTTTCGCGACGGGGCTCGGCGACGACCTCCGAGGGAGGGATGTTCGCAAAAGTCGAAAACAACCCCATACACAGTAGACCACCCCATCTTGCTTTGCCGCATGATGTTTGATCCGGGGACCCGGATACGATATGTTGTGGTAGAAAAGTCAGTTTTGCCGGGGGGCATCGATCATGAGCGACGAAAAATCCGTTTCCGTGAAAATGAGCCTCCCGGCGGGGGCTGGAGCTGCCCACGAGATCGCTGCGTCAGGCGCACTGAGGTCCGGCCTTGAGGTCACGGACCATGAGCAACTGACGGTCAAGCTCCAGGAGATCCAGCAGGTGCTCTATATCGCCCGGGGGACCGGCAACAGGGATGCCGCCATGCAGGTCGCGCGTGCCCTCGAGCTTTACGAGAGCCTCGAGCCCGCCGACGCTGCCGAGGGCATGCTGGCGACGCAGATGGTGGGCACACATTTCGCAGCCCTGGAGTGTCTGCGCAGGGCCAACCTGCCCGATCAGACCTTCGCAGGGCGCGACATGTCCCTCAAGCATGCACAGAAACTGATGACGCTCTATGCAAGGCAGCTCGAGACCCTCAACAAGCACCGAGGCAAGGGGCAGCAGAAGGTCACCGTCGAGCATGTCCATGTCGAGGCGGGCGGACAGGCCATCGTCGGCAATGTCGATGCCAAACGCGAGCCGAGGCAGAGCCAGGGCCTGCGCGCCATCGAGAATACAACAGCCGTGCCGGCCGACCTGGCCTCCGTCCCAGGAAAGACGACCAAGACCGGATAGACCCGATGTCCCCAGCACATGATCGCAATACGGGTCCCATGACGGCAAGTCCGCGCTGCGGCGCTCGCACGCGCATGGGTACCCCATGCCAGTCGCCCGCAGTACACGGCAGGCAAAGATGCCGCATGCATGGCGGAGCCAAGGGATCCGGAGCTCCTGTCGGCAACACCAATGCCTTGAAGCACGGCATGTACACGGCCGAGAACCGAGCCTTTGCCGAGCATGTCAGGGGCTTGATCAAGAGCGGGCAAGACCAGTTCGAATGATCCAGATCCGCTTCCCAGGTTAACCTGCTGAGGTCCAGGCCGGGGCCATTCTTTAAGCAGCTGAGGTTCAAGAAGGAAGCCATTCTGGGGCTGCTGCCGGCGCGGATGCTGCGGCGCCTGGGCCTGTGGTCGGGGCGATCCAGACCAAGCGGCACGCCTCGCTTCGAGCGATCGCTGCCGAACTGGACGCGCAGAACATGATGACCCGTCGCGGTGGGCGGCGGCAGGTGTCGAACGTCAGGACTTTGCCGGGACAGCTTGGCAGGACGCGAAACCAGGCGTGATCCGATGGTCGAATTCCAACATTGTTGAGGATATGCTCGAACAGTCGCGGGTCATCTCAACGATCGTCGAGGACATCTGCTAGAGCGCGGAACGCATAAAGACAGCTACTGGACCATCCTGTCATCAGCACCCGGAGCATCCATCTCCACGCAATCACGACCGCTGTTGCCAGCGAAACGCCCGGGGCAGGCCCTCGCCGTGCTCAGACCTCTGGACTAACGGTATCGAGGCACGTCATAGTCTCACCCATAAAAAGAAGTATGCTCAAATACTTGATGCATGGCAGTAGGCAAGACGGGAATGGACACGGCGGCGATCTCGGATCAGCCAGATCTTCTGGATCGATGTGTTTCCATCGATCTTGAAGTCGATCCTGACAAGGCGAAGATCTTCGCCTTTGCTGCCGTCCACCGTAAGCCCGAAGACCCCAGCCTGGTTGCCACGGGAAACGTCGCGGCCAGCTTGCCCAGGCTGGACGACTTCTGCCGAGGCTTCGACCACGTCATCGGCCACAATATTCTCCGACATGACCTGCCGCACCTTGCCGCAGCCTCTCCGAGGTTCGCACGGCTGGCCGAGGCACCGATCGACACGCTATGGCTCAACCCTCTGGCGTTTCCACGCAATCCCTACCACCACCTCGTCAAACACTATCAGGACGGGCGTCTTCAGACCGGCCATGTCAACGATCCCGAATTCGACGCAAGGCTTGTGTTCGACGTTCTGGACGACCAGATCGGCGCGTTCAGAAAGCTCAATGACAAATCCCCTGACGCTCTGACCGCCTACCACTACCTGTGCTGCCGCACTGCTCAGAGCGGCGGTTTCGACCGGCTGTTCGCGCTGGTGAGAAACGCGCCGAAGCCCTCACTGGGCGAGGCCCATGACGCGATCCGTCGTCTGCTCGATGCTCGAGCGTGCTCGGCGATGGTCGAGCGTGTTCTGCGCCGGCTCGATGACACCAGGCTTGCCTGGCCCACAGCCTATGCCCTGTCCTGGATTTCGGTGGCGGGGGGCGACTCGGTCATGCCGCCTTGGGTCCGGGCTCAATTCCGCGACGCCGCGCGTCTTGTGCGAAGCTTGAGGGACACCAACTGCTGCGACCCCGGCTGCCACTATTGCCAGAGCAACAACGACCCAAAGCTTGCCCTCGAGCGGTGGTTCGGCTTTGAGAATTTCCGACCTGAGCCGATGGACGAGTTTGGGCGCCCGCTTCAGGAGAGGATTGTCGAAAGCGCGATGGCTGGTGAAAGCCTGCTCGGCATCCTGCCCACGGGGACCGGCAAATCCATCTGCTACCAGATCCCTGCTCTGTCCCGGTTCGATAAGACCGGCGCGCTCACCGTGGTCATCTCTCCTCTTGTGGCGCTGATGGCCGACCAGGTGCAGGGACTGATGCGCGCGGGGATTTCCTCGGCGGCAACGATCAACGGAATGTTGTCCCTTCCGGAGCGACAAGACGCACTGGACAGGGTTCGACTGGGCGATGCGTCGATCTTGCTGATTTCACCCGAGCAGCTGCGCTCTACCTCCGTCCGGTCCGTGCTTGCCCAGCGGGAGGTTGGGCTGTGGGTCCTCGATGAAGCGCATTGCGTCTCGAAATGGGGGCACGATTTTCGGCCCGACTATCGCTATATCAGCCGCTTCATCAAGGAGAGCTCCGGCGAGGACCTTGCTCCTGTCCTGTGCCTGACTGCCACGGCAAAGCCCGAGGTCGTCCAGGATATCCGTGCGCATTTCAGCGATCGTCTCGGACTTCAGCTGACCCTGCTGGACGGTGGTGCATCACGCTCGAACCTCAGCTTTGAAGTCCTTCCAACCCAGCGGTCCACCAAGCTGGCGGATATCCTCGACACGCTGGAGGGCCATCTGCCTGCAACCGGTGCGTCCGGGGCTGTCGTCTACTGCGCCACCCGCGGTGCAACCGAACGGGTTGCCGAGTTCCTGAAGCAGCAGGGTCTCGCTGCAGATCGTTATCATGCAGGGCTCAGCGCCGAGGAGAAACGCGAGATCCAGGAAGCGTTCCGGGTGGGAGAGCTGCGGGTGATCGCTGCAACCAACGCTTTCGGAATGGGCATAGACAAGCCCGACATCCGCCTCGTCGTGCATGGCGACGTGCCCGGCTCGCTCGAAAACTACCTGCAGGAGGCCGGACGCGCCGGCCGCGATCGAAACCCGGCCCAATGCGTGTTGCTGTTCAACATGGAAGACGTCGATCGGCAGTTCAGCCTGAGCTCCCGCTCGCGCCTGGCCCGCCACGAGATCGGGGCGATTTTGAAGGCCGTCCGACGTCTCGACGCCAAGACGGGCAGGAAGGGCGAGGTCGTGGCCACACCGGGCGAGATCGTCAAGGAAGAGAAGGATCACGAGTTCCAACGCGACAGCGCGACCGATGACACAAGGGTGAAGACCGCCGTGGCGTGGCTCGAAGAGGCCAGGCTCCTGAGGCGCGAGGAGAACCGGGTGCAGGTCTTTCCAGCCTCGCTCCTGGTGCGGGATATCGATCAGGCCAAGGCACATCTCGATCAGGCACAGATCACCGACACGCACCGGCGCGCACTCCTGAGCATCGTCCAGCATATCATCAATGCGCCCCCCGAAGAGGGCATCTCGACCGATGTCCTGGCGGGTGCCAGCGGCCTCTCCCCGACGTCGCTGCGCAAGGCTCTGACCGATCTGGAAGCCCTGGGCATCGCCACGGATGACATGAACATCACGATCTTCGTGCATGTCGGCGTGGAAAACGCCTCACGGGTGCGGTTCGAGGAGGCCTCCAGACTAGAAGCCGACCTGATCGCGCGATTGCGCGAGGAGGCCCCCGATGCCGATAATGGCGAGCCGACGCCGGTCAACCTGGCGGTCACCTGCCAGGTCCTGCGGGAGGCCGGCCACGAGCTGGTACGACCGGACATGATCGAGGGCCTGCTGCGCGGCATGGCGCAAGATGGCCGCGACATGGAGGGTGGGCGCGGCAACCTGCACCTGCGGACAGTCTCGCGCGGCAGCCTGCTCGTGCGGTTGCAAAGGTCGTGGTCCGTGGTCGAAAGGACCGCGGAACTCCGCCGGCAGGCAGCAGAGCGCCTGCTGTCCCATCTCGTAGGAAAGGTACCCAAGGGTGTGCGGGGCAAGGACCTATCGGTGGAAACGACACTCGGGGGATTGCTCTCCGCCATCAACGGTGACGCAATTCTGCGCGGCGCCGTCAATGACCCCAACAAGCTGATGGACCGGGCTCTGCTGTGGCTGCATGAACAGCAGGTCATGACCCTCGGCAAGGGCCTGTCCGTCTTCCGCCCTGCGATCACCGTGCACCTCGACCCCAAGGGCGGAACCTTCTCGGTTCAGAACTTCGCTCCTCTCGAGGAACACTACACCGAGCAAACCATCCAGACCCATGTCATGGCCGCCTATGCGGAAAAGGGGCTCGAGCGCATCGATGAGGCCGGGAGGCTGGCAGCAGATTACTTCGTGCTTGATCGCGATGCCTTCATGCGCCGCTGGATGCCGGGCCGTGGCACGGAGTTCCGAAGACAGGCGACCGGCCCGACCTGGGAGAGGATCGTCGATGCTCTCGGCAACATCACACAAGAGCACATCGTCCGCGATGATCGCGAGCAGACCAATGTCCTGGTCCTGGCGGGCCCTGGGTCCGGCAAGACGCGGGTCCTGGTGCACCGCATTGCCTACCTGGTCAAAATCAAACGCGAGAACCCGAACGGGATCCTGGTGCTGGCCTACAATCGCCATGCCGCCATCGAGATCCGTGAACGCCTGCGGATCCTGATCGGAGATGAGGCGCGCTTTGTCACGGTGTCCACGATCCATTCCCTGGCCATGCGCCTCGTGGGAGCGAGCTTCACCGGCAGCGCCAGCGCCGAGAGCCCTGACTTCGCCAATCTCCTGAAAGACGCCGTGCTTCTCCTGCGCGGCGATGGCATGGACCGGGTCGCGGCCGAGGCCTTGCGGGACACCTTGATCCAGGGCTACCGCTGGCTGCTGGTCGACGAATACCAGGATGTCGGACCCGAAGAGTATGCCCTGATTTCCGCTGTTGCGGGCCGCAGCCTTGATGATCCCGAGCTTCGCATCAGCCTCTTTGCTGTCGGTGACGACGATCAGAACATCTATTCATTCGCCGGGGCTTCGATCCGGCACATCAGGCAGTTCGAGGAGGACTACTCGGCCAGGCCGGTTTTTCTCACGGAGAACTACCGATCGACCGGTCATATCATCACCGCAGCCAATGCCGTCATCGAGCATGCCGCGGAGAGGATGAAGACCGGGCACGACATCACGGTCGACCAGGCGCGCCGCAAGGCGCCGCCGGGCGGTGAGATGGCAGCACTTGATCCGGTCGCCCAGGGCCGCGTGCAGATCCTTGAGTGCCCGCCAGGCAATGATGCCCAGGCGATGGCAGCACTCGACGAGCTTGTGCGTTTGTCGCGCCTGATCCCAGATTGGACCTGGTCAAAGGCCGCCATCATCTCGCGCGACTGGAGGAAGTTGGCACCGGTTCGGGATTTCGCGGAGGCTCTGGGCATTCCGGTCGAGTTTGCCAATGAGCAGCTTCCGGGCCTGTGGCGCATGCGTGAGATGCAGATGCTCGTGCAAGCCCTGCGCGAGGACCATTCTCGCATGGTCTCGATCGCGGACCTGACCGAGATGCTGAACAGGGTCCCGAGGTCTCGTTGGACCGACCGGATTGGTGAGGGTCTGGGTTTTCTGGCCCGTGAGATCAACGAACGACGTCTTCCTGCGCCCGATATCGTCGAATGGCTGGCCGAGTGGTCCCGGGACGCCTGGGGGCAGCAGCGGGGTTTGAAGCTCCTGACCGCGCATCGTGCCAAGGGGCTCGAGTTCGACGACCTGGTGATCCTCGACGGGGGCTGGGAACGGCCCTCGCGCAATGAAGACCAGGATGCGCCCCGCAGGCTGTTCTACGTGGCCATGACCCGTGCCCGGCGAAACCTGGTGGTGATGAGCAACGACAACCACGAGTACCTGCCGACAGGGTCGCCTGCGATCGTCAGTCGGACCGCGAACCCCGACCTGTCGGCCTTCCCAGGACCGCGGCGGTACTTCCAGTCTGCCGAGGCCGGCATGGTCGATCTGTCCTTTGCCGGCCGGCAGGGATCAGGCCACCCTGCCCTGAGCGCCATCGCTCAGGCGCGTGTCGGGGATCCGGTCACATTGGCGCTCGAGCACGACCGCTGGCATATGAAGGACGCAAGCGGCCGCAGCCTGGGTCGCATGGCGAAGAGTTTCACTGCGCCACCAGATACGAAGTTCGTTCAGGGAGAGGTCGCAGCGATCCTGCGCTGGCGCAAGGAGGACGGAGACGAAGCCTATCATCACACACTCAGGCGAGATGCCTGGGAGGTCATTGTTCCCGAGTTGGTGTTCGAAGCTCTGTGATGCGCAAAGGCGCTCTTGAATTGAAAGCATGCGCGGAGGGCCAACTTGGATCCGACGTTTCTTTCGTGTGCCGTGGCTCTGATGCACAAATCGGATGATAGCCAGATTTCCTCTTGCTCCGGTCGGACTTATCCCACGGCCTCTTTGACGGGAATGCCGAGCACGGTGTAGCCGTTCAGGACAGCGAGCCATGCCGTCAGTCCGTGTTTCTTTCCCTGAGCCGCCAAACTCCCGCGAGCGCCAGCACGGTGGAGATCCCGGCAGCGTTGGCCAGCAGATCCGCGACCGACATCTGACGCCCGACATATGATTGAATGACCTCGATTAGCCCGCCATAGGCCAAGGCCAGCACTGCCGCTGGCACGAGACGTTGCGGCCACAAAACAAGCGTGGGGAGAACCAGTGCCCCGAAAGCCAGGAAATGATAGAGCTTGTCGGCACCCCTCATCGCAAGCGGCACCTCCACCGCTGGGGTGAGGGTCAAGACGGCGATGACGATGGCAAGGACTAGAGTGAGGCCGACGCATAGCACTCTGCGCCGGCTGGCGCTTTGTTCGTGGCGATTTTCAACGATCATGGAGAAGTCGGCGACGTGGGGTGAATGCGAATACCTGGCGCGTCGTCGGGTGAGCCGATGAATTCGATGCCTGCGTTTTCCAGCGTACTTCTCACTGCTGTCAAGTTCGGAAGGTTGCTGCCGGGCAATCCATCTTCAGCTTCCATACGTTTAATCGTGCGAGAACTGACGCCAGATGCCCTTGCCAGTTCTTCTGCACTAATTTTCAAGGCGGCTCGAGCTGAACGGATTTGCAGACCGGTGATCATTGACATCTCAGAAAATTGTCACTAAATGGGCCATATGGCAAGTAAAGTGACATCAGTATACAACTGGCGCTCCGAATTCCAGCGCCTCGAAGGCGCCTACGCGCCATCCACCATGCGCAGCTACCGCGCGGATGTCGAGGCGTTCGAGGCCTGGTGTGCGAGCGAAGGCCTCGAGCCCTTCCCCGCAGAGGTCAGGACCCTCTGCCGCTTCCTCGAGGACCAGGGAACACAAAAGGCGCCGTCGACGGTGCGACGGCGCCTGTGCGCGATCCGGAAAGTCCACAGGCTTCTCGGCCTGCCCGACCCTACCCGTGACGAGGAGGTCAATCTCTCGATCCGCCGCGTCCGTCGCGGCAAGTCCGCCCGGCCGGTTCAGGCGAAGGGCATGACCCGCAACTATCTCGACAGGTTCCTCGCCACCCAGCCCGACACGCCCTGGGGGCTGCGCAACCGCGCCATGCTGTCTCTTGGATACGAGCTCCTGACGCGGCGATCGGAACTCGTGGCGTTGCGAGACGTGGATCTCGAGGATCTGGACGACGGGTCCCTGCGGGTCCTGATCCGTCGTAGCAAGGCGGATCCCTATGGCGCCGGTCGGCTCGCCTTTACCTCACCGCGCACGGCCGGTCTGGTACGAGAATGGATGGATTGGCGCGGGCCGATCGGCTCATATCTCTTCTGCCCGATCTATCATGGTAAGCCGATCGACCGGGGCCTCGAGACGACGTCCGTCAAGCGGCTGATCAAGCAGGCCGCCGCACGGGCGGGCATCGATCCCGATGAGGTGGGTGAGTTCAGCGGCCACTCGATGCGCGTGGGGGCGGCGCAGGACCTGCTGAAGCGTGGCTTCGACACCGCAGCCATCATGCGTGCAGGAGGATGGAAGTCGGTGAACGTGCTCGCAAGGTATCTGGAGCAGGCTGAGCATAATGTGTGGGCGTGACGACGCCAACTTCCTTGACACAAGACCCGCAGGTGCTCCCCAAGCGCGCCGGCGTCGGGATCTGCGAGGCGACATTCAAGCGCCATGGGCTCCTGCGAACGGTAACCTTAGCACCCACGCGGTAACATTTGCTTAGTGCGGCCGGTCAGGCGGTAAGCCACAAGTCCGATCCACTCCTTCACGGCGATATTCAAGGTGCGCAACCGCTCGGCAAAGTCCCACCCCAGGCCACCGCCTCCCACGGCTCGGTAGTCGACCGGAAAAGGAACAAGTCCGGTCCATCCCGCAGCACAGAATGTTCCTGTGGCGCGTGGCATGTGAAAGGCTGAGGTGACGAGAACCCACTGGCCGTCGCGACCATCGTCAATCATGTCTAGAAGGTAGGCGGCATTCTCCGCAGTGTTGCGAGATGCCCCTTCGAGCAGGACGCGATCCGCCGGTATCCCCATGTCTTGAAAGAGCCGGGCCGCGACCTCGGAATCACTGAGACCCTGACCGATTACTTGCCCGCTGCCGCCGGTGAACACCAGCTGCGCCTCGGGATAGCGTCGTGCAAGAGATATCCCGGCAAAGAATCGTTCGGCTGCGTCATTCACTCCGGGCAGCCCGGTCGCCTCGGTGACTTGAGCATCCTCTGCCCCACCCAGGATGATGATCCCCGCAGGAGTGTCGAGTTGAGGGTTCGCTGGAAATCTCATCTCGAGCGGGCGCAGAAGGGCATCCCCGACTGGCACGATGCCCACAAGAAGTACAAAGGCAAGAGACGATACCAGCATCGCCATTCCCCTGCGTTCCCCGCTGCGCCGAAACCCCAGAATCGCAAAAGCAAGCAGAAGGACAATCCAGCTTTCCGGACGCGCCACGGCCCAGAAGAGCTTTGATGCAAGAAAGAAAAGCGTGTCCATGACGACCGCAACACCTCTAGGAGGGATGGCTCCCAGACCATTGCCTTGTTTCTGAGGCTCTGGCCAAATCCATGACCGCTCACTCGGGAGGTCGCGGCGAAGGACCTGCCGAAGCGCAGCTTCGGCACCGGCGCCAGGAGGCTGGAAGTCGGTAGCCGTGCCAGCGCGCTATCTCGAACAAGCTGAGCACGCCATGTGGACGTAAACGCTTGCCTTCATCGGGTTCGGACATCAATTCCGAGGACGTTGTGTATGGCAGTCACCACATCCGCTCCGCTCTTTCGCATGTGCGACTTCACCTCGTGGAGCTTCATATCGACAAGGTATCGGTACCAAAAGCCCTGTAGAACGTGGAACGCCGTCCCTTCCTTGCCATCGAGAAACCCGAGCCGAACAACGTACCGATAGAAAAAATAGACGAAGGCTCGTAACCCACCCGGCAGACGCGCATAGACCTTCTCCTTGATCCAGCGCTTGACGCCCGCCTGCTGGCCGCCGCGGAGATCCGCCACCGTCTCATGGGCCATAAAGCCGTATTCCAGGTTCAGCAGATCGACGACCTCGCGGCTGGCATAGGCGTTGTGCTTTTCCGTCCACCAGGTGAGCGAATTGAGGTTGTCGTCGACGATCTCGCCCTTGAACTCGACCGTTTCGCCCTCGACAAGGACATGCTCGTCCATCCAGCGGTTCTCGCAACGTCCGAGACCATGTCGAAAGAGGCGCAGGACGCGAACCGGGAACAGACCGCCCCAACGCATCGGACGGCCGAGGAACGTCATGCGCCGCGAGATGTAGACCCCGGCGACGGATCGGGGAAGCTCGCCCAGCTTCGCCTTTACCTCTGCGGCGAGGGCCTCGCTGACGACCTCGTCGGCATCGAGGCGGAAGACCCATTCCGTGTCGCCCGGCAGCTGGTCGAGCGCCCAGTTGAACTGGGTCGCGTAGTTGACCCAAGGGTTCGTGAGGACGGTCGTGCCAGTCTCTTGGGCGATCTCGACGGTGCGGTCCGTCGAGCCGCTGTCGATGACGAAGACACTGTCCGCGATTGGAGCGCAGGACGCCATGGCGCGTCCGATGTGGCGCTCCTCGTTCCTGGTGAGAATGACGACGGTCAGGGTCATGGGTGGGGAGAGTTCAACTCACGAGAGGAGCGGTTATCGGGCACTTTCAGACAAGCAGCCGCTGATCAACTGGGAGTTTTTTTTGCAATCGCGATCATTGACTTTGCAAGAGGCGGAACTCGTCCAACCTTCAAAAAGCGCACGTTGGCAAAACCAACTTCAGTCAGAAGCGTGGAAAGTGTCGGAATTGACCAAAACTTGATATGACCGTGATCCCACAGCGCATGGAAATGCGCGTCCATCTTACCAGTCAACGCCATTACGAGATTCTTCCAGTAGCCGTGATAGGGCGTCGACACGATCGCGGTACCGCCCGGTTCGAGCAGTGAGATCAGCGTGCGTGCATAGCTTCGGGGATCATAAAGATGTTCGACTACCTCTAGGCTGATCACCACAGGGAAGGTGCCGTACTGCCCCGCGAGATCATCATAAGCCGATCCGGTCCGCAGTTTCAGATGCGGATGCCGCGCTCGCGCCTGGGCGATACCTTCAGCAGAGACGTCTACTCCGGTCACATCCCAGCCATCGCGCTGGACTGCCGCCCCAATGCTACCGTTGCCGCAGCCCAGGTCAAATAGACGTTTCTCGACGCCAAGCCGGCCCAGCTCGGTCCGTAGCGCCGGCAGCAGGTAGACGTGGGAATCGTTCAGATCGGCATCAGTATAGCCGTACCCCGAAATGTCGGTGGCAGTGTCTGTCATGTGTCCAGTATCCTGATCGTTCTTGCGGGATTGCCAGCCACCACGTGGCCAGGTGCAACATCCTTAGTCACCACGGCGCGCGCGCCGACCACGGCGCCAGCACCGACAGTGACTCCGGGGCCGACGAAGGCGTCGGCCGCGATCCATGCGTCCGGACCAATCGTTACCGGCAGCGCCAGCAGAGGACGGTCCAGGTGAGAAAGATCGTGAGTTCCAGCGCAAAGATGGGCGTATTGCGACACCGTGGCGCGGGCACCGATCCTCACCGGACCCAGAGCATAAAGGATAGCGCCGTCTCCCACCGCTGCCATGACGCCAACTTCGACGTTCCAAGGCATGGTAATTCGCGCAGACGGATAGACATGCACATCAGTCCCGATCCGGGCACCGAAAGCACGCAGCAGCATTCGCCTCCATCCCCAGAGCGGCCGCGGACTGAGCGCGAAGAGGGGCCATACCGCCCCCCAACCGATCCGGGCGGCTTGGACCCGAAGCCCGTACTTGCGCTCTGCGCGATTGGCCTGCACGTCCAATTCGCGGCCGGTCATGCAGCATACCCCCACTTGTGCAGATGTGGGTTGATCATGCCTTCGATCTCCTGCACCAAGACCGGATCCTTCACGTCGCGCCAGCGCCGGCTGCGGCCCTTGTTAAAGGTCAGCGTCCCGCCGTAGATCGACGCCACGTCCACATCCACCAGCGGCACCGGCGCTCCAACATGTGCATGGATCGCTGCGATCGCAGCGCTCTGCGCCTGCGCGTCGCCGCCGCCGGACGGTCCGACCAGATCTTCAAAGGACACCTGCAACACGTCGGGCACCTCCAGCCAGCCGGCGCCGCGGCGCAGGATTTCTGGGAAGGGCAGCAGCGTCCCTACCGTGGTCGGCCCGCCGTGCAGCAACAGTCGCAGCCGATCCTCGTGCGACAACGGCGCAAAATCCGGGTGCATGTAAAAATCCGCCCGCCCGCCGATCCAGTCGGCGAACGAGACCAGGATGTCGCGCGGATCGCGGCGGATGCAGATCATGCGAGCGCCAGACGCGCGCAGCAGCGACTCCAATTTCGTACTATGGGCAGCGTGCCCGCCCAGGATCCGGCCTGACAGGCGCCGCGCCTGACCCTCGATCCAGCGGCGGCTGACCTCGGCGTTGGTTTCCAACCCCACAGGCACTGCGTCAAAGGCTCCCTTCGGCGCGCGTATCAGACGTTTGGCCCAGGCATGGCGGCCGAACAGCAGATGTGCGGCGATGCCGTTGGATGGGCCCGGGATGCCCAGTTCGTTGAGCGCCGAATAGGCAAGATGGTTGCCCGACTTCCAGACGCCTGTGACGAAAACGCATGGGGCAGTCATGACGCGCCTCTCAACAAAGCGTCGTAGAAGCCGGTCATTTTCAGCGTGATACGGTCCCAGCAAAATGTCTCACGCGCCCACCTCCGTCCGTTGACTCCCATAGCGGCCAGTTGGTCTTCCGGCAGGGTCAGCGCGACGCACAATGCTTCCGCCAACGCCTTGGGTTCCGGCAGCACCCACCAGCCGCAGTTCTGTTCAGGAAGTGCGGACCAGGGGGTGCCGGTGCTGGCCAGAACTGGCGTGGCGCAGACTAGCGCTTCTGTCACGGTCAGGGCAAAGTTTTCGGTCAAAGAGGGCAATGCAAAGAGCCGAGCATCAGCGATGGAAGCATCGCGCTCGGTTCCGAACTTGGCCTCACCAATGGTGGCACGAGACAGGCCCAACTCCTTGATCAAAGTGCGCAGGATAGCCCCGTGCCCATCCGGAACGGGGCCTGCGATCTCCAGCGTCCAGCCGGGAACATCGCCTTCCACCAGCGCCCACGCGCGTAGCAGCCGGTCGTAGCCCTTAACGGGGTGAAGACGTCCGATGGCAAGCACCCGCTTCCGGCGTTCAGAAAAGGCAGGAAGGGTCACGGAGCTGTCATCGACGCCGTTGGGCACCACCGCCACCGGCACCTCTCCGAAGTACGCTCGGATGTTCGCCGCCTCGGCCTCGGCTGTCGCGTGATACCCTGAAGCAAGAGCAAAGCAGCGGTCTTGAAACAGCGCTCGCACTATTCGCTTTCGTCCCCACGAATAGGATAGTGCGGCGGGCGCAAGCATCCCGTGGGGCGATATGGCCAGAGGCCGTCCCGTACGCTCGGCCCAACCCGCCGCCACGGCTGAGGAATACATCCAAATGCCATGCAGATGCACTATGTCTGGGTCGTAAGTGTGTAGTGCCCGGCCGAGCTTAGGCATGAATCCAAAGTTAGCAGGGCCGAAACGATCGAAAACCTCGGCAGTCGCACCTTTCCACTGAGCTGCGTCCTGTGTCCAAGCCGCGTCGCGGATTCCGAATACCTTAATTTCCATGCCGCGCGTCGCAAGCGCGCCTGACAATCCCTCGATCGTCTGGCGCACACCGGAGGCGCGACGGGACAAGTGCCCTGCAAGAAAAGCCACACGCATTATTTGCTTTCCCGCGCAATACGGCGGTAGATCTCGGCATAGCTTGTAGCGGAGAATTCAGGGGAAAAGCGGCGGATGTTCTCAAGCCCGTCCGCGACAAGGCGAGCGCGAAGTTCAACATCATCGATCAATCTCATCACGGCCGTGCGGATCGCGGCTGTATCTTCTGGGTCAACTTTCAAGGCAGCCTTGCCCGCTACATCTGTCATTGGCGCTCGGTCCGAGGTGATTACTGGACGTCCTACTGCCTGGGCTTCGATTATCGGTAAACCAAATCCTTCGGAAAGTGACGGGAACATCAAGATGTCGGCATCGGCATAGGCCTTTGCCAGCTCGGCATCTGTCAAGTCACACCGTGTAACAACCTCGACTTGGCGGCGGATGCGAGCCAACTGATCGTCCGGTAGGCGGCCAATGATCTCAAGCGTTACCGGCAAACCCTCCAAAGCCTCCGCAACTCGGTTTATGTTCTTGTGCGGCGCGGTGCCTATCATCAGAAGACGCGGACGCTCAGAAAATGCTTTCACTACCTGGCACATGACTTTGGTCAACGGGTTCTCCACCACCTCGATCGTGGCGGGGTCTACCTTCAGCCAGCGCAGGAGCTGCGCCTTGCTGGCCTCAGAAACCACTGTGATTGCAGTCACGCGCCGCGAAGGCATCCAAATCCATATGAGCCAAAGCACGAACCGCTTCAACCGGCGCGTACGATCAAGGAACTCACAGTCATGAACCGTCAGTACAGTGCGCCTGCGCGGAAGCAGCAGCACAAGATAATGCGCGTCTCCCGTCATGTGTATCACATCGGCGCCACGCGTCACGCGTATTGCGTGGAAGATGCCGCGCAATCGGGACACTACACCGCGACTGGGATATGGGGTCACTACAAAGCGCGCGCGGACGTCAGGCGGCAGATTGGCCGCGACGGTGTCGAACACCGCCTCGATGCTGAACGAACGTTCACTCCGAGCTCGCATTAGAAGAACCACATTGACTGGAAAAGTCACAGAATCCAAGCTCCCGAGTACCGTGTGGTGACCGTATTCGACAGAGCCAGCGCTGGCACGCCATGCTCTGCGCAGTGATTGAGTAAAAAAGCCTACGGAAATGGCCACTTCTCGATTTCGCGATGCCGTAAAGAATAGCTTTTTGCCTGCGAACGTCGCGTGTGCTTTCAGTGCTCAGGCGACATAGCCAAAGCGCTCTGCGAGGGGGCCGCAGATCTCGGTAATCATCGCGCGGGCCCAGTTTGGGAGTTCGGCGAGATAGCGATCGTTCACATCCGTCCGAAGCGGGTACCATTTCTGCCGATTGAAAGCGTTTACCGCCGATCCGACCGGGAACACGTCATCCGGGCCTGGCAGGATGCCAAGATCGGGCGCCAGACCGGCATGGGCGCAGATCTCACCGATCACGCGCTCGGGCTCAGCCAGCATGTCCTCGAAACGCCAATGGGCGAGCTTGATCTGCGGGTCGGCATCGGCATCGGCCCCTGCGGCCTCGAAGCTGTTGCGCCAATGCTGCGCGGCAATGCGCACGCGGTCCTCGATCGAGCGGTTCAGCCGCCGCATGACACCTGCGCGGGAGGCTTCGCGCCAGACCCCCGCGTAGGGGTTGCGGCTGATCAGCACGAAGCGGGGATCACAGTCCTCGAGCGCCGCCTGTAGGAACCCTACCCGCACGGTCAGAGACTGGCTTTTGTCGATGAAGCGGGGCGCGGGATGACCCGGCAGGCCGTTTTGCCGCACCACCGCCTTCAGGAGCGCGCGATAGCGCGCGGCGGCGGCGGGATCGGCATCCGTGCCACGGCGCCGGTAATACGGCAGGAAATCATCGTTGGCATAAAGCCAGTCATGCTGTTCGACCGGGTAGCCCGCGGGGTCGATCCGCCGCCAGCCGAAATCTTCGGGGAGGATAGGTGCCAGAGCGTTCTGGGTCTCGTCCTCGCCGGCCCAGTGCCGGTGATGGCTGCTGACCGAGATCGCATCCGGATGCCGGTGTAGGATCCGCGACAGCAACGTCAGCCCGCCGCCCTGTGTGCCTAACAGGTAGACTGGGGCACGCAGCGACACGTCGTCGACGTTTTCAAGGAAGCTCTTGTTCCAGCGCCATCGGTTGGCGCGGTAATGGAACAGCGCAGAGTTGGCCTTGCGTAGCGGCGGGATCTTGATGGCTAGATTTCGCATGTCTCTGTCTCTGTCTCTGACTGCTGTCTCACCAGGTCCAGTAATCGACCGGTCGACCCATCGCAGATAGGAATTCACCGCTACGCGCCTCAAACTCCTCACGAAACCATGCGTAGTCTGCGTCGGACCAGATCGGGCGTTCGACCTGTCGCGTCTTGGATAGGAGTGGCTTCAGCACACGCTTAACGGAAACCGGGATGTATATGCTAAGATCGGTATAAATTCGCGACCGCTTGAGCGCCCCCAAACCCGGCGCGAACACCCGATGTTCGGCAGACTGCCCATGCGCGGTGCCGACGTCGATCGCAGGCTCCTGGCTCACTCCGAGAAATTCGAAGCAGCGCCGCGCCGTGGCCGCTGGATCGCTGCGCATCTCCTCATAGTAGAGAACTAACATATTCCCTGCACCAACAGCCTCGGCGTAGCGCTTGTAAGTTCTCAGATAGCAGTTCTTATCGTGATAAAGTTTATCATTGCGCAGGAACTCTGAGAAGCAAATATTGGAGATCTTGGAGAACTGCATATAGTCAGATTCGGTGCGCGCCTTAGGATGACGCACAATGTATATAATCTTTACGCCGGGCAGGCTATCGCGAATGCGTGCTACAGTGTTCGGATAGATTTCGGTCGCCGAGTAGGAGTTCGAAGCTTCGCCCCGCGCCACTACGTGGCCACACTGCGAGTAGAGACGTTCATACCAGTCCCAGCCGCGGGCAAAGGTCTCATCCATCGAAAAGAAACTCGGCTCCTTGATTCGCGACATGCATATTTCGGGATGCTGAGCGAGATAGTTCCACAGGGAGGTCGTGCCAGATTTGCCAGCACCGATGATTAGAAAATTGGGAAGCATGGCAGTCGTTCCAAATCAGCACCCTGCTCCGGCCACCACGTCGGCTGTTGTCTTGTACTACAAACCTTCACGAACTCACCTTGCCGGTAGGAGCGAAACGACGCGCTCGGAGAAGTTGTCAGGGACGTAGACGTAATCACTGGACACCTTGGGATGATCTAGGAATACGAGCCTCCCGCCGTGGGCGACATGATAAAACTTCCCGGCTCCGCCATGCAGGGCCCGGATCAGATCGATGGAAGCGGCGAGCTCTCCATCCGACAGTGCCTCAAAGAATATAATTGGGCAGCGTGCGCTGCCAAGGAGTTGCCGCGCGCTTCTGAATACTGTTTCCTCTGCGCCTTCGACATCCACTTTTAAAACGTTGGGCGCACCAAAGCGATTTACAAGCGTGTCGATCGACGTGGACGGAACGACTATTTTTACATGGGCCGGGTTTTCGTGCAGGCTAGACAGTGCAGACTTTTCGGACACGTAGAAAGCAAGCTCGCCTTCAGTCTCGGAAACGGCGCTAGCGCAGACCGTGACTTGCTCCATTGAATGGAACGTTCGGCCAAGATTTCGGGCCACGCTTGGGTTGGCTTCGACTACAACCATGCTCCCCTGATCGCCTAGGTTTGGCAGTACCGCCGCCGCGACAGTCCCAAAATTGGCCCCTATGTCGAAATAGACGTCACCCGCTCGAACAATCTCGGGTAGGACTTTCCGAATTTTTCGATTTCCACCTGAATTTCCTGTCAGATAGTACGGAATGCACGAGGGATCGCGCAGATCCAGGAATATCGGGATCGCCAGGCCATCGATTATGGTAGGTATGCTTTGAAGATCAACAGAACTTCGCGCAGCAAGCCTCACCAAGCGCCATCCACCTCTGGGGGCCAATTTGCCCAAGAAGAGCAGAAGCTGGCTCGCCCAAATCTTGAAAATTTCTGGCACACTTCCAAAAAATTCAGCCATAGTTCTAGGGCCTATGCCGCAATGGTTTCGCCGGTTTCGTGTTATTGAAGGATCGGGTTGCATTATTGTCTAGCCAGTCTGTGATGCGGGCAATCTGGTCACCCATCGCATAGCGATCGCGCAAACAGCGAGCTCGGCCGGCCGCGCCCACCGCCCTACGGGCGGCATCGTCGGCGAGGTAGGCCCTCGCCTTGGCGATCATCTCTTCGGCGTCATCAAAGAACTCCGCCTCCCGGCCCTCCTCGAACAGGCGGCAGTGATCATGGCTGCGTTCGGCCAATAACATCGTGCCCATGGCTGGAATCTCGAAACTGCGGGTAGTGGTGGTCTCGGCCACACGTTTCGATAATAAACCCAGTGCAATTTTTGCGCCACCAAGCGCGCGAGCATAGTCGGGCCCGAAAAGCCCTGGGCCCTGCACAACCCCCCGCGCCCAAGTGTTGCGCGCAGCATACTCGGGCCAGCCCGGACCCCATATCTTCAGTGGCAAAGACTCGGAGGCGGATTTAAGCAACCTCGCGTAATGCGGCTGACAGTGGCCCACGAACACCACCTCGCTACGCAGCGAGTCGGGAACTACTGCTGCCAGCGCGGGATCGATGCGGTTACCGTATCCCTGTTCAATCAGCATAAGCTCGCGCGCGCCGGCACGCAGGTAATGGTTGCACTCAAAGGGCTTGGTGGTAACGAGCAGGTCATATTCAGGAATCGCCCGGAAGAATTCGCGCGAGCGGTTGTCGAAGAAGGCTGCATCGGGGGTATAGTGCACCGCTAGATTGCGGGCTGCTCCGGCCTTCAGCGCCAGCATCGTCTCGCTCCATACGACCGTTCCCTTGTCCACTAGGACCACGTCGTATCCGCCTTGGGCGGCGCGCGCGCAAAGGTCCCGGTTCAGCCGCTTTACCGGTGGGCCAATTTGCCAGCGCGAGGTCAGACTGCGGATCAGCCGTGGCCCGGCGGCTCGGTAAGGCCAGGTGTCGATGCCCTCGACGTCCCAGCCCGCTCCGCGGAGGCTGACGACTCGGTCAAGGCTGTTCCCGCCCTCGCGCAAGTTGCCAACATAGAGCATCCGGCCCTTCAACACGAAGCCCGCCCCGCCAACAGAGGGGCGCCGAATGCGTCTTCCAATGTCTTGCACGTGGTGCAGCGGCCCGTGGGCATCGGGTGCGTCTTCACCGAACTGGCCTGGTCGCGCGTCAGCGGCATAGTCAAGATCTGCAGGTCGCGATACCGTCCGGGCAGGAGGTACCAATCACGCATGAGGCCCGTGGTCACTCTAACTGCGGCTATACACAGATTGGGCATTGAAGCGAAATGGACGAGTTCTGGACTGGATGACAACTTGGCCTCGGGGTCGATCTCAACGGGCAACGAAACGGGGGCGCTCAGAAATCCAGCCAGTTCGGTCCAGCTGTATTTGCGATTATCGAGGCCGCCCTTTGACAGTCTCGGGTGAAATGGTTCGTCGCAAGCTGCGAAACGATGGACGCAGCAGAACGATTGCCACAGCGCTTCAGTCCCAGACGGAAGCAGCCTAAAGACGACAGAATCGTCACGTATGTATCGCTCCAGGGTCGAGCGTGGTTCGGTTCGGTTGGGCACTGCTGTCATGCCTCTGATATTTGCTTCAAGGGCGCATGATTTCGAGCAGACCATCGGCCCGTACGCACTTTAGTCAAAATTGAGTATGTAATAAATGCGAAGAAGCAGAAGCCAAAGTAAATGGGCATGGCAGCAATGAAAGCATTTTGAAGGAACTGAGTTGGTGCAGTGGCGCCCATCTGAATCCCAAGCATCGCAGCAGGCAAGTATAGAAAACGTCCGCGGCCCAATTGAGCCATAGTCATACGGGCGACCAACCCCATTACTCCACCCATAACACCAGAAAATAAGAAAACGCCCAGCCATCCCATCTTCCAATAGCCGTCTGCGAAAACTGTGGCACCAACTTTCGCATTTTCATTTCCAGCAACAAGCCAATGGAATTCTCCACCCGGGCTAGCCATTACGGGCTTATTGGGCCACAAAAGGCGTGGCACGAGATAGATCAGTGGATTCTGCGTAAAGGTGCCACTCATCCCATTGTCGTAAAGTTCCATGGCCGCCGCTTGCGCGCCGGAAAAATTCAACCTCAACCACCAGGTCTCGACCCCGATCTTCGCCACTGGCAGGTAACTTTCTATATCCACATCTGAGAAGGTGCTGTTGGCCAAAAGCGAGAACCTTTCGCCAACATCAAGTACTTCAAGATACCTATCGGCTTCGATCTCGGCCCAACGGGACACGGAGTTGATGTTTTGCAACATGGTAAAGATCAACATCGCGGCAGCCACCCAGACCCCCAACCGTGCAGTGGACCGATGACTGATATAGGCACCGATTGCAGGCAGAAGCATCGTCAGCATAACGCTTTTCTTTGAGAATTCCGGGAAGGCCAGAATAAAATGCCACGGCCAGATCAGCCAAAACATGACTTGCCATCGCTTGTTGCCAGAGGCGGCGATCATCGCCATCAGAGCAAAACCCAGATCAGGCAGGTAGCGCAGGTTGCGCAATACCCCCGGCACAAAAAAGTCGGATGTGCCGTAGATCGACGGCATAATGATCAAGTACTTCAGAGCCAAACCCAACATGACGAAGAGGAGGGAAACGGACTTGATCGACACCACGCTACGTTTAGTGCGCCACACAGCGTATCGCGGCAACACAGCCAAAATCGCCACCAACGAAACTGCGATCCCGGTTGCGGTCAGCAGGTTGGTGCGCAGCACCTCATCTCCAGTAAGGGCGTAAACCGATTGCGCTTGGAAGCGTTGCGTGGCTTCGCTCGCCAGGAAGGTGGACATCGGGCCGAAGCCAAAGAACAGCGCACTACCCGCAGCATAAGCGACTAGCGGTGTGAAGAGTAACATCGTGTTGGTATTCATCATGCGATATGCCGCGGCACTGCAGACAGTCATGATCCCAATCAAACCCACGATGTTCACGGTCGCCAGCACGGCGTCTCCGCAACGGGCGCCAGTGCTGCAGCCCAAGCCCGCCGCTGCGAAATAGGCTGCAACCGCGATCATGCCGATCAGCCAACGTGTTAACTGGCGGCGTATTCGAGGCCATTCTTGCATCAATTTTTATCGACCGCCATCGTTCACTTGTCGGCTATCGTGACCCAGTCACGGCCAGTCTCATACCCAATCTCCTCGAGCGCGTCTTGCGCATAATCCGCAAAGATCTCTCGCGCTTCACGCGTGTAAAGTGCCTGCCATTCGCCGACTTGGCTCTTCCGCATGTGATGCGCGGTCTCCGGCGCTCGGAGCTTAACGAAGTCCATCTGATCGACCACGTCAGAAAGCCGCGCACGGTCGATCCGCTGTCCTGATACACGCTCGAAGACCGGCTCCAACGTATCGAGAGGCGTGAGCTTGAGATCCTCGAATTTAAGCAGCGCGAGATCCAACGCTCGGGCGCGGCGAACGTGATCGGCCCAGTTCATGGCGCTGAAGCGGGATTCGTTGAAGTACCACTCGATGAAAGCGGGAAGCTGCGCGCGCGCCTCAGTCTTGTCGTAGGTGATCCCCGAGGTAGCTTCGAAGGCTCGCAGGGGTCGGTCATCGTTTGGATTAGGCGAGAGTTTCATGTAGCGCGAAACCAGCGCATCGCGACCATCGCGAGTAATGTAAAGGGTACGCGCTCGCGCTGCAGGGGTGTCAATAAAGCGGTGTAAGTGAAAAACATGCGGTGCAAGCGACGGCGTCAGCCGCATCCAGGGTTCGAAGACCGGTACGCCAAAATAGCACGACACCAAGTTGCACAGCCAGTTAGTGCCCGAGGACGGAAAGCCTGTAACGCAGAAGCTGCCGCCCATATCGGCACGGCGGACCTGTGTCCAGATCGAGGACCAGTAGATTGCCTGCCGACGACGCACCGCGCCTGGGCGGGTCAACGCGCGGTCAAGCGCAAAAATGCCACGGCGATACAGGGACTCTGCGGTCATCTCAGTCTCCGATTGTCGACACGCTCGACGACGCGGTCCAGTCGAATTCATCCCAGGGCAGACGATCTCGCCCCAAGCAGGCGGCGATGCGGCGCGCATCCTCCGCCAATTCTACCGCCACTGCGGCGCGTAGAGTCGGCGCCAGTTCGGTCCTGCCGGGGCGGCTGCCGTTCAGCCGGTCAAAGACTCGCAATATGCCGGTGCCCTGCCGCTTGAAGCCGAGCCGCGCCAGCGCGGCGTAGGTGCCACGCCTCGCTCGTCGGCTAAGTCCCTGCAGACGGGGCGAGCGGTAGGACTTGCGTGAATTCTCGGCCGTGTAGCTGTCCAGCAGTTGCGGGGACAGCCCCAAGAACCTCAATGCATGGGCGTGAGCAGCCGCCGGGTCGCTGCGCATCTCCTCTTCCAGCAACATCACCAGGATGCGATCCCGCGGGAAAAGATTCATGTAACGTTCCAGTTGCACGCCGGGTCGGCCCCAGAAACGGTAATCTGTCATCTTGTCGTCGGGGACGGCGGGACCGCGCGCCCAGGCGCGAGCGAAATCGGGGTCGGGTTCGTGGCCTTGGCGGACATTTTGGGCATGCATCGCCGCGGCCATGTCTATTGGGTTGCGCAGCAAAACAATCAGTCGCACGCGTTCTGCTTCTTGCGCCAGCCGCGCGCGGGCCATATCGGAATAGAGATATTTCGGCGTCGCCTCCCCGGTCAGCTTGCCGGACGCCTCGGGCGGGCACAGTCGCGCCAGATAATCCGCCTCAGACTGAGCCGCGCCCGCATGGCATCTGACGTCGAGGACGTCTGGAGAGAAGAAGTTCGGTTCCTTCATCGGCAAATATGAGTCGGGATGGCGCTGCAGCCAAGAAAACAAGCTGGTGGTGCCGCATTTCGGCGCACCGATTAGAAAGAAGTCAGGAAAAGTGGGTTGCGTCATGTCCCTATCCGCTGAAAGATATCGGTGCGCAAGCCAAGTACGCGCCTTGCAGCCCACCAAAGTTGCCCCTGCATGCCCACCAATGCGATCGAAGTACCAATCGCCGCACCAATAGTGCCGTAAGTAGGGATCAGAACAAGATTCAGAATTACGTTTATGATCGCTGCCACTACCGCCGCACGGGCGACAAGGCCAGCATGACGCGTGACCTGCAGAGCTACACCAACCAGACCACAGGAGGCACTAAACAGCGTTCCCAGCGAAAGTACGAGGCAAGGCCCGAAAGCGGCTGCGTAATCTGATCCAAAGGTCAGGGTTAGAAGATACCGACCGAAAAAAATAAATAAAACCACAAAGACGAGTGCTCCGGCGCTCATGAAGCGACCACTATATACGAGATGAAGGCGCATGGCTTCGATATCGCCTGTGGCGTGGTCGGCCGCAATTCGCGGCGCGGACAAAGTGCGCAGGATCTGCATCAGAATTGCTGCCAGCATGGCCACCTGCGCAGCAATCCTATAGACGCCGACTTCCTCGGGTGGCTGCAATATGCCCAGCATGAGGATATCGGAGTTGTTGGCGATGACACCCGTGGCGGTCAAAGCTGTTAATGGCATCAAGGCTAAAGCCCATTCTCGCCATTGGATCTCAGGACTAAGCTCCGATCGGACGCGTACTTTTTGCATCGCCACCATTGTCGCCAGCGCTGCGACTACAGTGGCTACCAGCTGCAACCCAAGAGCACCTAAACTTTCAAAGTGGAAAAACGGCGCAGTAACCAGTAACAGAGCGACCATCGCCAGTGGGCGAAACAGTTGTTCGCCAAGTGCACCAAGTACCGGCCGCTCATGTCCACCCAAGATGCCGCGCTGGACATGAAGAAAGCCCATCACCGGGACGATCGCCATCACAATCAGTGCGATAGCCGTTTGACGATCGTCCCAGCCCCATAGTTCGAGACTCTGCGCTACAGCATATACAAGAACGCAAAAGAAAACTAGCGCCGCTGTTACAGCGAACAACGTCATGTAGCCCCAACGGATCACGCCCAATGCTCGCTCAAGATGGGCTTCAGCGCGGGCGGCCGCGATCTCGCGCAAAAGCAGCATGGGAAGGCCGCCGGTTAGTGGCAAAGCAAGCAATGTGGCAATGCTAATTGCAAAAGCGAATATGCCGAATTCCTCCGCTCCGAGCGTTCGTGCGAGGATTGCCGAGACAGTCATCCCGAGCCCCACCGAAGTTATGCGCAAAGCCATGAGTCCGATCGTGCCTCGAAAGAGGTATCTCAGCTTACCGTGCATATGCTGAGCCATCAGTAATAGTCATAAACAATTTCAACTTCATCTATGCACGGCCTATTTTAAAAATTTACTCGAACTAACCCTAAATTCGGTACAAAATTAAATACATCTAGCAGAACTGCTTTACCAACTTGCGCAAATCTTGCTTTTCTTCAGGCACCCAAATATCGAGGCCAGGAATTTTCTTAATCAATTCATACTTTAGCTCCTTCAGAAAAGCATCGCAGTTCTTCCCATTATCTTCTATTGCAATTATAGGCCGACACTTTGTAATTGTTTCAACCGCACCCCTCAACGCCATCAGCTCGTGCCCCTCAACATCTAACTGAATGAGAAGGATATCCTTGGCATTTAGGCAATCAATATTGAGCGAGCTACATATTTGGCCGTCATCTTGGATGGTTGACCCACCTCCGGCGTGAAGTCCGGCTCCCTGCATCGTATTTATCCTTAAATTGGTGATGCCCACACTTAGAGCTGAGTTTAGAAGTATGACATTAGAGAGTTGGTTTTTTTCAATCGACAACTTGGCTAGCAAGTAGTTTTCTAGTACAGGCTCAAAGGCATAAACCGTACCACTAGTGAATCTCGAAAAATTTGGAAGCATATCTCCAAAAAAGGTGCCGGCGTGAATAATGGAACCACTCTGTTTTGAACACACTAATTCTACAAATCTGTGCGTTCTCGGTTCCGAAAATTGCCCTCCCAACAAAGACTTTACGCCTGGCCGGTGCATTGCATACTTCGGGACGAAATAGTGGTTTCCCTCGATAAATGCCCTTACAAAGCCCACTGAATACTGGTCGTTCGCTATAGAAACTTCCAAATTTCCCTGCCTCTTGTCAAATCTTCTCAATTCATAGCCGAAGTTTCTTAATATGTTTTGAATTGACTTCTTAAGCATTGCAGATCCCTACATTCAGAAAGTGCAACTTTCTGCATCCCAACAGTGAAGCTGGCCTTTTTTTGTATAAACACTGGACTTTTTTAGTGCGGTAGCGCGTTCGTTTGTCTTTGTTACATCCATTTGCGGGGTGTTGTTGCACAAAGGCGGCTTGGCGCGTGACTTCCCCTTTGCCATTTGCTATCAAGTTCAGGCAAAGTAGACGATCTCGGCGGTGCCGCGGGCACTGAAGCGGTTAATAAGTGCGACGCGGACTTGGATTTCGGCGGTTTGACGGTCTGGGTCTTTCGCGGCGATGCGCTGGCGCTGTGGCAGGTGAAGCGCGTCCCACAATTGATCCGATGACCGACTGATGCGTTCGTCGAAGGGGTAGAGCGCGTGGCATTTGGGTGTCTTGCGCATGACGTTTTGGAACTTGTCGGAGTCTCACAACCCAGCCTCGTGGGCGACGTCTTCATAGCATTTGTCCGCCCCGACCGATGTCTCCTTGCCTTGCAGAACTTCGTCTTAGAACTGGCTATCATGGACCTTCGCCGTCGTCGATTTCAAGCTGTTGCCGATGCCACATCCGGCTACATTCAAATATTCGCCTTCATCCCGAAGTACCCATCGTTGCTCTTTCTCGTTGGGCACATTTCGGGATCCCGCGGCATTCCCACGTTTTTTTGCTCGAGAACGGATCGTCGATGACTGTGTCATCGTCCAGAGTGCCAAAGCGCAGTGTGATGCTCTTTCCGGCGAGGTGGCCCTTCACATCGGCGAACATTTTTTCGAGCTGTTGGTGCTACCAGTAGGTCACGGAAGTTGAGAATGGTCGTCTCGTCAATAATCCGATCATCGCCTACCTGTCACATCCCGTGTGAAGGCTTATCCCCTTGGCTCCGGCCTCCCCACATCTTGTGTTGGTGAAGGCTTGCTGTTGCCACGTGTTCCTGTAATGTTCTGCCCATGCCGTCCCGTTGGAAGACCGACCGTCCCATTTCGCGCCAGGACTTCGAGGCACGCTTCCGCGACGAGGAGGCGTGCGCCCGGTATCTGGTGGAAAGGCGCTGGCCGGACGGCTTCGTATGCCCTGGCTGCGGCTTTGCTTCGGGGTGGGCCCTGACGCTCTAGCGGCCGACATGGGAGTGCTCGGGCTGTG
>Ga0076930_100330_pt1 | contig 51777 bp, 48 predicted proteins | sample HotLakConsoUCCRE_FD_71149 | JGI IMG/M metagenome (GOLD analysis project Ga0076930, IMG submission 71149) | Hypersaline microbial mat communities from Hot Lake, Washington, USA - Hot Lake Consortium UCC-RE (version 3) (version 3) ...
GCGAGAAGGTGGTGATCACCGTCGATCGCCACGGCAACACCTCCGCCGCCTCGATTCCGCTGGCGCTGGACGTAGCCGTGAAGGACGGGCGCATCAAGCGTGGCGATCTCGTCATGCTGGAGGCGATCGGCGGCGGCTTCACCTGGGGCAGCGCGCTGATTCGCTGGTAAAGGCCGTCGCGATCCGCAATCCGCAATCGAGCGACGAAAAAGCCGCCGGAGCAGATCGCTGCCGGCGGCCTTGTCATGGCGGAAGGCCAATTCTCAGAAGAAGGCCTGCAGGCCGGTCTGGGCGCGGCCCAGGATCAGGGCATGAACGTCGTGCGTGCCCTCATAGGTATTGACCGTCTCCAGATTCTGGGCATGGCGCATGACCATGTACTCTTCCTGGATGCCGTTGCCGCCGTGCATGTCGCGGGCCATGCGGGCGATGTCGAGCGCCTTGCCGCAATTGTTGCGCTTGACCAGCGAGATCATCTCCGGCGCCGCGCGGCCCTCGTCCATCAGGCGACCGACACGCAGCGAGCCCTGCAGGCCCAGCGTGATTTCGGTCTGCATGTCGGCGAGTTTCTTCTGCACCAGCTGCGTCTGCGCCAGCGGACGCCCGAACTGCTTGCGGTCGAGGGTGTATTGACGCCCGCGGAACCAGCAATCCTCCGCAGCTCCCATCACGCCCCAGGAAATGCCGTAGCGGGCGCGGTTGAGGCAGCCGAACGGGCCCTTCAGGCCCGAGACGTTGGGCAGGAGCGCGTCTTCGCCGACTTCCACACCCTCCATGACGATTTCGCCGGTGATCGAGGCACGCAGGCTGAGCTTGCCGCCGATCTTGGGCGCCGAGAGGCCCTTCATGCCCTTCTCGAGCACGAAGCCGCGAATCGCGCCGTCATGCGCTTCCGATTTCGCCCAGACCACGAAGACATCGGCGATGGGCGAGTTCGAGATCCACATCTTCGAACCGGAAATGACGTAACCGCCATCGACCTTCTTCGCGACCGTCTTCATGCCGCCGGGATCGGAGCCGGCATCCGGCTCGGTCAGGCCGAAGCAGCCGACATATTCGCCGGTGGCGAGCCTGGGCAGGTATTTCTTGCGCTGGTTCTCGTCGCCATAGGCGTAGATCGGATACATGACCAGCGAGGATTGCACGCTCATCATCGAGCGGTAGCCGGAATCGATACGCTCCACCTCGCGCGCCACGAGCCCGTAGGCGACATAGCCCGCGCCGACGCCGCCATATTCCTCGGGGATGGTGACGCCGAGCAGGCCGAGTTCGCCCATCTCGTTGAAGATTTCGCGGTCGGTCTTCTCCTGCGCGTAGGCTTCGAGCACGCGCGGCAGCAGCTTTTCCTGGCAATAGGCATACGCCGTGTCGCGGATCATGCGCTCGTCATCGGTGAGCTGATCTTCGAGCAGGAACGCATCGTCCCACTTGAAGCTTGCCTGGGCCGGCGCGTCCTTGGGAGTGGTTTGCGGTAGAGCCATGGTCCGGTTTCCTTCTTCTTGATCCTCGTCGTCGCGCTCTCCGGCGCGTCCACCCCACCCTTGATCCCTCCCCTGAGGGGAGGGAGACCCGGGCGAGGCCTTCATCAGGACACTACTCCTCCGAAATCTCGAAGGTCACGCCCTGGGCCAGCGGCAGGGCGGCGCCGGAATTGATCGTGTTCGTCGATCTGCGCATATAGGCCCTCCAGACTTCGAAACCAGCCTCGCGACCGCCACCTTCCCGGGACGAGCCAAACGGCCCTGCGCCCACATGTGTGGGAGCCGGGGATGGCGAAGCCGCTTGCCGGTCGCTTCGGATGATGTCGGCGGGAAGGTCCATGTGGTCGAGAGCGTCGCGCGCCTCAACACGCACTGAGCGGGTCTTCATGGTTCCTCGATCGCTTTCCTGTTCCGGCGAAGTTGGCGTCAAAATCCGCGTTTTGCGTATCATGCGCAATACAATTCTTCACAATACGCCCTGCGAAACATGCGCGCGGCGTCATGCGGGAAGCGAGCAGGGGCCCCCCGTCGGGCGATTTCCGCAGGAAACGGCGTCTGTGCGGTTGTCACCAACGCGCCCTGCGGCTATGGCGTAACGCGCAAGCGATCGTCGGCGCGAGGCGCCGTCAGCCGGGGAATGAGACCCAGCCGGGGAATGAAAATCATGAAAGCGCGCGTCACGGTGACCTTGAAGAACGGTGTTCTCGATCCGCAGGGCAAGGCGATCGAAGGGGCCTTGAAATCTCTCGATATCGCCGGGGTGAATTCGGTGCGTCAGGGCAAGGTCTTCGATATCGAGCTCGACGGGGCAGATGCCGATGCGGCCCGCGCCACGCTGGAGCAGGCCTGCGAGCGACTGCTCGCCAATACCGTGATCGAGAATTACCGCGTCGAGCTCATCTGAGCCGGCGATCGCTGCGAGGAGCGAGGCCCATGCGCGCCGCCATCATCACCTTCCCCGGCTCCAATCGCGACGGCGATGTTACCCGCGCCCTGCGCCAGGCAGGAGCCGAGACGATTGCCGTCTGGCATGGCGAGGATGCGCTGCCGCCGGGCACCGATCTCGCCGTCCTGCCGGGCGGCTTCTCCTATGGCGATTACCTGCGCTGTGGCGCCATTGCGGCGCGCTCGCCGGCCATGGATGCAGTGCGCGCCCATGCTGCACGCGGCGGGCTGGTGCTCGGCATCTGCAACGGCTTCCAGATGTTGTGCGAATCGGGCCTGCTGCCGGGGGTGCTGATGCGCAATGCGCAGCTGCGTTTCGTCTGCCGCCGCCAGCATCTGCGGGTCGAGCGCAATGACACGGCTTTCACCTCGGCCTACGATCCCGGCCAGGTGATCGATGTCTGCGTCGCCCATGGCGAGGGCAATTACGTCGCCGACCCCGAGACACTCGCCAGGCTGGAGGGCGAGGGGCGCGTCGCCTTCCGTTATTGCGACGCGCATGGCGCGATCACCGACGAGGCCAATTGCAACGGCTCGCTGAACGCGATCGCCGGGATCTATTCCCCCGGTTTCAACGTGCTCGGCATGATGCCGCATCCCGAGAACCTGATCGACCCGCTCATCGGCGGAACCGACGGAGCGGGTCTGTTTGCGAGCCTGTGCCGTACCGCAGGCCCTGCCCCGGCCAACGCTGCCTGAACGGCGTGTGACATCTCAGCCGACGAGGCGCACGGTGCTGCGGATTTCCTCGCCTGAAGGACAACTGATGACGAAGCGCAGATCGTCGTAGTCGCGATCCGACCAGGCCCATTCCGGCGGCCGGTCTTCGATGCCGACAAAAAGGTAGGAGCCTTCCTCGCAGGAGAGCTCTTCCCGACTCGGTGTTCGGCTTTCCTGTCGGTTATCGGGAATGATGCCGCCCTCGCTCTCGATTCGGCATTCCGCGAGACTGCGGCAGAGGATGGTTTCGACGATATCCAGCCCGAAATTGAACTTGAAGCCATCGGGATTGTCCGGGTCCCGGGTCGTATCGGTGAAGAATTCGTACACTCTGGTGCTTGGCAGCCCGCGCTTGTTGCGATCTGCATTCGCACCGCGCGTATTGCGCATCATGTAGCTGATCTCTTCATGCGGAAGACAATCGATGGCAATGGAGCTCGGCGGGTCGAATTCGTTCAGCCAGTCATTATCGGCCACTTTCTGAAATTCCAGACGCTCCTCATCCGCGAACTGATCGGTATTGAGCGGACCGAGGCGCTCATCCTCGATCGGATCGTAGCAATAGGCAAAGAGCTCGTTGAAATCATGCGCCTCCGGCTCGAGCGTTTCGAAATGCGCCTCGTTGGCGTTGGTCTGCACCCGCCCCTCGGCGATCGCCACCACACCGACATCGACGCTGGGCAGGAAGATCGCACCGATCGTGGTGGGCATCGGCACGTCGCTCTCGACGCGAAAACGGTTCTGGCCGACCCATTCACCACGCATCTGCAGACCCTCGAGCTCGGCATGGGGGCCGAGGCTGGCATCGAAGACCTGCCGCATATCGGCGAAACGCCCTTCCTGGCGGGCCATCACCATCTGCAGGGCCGTCGCATCGGCCGCCTTCTGGAGGGAAGCACGCAGATCAGTGGCGCGGCTGTAATCGACGGCGAAGCCGACGAAGGCGAAAATCGGCAGCGTGGCGAGGCCGAAGATGACTGCCACACCACCATTCCGATCGCGGCTGAATCGATCCAACAGGGGCATGTACAAGCTCCGCAAGAAACATTCATAATTGTGGAAAATTGTAGCGATTCCCGTGCCAGTCACCCTGTGCCGATCCGAAACGGAATCGGCGGGACTCTCGCTTTCCTGCGGAATTCGGTCGTTTCATTGCGGGAGATTGCGTCATGGCGGGCCAAGCGCCTCATGATTGCGCCGACGCATGACCCGGTTTCCCGCCTGCGGCGTTGCGCTGAAGCATGTGACGGGCTATGGCCTTGTCGCATCAGCGAGCAGGCGAGACGAGCATGACCGGCGACACCATCACGATCACCCCGGAACTGGTGCAGGAGCACGGGCTCAAGCCCGATGAATATGCGCGCTTCACTGCCCTGATCGGGCGCGAGCCGACCCTGACCGAGCTCGGCATCGTCTCGGCCATGTGGAACGAGCATTGCTCCTACAAATCCTCGCGCAAGCACCTGCGCGGACTGCCCACCAGCGCGCCCTGGGTGATCCAGGGGCCGGGCGAGAATGCCGGTGTGATCGATATCGGCGACGGGCTGGCCTGCATCTTCAAGATGGAGAGCCACAACCATCCGAGCTTCATCGAGCCCTATCAGGGTGCTGCGACGGGTGTCGGCGGCATCCTGCGCGACGTCTTCACGATGGGTGCGCGCCCGATCGCCGCGCTCAACGCCCTGCGTTTCGGCTCCCCCGATCACCCGAAGACCCGCCATCTCGTCTCGGGCGTGGTGCACGGGATCGGCGGTTACGGCAATTCCTTCGGCGTCCCCACCGTGGGCGGCTCGGTGGGGTTCCATTCGCGCTATGACGGCAACATCCTCGTCAACGCCATGGCTGTGGGTCTGGCAAAGAGCGACGAGATCTTCTACGCCAAGGCCACGGGCGTGGGGAATTCGATTGTCTATCTCGGCTCCAAGACCGGGCGCGACGGCATCCACGGCGCCACCATGGCCTCGGCCAGTTTCGACGAATCAGCCGATGAAAAACGTCCGACCGTGCAGGTCGGCGACCCCTTCGCCGAAAAGCTCCTGCTCGAAGCCTGTCTCGAACTGATGGCGTCGGGCGCCGTCATTGCCATCCAGGATATGGGCGCGGCCGGCCTGACCTCCTCCTCGGTGGAGATGGGCGCCAAGGGCAATCTCGGCATCGAGCTCGATCTCGACGCCGTGCCCTGCCGCGAGGACGGCATGAGCGCCTACGAAATGATGCTCTCCGAGAGCCAGGAGCGCATGCTGATGGTGCTCGAGCCCGGCATGGAGGAGGAAGCGCAGGCGATTTTCCGCAAATGGGAGCTCGATTTCGCCATCATCGGCAAGACCACCGACACCCTGCGTTTCGTCGTGAAGCATCAGGGCCGGGTCGAGGCGGATCTGCCGATCAAGGAACTCGGCGACGAGGCGCCGGTCTATGACCGCCCCCACACCCCGACACCGCCGCGCCCGGTGATCACGGCCGCCGAGGTCAAGCCGCCCCTGCGTGACCTGGAGGCGCTGCTCGCGCTGCTGAACACGCCGGATCTGTGTTCGAAGCGCTGGGTCTTCGAACAATACGACCACCTCATCCTCGGCAATACCGTGCAGACGCCCGGCGGCGACGCGGCGATCGTGCGCGTCGAGGACGGGCCGAAGGGGCTCGCGCTCACCACCGATGTCACGCCCCGCTATTGCGAGGCGGATCCGGTCGAGGGCGGCAAGCAGGCGGTGGCGGAAGCCTATCGCAACATCTGCGCCGTGGGCGGCACCCCGCTGGCCATCACCGACAATCTCAATTTCGGCAATCCGGAGCGCCCGCATTTCATGGGGCAGCTCGTCGGCTGCATCCAGGGTATCGGCGAGGCCTGCGCCGCGCTCGATTTCCCCGTCGTCTCGGGCAATGTCTCACTCTATAATGAAACGAACGAGATCGGCATCCTGCCCACGCCCACCATCGGCGGGGTCGGCCTTCTCGATGATTGCACCCGCCACGCCACGATCGGCTTTCGCCGCGATGACGACGTCATCCTCCTGATCGGCGAGACCGCCGGCTGGCTCGGCGCCTCGACCTATCTCGCGGAGATCTGCGGACGCGAAGAGGGCGCACCGCCCCCGGTCGATCTTGAGCGCGAGCGCGCCCATGGCGGCTTCGTGCGCGCCGCCATCGCTGCAGGACGGCTCGATACGGTGCATGACATTTCCGATGGCGGGCTTGGCGTGGCGCTCGCCGAAATGGCCATGGCCGGCAATATGGGGGCGAGCATCGACACCCTGCCCGACGGGCCCTCCCATGCCGTGCTGTTCGGCGAGGATCAGGGCCGCTACCTGCTTGCGCTGCCCGAAGAGGCGGCGGAGCGGCTGATGGCGGATGCGCAGAGCGCAGGAATTTTCGTCATGAAACTGGGCCGATCCGGCGGAGATGCGTTGATTCTGCCCGACGGTCAGGCCATATCTGTGACAGCGCTGAAACAGGCGCATGAGAGCTGGCTGCCGGATTACATGGCAGCCGAACCGGCCTGAGGAGAGTATCGCCCATGCCCATGGAAGCCCGCGACATCGAGACGATGATCAAGGAAGCCATACCGGATGCCAAGGTCGAGATCCGTGATCTGGCCGGAGACGGTGATCACTACGCCGCAACGGTGACCTCGGCCGCATTCAAGGGCAAGAGCCGGGTGCAGCAGCACCAGATGGTCTATCAGGCCCTGCAGGGACGCATGGGCGGTGTCCTGCATGCCCTGGCGCTGACCACCATCCCCGCAGATTGACCACCCATCCAACCCGGGTCCGGCGTCTTGAGCGCCGGAGCACAGGAGTTTCCCATGAGCGCGCACCAGACCATCGACAGCGAAGTCAAGACCAACGACGTGGTTCTGTTCATGAAGGGCACGCCGGATTTCCCGATGTGCGGCTTCTCCGGCCAGGTCGTCCAGATCCTGAACTATCTCGGCGTCGACTATAAGGGCATCAACGTCCTCGACGATGAGGGGATTCGCAGCGGCATCAAGGAATATTCCAGCTGGCCAACGATCCCGCAGCTCTACGTCAAGGGCGAGTTCGTCGGGGGTTGCGATATCGCCCGCGAAATGTTCCAGGCCGGTGAATTGCAGCAATTCTTCACCGACAAGGGCATCGCGGTGAAGCAGGGCGCGTGATCCGCCTCTTGCGGCTGCGGCGGGGGTTGAGTGATGCCGGTACCGTGCATGCGCATGCTCCCCCCGCTTTTGCCGCCCGCCGGCGATGGTCAGCGTATCGGCCTGTTCGGCGGCAGCTTCAATCCGCCGCATGACGGCCATCGCCATGTGACGCTGATGGCGCTCAGGCGTCTTCAGCTCGACGCGGTCTGGTGGCTGGTTACGCCCGGCAATCCCCTCAAGGCCGGGCATGAAATCGCGCCACTTTCCCAACGCATGGAAGCCGCGCGCGCCTGCGCCGCCCATCCGCGCATCGCCGTGAGCGATGTCGAGGCGCAAGCCGGGCTGCGCTATACCATCGACACCCTGCATTACCTGAGAGAACGCCGGCCCGATCTCGCCTTCGTCTGGATCATGGGCGCGGACGGGCTGACCCATTTCCACCGCTGGCGCAACTGGCGCGACATCACGCGCGCCATGCCGATCTGCGTGGTCGATCGCCCCGGCCATTCCCGCGCCGCCACAGCCTCCATTGCCGGACAGGCGCTCGCCCGCTACCGCCTGCGCGAAGAGGCAGCGCCGCGTTTGCCCGCGACACTGCCCCCCGCCTGGGTTTTCCTGCACGGCCCGCGCCTGCCGATCTCCTCGACGCAGATCCGTGCGCAGGATGCCGACGGCTGATTTCAGGCCAATACCCGCCCGAAGCCGAGCAGCCGCTGGATCCGCCCCAGCACATAGCTGTAGCGCTGCACCTGCGAGGGATAAGGCCCGCGATTGCCCTCGATCGTGGTCACGATCCCGTCCGCATGGCGCTCGACCAGCCCGATATGGCCCTGCCAGCCGTTGATCGCCCCACGCCACCAGACGATGATGTCACCCGGGCGCGGCGGATCGCCCGGCCCGACATCGAAGTCCCAGCCCTTGCGCCGGAACTGGTTGCGGATGTCGCGTGCACCCAGCGAATATCTGAACGGCATCTCCTGCCCGATCCGCGCTGCGCCCTCGCGATAGCACCAGCTGACGAAGCCGGCGCACCAGCTCGCACCCTCGCCGACGCGCCCGTCGAGATAGAGCCGCACATCCGGCCCGCGATTGTTGCCCCCGGTCTCGCCAGCGCCGCGCGCCATTTCCGCCCGTGCGATGTCGAGCGCCGCGAGTCCGAAACGGCTGCCCGGCCCCGCCTCCTCGCGGGGCGCGCCATCGCGCCGCCCCAGGGCCAGATCGAGCGCGAACCGCGTCAACGGCCCGACGACCCCGTCCACTGCCAGCGGCTCTCCGCGCGGGTCGAGTGCCTGCGCCTGAAACGCACGCACCGCCCGGTCCATCACCTTGTCGAATTCACTCTGCGGACAGCGCAGATAGTCCAGCGCCATCAGATCCTCACTGAGGCTGCGCACCGCGGCACCCCGCGATCCCTTTCTCAACAGCATGTTCTCTCTCCCTCGTCACTAAAGGAGGTATATATTCTTATATTATCGCTTTACAAGAAAATAATCTTCTAGCCGCGCACGCCCGGCAAGTCCAACCCGCGATCCCAATAGGGCGTCGCGCCGTAGAGCCCGAGGAGGAAATCCACGAAGACGCGCAGCTTCTGTTCGACATGGCGGCGCGACGGATAGACGGCGTAGACGCCGAGACGCGGCGAGGAACCGTATTGCGGCAGGACCCGCACCAGCGCGCCGGATTTCAGTTCCGGCCCCACATCCCAGGTGGAGCGCAGGGCGATGCCGCCGCCCGCCAGAACCGCTTCGCGGATGACTTCGCTCGAATTCGTGCGCAGCCGGCTCGCGACCCGCACACCCGCCGGTCCTTCCGGGCCTTCCAGCCGCCATTCGGCACCATTGTGAATCAGGAGCGCATGCTTTTGCAGGGCGGCGAGATCAGCCGGCTCGCCCGCCTGTTCGAGATAGGCGGGTGCCGCGCACAGGACCCGGTGGGCCGGCGCGAGTCGTTTCGCGATCAGGCTGGAATCACCGAGATCGGCGATGCGGATGGCGAGATCATAGCCCTCGCCGATGATGTCGATGAAGGAATCGGTGAGCGTCATGTCGAGGCTCACCGACGGATAGGCGTCGAGGAAGCGCTGGATATAGGGGGCGATATGCAGCCGTCCAAAGGAGGTCGGGGCTGAGATTTTCAGTTGCCCACGCGCCTGTGCGGCACCCTGTGCCGCTTCCGCTTCAGCCTCCTCGATAGCGGACAGGATTCCCAGAACCCGCCCATGGAATTCCTGGCCCGCCTCGGTCAGCGCCAATTGACGCGTTGTGCGCTGTAACAAACGGACCCCGAGTCGCTCCTCCAGCCGGCGGATACGCTTGGAGATCACCGCAGGCGACAGGCCGGTCTCGCGTCCAGCTGCCGACATGCCGCGTGCCGCGACGACGCGGGCGAAAACATCCAGATCACCGAGCCTGTCCATGATCGCCTCCGATCTTTTCCGAATCGGAAACAATCTACCGCGATCACGTTACCTGCACAGCCCGTGTTTTCGCGCTATATTGAAAAGAAACACGTAACGTTTCGTCGTGTGTTGAACGGGAGGACCCCATGTCGATCGCCTTTCCCGAACCCGACGCCGGCATTCTCGCGCGACGCGACGAGATCATCGCCGGGCTTGCGCGATTGTTGCCGCCCGAATGCCTCGTCACTTCCGAGGATGAACGCCGCGCCTATGACACCGACGCGCTGACCTCCTATCGCAAGATGCCGCTCGCCGTCGCCTTGCCGCGCACGACTCAGGAAGTCTCCGACGTGATGCGCTTCTGCCACGAGAACGGCGTCAAGGTGGTCGCACGCGGCGCCGGGACGTCGCTCGCCGGCGGCGCCATTCCGCAGGAGGATGCGGTGGTGATCGGTGTGGCCAAGCTCACCGACGTGATCGAGATGAACTTCGCCGACCGCTACGCGCGGGTTCAATCGGGCATCACCAATCTCGCCATCAGTGGCGCGGTGGCGCATGAGCAGTTCTTCTACGCCCCCGACCCGTCGAGCCAGCTCGCCTGCACGATCGCGGGCAACATCGCCATGAATTCCGGCGGGGCGCATTGCCTGAAATACGGGGTCACCACCAACAACCTGCTCGGTGTCACCATGGTCCTCGTCGATGGCACCATCGTCGAGCTCGGCGGCCCGCATCTCGATGCGCCGGGCTATGACCTGCTCGGCCTGATCACCGGCTCCGAGGGCCAGCTCGGCATCGTCACCGAGGCGACGGTGCGCATCCTGCGCCAGGCGGAGGGCGCGCGCCCGGCCCTGATCGGTTTCGATTCGGCTGCGATGGCGGGCGCGTGCGTCGCCGCGATCATCGGCGCCGGCATCATCCCGGTGGCGCTGGAATACATGGACCGCCCGGCCATCCAGGTCTGCGAGGCCTTCGCCAAGGCCGGCTACCCGCTCGATGTCGAGGCGATGCTGATCGTCGAGGTCGAGGGCTCGGACGCGGAGATCGAGGACCAGCTCGCCCGCATCGTCGCCATCGCCGAGGATTTCGCGCCACAGACGCTGAAGGTCGCACAATCGGAAGCGGAATCCGCCGCGATCTGGAAGGGTCGCAAATCCGCCTTCGGCGCCACCGGGCGTATCGCCGATTACATCTGCATGGACGGCACCATCCCCACTGGGCAGCTGCCGCATGTGCTCAAGCGCATCGACGAGATCGTCAAATCCTACGGGCTCGGCGTCGCCAACGTCTTCCATGCCGGCGACGGCAACCTGCATCCGCTGGTGATGTTCGATGCCGCCAAAGCCGGCGACATGCAAAAGGCCGAGGATGCCGGCTCCGACATCCTCAAACTCTGCGTCGAGGTCGGCGGCTGCCTCACCGGCGAGCACGGGGTGGGGATCGAGAAGCGCGACCTGATGACCTACCAGTACAACAGCCAGGACCTCGCCCAGCAACTGCGCGTGCGCGGCGTCTTCGACCCCGGCTGGCTGCTCAACCCCGCCAAGGTCTTCCCGCTCGAAGGGCGGGACGCGGCATGATGGGTCGGTCGACGAAGGCTTCGCCATGCCTCCCTCCCCAGCGGGGAGGGAATGAGGGTGGGGAGAAACGTTCGCGTCATGCTCTGCCGTCGAAGCATTTGCACGCGGGACACCTCACCCTTGATCCCTCCCCTGAGGCGAGGGAAATAGCGTCCTTCATTACCCCCTCACGAACACCGCAACCGGAAAGGCGTAGCGCATGACCAGCGTGCATGAACCGGCGAGCGAGGAAGCTGTCGCGGAAATCGTCGTCGCCGCGCGGACGGATCGCATGCCGCTGAGCCTCGCCGGTGGCGACACCAAGGCGGGGATCGGACGGCCGGTCCAGGCGGCGGCGACGCTGACCTCGCGCAAGCTCAAGGGAATCACCCTGTATGAGCCGGCGGAGCTGGTTATCGGCGCGCAGGCGGGAACGCCGCTGGCCGAGATCGAGGCGGCGCTGGCGGAAAAGGGCCAGCGGCTCGCCTTCGAGCCGCCGGATTACCGCGCCCTGCTCGGCACCGAGGGTGAGCCCACCATCGGCGGCGTCGCGGCGGCGAACCTGTCCGGCCCGCGCAGGATCATGGCGGGCGCGGCGCGCGATGCGCTGATCGGGGTGCGTTTCGTCAACGGTCACGGCGAGATCGTCAAGAATGGCGGGCGGGTGATGAAGAACGTCACCGGGCTCGATCTGGTCAAGCTGCTGGGCGGCTCCTGGGGCACGCTGGGGCTCCTCACCGAAGTGATCTTCAAGGTGCTGCCGATCCCGGAAACCTCTGCCACCCTGGTTTATTCCGGCCTCGACGACGAACGCGCGATCGCCGCCTTGTCCGAGGCGCTGGGTTCACCCTTCGAGGTGACGGGCGCGGCGCATATCCCGGTCGGCGAAGGCTACCAGACGGCGCAGACGCTGATCCGCATCGAGGGTTTCGAGCCCTCCGTCGATTACCGCCTCGGCGAATTGCGCGAGACGCTGGCCGATTACGGCGATCCGGCGGTTCTGGCGCACGAGAGTGGTGCCTCACTCTGGCGCGGGCTGCGCGATGGCGGGCCGCTGATCAGCCTGTCGGATCAGGCGATCTGGCGCATCTCGACGCGCCCCGGCGCCGGCCCGGCGCTCGCCGCCGCGATTCGCGGGAAGGTCCAGGGCCGGCACTATTTCGACTGGGGCGGCGGGCTGATCTGGATCGCGACGCCCGCCGATGACGAAGCGGCGGAGAGCGTCCGCGCCGCCACCCGCGTCCATGGCGGTCACGCTACCCTGATGCGCGCACCGCAGGAATTACGCGCGGCCATCGACGTGTTCGAGCCCCTGCCCGAGCCGCTGATGCGGATATCGCGCGAGATCAAGGCCCGATTCGACCCCGACGGCATCTTCAATCCCGGACGGATGTATGCCGGCATCTGAGCTCGCCGCCCGCCCGCCCGTTTCCCGATTTGTGAGTCGCATCCATGCAGACCAATTTCGCACCTGAACTACTCGAAAATCCGGATATGCGGGAATCAGAGACGATCCTGCGCACCTGCGTGCATTGCGGGTTCTGTACGGCGACCTGCCCGACCTATCTGCTTCTGGGCGACGAGCTCGACAGCCCGCGCGGGCGCATCTATCTGATGAAGGACATGCTGGAGAACGGCAAGCCGGCCTCCGAGCAGGTCGTCACCCATATCGACCGCTGCCTCTCCTGCCTGTCCTGCATGACCACCTGCCCCTCGGGCGTGCATTACATGCATCTCGTCGATCATGCCCGCGCGCATATCGAGGAGACCTATCAGCGGCCCTGGCACGACCGGCTGATGCGCAGCCTGCTCTCGGCCATCCTGCCCTATCCGGGCCGATTCCGCCTCGCCCTGTTCGGCGCCTATCTCGGCAAGCCCTTCAAGGGCGTGGCGAAGGCGCTGCCGAAGGTGGGGCCGCGCATGGGCGCGATGCTCGATCTCGCCCCCGGGCGCCTGCCCACGCGCTCGGCCCAGGAAGGACCGGGCGAATTCACCGCGCAAGGCGAAGAACGCGGGCGCGTGGCGATCCTCCAGGGCTGCGCCCAGACCGTGCTCGATCCCGGCATCAACGAAGCGACGATCCGCCTGCTCAACCGTCATGGCGTCACCGTCACGCAGGTGGCCGGCGAGGGCTGTTGCGGGGCGCTGGTGCACCATATGGGGCGTACGCAAGACAGTCACGATTTCGCCCGCCGCAATATCGACGTCTGGATCCGCGAGGTCGAGGAGAACGGCCTCGACGCCATCATCATCACGGCATCGGGCTGCGGCACCACGATCAAGGATTACGGCCACATGTTCCGCGAGGATGCGGACTATGCCGAGAAGGCGGCCCGGGTCTCGGCGCTGGCAAAAGACATCACCGAATATCTCGAAACCCTGACGCTGGAACCGACGGGCGAGGCGGACAAGCTCACCGTCGCCTATCATTCCGCCTGCTCGATGCAGCACGGCCAGCAGATTCGCGAGGCGCCGAAGAAGCTTTTGAAAAAGGCGGGTTTCAAGGTGAAGGACGTGCCCGAGAGCCATATCTGCTGCGGCTCGGCGGGCACCTACAACATCCTCCAGCCGGAAATCGCCGAACAATTGCGCGCCCGCAAGGTCGGCAATATCGAGCGCACCCGCCCCGACATCATCGCCACCGGCAATATCGGCTGCATGACGCAGATCGGCAAGGGCACCGGAATCCCCATCGTCCACACCGCCGAACTGCTCGACTGGGCCACCGGCGGCCCGCGCCCGCAGGCTGTGGGCTGACGGCGCCGGATTCCCCGTCCCGCCACTGGCTAAGCAGGTCACGTCTCTGTAGGCTCCGCGCCGGTTCCGGCTTGCCGGACGGCCTGTCACCCGAGGACGAGTTGATTCGCATGACCCCCAAGACGTCCGGGCCCGCCACCAGCCAGGGGCCCGCCATCGCTGTCGAGGATCTCGCAGAGCGCCTGCAAGCCGGTGATCGCGCCGCTCTGGCGCGGGCGATCACACTGGTGGAATCCCGCCGCGAGGATCGCCGCGAGGCGGCGCGCAAATTGCTGGAAATCGTCTTGCCGGATACGGGCAAGGCCCTGCGCGTCGGCATTACCGGGGTCCCCGGGGTCGGCAAATCCACCACGATCGATACCCTCGGCTCGCAGCTGACCGCCTCGGGCAAGCGGGTTGCGGTCCTGGCCGTCGATCCCAGTTCGACCCGAACCGGAGGTTCGATTCTCGGCGACAAGACCCGCATGGCGCGCCTCGCAGTCGATCCGCAGGCCTATATCCGCCCCTCCCCCTCCTCCGGGACGCTGGGCGGCGTGGCGGCGAAGACGCGCGAGACCATGCTGCTCTGCGAAGCGGCGGGGTTTGATGTCATCCTCGTGGAGACCGTCGGTGTCGGCCAGTCGGAAACCGCCGTGGCGGATCTCACCGATTTCTTCCTGCTCTTGATGCTGCCCGGCGCAGGTGACGAATTGCAGGGTATCAAGAAGGGTGTGATCGAGCTCGCCGACATGATCGCCGTCAACAAGGCCGATGGAGAGGGTTCGACACGGGCGCGCAGCGCCGCCGCCGAATACCGTGCCGCCCTGCATATCCTCGCCCCCGCCTCCCCCCTGTGGACGCCGCCGGTGATCACCGTATCCGGGCTGACCGGCCAAGGGCTCGACACGCTTTGGGAGCATGTCTGCGACCATCACGCACGGCTTGATGCGAAGGGCGAAATCGCGAAGCGTCGCCGCAGCCAGGATCTCAAATGGATGTGGGCCATGCTGGAGGAGCGCATGCATCGACGCCTGCATGGAAACAGGGAAACCCGCCGCCGGATCGAGGCTCTCGAACAGCAGGTCAGGGCGGGTACACTGCCTCCCACCTCCGCCGCCGATGCCATCGCCGGGATTCTAGGTCTGTAACGCCGTGCCGGAGAATGCGATGCCAAACGCCTTCGAGCCGCACAAGCGGATTCTCGTCACGGGTTTCGGCCCGTTTCCGCGCGTGCCGCACAACCCCTCCGCGATCATCGCCGAACGCGCCGCGCAAGCTCCCCTGTGGCGCAGACGTGGCTGGCAGGTCGATGCGCTGGTGCTCGAGACCACCTACGCGGCGCTTGAAACGCAGCTGGTCCCGGCCTTGCGCTGCGGCGGCTACGATGCGGTGCTGATGCTCGGTGTCGCGCCGAGGCGGAAGGCGGTCACGCCGGAAATGCTGGCCCATAACCGGATCACGCGGCTGGTTCCCGATGCTGCGGGCCGTATCGGCTCCGCCGATCTGCGCCTCGATCCGCAATGCGAAGCAGAGACATTGCGCAGCCATGCCCCGCTCGAGGCGATGGTGCGGACCATGCGCGCGGACGGATTACAGGCACGGCTTTCGCGTCATGCCGGGCGCTATCTGTGCAATGCGGCGCTGTTCACCGCCTTGCGAGAAACCGGTCGGAACGAAAGCCGGCACGTCGCCTTCATCCATATTCCGTTTCCCCGGCCCAACCGCAAATGCGGCATGGGCGTGCCGCATCGCAGGGCCGAGCTTGCACCGGGATACCGCACAAGCGCCCCGAGGCGAGCGACCATGAGCGGCGAGCCGCCAGTAAAGCGTCAACCGGACATGCAGGAACTCACAAAATCTATCATTGATTGTATTTTAATACTGGCACATGGTCATGAATTCACATAACAATTCGATAATTAAACTTTGTTTATAACGCTTTATGTTATGGCTGTTAACCCGACATGAAACAATTCGTGGTCAGTTGAACAGCAAGATTGCTGGAGCCTGTGGGAATGCTGGAACGTCTTTCGGAAATGTCAGCGGATTCGTCCTCGGAAGGTCGCCGCACCCTGTTGAACGCAGTGACCGATCTGTTTCTCGTCGATGATGAAACCAGCGAGATCGCGCGCGATCACTACACCGAGATCGCGAAGCGTTCGATCGATCAGATGGAGAGCGCGGACAAGGCCAGTTACGCTGAACGCGTCGCTGCCGAACCGAAGCTGCCCGGCGCAATCGCCAAGCGGCTCGCCTGCGATGACGAGGTGGCGGTCGCCCAACTGGTTCTGCGCCTGTCGCCTGTTCTGACCGACGCCGATCTCGCATCAATCGCCGTCACCCATTCCCAGGCCCATCTCGTGGCCATTGCAGAGCGTGCGACCCTGTCGGAGAATGTCACCGACGTCCTTGTCGAGCGCGGCGACCGCAAGGTCCTGCGTACCGTATCCGGCAATGAGGGGGCCGCGTTTTCGGAAAGCGGCCTCGACACGCTGATTCGCCGTGGCGACGGCGATGGGCAGATCACCCGCAATCTCGCGGAGCGTTCTGACAGCCTGCCGGCGAGCCAGGCCCGCCGCGTCCTCCAGATCGCGGCACAGCTGAGCACGATGGCGGGCCCCACGGTCGAGACGGAAATCGTCGATGGCTCCACGGATCAGCGTCTCGCGCGCAAGGCCCGCGAGCGCCGCCTTGAAGTACGGTTGCTGATCGCGGATCTGAAGGATGGCAAGCGCACGATCGACGATGTGGTGGAGCTCCTCGTCAGGGATGACCGCGCCTTCGATCTCGCCCAGGTCGTGAGCAGTTTCAGCGACATTCCCAACACCCAGGCCCTGCGCGCGCTTTTGCAAAAAGAGGCGAGCGGGATCGCCGTGGCCTGCCGCGCCATGGGGCTGGGCTCGGCTGCATTCCGCACCGTTCTCGAAATGCGGGCCGGACGCCTGGGCATTCCGGCGAAGCAGATCAGCCACGATCTGGCCAGCTATGAGAGCCTGACCACCGAGATGTCCGAACGCGCCATGCGCTTCCTGAAGGTCCGCGGCAAGGTCGCCTGAGCCATCATCTGCCCGCTCATCGATCCGCAAAGGCGGCGCGCAGGCTGCTCGCAGGCTGCAGGCGACCGACCTCGATGCCGTTCCAGTTGCGCAGCGGCGCCTCGGCGAGGCCGGTCAGGAAGGCTTCCTCCTCCGCCGATTGCGCCATCAGGCGTGCAAGCACATAGGCCATGATCGCCTCCGATGCGCGTGTGGTGCCATCGGCGCATTTCAAAGCGATACCCAGCCCCGCATCCGGCAATGTCGCGCAATAGACACCCTCGGCGCCGGTCTTCATGAAGACCCTGTCGCCGAAACGCGCCATCACCCGGGTATCGAACCGACCCTTTCCGGCGACCAGGTACGGCGACGAAGCGACTGCGGTGCGAATCACCGGCGCGGCATCGACGAAATCGCCCGGCATCCCCTGCCCTGTTCCAAATCGCGCGAAGGCCGTGGCGAGGGCGGCCAGAGGCACGGCATAGGTCGGGATGGAACAGCCGTCGATGGCGCGATTATCCGATTCGTGCGGCGTCTGCGTCATGGCCACGAGGGCACGCCGAACCTGCTCCTGAACCGGATGGTCGGGCCGGATATAGCCACGCGGATCATGCCCTTCGGCACAGGCCAGGCAGACGAAACCAGCATGCTTGCCCGAGCAGTTGTTGTGCAGGCTGCGCGGGACTTCGCCCCGGGCGGCCATGGCGCGCATCGCCTCCTGGTCGAGCGGCCAGTGACTGCCGCATTCGAGACAACCGCCGTCACGCCCGACCTTTTCGAGCATGGCCTCGGCGGTTGCCACATGCACTGCCTCGCCCGAATGCGAGGCGCAGGCCAGCGCGATATGGCCCTGATCGAGCCCGAGCGCCTCCGCATGCCCGCCGGCAACGAGCGGCAGGACCTGCAACGCCTTGACCGCCGAGCGCGGATAGACCGATCGATCGACATCGCCGATTGCCACGCGCCGGCGTCCCGCCGCATCGCAGATCACCAATGCGCCGCCGTGATGCGATTCCACCCGCGCACCGCGCATGACCTCTACGAGAACCGGGTCGTTCATGCCGCCCTCCAGATTACTTTGGCGCAGCGTAAGGCGACCATCCTGACCGGCCAAGTCAATGAGGCCGTCACCGCTTTCCCGATGGGCGCCACGCCACCATGATTGCGCAGACAGCGCTTTCCGTGCAGGTTTGTGGAAAACGGGAGGCGAGGATGACAACAATCGACTACGAGGTCGAATACAACAACCGTGCGCGTGTCCCCGATCACGCCGATCACATCGCCGGCTGGGCGCGCGATGCGCAGGCATTTCGCGAGAATACACCGCCGACCCCGATCCCCTACGGCCCGGGGGAACGCGAGACCCTGGATCTGTTCACGCCCGCGGCTCCGCGCGGGGAAGCCACACTCGTCTTCATTCACGGCGGCTATTGGCAGGCCCTCGACAAGAGCTTCTTCAGCCATCTGGCACGCGGCGCCAACGCGCACGGGATCAGCCTTGCCATTCCGAGTTACGATCTGTGTCCACAGGTGAGCATCTCACAGATCATCGCGCAGATCCGTGCAGCCTGCCGGACCCTGGCAAAACTCGGACGCCCCCTCGTGGTCAGCGGACATTCTGCCGGGGGGCATCTGGCCGCCTGCATGCTGGCGCAGGATTGGGAGGCGGGCGCTGAGCCGGCGCGGCGTGATCTGGTCCAGGCGGGTTATGCCATATCCGGGCTGTTCGACCTCACGCCACTCATGGGGACGAGCATCAATACGGCGCTGGGGCTCGATTCCGTATCCGCGAGGGCCGCAAGCCCCCTGTTCACCCCACCACTGCGCCCCGGCCTCACTTTCGATGCCGTCGTAGGCGGCGACGAGAGCGCGGAATACCATCGCCAGAGCCGGACCATCGTGGCGCGCTGGGGCGAGGCGGGTGTGGCAACGCACTTCGAGAGCCTTCCCGGATGTCATCATTTCGATGTCATCGCACCGCTTGCCGACCCCGAATCAGCCATGACCCGCCGCCTCGTCGCCCTTGCCGGCGGCTGAATGCGGTGCGCGTGAGCGCGACAGCGGCTTTGCCAGGTTGCGCGAAAACCGCTAGATCGTAGAGGAAGACCGAGCCATCCCCGGCAGATTCGGGGCGCATGGCGTGCGAGGCAACAGGAGCGAGAACCCGTGCAGACCTTCTTCGTCGAGATCAAGTGCAAGCTGGGCAAGACCTATGAGGTGGCCATGGAGCTCGCCGACCGCGAGATCGCGTCGGAAATCTATTCCACCGCAGGGGATTACGACATCCTGGCCAAGTTCCATATCGATCGTGACGTGGATATCGGCCATTTCGTCGCCGAGAAGGTTCAGACCATTCCGGAGATCGACGACACCAAGACGATCATCACCTTCAAGGCATTCTGAGCCGGAACGCGGCATCGGCGCGGGCGCGCCGATGCCGGGACGGAGCCCGGTATCCCGGTCAGGCCCGGCTGCAATCGGCGACCAGCTGTTTGATGAATGCGTCGCATTTCATCAGTTCGTCGATCGCGACCCACTCATCGGCCTGGTGTGCCTGGCCGATCGAGCCCGGGCCGATCACGATGGTCGGGATTCCGGCCACGCTCTGGAAGAGGCCGGCCTCGGTGCCATAGGCAACCTTGGCGTGATCATTGCGCCCGGCCAGCCGCTTGGCCAGCGTCGTGACATCCGCGTCGGGTTCGGTATCGAGACCGGGGAAACCGGCATAGACCTCGATATCGATGCCGCTGGCGGGATCGACGGCCTGCATGCGGGGCTCCAGCTCATTGCGCGCATAGTCGGTGATGCGAGCAACGAGCGCATCCGGGTCATCCTTGCCGATGGCCCGGAACTCGAACCTGATCTCACAATGATGCGGGACGATGTTGAGGGCCGTGCCCCCCTGCATGATGCCGACATGCGCCGTCGTATGCGGCACGTCGTAGAGTTCGTCCCGCGCGCCATGCGCTTGCAGTTCCTCCGCGATCCGTCGCATTTCGGCGACGAGCAGGGCCCCGAATTCCACAGCGTTCACCCCATGCGGCGCCAGGGACGAGTGCCTGGTGAGGCCGCGCACCCGGGCGATCATGCTGCGCTTGGCCTTGTGGCCGATCACCACCTGCATGTTCGAGGGTTCGCCGACGAAGCAGGCTTGCGGGCGGACCGGCTGATCCTTCAGCCATGCCACCAGTTCCTTGGCGCCGACACAGCCGACTTCCTCATCGTAACTGAACGCGAAATGAATGGGACGCGTGAGCTTGCTGCGCGCCATCAGCTCGGCATTGGCAAGGCAGACGGCGAGGAAACCCTTCATGTCACAGCTGCCGCGGCCATAGAGGCGCCCGTCGGCTTCCCGCAACACGAACGGGTCACTCGACCAGTTCTGACCTTCGACCGGCACGACATCCGTATGGCCGGACAGGACATAGCCGGGCTGATCATGCGGGCCGATCGTGGCCCAGAGATTGGCTTTCTCACCGCTCTCATCACAGACCCGCTGAAGGGAGAAACCAAGAGGTGTTAGAAATTCCTCAATCCAATCAATGATCTCCAAGTTGGAGTTGCAGCTTGTCGTGTCGAACGCGACTAGCGTCGACAGAATCGATGCGATTCTGTCATAGGGCATATCTCTACTCCTTATACACGCATTGCGTGCAATTACGAAGCCGGAACCAGCGACATCTGCTCCGTACGCACGAAATCGACGAATCGTCGTGCAACCGAAAGGTTGCCCCCCACAGCCGGGAAGAGGAACGACGTTTCATACTCGATCAGCGGCTCGAAAGGCCGGAAGACCAGACCGGATCCCGCAACATAGGCGATCGGAAACGGGTTGATCACGGCTATCCCGAGACGGGCACGCACCATTTCGAGCAGGAACTGGATCGTTCCCGATTCGAGGACGGTTCGTGGTTCGACGCCGTGATCGGCGAAGGCGCGTTCGAGACGCGCGCGCGCCGAGAAACGGCGTGTGACGGAAACCATCGGCTCTTCACCGATATCCGTCGGCGTCACCACCTCCTTTTCCGCCAGCCGGTGATCAGCCGGCATCAGCACATGCGCCACGGATTGGCGAAACGGCTCGGAACGGACGCCGAAATGCGACGCCGGAATATCGAGAACACCGAGATCAGCAGACCCGTCGGCCACGGAGCCGATCGCATCGTCCGACCGCCCGATCTCCATCTGGATACGCGTATCCGGCTCGACAGCCAGAAAGCGACTCACCATCGGCGCAATAAAGGTGTGCGCAATTGTAGGTGGTGAAAAGATCCTGAGCAAGGTGCCGACGCTCGGCGTGTTGGGCCAGTTCTCCAGCCGCGCCAGCGCGGCGAAGATCGGAGCCGCCTCCGCATCCAGAGCAAAGGCATCCGCAGTCGGCACCAACCGGCCCCCGTCGCGGATGAAGAGGTCGCGTCCGAGCCGCGTCTCCAGTGCGCCGATTGCACGGGAGACCGCGGGCTGGGACACGCCCAAACGTTGTGCGGCTGCGGTTGTCTTCCGTGTCGTGATCACGGCGTGCAGCACTTCCAGTTCCCGGACGCTCGGGCGTGAGGCCCGGCCGGCTTCGTCTTCGCTATCCAGTTCGCGCATTGTCTTATTACCACTTCTGATGCGTTTATAGGGTGACAATACAAGGTGTGTATATTAGCTTCATGTCAGCGGTGATCAAGCGCCCTATGCGCAAACGTGATTACGACTCGCCGCAAATTCGAGAAGGAACGGGAAAAACCCGTTTTCATCGACCAGAGGAGAAAAAATATGAAGCAGGGCTTCAGGCGGTTCGCTTTTGCAAGTCTGCCAATCGCACTCATCTTTGCCACCCCGGCCATGGCGCAGAGCGTCAGCATCGGTCTGGCTTCGGAGCCGACTTCGGTCGATCCGCATTTCCACAACCTGACACCGAACAATGCGTTGCGCCAGCATATCTTCGAAGCTCTGACGACTTCGGACGAGAACATGCTGATCCAGCCGGGTCTCGCCACGTCCTGGGAAGCAACCAGCGACACGACCTGGGAATTCAAGCTGCGTGAGGGGGTCACCTTCTCCGACGGAACGCCGTTCACTGCGGCCGACGTGATTTACTCGTTCTGCCGCGTGCCGCTGATCGAGGGGTCGCCCTCCTCGTTCACCAGCTTCATCGCCGATGTCGTTGATATCGAGACGCCGGACGACTCCACCATTATCTTCACCACCAGCAGCCCGGCGCCGCTGCTGCCGACGAACCTTGCCCAGGTCGGCATCGTCTCGGCGGCCAATTTCGGTGGCGAGAATGCCGAGTTCGGCGCCGAGGAATGCGCCAATCTCGGCGATCTTCCGGCATCGACGGACTTTTCCGATCCGGAGGTCGCGATAGGCACCGGCCCGTTCATCCTCACCGGCTATACGCCCGGCGACGAGATCAATCTCGCACGCAACAGCACCTACTGGGGCGAAGCGCCTGTCTGGGAAGAAGTGACCTTGCGTCCGATCACCAGCCCTGGCTCGCGCGTCGCATCGCTTCTCGCGGGTGACGTCGATGTGATCGAAACGCCGCCGATCCAGGATTTCGACCGGATCCAGCAGGACGGCTTCGAGATCGTGCAGGGGCTTTCGAACCGCGTCATCTATCTGCACTTCACCCATGGTGACGAGGTGCCCCCGGGCGTGTCCGGAACCGACGGGGTGAACCCGTTCACCGATGTGCGTGTGCGCGAGGCCATCTCCAAGGCCATCAACCGCGAGGCCATCGTCGATCGCGTGATGGGCGGCTTCGCTGTGGCTGCCGGCGAGCTTCTGCCGTATCCGCTGTTCGGCACCAGCCCGGATGCCGAACCCGATCCGTTTGACCCCGAAGCCGCGCAGGCACTGCTTGCCGAAGCGGGCTTCCCGAACGGCTTCGAGATCACGCTGTCCTCGCCCAATGACCGCTACATCAACGATGAACGCATTGCCCAGGCCGTGGCACAGTTCCTGTCGCGCGTCGGCATCCGGACCGATGTCGATGCCATGACGGTCTCGACCTTCTTCGGACAGCGTAACCAGGGCGAGTTCGGCTTCTGGCTGGCTGGCTGGGGCGCTGCGTCGGGCGAACTCAGCAACCCGCTGACGGCCCTTGTCGCAACCCGCGACACGGATACCGGCATGGGCTCGACCAATCGTCAGGGTTACTCCAATCCTGAAATCGATGCGCTGATCGTTGAAGCCCGCCAGACGGTCGATGACGATGCCCGCCGTGCCCTGCTGCAGCAGGCGTCGAAGATGGCGATGGAAGACTATGCGACCGTCCCGCTTCACTTCGAAATGACACCCTGGGCCTACAGCCCGGACTTCACCGTCACGCCCCGCGTGGACCAGTCCACGCTGGCCACGGGCATCCGCCCGGCCGACTGATCGGATGACGACCAGTGACCCGGCCGCCCCGTGTGGCCGGGTCATGCGTATTTCGGAGCCGTTGTTCAGACATGCGCCCGTATCGATCGGCGAGAGCGTACAGCGATCCTGCGGAAGGCCGTGGCGGCAGAAACAGGGCTTCGAAGCGCTTCTGGCACCAGGTCAGGAGCGTCGTGGCAGGAAAGACGCCTACGTGCAGAACCCGAGAACACCCGATGCAGGCCCAACCGTCTTCGAGATTTCCGTGCCCCGGCCCCGTCCGGGCACGCACAACAACGCACAGGACAACTTCCCTTTGGAAATGTTTGCGCGAACCTCTTGCAAAAGCGCCATAAACGCGTTTTGTGCAGCGCTTGACCGGAACGGCGTCAAAGCTTGCGCTTTCGCCACATTCGCTTACCCTGCCATTGGGTCAAGCGTCTCATCTGTCCTCTAACCGAGACGGCCGTCCATGCTGGTTTACCTCATCCGCCGTATCAGCCAGTCGATCATGGTGGTCGCCGTCATGGCGACGCTCGTGTTCCTGGCTGTCTATGCCGTCGGCGACCCGGTCGCGATTCTCGCGAATCCTGATGCCGACCAACGCGAAATCGACGCGATTACCGCGCGTCTCGGCCTTGATAGGCCCATCTACGAGCAATTCGGCATCTTCTTCTGGAATGCCCTGCAAGGCGATCTGGGCCGTTCCTTCGTCTACGCCCAGCCGGCTGTGGATGTCATCCTGCAACGTTTTCCCGCCACGATGGAGCTGGCCTTCGTTGCGCTGATCCTGTCGATCATTCTCGGCGTGCCGCTCGGCGTGATCGCGGGCCTGAAGCCGGAATCGTTCCTCAGCCGGTCGATCATGACGACCTCGATCCTCGGATTTTCCCTGCCGAATTTCTGGCTCGGCCTGATGATGATCCTGCTGTTTGCGGTGCAGTTGCGCTGGCTTCCCGCCAGCGGGCGTGGCGAGACGGTGGATATCCTCGGCGTCCATCTGTCGATGTTCACCTGGGACGGTCTGCGCCATCTCTTCCTGCCGGCATTGACGCTTTCGCTTTACAAGGCATCTCTGGTCATTCGCATCGCCCAGGCGGGAACGCGTGAGGTCATGCTGCAGGATTACGTGCGCTTCGCCCGGGCGAAAGGACTGTCCGGACGGCGGATCGTCATGGTTCATGTTCTCAAGAACATGATGATCCCGGTGGTGACCGTGCTCGGTCTGGAACTCGGTTCGATGATCGCCTTCGCCGTCGTGACCGAGACCGTGTTCGCCTATCCCGGCATGGGCAAGCTTCTGATCGATTCGATCAACCGCCTCGATCGTCCCGTGATCGTCGCCTACCTCATGCTGACGGTGGTGGTCTTCGTGATCATCAATCTCATCGTCGATCTGCTCTATGCCGCGATCGATCCCCGCGTGCGCCTGACCGAGTCCAAGGGCTGATCCGGAAGCGAATGACCATGAACGATACAGCCAATACCCTTTCCGACGCATCCGGCACCGAAAAGCCGGATCTGACCATCAAGCCCCTGGTGGACCCGGTCGCCGCGCCGACGACGGGGCCGATCGACGCCAAGGATCTGGGCGAGAGCCTGTTGCGTCGCCATATCGCAAACTTCTTCGAGAGCAAGACGGCGACCCTCGGGCTCGCGGTCCTCGTGATACTGGTCTTTGCCGCCTTCTCGGCTCCGATCTGGGCACCGCAGAACCCTTATGATCTGAGCACGCTGTCGATCATGGACAACATGCTGCCTCCCGGCGAGCGGCTCGATACCGGCATGCTGGCAATTCTCGGTACTGACGATCAGGGCCGCGACATGTTTTCCGCGGTGCTCTACGGCATGCGCATTTCGCTGACCGTCGGCGCCTCTTCGGTGCTGATCGCCGCCATCATCGGCGCCTCGATCGGCGTGCTGGCCGCCTATATGGGCGGGCGCGTCGAGAGCATCGTGATGCGCATCGTCGATCTGCAGCTCTCCTTCCCTGCAATCCTGGTGGCGCTGGTCCTGCTCGCCGTATTCGGGCGCGGCGTTGACAAGGTCATCATTGCCCTGATCATCGTGCAATGGGCCTACTACGCCCGCACGGTGCGCGGCTCCGCACTGGTCGAGAAGCGTCGCGAGTATATCGAGGCCGCGCGTTGCCTGTCGCTGCCCAAGAGCAGGCTCGTCTTCAAGCATCTGCTGCCGAACTGCCTGCCGCCGCTGATCGTGGTCGCCACTGTGCAGGTTGCCAATGCCATCGCACTCGAGGCAACGCTTTCCTTCCTCGGCGTCGGCGTGCCGGTGACTGAGCCGTCGCTGGGCATGCTGATCGCGAACGGCTATGGCTACCTGCTCTCGGGCAATTACTGGATCTCCACCTTTCCGGGTGTGGCGCTGGTGATCCTGATTGTCGCCATCAACCTCGTCGGCGATCGCCTGCGCGACGTGCTGAACCCGAGATTGTCACGATGATCAGCCGTTCTGTCCCGATGCGCACCGTTCTGAAACCCGGCGCGCGCGGCCTCGCCGCAGGCCCTACCGCTTCCGGTTCGCAGCGCGTGCCGTCCCCGTACCGCCAATCAGGAGCACAATGCTCATGAGCAAGACCGTCCTCGACGTCAAGAACCTCAAGGTCACCTTCCAGACCCGCGAAGGCCTCGTGACGGCGGTGAACGACATCTCCTTTACCGTCGGCGCCGGCGAAGTGCTCGGGCTGGTAGGAGAATCCGGCTCCGGCAAATCCGTCACCGGCCTCGCCATACTCGGCCTGATCGATCCGCCCGGGGAGATCGTCCGCACCTCCTCGATCAAGGTCGAGGGCCGTGAGCTCGTCGGCCTCCCGGAGGAAAAGCTCCGTCGTGTCCGCGGCAAGGATGTGGCGATGATCTTTCAGGATCCGATGACCACGCTGAACCCGGTCCTGCGCATCGACACACAAATGATCGAAGCCGTGCGGGCCCATGAGAAAATCTCCGAGAAAGCCGCACGCGAACGCGCCCGCGACGCCCTTGCCAAGGTCGGCATTCCCTCACCGGAAGAACGGCTCAAGGCCTATCCGAACCAGTTCTCCGGCGGCATGCGCCAGCGTGTGGCCATCGCAACGGCCCTGCTCAACCGCCCGACGGTTCTCGTGGCCGACGAGCCGACGACTGCGCTCGACGTCACCATCCAGGCGCAAATCCTGTCAGAGGTGCAGGACCTGTGCGCGGAAACCGGAACGGCGCTGGTCTGGATCACGCATGACCTCTCGGTTGTGGCCGGTCTCGCCGACCGTGTGGCGGTGATGTATGCCGGGCGTATCGTCGAGGAAGGCACCGTCGAGAACGTGCTGGAAGCGCCGATCCACCCCTATGCCGCCGGTCTGATCGGCTCTGTGCCCAGCCGCAACAAGCGCGGCGAGCCGCTGGCGCAGATCGCGGGCATGACGCCGTCTCTCGCCAACCTGCCGCCCGGATGCCCCTTCGCCCCGCGTTGCAACTACGCGACGGACATCTGCCGCACCACCATGCCGGAGCCGACATTCTACGAAGGCGGGCGCGCGGCACGCTGTCATCATCCCCTGTCGTCGCCCACGCCTGCGGCGGCTTGACGATCGAGATCGAGGAAGAACGATGGACAAGACACCGATCATCAAGCTCGACCATGTACACAAGCGCTTCACACGCAGTCTTGATATGGCGGAGAAGATTGCCAATATCTTCGGCGCCGGCATGAAGGATCAGGTCGTACGCGCCGTGGATGATGTTTCGTTCGACGTCGGCAAGGGCGAAGTTGTTGGCCTCGTAGGCGAATCAGGTTGCGGAAAATCGACGCTGGGGCGCGTCATCTCCGGTATCATGGATGCTTCCGACGGTACGGTATCCTACATGGGGAAGGATATCGCGGCCATGACCGGCGCCGAGCGCCGCGCCACCGAACTCGCCGTGCAGATGATCTTCCAGGATCCGATGGCGTCGCTCAATCCGCGCATGCGCGTCGTTGATATCATCGGTGAAGCACCGGTTGTTCATGGCATCATCAAGAAATCCCAGCTCGACACCTATGTCAGTGCGGTAATGCTCAAGGTGGGGCTCGATCCCACCACGCGCATGCGCTATCCGCACCAGTTCTCCGGTGGTCAGCGCGCCCGCATCGGGATTGCCCGGGCCCTGGCGGTGAATCCGAAGGTTCTGGTCTGCGACGAATCGACGGCTGCGCTCGACGTCTCGATCCAGGCGCAGGTGCTCAACCTGTTCATGGACCTGCGCCGGGAACTCGACCTGACCTATGTCTTCGTCAGCCATGATCTCGGCGTTGTCGAGCACATTTCCGACCGTGTGGCGGTGATGTATCTCGGCCGTATCGTGGAACTCGCGAAGACAGACGACATCTTCGCCGGGCCGAACCACCCTTATACCCGGGCCCTGCTCGAAGAGGTCCCCCGCCTCGAGCCGAAGAAGAAGCAGTTCACGGCCTTGAAGGGTGAGATCCCCTCGCCGCTGCATCCGCCCTCCGGCTGCCATTTCCATCCGCGCTGCCCGCTCGCCTTCGATCGCTGCAAGAAGGAGCGCCCGCTCCTCAAGGATATCGGCAATGGCCGTCTTTCCGCCTGCCATCTCAACGATGAACCCGGCAAGACGCCGCTCACCTCGGGCAGCGCCCCCCTGGTTGAAACCGCCAACGCCTGACGGGACCGGGCTCGCATGAGCATCGATAATCCGCGCAGTTTCGGAGGATGCTCCGAGATTGCGCGGATTCGGTTCAGGCGGCGGAAAAGCCCGCTGCTTTCACACCGCGCGCGTGCTCTTGGGCTGATTGTTCCCTTTGCCCATTGACTTGTGCAGCGCGAAAGCCGATATGAACAGGACCGTGGCGCAAATTGCGCCGGTCAGGGGCCGCGTGAGTGGAACGTGTCACAATCGTTTCGCGCCCCCAAATTAATCCCGATTACCGACAACCTGATCACGCGGGTCGTCTCCCAACGAGCCCGCATGCGTCAACGCGCCTGTGCGGCTCCCCGCATGCACAGAAAGTACAATCTTGACCACATTTTCCGATTTCGGTCTCGCCGAGCCCATCCTCAAGGCGCTCGCCGGCGAAGGCTATGAAACTCCGACTCCGATCCAGACCCAGGCGATTCCGCTGGTTCTCGAAGGCCGTGACCTGCTCGGCATCGCCCAGACGGGCACCGGCAAGACCGCCGCCTTCTCGCTGCCGATTCTCGATCGCTTCGCGCGTGACCAGAAACCGCGCCAGCCGCGCAGTTGCCGGGCTCTGATCCTGTCGCCGACCCGCGAACTGGCCAGCCAGATCGCCGACAATATCCGCATCTATGGTCGCAACCTGCGTGTCTCCACCCAGGTCGTGTTCGGTGGCATGCCGATCAACCGCCAGATCCGCCAGCTCGAGCGCGGCGTCGATATCCTCGTCGCCACACCGGGCCGCCTGCTCGATCTGATCGATCGCCGGGCGCTGAGCCTCTCGCATGTCGAGGCGCTGGTGCTCGACGAGGCCGACCAGATGCTCGACCTCGGCTTCATTCATGCGTTGCGTCGTATTGCCAAGCTGGTACCGCGCGAGCGGCAGAGCCTGTTCTTCTCCGCCACGATGCCCAAGAGCATTGCGGGGCTGGCCGAGGAATATCTCGACAATCCGGAACGCGTCGCCGTCAAGCCGGCGGCGACGACGGCGGAACGCGTGGCCCAGCAGGTCATGTTCGTTTCGTCAGGCCAGAAGCAGCGCCTGCTCGCGCATATTCTGCAAGATGGTGCGGTAAGCCGCGCGCTTGTCTTCACGCGTACCAAGCATGGGGCCGACAAGGTCGTGAAGCAGCTCGACCGTGACGGCATCCCGGCTGCGGCCATTCATGGCAACAAGTCGCAGGGCCAGCGCGAGCGAGCCCTCAACGATTTCCGTCAGGGGCGTTGCAAGGTCTTGATCGCCACCGATATCGCCGCGCGCGGCATTGATGTAGATGCGGTGTCGCATGTGATCAATTTCGAGCTGCCCAACGTACCGGAATCCTATGTCCACCGGATCGGGCGCACGGCCCGTGCGGGAGCGGATGGCGCTGCCATTTCCTTCTGCAACGTGGAAGAACGCGCCTATCTGCGCGATATCCAGCGCACCACGCGCCAGGATATTCCAGTGATCGCGCTGCCGGACGGATTCACCCCGGAGCCGGCGGTCCAGAGCGAGGCGCCGCGTGGCGCCGGTCGTCCGCGCAAGGGCCCCGGCCCTGGCAATGCGCCGCAAAAGCCCATGCAGGGCAAGCGCCGGCGTGGGCCGCCCGGCGGCCAGCCGCACAAGGGCGCCTCCCGTCCACAGCGCCAGCGCGACAGCCAGCGCGCGCAGCATATGTGAGCCTGTCATCCGCCGCGTCATGCCGATTACGGGATGACGGCGCGACGAGATGCTGAATTCTCTTGCTCATCACGGGCCCGCACGGTTTCATGACAGAAACCGTGCGGGCCCGTCTTCGTGATGGCGGCACCGTACCGCAAGGGCTTTGCCCCGGGGATCTGGGTTCGCGTGCGAGGGTCTGCCATGAGCATGAGGCGTCCAAAGGCATCGTTTCGCCCGGCATTGATGACGCTCATGCTGCTGGCCGGCTTCGCGCTTCCGCTCGCCACCATCCCCCTCCGCGGCGAAGTCCATGCCGCAACGCGCGAAGAATCCCGGCAGGATCGCACCCGTGAGCCCGAGCCCGTCGATGTGGCGCTGGTGCTCGCCGTCGACATCTCCTTCTCGATGACCATGCATGAACTCGCCCTGCAGCGTGACGGCTATGTCGCAGCCTTTCGCGATCCGCGCGTGCATGCCGCCATCGCCGCCGGACCGCATCAGCGCATCGCGGTGAGCTATCTGGAATGGGCCGGGGCCGCGACCCGGGAGGTGATCGCGCCGTGGCAGATCATCGGCGGACCGGACGATGCTGAAGCCTTTGCCGATTTCCTCGCCGAGCAGCCCTTGCGGCGCACACGCCGCACCTCGATATCGGCGGCACTCGCCGAGGCGGCTTCGCTTTTCGAGACGCTGCCCGCAACACCCCTGCGCCGGGTGATCGACATGTCCGGCGACGGGCCGAACAATGAGGGACGCATCGTCACCATTGCGCGCAACGAGACGATTGATGCCGGCATCACCATCAACGGGTTGCCGATCATGCTCGCGCGCGGCGGGGCGCTCGATATCCCCGATCTCGACCATTATTACATCGATTGCGTCATCGGTGGCCCCGGCGCCTTCATCGTGCCCTTGCGCGCCCATGCGGAATTCGCCGATGCCATCCGCCGCAAACTCATCCTCGAAATCGCCGATCTCGCGCCGCCCCGCCCCCTGATCCACCGCGCCGGCGAGCGCCCGGGCGCGGATTGCCTGATTGGCGAACGCATGTTCCAGGACTGGCGCGAGCGCAACCAGATGCGTTGATTAACGCCCTATTGGCGCAACCGAGCATACACATCACCCGAATTCGCGTGCACCGGGAGCGCATCGATGGTGGCTGCGAGGGAAGCCGCATCCTGCCAGGTCCCCGTAAGCGTCTGGCTCTCGCCGAGTGCGAAATCGAACCTGTAATCGCCCAGCCGCGCGAGCCGGGCGAGGCAGTCGTGCACGATGCCGCGCTGGATCGTGGTGAATTCGAAGGAGAGCGCAGGCAGCGGCTGGCTGAGCCCGGCGAGCACCGAGGCCTCGAACCCCTCCACGTCGACTTTGGCGAAAGCGGGCATGCCGTATTGCGCGATCAGGCTGTCGAGGCTGACCAGCGGTACCGTGATCATGTGATCCCAGGTTTGCCCCTCCCAGCCCGGCGCACCGGCGGCGGCCTCCAGAAATTCCGATGAGGCGGTGCTCACGGTGGGATTGGCGCTGTTGACATGCAGGGTGATCTCCCCCGGCTGCGGCCCGACGGCGGCGCGCAGCAGCGTCACATCGGCGTCGCGGCCATGGATCAGGCGCAGCGCCCGCATGGCACCCGGCTGCGGCTCCAGCGCCACCACCTTCGCGCCGAGCCTGCGAAAGCTCGCGATCCGGTCGCCCACATGGGCACCGATATCGAAGACGAGGTCGCCTGATCCGACAAATCCGGCATAGAGCGCATCCATCTCTGCCGCGCGTTCCCGATCACCGTAATAGACATGCAGCGATCGCCCGATGGCCCGGGCGGTTCCCGGCGGGCGCGCAGGGCGCAACGTATCAGGGTCTGACATCGGCATATTCTCCGGCGGGCTTTGCGACATCGTGATCATCCTTTTCCCAAATTCCTGCAGCACGTTGATCTGGCATGCCGGTGGTCTGAAGCGCCTCTGCGCGCGTATTGTTCCCGTTCGCCCGTTGCTGATGAACCCGTAACGCTTGACCTGCGTTAGCAACAGGCACACTTCTTCGCGAAAGCCCGCGTTTCGCACACGCTCAGGATATTTCAGGATCACAGCGAACTCATGACCGGTACCCCCGACGCATCAGCGACATCGACGGCCCGAGCTCTGTATTACGTGGCAAAGCGGCAAGCGGTTTTGCGCGACGTACCGTTGCCGTCGCCGACGCAGAGCGAGGCGCAGGTTCGCACCCTGTGGAGCGGCATCAGCCGGGGGACCGAACGACTCGTCTTCGAGGGCAACGTACCGCCTGACGAAAACGAGCGCATGTGCGCGCCCTTCCAGGAAGGCGATTTTCCCTTTCCCGTGAAATACGGCTATTGCGCCGTCGGCGAAGTCGAGGACGGGCCGGCGGGATGGCGCGGGCGCACGGTCTTCTGCCTGCATCCGCACCAGACCCGGTTCAACGCCCCGCTCGGCATGCTCGCCTCCCTGCCCGAGGGTCTGCCCGCGCGCCGGGCAGTGCTCGCGGCGAATATGGAGACGGCGCTCAACGGTATCTGGGATTCCGGCTTGGGCCCGGGCGCGCGCGTCATGGTGGTCGGCGGCGGGGTGGTCGGGCTGATGCTCTGCGCCATTCTCTCGCGCATGCCGGGCGTCGAGACGGTGCTCGTCGATATCGATCCGCAGCGCGCCGCGCTGGCTGCGCATTTCGGCATCGGCTTCTCCAAACCGCTCGATGCGCCGGGCGAGATGGATGTCGTCTTTCATGCGTCCGGCGTGCCCGCCGGCCTTTCCTGCGCGCTCGCCTGCGCCGGGACAGAGGCGCGTATCGTGGAGATGAGCTGGTACGGGTCGCAGACCGTGCCTGCCCCGCTCGGTCTTGCCTTTCATTCGCGCCGGTTGTCGCTGATCTCAAGCCAGGTCGGTTCGGTCGCACCGGCCTACCGCGCCCGCTGGAGCCATGCCCGTCGCCTCGCCAAGGCGCTTGAAATGCTCGCTGATGACAGGCTCGATGCCCTGATCACGGGCGAGATCGCCTTCGCCGATCTGCCGCGGGCCCTGCCCGATCTGCTCGCACCGGCTGCGCCCGGGCTGTGCACCGCCATTCGCTACTGAGTAACCTGAAAAGAGGAGACGCCGCATGTTCGCCGTCGAAGTCCGCGACCACGTCATGATCGCCCACAGCTTCAAGGGAGACCTGTTCGGTCCCGCCCAGAAGCTGCACGGGGCAACCTTCGTCATCGATGTCGCCTTCTTTCGCAAGGAACTCGGGCCGGAAGGCGTCGTGGTCGATATCGGACGCGCGCATGATGCGCTCAAGGCCACGCTCGGCCCGCTGAATTACCAGAATCTCGACGAGCTGCCACAATTCGCGGGCCAGAACACCACCACCGAATTCCTCTGCAAGCACATTTTCGACGCGATGGCGCAGGCGGCGACGAGCGGCGCGCTCGGGCCGGGATCGGAGAAAATCGCGAAGATCCGCGTGCTGATCGGCGAATCGCATGTGGCGCGGGCCTGGTACGAAGCCGAGCTCGCCGGCTGATCCGTCATGCGCAAAGCCTGTTTCCTGATCCCGGGCGATCTCGCCGCGCCCACCGGCGGCTATGCCTATGCCCGGCGCATCCTGCCGCTGATGGACGCGGATGGCGTGGATCTGCGCCACGTGGCGCTGCCCGGCGGTTATCCGCATCCGGGGGCGGGCGATCTCGCGGCCACGCGGGAGGTGCTCGCGAATTGCCCGGATGATGCCGTGCTGCTGATCGACGGGCTCGCGCTGGGCGCCATGCCGCCGGACATGATCGCGCCTTACGGCAGGCGCATCGCCGCGCTGGTGCATCATCCACTCGGCCTGGAAAGCGGGCTTGACGAGGCGCGTGCCGAGGCCCTGATCGAAAACGAAGCCGCCGTACTCGGCCATTGCAAGCGTATCATCGCCACGAGCCGGCTCACCGGCGAGACGCTGGCGGCGGATTTCGGCGTCATGCCGGAGACGATCACCATTGCCGAGCCGGGGACGGATCCCGCAGCGCCAGCCGAAGGCTCACCTGCCGGCGCGCCGCTCTCGCTCGTCGCTGTCGGTGCCGTCTCGCCGCGCAAGGCATATCCGCTGCTCGTCGAAGCGCTCGCCGCCTGTGCGGCGCAGAACCCCTGGCATCTCACCATCATCGGCGCGCATGACCGCGATCCGGACGAAGCGGCAAGGTTGCGCGAGACCATCGACCGAAACGGACTCGACGATCACGTCACGCTTGCCGGCGCGGTGGATGATGCGGCGCTCGCGGCACATTATCACGGCGCGGATATCTTCGTGTCCGCCTCGCTCTATGAAGGCTATGGCATGGTGCTGGCCGAGGCCATGGCGCGCGGCTTGCCGATGGTGATCTCTACCGGCGGCGCGGCGGCGCAGACGGCGCCGGACGATGCCGCGCTGAAAGTACCGCCCGGCGACGCAACGGCGCTTGCAGGCGCCTTGTCGCGCATCATCGATGACGAAGCTCTGTGCCGCCGTCTCGCCGGCGCTTCAACCCGTGCCGGCGCCGCGCTGCCGCGCTGGCACGATACCGCGCGCATTGTCGCCAACGTTCTCAGGGATATCAGTGCATGACCGGTTTTTCCGCCGATTGGCTCAGCCTGCGCGAGAGCGCCGATCACGCGGCGCGCAACGGCGCTCTCGTGGACAAGCTCGCGGAGCATCTCCGCAGCGCGGGTGGCGCGCGCGACAGCGTCGAGATCATCGATCTCGGCTGCGGCACGGGCTCGAACCTGCGCGCCATCGCCCCGGCGCTGCATCAGCGCCAGCAGAACTGGCGTCTCGTCGATCACGACGCCGGGCTGCTCGTGGCCGCGCGCGAGCACCTCGCCGCCTGGGCCGACGAGGCCTTGCGTGACGGCGATGCGCTCGAACTGGTCAAGGGTGAGCGCAAGCTGCACGTCTCCTTCATCCAGGGCGATCTCGCCCGCGATCTCGACCCGGTGCTCGACCCGCCCCCCGATCTCGTCACGGCGGCGGCCCTGTTCGATCTGTGCGCACGCGACTGGATACGCTTCTTCGCCAATGCCGTGACCCGCCGACGCTGCGCCTTCTACACGGCGCTCACCTATGATGGCCACGAGATCTGGCAGCCGCCGCATCCGGCGGATTCCGCCGTGCTCGCCGCCTTCCACGCCCATCAGATCACCGACAAGGGATTTGGCCGCTCCGCCGGCCCGGAAGCGACGCAGGCCTTGTGCGAGGCATTCGAAGCCCTCGATTACACCGTTGAGACCGCCGACAGCCCCTGGCGCCTCGAAAGCGACGATGCGGCACTGATCGCCGCTCTCGCGCAGGGCCAGGCCGAGGCCGTTGCGCAGACCGGTCAGATCGCTCCTGACAGCGTTGCGTCATGGCGCGAGGCGCGCATGGGCGCGGGCGTGAGTTGCATCATCGGGCATCAGGATCTCCTCGCCCTGCCCGTCTGAAGGCAGGAGCGTGCGGCTCAGCGCCTCCCCTCCCCTTTCGCACCCGGCATCATCTTGCGCAGGGTGCCATCCTTCAGCCCGTAATGGTGGTAGAGCGCTGCCAGGGAATGCAGCAGCACCAGCGCGATCAGCGCCATGGTGAAGATGTTGTGCAGCAGGAAGATCGGCCCGGCGGTCTCGAAGCCGCCCCCGATGGGCAGTGTCAGCGGGATCGCCCAGAACAGATTGACCGGCGCACAGCAGGCCGAGGTCGCGGCCCAACCGGTGAGCGGAACCAGGATGATCAGCACATACAGCGCAGCATGGCTGATGCGCGCGGCCCTGATCTGCCAGTGCGGCATGTTCGGCGCGAGTGGCGGCACGCCGAGCGCGAATCGCGTCCCGATGCGAATGACCACAAGACCAAACACGATCAGACCGAAGGACTTATGCAATTCGTAGAGCAGGTTCGCAAGCGTGGACGGGTCGAGCCGGGTCATCACCAATCCGACCGGGATCATGCCGATGATGATCAGCGCGATGATCCAATGCAGCGCGACCTGAATGCCGGAATAGCGCCTTTCCGGAATCGCCGGCGCCGCCTTCGCCGTCGAAGCGTCACTGCTCATTGCATACCTCCTTCGCCTCAGGTCGCAACCGCATCGCACGACTGGCGCAAGTTGCAGTCGAACAGAACATCGCCCCCCTCCAGTAAATAGGCTGATGTCGCGGGTCGCAAGGCGTCATCGAGGGTTTCGATCGGGGGCAGGGTGATCCCGGGTTTGCCCGAGCCGATCAGCATGGGCGCCACCAGCATGTGCAGGCGATCGATGCAACGGGCCGCGAGAAAATCCGAGATCGTGCGCGCCCCGCCCTCCAGCAGGACCCGGCGGAACCCGGCCTGACCCAGCAGTTTCAGAATCTGCTGCGGGGCGACGGGGCCCGTTTCCACCCCGTCGAGAATGATCTCCTCGACGCCACGGGGAAGCGCTTCACCCCGGCCCGCCCGGCGCAGGACGAGGCGCCTTGCGCCGTCGTCGCGCAGAATACGGGCGGAGACGGGCAGGCGACCGTTGGGATCGATGACCACCCGCGCCGGGTCGCGCCCCTCCACGCGGCGCACATTCAGTTGCGGATCATCCGCGATGACGGTCCCGATACCGACCACCACTGCATCGACATGCGCGCGGATGGCATGCAGATGGTCAAGCGCACCCCCGCCGTTGATATAGAAGGAGTGCCCCGTCACCGTGGCGATCCGCCCGTCGAGGGATTGGCCGAGCTGGGCCACGACGAAGGGTGCGGCCGGGGTGGCGTCGCCGAAATTCCCGAATGCCGGAGCGCCGGGCAGGCTTGAAATCGCTCTCATATTGATCCGCCGGAACTGATGAGCCGTAGAAGCATTTGCAATTGCGCCGACCCGGAACGATATCCAGCAGATGATATCTTGATAATCCGGGCAGCGCTTGCATGTGGGGTTATGTAGGGTTCGTCCGTCTTGCGAACAGGTTCGATCCGGTGTCGGATCATGTTCTCTCGGGGTGCGGACCGCACGATACAGGAAACCGTTGTCCATGATGCGTCTAGTTCTCGGTTACTCCGACGATACCGTATTGATGAGTGTGGAACGTGCCATTGCGGAATTCCGGCATGCGCGCCCCGTCATCATCGAAAACGAGGATATGCGGGCGCTGGTTCTCGGCATCGAGGATCTCGATGATGCCCTGTGCCGTCGCATCGATGCGGTGGCAGGCGGTCGCGCGCGGCTGATCCTCACGGGGCCACGCCTGCGCCGGATCGGACTGGAGCGCGAGGATGCGGGCGCGGTGGCGATGCCCGTGGTGGATGCGGAGCGGATCGCTCTTCTCGCCAGACGCGTCGATGCGCGCGTCGATGCGCCTGTGCGTGCAGCCACACAGGTCGATCTCGATGCGCTTGAACTGGCGGCATTGTCGTTCGTAACCCCCGCCGTGCTGGTGATTCCGCTTCCCGAGGGCATGGAACACGAGCCCAGCATCCTCACCGTGACGGGTGAAGCCATTCGCGCTTTCCGCAAGCAGCAGGCGAAGCTTCTGCGCATCGCCAGCCGCGCGCCGGTGCCGCTCGAAGGCGCGCATGAAACCGAATTCGTCGTGTTTCGCGGTGGTGAGGGCATGCGCGACCAGGTCGCGATCATCGTCGGCAAGCCGGATTTCAACAAACCGGTCTTCGTGCGCCTGCATTCCGCCTGTCTGACAGGCGATCTGTTCGGCTCGCTGAAATGCGATTGCGGTGACCAGTTGCGCGGCGCCGTCCAGGCCATGACCGAGGGCGATGGCGGGATCCTGCTCTATCTCGACCAGGAAGGGCGCGGCAACGGCATCGCCAACAAGATCCGGGCTTACAAGCTGCAATCGGAAGGCTTCGACACCTATGACGCCGATGCGGCCCTCGGATTCGGGCTCGACCAGCGTCGCTTCGCTTTCGCCGCGCAGATGCTCACCGAGCTCGGGGTGACGCGCGTGCGCGTGCTCACCAACAATCCGGTGAAGATTGGTGCTCTCGAGGAAGCCGGCCTGGACGTGGTCGCCGATGAGCGCTCGATCGGTCGCACCAACCCGGAGAACATCCGCTACCTCGCCTCCAAGCGTGACCGCGCCGGCCACATGATCGATCTCGACGTGGTGGCGGCGCCGCACAAGGAATGAGCGGCTTTTCCCCGCCGCCTGCGCGGGCTATGATCATCGCATGAGCCCGCTTGCCACGCCTGTTGCTCATCCGAGACCGGAACCGGTACGCCGTGATTCCCCGGAGACGCGCCTGTTGCGCGTCGCCGCCGAGCATCTTGCCCGTTACGGTCCGCGTCGCCTCACCGTGGTCGGCGTGGCCGAAGAGGCGGGAATGACGCATGCAAATGTCTATCGCTACTTCCCCTCCAAGGCCGACCTGATCGACGCCGTCGCCGGTCAATGGCTGAAGGACGTCGAGGCCTCCCTCGCCGATATCGCTGACAGCCCGGACCCGGCGGATGACAAGCTGGAGCGTTTCGTCGTCGCCATCGCCAGGCAGTATCGCGAATGCGCAGAGCGAAACCCCCATGTCTTCATGGTCTATGTGACAGGCGTGGAAAATGCCCGTGGCATCGCCCGCAAGCATCGCGCACGCCAGATCAGATTACTGGAGCGGGTCATCGACGAGGGCGTCTCGACCGAAGTCTTCAACCCGCGCGACCGGGAGCGGGCGATCGCCTTCGTGATCGATGCCGTGCAGCGTTTCGTCAATCCGGCCATGGTGCGCATTGATGTGCGCGTGCCGCGCGCGGTGCTGGACGAGCGCATGAACGTCATGCTGCGCGTCGTGCTGCGAGGGCTCGCGGCCGGGATGGTTTGATGCGGATCAGGATACAAATGACAGAATTTGTCATTTGTATCCAATTTCCCGCTGCAGACCGAAATTGCCCGGCACCGACGGGCGAGCCGCCGCGCATGTGCGGTAACCCCCTTTGAAACCGGCATTTTTACGCAAGCAGCTGTTTTGGCGGCGCGACGTCATCGCCGGGACATCGCAAATTCGACTGATAAATTAAGGGTTTCAACGCCTTGAACGCCATCGGCGAATGAGTCAAAGAGGCTCCCATCGGAACAGGCACCCGTTGCGGCGCCTGAGCCTCTTCACAGGTCAACACAACGAGGTTCATGTCCTCATGGCACGCAAGAAAATCGCGCTCATCGGCGCCGGCCAGATCGGCGGCACCCTGGCTCATCTCGTCGGGATGAAGGAACTGGGCGACGTCGTCCTTTTCGATATTGCCGAAGGCATCCCGCAGGGCAAGGGCCTCGACATCGCGGAATCCGCGCCGGTCGATGGTTTCGACGCCAAATACAAGGGCGCGCAGGAATATGCCGACATCGCGGGCGCAGACGTGGTCATCGTCACCGCCGGCGTGCCGCGCAAGCCGGGCATGAGCCGTGACGATCTCATCGAGATCAATCTCAAGGTCATGCAGGCCGTCGGCGAGGGCATCAGGACCTACGCGCCCGACGCTTTCGTGATCTGCATCACCAACCCGCTCGACGCCATGGTCTGGGCGCTGCAGAAGTTCTCCGGGCTTCCCGCGAATAAAATCGTCGGCATGGCCGGCGTGCTCGATTCGGCGCGCTTCCGCCACTTCCTTGCCGATGAATTCGGCGTCTCGGTGCAGGATGTCACGGCCTTCGTGCTCGGCGGCCATGGCGACGACATGGTGCCGCTGGTGCGCTATTCGACGGTGGCGGGCATCCCGCTCCCCGATCTGGTCAAGATGGGCTGGACCACGCAGGAGAAGCTCGACGCCATGGTCGAGCGCACCCGCAAGGGCGGCGGCGAGATCGTCAACCTGCTCAAGACCGGCTCGGCCTTCTACGCGCCGGCTGCTTCCGCCATCGCCATGGCGGAGAGCTATCTCAAGGATAAAAAGCGCGTCCTGCCCTGCGCGGCGCATCTCACCGGTCAATACGGTGTCGACGGCCTGTTCGTCGGCGTGCCGATCGTGATCGGCGAGAATGGTGTGGAGCGCATCGTCGAGGTGGAATTCGCCGCCGACGAGAAAGCCATGTTCGAGAAGTCGGTGGCCTCCGTCACCGGCCTCGTCGATGCCTGCAAGAAGATCAATCCCGAACTTGCGAAGTGATCTTTGCGGAATGCAGCGCGGCGCCCCGGTGGCGCCGCTCTCGTTTCAGCTGATGAAAGAGGATTTCCATGAATATCCATGAATACCAGGGCAAGGCACTCCTGAAGGAGTTTGGCGCGCCCGTCTCGCGCGGCGTCGCGATCTTCTCCGCCGAGGAGGCCGAGGCTGCGGCGAAGGAGCTCGGCGGCCCGCTCTGGGTGGTCAAGAGCCAGATCCATGCCGGCGGTCGCGGCAAGGGCAAGTTCAAGGAAGCGGATGCGGGCGAGAAGGGCGGCGTGCGCCTGGCCAAGTCCATCGACGAGGTGAAGGAATTCGCCTCCCAGATGCTCGGCAAGACCCTCGTCACGGTGCAGACCGGCGATGACGGCAAGCAGGTCAACCGCCTCTATATCGAGGACGGCTCCGATATCGAGAAGGAATTCTATCTCTCCGCGCTGGTCGATCGCGCCACGGGCCGCGTCGCCTTCGTGGTCTCGACGGAAGGCGGCATGGATATCGAGCAGGTCGCCCATGACACGCCGGAGAAGATCCACACCATCACCGTCGACCCCGCCACCGGCGCCATGCCCCATCACGGGCGCGCGGTCGCCAAGGCGCTCGGCCTGAGCGGTGATCTGGCCAAGCAGGCCAATGATCTCACCATGAAGCTCTACAACGCCTTCGTCTCGAAGGACATGGAGATGCTCGAGATCAACCCGCTGATCGTCACCACCGACGGCAAGCTGCGCTGCCTCGATGCCAAGGTCTCCTTCGATTCCAACGCCCTCTACCGCCATCCGGACGTGCAGGAGCTGCGCGATCTGACGGAAGAGGACGCCAAGGAGATCGAGGCGTCCAAATACGACCTCGCCTATATCGCGCTCGACGGCACGATCGGCTGCATGGTCAACGGCGCGGGCCTTGCCATGGCGACCCTCGACATCATCAAGCTCTACGGCGAAGAGCCGGCGAACTTCCTCGATGTTGGTGGCGGCGCCTCGGAGGAGAAGGTGACGGCAGCGTTCAAGATCATCACCGCCGATCCGAATGTGAAGGGCATCCTCGTCAACATCTTCGGCGGCATCATGAAGTGCGACGTGATCGCACGCGGTGTCATCGCTGCGGTGAAGGCGGTCGGCCTGCAGGTGCCGCTCGTCGTGCGCCTCGAGGGCACCAATGTCGAGGAAGGCAAGCAGATCATCCGCGAATCGGGTCTCAACGTGATCCCCGCAGACGATCTCGACGATGCCGCCCAGAAGATCGTGAGCGCCGTTCGCGGCGGTTGAGGAGGACGATGCATGCACACATAATATGTGTAACTATGTGTGCATGCGGAGACCGGCGATGAAGAACATCACCCTGGCCATAGACGAAAAGCTTCTGGAGGAGGTCCGCATCTATGCGGCCCGCCAGCAAACCAGTGTCAACGCATTGGTGCGCGCGCATCTGGAAACGCTCGTTCGCGGACAGGAGCGCGCGCAATCCGCGATCGCCGACCTCAAGCGTCTCAGCGAAAGCAGCGAGGCACGGCTCGGACCCGATTTCCGCTTCGACAGGGAGGACAGCCATGCGCGTTGAAACCTTCCTCGATACGAATGTCCTGATCTATGCGGCTGCCGGTCGCAAGGATGCTCCTGAAAAGGCGGCGCGGGCTTGGGATCTTCTGGAGAAAGCGGATTTCGGGCTCTCGGCTCAGGTCCTCGCCGAGTTTTACGTGAACGTGATCAAGAAACCGGCTGTCCCGCTGGCGCGCGAGGAAGCCGAGACCTGGATCGAAAGGCTGAGCGTCTTTCCCGTCGTTCCGGTCGATACGGAGCTGGTGCGGTCAGCCCTCCGTCTCAGCCGTCGCTATCTCGTATCCTACTGGGATGCAGCCATCATCGCCGCCGCGCAGCGTCTGGGCTGCGCGACCCTCTATTCCGAAGACCTCAATCACGCGCAGAGCTATGGCGACGTGAAGGTGGTCAACCCCTTCGCATCGCATTGAACGAAAGAAGAGATCGACGATCCCATGTCCATTCTGATCAATTCCGACACCAAGGTCATCTGCCAGGGCTTTACCGGCAAGAACGGGACCTTCCACTCCGAACAGGCCATCGCCTACGGCACCAAGATGGTCGGCGGCGTTTCGCCCGGCAAAGGCGGCTCGAAGCATATCGGCCTGCCGGTCTTCGACACGGTGGCCGAGGCCCGCGAGACGACGGGCGCCGAGGCCTCCGTCGTCTACGTCCCGCCGCCCGGCGCGGCTGACGCGATCTGCGAGGCGATCGACGCGGAAATCCCGCTGATCGTCTGCATCACCGAGGGGATCCCGGTGCAGGACATGGTGCGCGTCAAGCGCGCCCTGGCCGGCTCCAGGTCGCGCCTGATCGGCCCGAACTGCCCTGGTGTCGTCACCGCCGGCGAATCGAAGATCGGCATCATGCCGGGCAACATCTTCTCGAAGGGCTCGGTCGGTATCGTCTCGCGCTCGGGCACGCTCACCTATGAAGCCGTGTTCCAGACGACCAATGAAGGCCTCGGCCAGACCACGGCGGTCGGCATCGGCGGCGACCCGGTCAAGGGCACCGAGTTCATCGACATGCTCGAAATGCTGCTCGCCGACGACGCCACCAGGTCGATCGTGATGATCGGCGAGATCGGCGGTTCGGCGGAAGAGGAAGCCGCGCAGTTCATTGCAGACGAAGCCCGGCGCGGTCGCAAGAAGCCCATGGTCGGCTTCATCGCCGGTCGCACGGCACCTCCGGGCCGCCGCATGGGCCATGCGGGCGCGATCATTTCCGGCGGCAAGGGCGGCGCGGAAGACAAGATCGCCGCCATGGAAGCAGCCGGCATCAAGGTCTCGCCCTCCCCGGCGCGGCTCGGCACCACGCTCTCTGAGCTTCTGAAGGGCTGATGCGCCCAAATCTCCGGTCGCGCGCAATCCGATCACGGTTCTTGCGCGGCCGGACCGAATATCGCCTGAATCGGCCCGCAAGACGACGGCTCGATCAAACCCTCGAAGGGGCCGCGACCCGGCCCCGCCACGGCCTCCGGCAACGAACACCCCGGCGGCCCCTCGGACGGACAAGCCATGGCACGCCAAGACGTCAACGAAGCGCTCCTCCAGACCTCCTTCCTCGACGGCGCCAATGCCGCCTATATCGAGGATCTCTACGCCCGCTACGCCAAGGATCCGAAATCGGTCGATGCCGAATGGCAGGCCTTCTTCGGTGCGCTGAAGGATGACAGCGCCATCGTCGCCAAGAACGCGCAGGGCGCTTCCTGGAAGCGCGAGAACTGGCCGATCGCGGCCAATGGCGAACTCGTCTCGGCCCTCGACGGCAATTGGGGACAGATCGAGAAGACCGTTGCCGAAAAGCTCAAGGGCAAGGCCGAGGCCAAGGGCGTTGCGCTGACCGAGGAGCATGTGCAGCAGGCCACGCGCGATTCGCTGCATGCGCTGATGATGATCCGCGCCTACCGCATGCGCGGCCACCTGCATGCCAATCTGGATCCGCTGGGTTTCGAGAAGCGCGTCAATGACGAGGAGCTCTCCCCGGCGCATTACGGTTTCACCGAAGCCGATTACGACCGCAAGATCTTCCTCGACAACGTGCTGGGGCTCGAATTCGCGACGATCGGCGAAATCCTCGCCATCCTTCAGCGCACCTATTGCCAGACGCTCGGCGTCGAGTTCATGCATATCTCCGACCCGGTCGAGAAGGCGTGGTTGCAGGAACGCATCGAGGGGCCCGACAAGGAGATCGAATTCACCGCGCGCGGCAAGAAGGCGATCCTCAACAAGCTGATCGAGGGCGAGGGTTTCGAGAAATTTCTCGATCTCAAATATACCGGCACCAAGCGCTTCGGTCTCGACGGCGCGGAATCGCTGATCCCGGCACTCGAGCAGATCATCAAGCGCGGCGGCAATCTCGGTGTGAAGGAGATCGTGCTGGGCATGGCCCATCGCGGTCGCCTCAACGTGCTTACCCAGGTGATGGGCAAGACTCATCGCGCCCTGTTTCACGAATTCAAGGGCGGCTCCTTCGCCCCCGACGATGTCGAGGGCTCGGGCGATGTGAAATACCATCTCGGCGCTTCGTCGGACCGCAGCTTCGACGACAACAACGTCCACCTCTCGCTCACCGCCAATCCCTCGCATCTCGAGATCGTCGATCCGGTGGTGCTCGGCAAGGTCCGGGCCAAGCAGGACCAGCATGGCGAGACCGGCGAGAACCGCAATTCGGTGCTGCCGCTGCTGCTGCACGGCGATGCCGCCTTCGCCGGCCAGGGCGTGGTGGCGGAATGCTTCGGCCTGTCGGGGCTGAAGGGTCACCGTACCGGCGGCTCGATCCATTTCATCATCAACAACCAGATCGGCTTCACCACCAATCCGCGCTATTCGCGCTCCTCGCCCTACCCGTCCGATGTGGCGAAGATGGTCGAGGCGCCGATCTTCCACTGCAACGGCGACGATCCGGAAGCGGTGGTCTATGCGGCGAAGGTGGCGACGGAATACCGCCAGCGTTTCCACAAGCCGGTCGTGATCGACATGCTGTGCTACCGCCGCTTCGGTCACAACGAAGGCGACGAGCCGTCCTTCACCCAGCCGCGCATGTACAAGATCATCCGCCAGCACCCGACCACGCTGGCGATCTACAGCAAGAAGCTCGTCGAGCAGGGCGTCATCACAGAGGAAGAGATCGACGCAGCGAAGGCCGAATGGCGTGCCAGGCTCGATGAGGAATTCGACAGCGTCCAGGGCTTCAAGCCCAACAAGGCCGACTGGCTGGACGGGCGCTGGTCCGGGCTGAAGGCGGTGAAGGAGGACAGCGACGATCCGCGTCGGGGCGCCACCGGCATCGAGATGGAGACGCTGGAGGATATCGGTCGCAAGATCACCACGGTGCCCGAGGGCTTCAACGTCCACCGCACCATCCGCCGTTTCGTCGACAATCGCCGCAAGATGATCGATACCGGCGAGGGTGTCGACTGGGCCACGGCCGAGGCGCTCGCCTTCGGATCGCTGGTCAGGGAAGGCCACCGGGTGCGCCTGTCGGGCCAGGATGTCGAGCGTGGCACCTTCTCGCAGCGCCATTCCGTCCTGCTCGACCAGGAGACCGAACAGCGCCACACCCCGCTCAACCATGTCAGCGAGGGCCAGGCGCATTACGAGGTCATCAATTCGATGCTCTCGGAAGAGGCCGTGCTGGGCTTCGAATACGGCTACTCGCTCTCGGAGCCCAATGCGCTGGTGCTCTGGGAAGCGCAGTTCGGCGATTTCGCCAACGGCGCGCAGGTCGTGTTCGACCAGTTCATCTCCTCGGGCGAGCGCAAGTGGCTGCGCATGTCAGGCCTCGTCTGCCTGCTTCCGCACGGCTATGAGGGCCAGGGTCCGGAGCATTCCTCCGCCCGCCTGGAGCGCTTCCTGCAGATGTGCGCGGAAGACAACATGCAGGTCGCCTATTGCTCCACGCCGGCGAATTATTTCCACATCCTGCGCCGTCAGCTGAAGCGTGACTTCCGCAAGCCGCTGATCCTGATGACGCCCAAGAGCTTGCTGCGCCACAAGCGCTGCGTCTCCAAGATGTCGGAAATGGGCCCCGATTCCTGCTTCCACCGCATCCTGTGGGACGACGCGGAGACGGGTATCGGCGATGTGCAACTCGCCAAGGACGACAAGATCCGTCGCGTCGTGCTGTGCACGGGCAAGGTCTATTACGACCTGTTCGAGGAGCGAGAGAAGCGCGGCATCAACGATGTCTACCTGATGCGCGTCGAGCAGCTCTATCCGTTCCCGCTGAAGTCGCTGCAGGCGGAATTGTCGCGCTTCAAGAACGCCGATGTCGTCTGGTGCCAGGAAGAGCCGAAGAACATGGGCTCGTGGAGCTTTGTCGAGCCCTATCTCGAATGGGTGCTCAAGCAGGCCGGCTCCAAGGTGCCGCGCGCCCGCTATGCCGGTCGTGCCGCCTCTGCGGCCACCGCGACGGGCCTGATGTCGAAGCACCAGCAGCAGCTCAAGGCCTTCATGGACGAGGTCTACGGCGCCTGAGCGCCAAGCGTTTCGCGTTCCCGGCCCAGGCGTCGGGAACACCTGATATGACCGGGTTTATGCCCAAGCAAAGACGAAGATCACCATGGCCACAGAAATCCGCGTACCCACCCTCGGCGAATCCGTCAGCGAAGCGACCATCGCCCGCTGGTTCAAGCAACCCGGCGAGGCCGTGAAGGCCGACGAGCCGCTGGTCGAGCTCGAGACCGACAAGGTCACCCTTGAAGTGAACGCCCCGGCTTCCGGCGTGCTCGGCGACATCGTCGCCCAGGAGGGCGATACGGTGGAGCCCGATGCGCTGCTCGGCTCGATTGATGAGGGCGGCAGCGCGGCTGCGGCGCCGGCCAAGAAGGAAGAGAAGAAGGAAGAGAAGAAGGACGCCCCCAAGGCCGAGAGCAAGCCGGAAGCGGCCAAGCCGGCCCCAGCCGCGAAGGCGTCCGATCACGGCCCCGCCGTTTCGCGGCTTTCCGCGGAAAGCGGCGTCGATCCCGCGAATGTCCCGGGTTCCGGCAAGGATAGCCGCGTGACCAAAGGCGACATGCTCGCGGCGATCGCCACGGGCGGCGCCTCTGCGCCCTCCTCCGCGCCCCCTCAGCAGGCCCGTCCCGCTTCCGCGCCGGTCGATGCCGATCGCGAAGAGCGTGTGCGCATGACCAAGCTGCGCCAGACCATCGCGCGTCGCCTCAAGGACGCGCAGAACACCGCCGCCATGCTGACGACGTTCAACGATGTCGACATGGGCGCGGTGATGGATCTGCGCAAGCAATACAAGGACATCTTCGAGAAGAAGCACGGCGTGAAGCTCGGCTTCATGGGGTTCTTCACCAAGGCCGTGGTCCAGGCCCTGAAGGAAGTCCCCGCCGTCAATGCCGAGATCGACGGCACCGATCTCGTCTACAAGAACTATTACCATGTCGGCATCGCCGTCGGCACGGAGAAGGGCCTCGTCGTGCCGGTTGTGCGCGATGCCGACCAGCTCTCCATTGCCGGGGTCGAGAAGCAGATCAACGATTTCGGCAAGCGCGCCCGTGACGGCAAGCTGACCATCGACGAGATGCAGGGCGGCACCTTCACCATCACCAATGGCGGCATCTACGGCTCGCTGATGTCGACGCCGATCCTGAACGCGCCGCAATCGGGCATTCTGGGCATGCACCGCATCGAGCAGCGTCCGGTGGTCAAGGACGGGCAGATCGTGGCGCGCCCGATGATGTATCTGGCGCTCTCCTACGATCACCGCATCGTCGATGGCAAGGAAGCCGTGACCTTCCTCGTGCGCATCAAGGAAGCGCTGGAAGATCCCGCGCGTCTCGTTCTGGATCTGTGATGATCAAGGCCTCCTCGTCCCTCCCCTCAGGGGAGGGATCGAGGGTGGGGTCTTCGCGCGAAGCGCGAATTTGAAACAACACGGCCTGCTGGTCAGAAAAGGGGCGGCGCGAGCCGAGGGGTGCAAAGCGGTAGGACGGCTCCACCCCACCCCGGCCCTCCCCTGAGGGGAGGGAGAAGTGACCGCATCATGAAAAGGCAAACTGCATGACCTACGATCTCGTCATCATCGGTACCGGCCCCGGCGGCTATGTCTGCGCCATCCGCGCGGCACAGCTGGGCATGAAGACCGCCGTCATCGAAAAGCGGGCAGCCCATGGCGGCACCTGTCTGAATGTCGGCTGCATCCCCTCCAAGGCGCTCCTGCACGCCTCGCACCTGTTCGAGGAAGCTGGAACGCATTTCAAGAAACTGGGGATCGATGTGGGCAAGCCCAAGCTCGATCTCAAGGCGATGCGCGCCCATAAGGATGACGCGGTTGAGGGCAATACCAAGGGCATCGAATTCCTGCTCAAGAAGAACAAGATCGACGCCTTCCACGGCACCGGCAAGATCCTCGCCGCCGGCAAGGTCTCGGTGACGGGCGAGGACGGCAAGGTCCAGGAGATCGAGACGAAGAACATCGTCATCGCCACCGGTTCCGACGTCGTCAGCCTGCCCGGGATCGAGATCGACGAGAAGCGTATCGTCTCCTCCACCGGAGCGCTCGATCTGGCGGAAGTGCCGAAAAAGATGGTGGTGATCGGCGGCGGTGTGATCGGTCTCGAAATGGGTTCGGTCTGGCGCCGGCTGGGCGCCGAGGTCACGGTGGTGGAATTCCTCGACCGCATCCTCGCCGGCATGGACGGCGATGTCGCCAAGCAGTTCCAGCGCATGCTGCAGAAGCAGGGCATGGCCTTCAAGCTCGGCTCCAAGGTCACCAGCGCCGAGGCCTCCGACAAGGGCGTCAAGCTCACCGTCGAGCCCGCCAAGGGTGGCGATGCGGAGACGATCGAAGCGGATATCGTCCTCGTTGCCGTGGGCCGCAAGCCCTATACGGAAGGGCTCGGCCTGGAAGAGGCAGGCGTGACGCTGGATGAGCGCGGGCGTGTCGCCATCGACGCGCATTACGCCACCAATGTCGCCGGCATCTACGCCATCGGCGACGTCGTCACCGGTCCGATGCTGGCGCACAAGGCGGAGGATGAGGGCGTGGCCCTGGCCGAGCTCATCGCCGGCAAGGCGGGGCACGTCAATTACGGCATCATCCCGAACGTGGTCTACACCTATCCGGAGGTGGCTTCGATCGGCAAGACCGAGGAAGAGCTCAAGGAAGCGGGCACGGCCTATAACGTCGGCAAGTTCCCCTTCACCGCCAATGGCCGCGCCAAGGCCAACCTGCAGACGGACGGGTTCGTCAAGATCCTCGCTGACAAGGAGACCGACCGCGTGCTCGGCGCCCATATCGTGGGGCCGGAAGCAGGCGATCTGATCCATGAAATCGCCGTCGGCATGGAGTTCGGCGCCTCCTCCGAGGATATCGCGCGCACCTGCCACGCTCACCCGACTCTATCCGAAGCGGTTAGGGAAGCGGCGCTTGCGGTAGACAAGCGCGCATTGCACATGTGATGCGATGCCTGGATGCGCGGATTGATCATATCGCGCTATTATCGATCCGCGCAGATCCATCAAAAACAACCAGGGATATTAAACTTAATATTTGTTTACGGTCGCGCCAGGACTGAGCATGGGTATGATCGCCTCAACTTCTGATTACGGAGATGGCAGCGATGAACGACGTATCCGCGATTTCGACCACGGCCCAAATCCCCACCTCCACCAACCATCAGGCCAGTGACGCGAATACTTTCGCGCTCACGGCTGCGGGCCGGATTTCCGACATGATCCACGCGACGCAGGCCGGCGAAGCCGGTAACGCTGCCGCCCCGCTGGTCGCCCCCCCGCCCTCCCCGTTATCCGGCTCGGCGCAGGACGTGTTCAATCGGGCAAACGTCATCAGCATCACCCATCCGCATCGGGCGAGCCTGACTTTCGAGAACAACCAGAGCGATCATCGCAACACGCTGGTCATGTACCGCCTGGATCAGGACGGGACGATTCGCGATACGCGCCTGTTGTTCCCGGATGCTGTTGCGGATGAAGCCGGTGGCGCGCTGTTGCCGGGGCGCTCACGGCTCGATTTCGATCTCGGAGCCGGCGACCAGATCGGCTTCGCGGTCCTGCCCAATGCCGTGCGCAATGGCACCTCCCGTGAATTGCTGGAGCGCGAGGACGGGCATTTCGCCCTCGTCAACGCGCTGGGCGAACCGGCCAATCTCTTCACCGAGCATCCCGGCGGCATGAACCTTGTCCATGTCGATCCGCACGGGGCGATGAACCCGGTCAATGGCGAATACGGCAACAAGCTTTTCCACACCACCGGCAACCAGCGCCAGGGCCTGCAGACCAATGTCGATGGTCATGACCATGCGGACCAGTTCGTCGATGCCGGGCGCGGCAAGATCCTGATCGGCATGGATGATACCTATGCTCCCGAAACCGCGATGCGCAACGGGTTGACGTTCTCCCTCGATGTCGGCCCGGACAATGCCCGCGCGCTGACCGGTTTCGCCCTCGATCGTCCCGGTTCCTTCCGCGACATTGCCGGCGCCGACTGGCGCGCGGAAATCGACGAGGTCATCGGTGCAGCACGCATGTTCGACGCCGATGGTGACGGGCGTCTGAACGAGCACGAATGGGCTGAATTCGCGCCTTTGCTCAATCTCGGCCCCGATGATCACCGCCATGTGCTGGGCGCTACGGGGCGCGGCGACATCGATGCCCTTGCCTTTCTGCTCCAGGCCGGTGACGCGAACGGCGACGGCAAGCTCGAACCCGCCGAAATCCTCGAATTCCGCCGCCGGCTCAACGGCGACGATCCAGCCGTTATCCAGAGCTTCCGGGAGGCTGCCGGTTTCGACCAGCGCCTGTCATATTCCGAATTCATCGCGACCCTCGATGGGCATGACAGTGACGGGAACGGCCTCTCACAGGAGGAGTGGGACAGCTTCGCACCCGTTCTCGGCCTGACCCCTGAGGATCGCACGATATTCCTCGACAAGACAGGCGCCTTCGATCGGGAGATGTTCGAGGGCGTCTTCGCGCAGGCCGACCATGACGGCGACGGCCATCTCGATGCACAGGAAGCGCTCAATCTGCGTCGCCTGGCCATGTCTGCCTATCAGCAGCCGGACTTCCCGCATCTGCCGATGCACACGCTCGAGGACGGCGCAGACGAGAACTGAGCGCGGCCCGCTTGGCGACGGGAATTCGCGCAGACATCATCCACGGCAATCATCGGCAATCATGATGTGCCCTCACATGGGCGCATCAGCGTTTGCGCGCGCGCCGCTCCTCTTCCTGCTTCTGGCGGCGGACATGCACCCGACCGATCGCGTTGAGAAGATACGGACGGCGCAGCTTGAAGATCTCGTGCAACACGTCCTCGATATGGTGGGCATAGAAGGGTTTCTGCAGGAAACTGTTGAAACCGAAATGGCCCGAGGCGGCCTCGATCTTCTCGGAGCCCGGCGCCGACATCAGGACGAGCCTGGTATCGGGCGACTGGTCCTTGAGCTTGCAGGCGGTCTCGAGCCCGTCCATGCCGGCAAGATGCAGATCGATGAGCGCAACGTCATATCCCGCATTTCCAATCAGCTTCAGGGCATGTATCCCCGAATCCGTGTCGTCCAGATGCAGGTCGAAACGGGACTGACGCAGCAATTTGTGCATCAGGGCGCGGATGGGCTCGGAGCTTTCAACCAGAAGCACGCGCATTTTCGTGCGCATCCGCTCGATAGCCTCGAGGAGCCCGGCAATATGGTTCGGATCGTAGGGATGCTTGAGGAATTCATAGGCATCGAGCTCCGTCGCGAGCGCGACCCAGCGGCTGAGGATATTGTCGGACAAGAGGATCGTGATCGGCGTGACCTTCTCGTGGCGGGCCATGACCACGGCTTCCGCCCCGCTCATTTCCGGCAGTTTCACGTTGATGAACAGCACATCCGGTCGCAACCGCACGATCGCCGCCGCAGCTTCATCCCCTTTTGCCGCAAAGCTGATATGCGCATGCGGCGCGGCGGCACGTACCGCCCGGGCGAGGTGCTCACGCTGTTGCGGATCAGCATCCGCGATCATCACATGCAAGCGGGCAGCAGCTTCGCCTGCCGGTGAAGCGCGCTGCGCGGGCGTCGTATCCACGATCCGGTCCCCTTTTTCCGTCATGGTGAACATAACCCGAAAACCTTGTGACAATATTACCCGAATTGCCACAGCGTCAGCGTAGGTCGTGAAGACGCCGATCATGCCGGGCATCACCCCGGCTTCGTGGTTATTTTCGTTGACTTTGCCTCACAGAGCCGGCAAAGACACCGCATCACGCGGGTCGGCGACGGCCCGCGTGTCTGTTGACGCACCCGTGGATCGTCCGGCGCCCTGGCGCGCAAGACGGCCTGTCGTCTCCACATCGTCCATTCGGGCATCGTGCGAGAAGAGGAGGGCGCGTTCCTCGCAAACGAAAAACGCAGATCTGAGGACACGCGACTATGTCGAAGCGCATTCAGGCGAAGTACAAAATCGATCGCCGCATGGGCCAGAACATCTGGGGCCGCCCCAAGAGCCCCGTCAACCGCCGTGAATACGGCCCCGGCCAGCACGGCCAGCGCCGCAAGGGCAAGC
>Ga0076930_100331_pt1 | contig 51733 bp, 52 predicted proteins | sample HotLakConsoUCCRE_FD_71149 | JGI IMG/M metagenome (GOLD analysis project Ga0076930, IMG submission 71149) | Hypersaline microbial mat communities from Hot Lake, Washington, USA - Hot Lake Consortium UCC-RE (version 3) (version 3) ...
TGTCGGACTTGCGCGTGATCTTGTCGACCTCGTCGATGTAGACGATGCCGCGCTGTGCGCGTTCGACGTTGTATTCGCTGGCCTGAAGCAGCTTGAGGATGATGTTCTCCACATCCTCGCCCACATACCCCGCCTCCGTCAGCGTGGTCGCGTCGGCCATGGTGAAGGGCACATCGAGGATCCGCGCCAGCGTCTGCGCCAGAAGCGTCTTGCCGCAGCCCGTGGGGCCGATCAGCAGGATGTTCGACTTCGCCAGCTCGATGTCGGATTTGCCGGCGTGGTTCAGCCGCTTGTAGTGGTTGTGCACCGCGACCGACAGCACCCGCTTTGCGTGCATCTGCCCGATCACGTAGTCGTCAAGAACATCGCATATCTCCCGGGGCGTCGGCACGCCGTCGGAGGACTTCAGCCCGGAGGTCTTCGTCTCCTCGCGGATGATGTCCATGCACAGTTCGACGCATTCGTCGCAGATGAAGACGGTCGGCCCCGCAATCAGCTTGCGGACCTCGTGCTGGCTCTTCCCGCAGAAGCTGCAATAGAGCGTGTTCTTGCCGTCACTGCCTGACGCGTTCGCCATGTCGTTAAATCCCTTGGCGTCTTATTCGGTCGTCCGGTCGTCTGCCCGTCCCCCCACCCTAGGACGTGGAGGAGGGGGGGACAACGCGAAATTGGCTGCGGCGCGACCGCTGCCCGATCGCGTTCACGGGGTCAGCTCTCGACGGCTTTCGGGCGGTTCTCGACGATCTCGTCGATCAGGCCCCAGTCGCGGGCTTCCTCGGGCGACATGAAGTTGTCGCGCTCGAGCGCGCTCTCGACCTTCTTCAGGGCCTGGCCGGTATGCTTGACGTAGATCTCGTTGAGTCGGCGCTTCAGTTTCAGCGTCTCCTCGGCGTGGATCATGATGTCCGTGGCCTGGCCCTGGTAGCCGCCGGAGGGCTGGTGGACCATGATCCGGCTGTTCGGGAGCGACCGCCGCATTCCGGGCTCGCCGGCCGTCAGCAGGAGCGAGCCCATGGAGGCCGCCTGGCCGATCACCAGCGTCGCCACCGGCGGCCTGACGTACTGCATCGTGTCGTAGATCGACAGGCCCGATGTCACCACGCCGCCCGGAGAGTTGATGTACATCGAGATTTCCTTCTTCGGGTTCTCGCTCTCGAGGTGCAGCAACTGCGCCACCACGAGGCTCGCCATCCCGTCGTGGACTGGCCCGTTCAGAAAGATGATCCGCTCCTTCAGGAGGCGCGAGAAGATGTCGTAGGCGCGCTCGCCCCGGCTGGTCTGCTCGACCACCATCGGCACGAGGTTCATGTACGTCTCATAGGGGTCTTGCATCGTCCTGCCTCTCTCGCGGTCATGTTCTGGGCGCGAGCCCTCGGCAGAGTCTTAGGGGTGTGGCGAGGGGGGTTCAAGAATGCGCGCCGCACCCTTGCGTGACGCCTTGGCGCCGCCGGCGCGCGGTCTAGCTCGCAGGCCATGACGATGGACCCCACCCGCGCCGCCGGTCTCGCCCGGCTGAAGGACTTCGTGCCGCAGGCCGGCGCCTATGCGCGGCTGCGCAATTTCGACCTTCCCGGACATCCCCATGTCTCGCGGCTGTCGCCCTGGGTGCGGCATCGCCTCGTGACCGAGGACGAGGTGGTGGCCGCGGTGCTCGCCCGCTACGCGCCCTCGACGGCGGAGAAATTCCTCCAGGAGGTCTACTGGCGCATCTACTGGAAGGGCTGGCTGGAGATGCGCCCCGCGGTCTGGCTGTACTACCGCGCCGAGGTCCGCCGCGCCCTTGACCGGCTGCAGACCGAAGGCGGCCTGCGCGCCGGATGGGAGGCCGCCTGCCGGGGCGAGACCGGCATCGACGCCTTCGACCACTGGGCGCGGGAGCTGACGGAGACGGGCTATCTGCACAATCACGCGCGCATGTGGTTTGCCTCGATCTGGTGTTTCACCCTGCGCCTGCCCTGGGCGCTCGGCGCGGATTTCTTCCTGCGCCACCTGCTCGACGGGGATCCTGCGTCCAATACCCTGGGCTGGCGCTGGGTCGCGGGCATCCAGACGCCGGGCAAGACCTATCTCGCGCGGGCCTCCAACATCGCCCAGTATACCGAATTCCGCTTTCGGCCCGAAGGACTTGCCGGTCAGGCCGCCCCGCTCGAGGCCCCGCCGAACCCGCCCGCCGGACCGCCCCCCGCGAGCGACAGCGTGGACCCCGGTCTGCGCACCGGGCTGGTGCTCCATGAGGACGACCTGTCCCCCGGATTCGTGCTGGACCGCGTGCCCGCGCCAGAGGCCATCGCGGTGATTTCGGGCGTCGAGGGCCGCAGCCCGCTTGCCGTGTCGCCTCGGGTGCTCGGGTTCACGGAAGGCGCCATCGCCGACGGCCTCGCCCGGCTGGGCGCCATCGCTCCGGTGTCGCGCCCCGCCGATCTGGTGGCCTGGGCGCGCGAGGCCGGCGTCGAGCAGGTCGTCACACCCTGGGCGCCCGTAGGCCCCGTGCGCGACCGGCTCGAGGCCGCCCGCGCGGCGGGCCTGCCCCTGCGCATGATCCTGCGCGCCTCGGACGCCGCCGCCTGGCCCCATGCCACCAAGGGGTTCTTCAAGTTCAAGGAGCGGATACCGACGCTGGTGGAGCGCCTGCAGCAGCGGGACCTTTTCGCGGGCTGAGGGGTCAGGCAATCAGGATCGGCACCAGCGACAGCACGATCAGCCCCGCCATCACCGCGTTGAACGCCCGCAGCCGCGCGGTCGAGGTCAGCCAGCGCCCTACCTGTTGCCCGAAACTGGTCCAGAGCAGCGTCGAGGGCACCGATACGAGGCCGAAGACCAGCACGCCCACCGCCAGCGTCCCCATGCTGCGATCCGGCAGGTAGAGCGTGGTGGCCGAGAGCGCCATCGCCCAGGCCTTCGGGTTCACCCACTGGAACGCCGCCGCCTGCAGCAGCGTGAGCGGCCGCCCCGCGGGTTCGGCCCCCCTCAGCTTCGGCGCCGCCGTGGCGATGCGCCACGCCAGATACAGCAGGTAAAGCCCCGCCGCGACGGCCATCACGGGCCTGAGCCAGTCCCAGAGGTCGAAGAGCCGCCCCAGCCCCGCGCCGGCGCCGGCCACAAGCGACATCACCCCCAGCCCGATCCCCGCCATGTGCGGCACGCTCCGCCTCAGGCCGAAATTCGCGCCCGAGGCCATGAGCATGACGTTGTTCGGCCCCGGGCTGAAGGTCGTGGCGATGGCGAAGCCGGTAAGGGCAAGGATGAGATCGGGTGTCATGGCCGCAGGTCTAGCCGCTCTGCCATGGTGAGTGCTTGCAATCTTGCGCAAAGACTGAGAATCTGTGCACGAAATGCCCGATCTCGACCCGACTGACCGCAGGATATTGCAGGCCCTCTCCACGGAGGCGCGACTCACCAACCAGGCCTTGGCCGAGCGGGTGGGGCTCTCGCCCTCCGCCTGCCTGCGCCGGGTCCAGGAACTGGAACGCCGGGGCGTGATCCGCGGCTACCGCGCGCGGCTCGATCCGGCGCAGACGGGCAGGGGGTTCGTGGTCTATGTCGCCGTGGGCCTCTCGGAACACACCAAGGCCGCGCAGGAGACCTTCGAGCGCGCCATGCACGCCGCCCCCGAGGTGGTGGAATGCCACAACATCGCGGGGGCCTTCGAATACCTCTTGCGGGTAGAGACGGCGGATCTCGCCGCCTACAAGGCGTTCCACACCGACCGGCTGGGGGTCGTGCCCCATGTCCGGTCGATCACCAGCTACATGGTCATGGGCAGCCCCAAGGACGCCCGCGCCTGACTATTCCGCCGCCACCGACTTCGACACGGGCGGCGCCGCGTTCGCGTCGATGAACCCGAGCACGAGCGGCCGGATGTTGTTGCGCCAGGACCGGCCCGCGAAGATGCCATAGTGCCCCGCACCCGGTTCCACATGCCAGGCCTTCTTCGCGTCCGGCAGGCCCGACAGCAGGTCGAGCGCCGCGCGGCACTGTCCGGGGGCGGAGATGTCGTCCTCCTCGCCCTCCACGGTCTTCACCGCCACGGTGGTGATCTTGTCGAAATTCACGTGCCGCCCCGCGACATAGAAGGCGTTCCGGGCGACCTCGCGGCCCTTGAAGATGCGTTCGACCGTGGAAAGGTAGAACTCCGCCGGCATGTCCATCACGGCGAGATACTCGTCGTAGAAGGTGTTGTGCTTGTCGTGGTCGCTGGCGTCGCCCTTGGCCACGGCGAAAACCTGGTTGGTGAAGGCCTTGGTATGGGTCGAGGCGTTCATCGACATGAAGGACGCAAGCTGCAGCAGCCCGGGATAGACCATCCGCCCGACGCCCGCATATTTGAACCCGACGCGCTGGATCATCGTCTCCTCGAGTTGCCCCATGGTCACGGTGCGCCCGAAATCCGTGACGTCCGTGTGGTTTGCCTCGGGGTCGATCGGCCCGCCGATCAGCGTGAGCGACCGCGGCTGCGCATCGGGCTCGTCCTCGGCGAGATAGGCCGTGGCGGCGAGGGTCAGCGGCGCAGGCTGACAGATCGCGATCACATGCAGGTCGGCGCCGAGGTGGCGCATGAAATCGACGAGATAGAGGGTGTAGTCCTCGACGTCGAACTTGCCCGCGCTTACGGGAATGTCGCGGGCGTTGTGCCAGTCGGTGACATAGACCTCCGCGTCGGGCAGCAGGCTCAGCACCGTCTTGCGCAGCAGCGTGGCGTAATGGCCCGACATGGGCGCCACCAGCAGGATGCGCCGGGGTTTGACAGGGCGGTCGATCACCTTGAAATGGATGAGACTTCCGAACGGCCTTGCCACCACGGTCTCGATCGCCACGACGTGGTCCCGGCCATCCGCGCCCGCCACCGAGGGGATGCCCCAGTCTGGTTTTGCGATCATCCTGCCGAAGCTGCGCTCGGTCACCTCGCCCCAGGCCTTCAGCAGGCCCATCGCCGGGTTCATCGCCATCATCGGGTAGCTTCCCATGGCGCGGGCCGTGGATCCCAGCCACTGGTTCGTGTTCCTTACGCTCTCCATGAGATCGTAGGTCATCATGTATTTCATTTCCGGAACACCTCTTGCCGGGGTTGGCGCATCCCCCTCCGCGCCCCTATGATCGACACGTAAGGCCGCATTGACCCGCAGCACAAGCGACGGCAGATGCTGCAGGTGCAAACTACGGGGGAGGACGCGCGATGACAACTGAAAGTTCCGAGCCGGGCACGGCCCTCGGCCGGCTTGAGGAGAACATCGCGCGCATCGAGGAACTGAGCCAGCGGCTGGTAAGCGCCTTCGCCACGAAGCGCGGCGTGCCGCCCTCCCTGCATGGGCCGAGCCAGGAGCTTTATTCCAAGGCCGCAGCGGCTTACATGACCGAGATGATGCAGAATCCCGCCCGGATCATCGAGCATCAGGTGGGCTACTGGGGCAAGACCCTGCGTCATTACGTGGAGGCCCAGCAGGCCCTCGCGTCGGGGCGATTTGCCGCGCCGGAGGACCCGGGCCCGCCCGACCGGCGCTTCTCCGGAGAACTGTGGCAGAACCACCCGTTCTTCAACTTCATCAAGCAGCAGTACCAGCTCAACGCCGAGGCCGTCGACACCGCCGTCCGGGATCTCGACGCGCTCGACCCCGCCGACAAGCGCCGGCTCGAGTATTTCAGCCGCCAGATCGTCGACATGTTCAGCCCCGCGAACTTTCTCGGCACGAACCCCGAGGCCCTCGCCCGCGCGGTCGAGACCGAGGGCGAGAGCCTCGTGAAGGGCCTCGAGAACCTCGTCGCCGACCTCGAGCGCAACGACGGCGAGCTGATCGTGTCGCTGGCCGACCGCGACGCATTCAAGGTGGGCGAGAACCTCGCCACCACTCCCGGCGAGGTGGTCTGGCGCAACCATCTCTTCGAGCTGATCCAGTACAGTCCCTCGACGAGCGAGGTGCACGAGATCCCGCTGGTGATCTTTCCGCCCTGGATCAACAAGTTCTACATCCTCGACCTGAAGGAGAAGAACAGCCTGATCAAGTGGATCGTGGATCAAGGATACACGCTCTTCGTCGTGTCCTGGGCCAACCCCGACGCCGGCTACCGCGACATTTCCCTCACCGACTACGTCGAGGACGGGTATCTTGCGGCGATCCGCGAGGTGAAGGCGATCTGCGGCACCGGGACCGTCAACGCCATCGGCTACTGCATCGCCGGCACCACCCTGTCGCTCACCCTCGGCGTGATGAAGGCGCGCGGAGACGAGAGCGTGGCCTCGGCAACCTTCTTCACCACGCTCACGGATTTCTCCGACCAGGGCGAGGTCGGTGTCTTTCTCGACGACGATTTCGTCGATGGCATCGAGGAGGAAGTGACGCGCGCGGGCTATCTCGACAGCTTCTACATGAGCCGGACGTTTTCCTTCCTCCGCTCGAACGACCTGATCTACCAGCCCGCGATCAAGAGCTACATGATGGGCGAACCGCCGCCGGCGTTCGATCTGCTCTACTGGAACGGCGACGGGACCAACCTGCCCGCGAAAATGGCCGTGGAATACCTGCGTGGCCTGTGCCAGCAGGACAGGCTCGCCAGCACCGGCTTCGACGTGGCGGGCGAGACCGTGCATATCTCCGATGTCACCGTCCCGGTCTGCGCCATCGCCTGCGAAACCGATCACATCGCCGCCTGGAAGAGCAGCTACCGCGGCGTCCAGAAGATGGGCTCCGCCGACAAGACCTTCATCCTCTCCGAGAGCGGGCATATCGCCGGCATCGTCAATCCGCCCTCGAAGAAGAAATACGGCCACTACACCAATCCCGATCTCGACCTGCCGCCCGACGACTGGCGCGAGACCGCGCAGTACCGGGAGGGCTCCTGGTGGCCGCGCTGGCAAGCCTGGCTCGCGCCGAGGTCGGGGGCGATGGTGCCCGCCCGTCCGCCGGGAGATTCGGAGCACGAACCCCTCGCTCCGGCGCCCGGAACCTATGTCCTCGTGACCAGGGGTCACTGAGCTCGGCGGACAAGTCCCTGTCGTTCCACGGGAACGCGGAAATTTGTTGCTGCACTGCAGAAAGTACTTGCAATGCTGCAGTGCAGCATCCATCTTCCATTCAGTCGCAGCGCACGCCCGCCGACACCAGAACACGACCATACACGACGACAGTCAGAAGGATGCCGACCATGGCCACCGCGAAAACCCAGGACCTCACCTCCATGATGAAAGACATGATGGGCGCGTTCCCCGTCGACACGAAGGCCATGGAAGAGGCCTTCAAGTCGCAGACCACCCTCGCCGAGAAGCTCTCCGCCGTCTCCATCGACGCCGCCAAGACCTCGACCGAGCTGTCGGCGAAGTGGATGACCGAGACGCTCGCCAAGATGACCGAGATGACGAAGGCGAAGGCCGAGCCTGCGGACTATGCCAAGGCGATGACCGATTTCGCCTCCGCCTCCGCCGAGTCCGCCGCCGAGCACATGGCCGCCTATGCCGAGATCGCCAAGAAGGTCCAGACCGAGACCATGGAACTGATGCTCGCCGCCGGCAAGGACATGACCGAGGACATGACCGCTGCCGCCAAGAAGGCCACCGAGGAAATGTCCTCGGCCGCCAAGAAGGCCACCGCCGCGAAGTAAGCCATTCGGATCGACGGCGTCTCCTCCCTGACGTCCCGACCCGATCGAAGGGGCGCCCCTCCCGGCGCCCCTTCGTCTTTCTTGCGCGCGCGCAGCACAGGCTTGTGCAGGTGCCGCGAGACGCCTAGGCTTCCCGCTACCGCCGCTCTGGTCTTCGGGAGGGACACTTGGCCGAAACCACCGACAAGCCGCTTCTCATCAAGCGCTACGCGAGCCGCCGTCTCTACAACACCGAGACATCCGACTATGTCACGCTGGAGGATATCGCGTCCTTCATCCGCGAGGGGCGAGACGTGCAGATCGTTGATCTGAAATCCGGCGACGACCTGACCCGGCAATACCTTCTGCAGATCATCGCGGAACATGAAAGCCGCGGCGAGAACATGCTGCCGGTCGCGGTCCTGAACGACCTCGTGCGCAGCTATACCACTCAGTCCATGTCCGTCGTCCCCCAGTTTCTCGCCGCCAGCTTCGACATGCTGCGCGACGGGCAGACGAAGATGATGGAGAACATGTCCACCATGAACCCGATGACCAAGATGCCCGGGTTCGAGGCGATGCGCGCGCAGCAGGAGGCCTTCATCAAGGCCATGACCGGCGGCATGATGCCCGGCTCCTCCGGCCCCGCGCCCGAGGAGAAGCCCGAGGATCTCGACGACATCAAGAAGGAACTGGCAAGCCTCCAGGCCAAGCTCGCGAAGATGTCGAAGTGAGCGCAACGCACCACGATCTTCTAGAAGATCGTGGTGACGCAATGATCTTCTAGAAGATCATTGCCCCGCGGTCAGCAGATCACCAGCACGGGGTCCGTCCGGCAGATCACGATGAAGGTGCCGCCGCTGCGCAGGAGGTGATAGCCGCGTCGCCGCACCTCCAGCTCCAGTGCCGCGACCCCGACCTCGCGCTCCACATCCGACACCTTGCGCCGCACGACACCGCCGCGGCGCGCCGTGTCGCTGGCAAAGACCTGCTCGAGCCAGGACTGGCCGATCGGGCGCGGGGGATTGGGCGGCTTGTCCATGGCGCCAGCCTGCCCCGGTCAGGGTTAAGGAGAGGTTACGCCACCTCGGCGAAGACCGTCTCCAGCGCCGCCTCCAGCTTGCCGAACATCTCGTCCATCTGCGCCCCGGTCAGGATGAACGGCGGGCAGAGCACCACCGCCTGACCCAGCGGGCGGCAGATCAGGCCTGCATCGGTGCAGGCATTGGCGATGCGCTCGCTGACCGACAGATGGCCGGGGAAGGGTGTCTTCGTCGCCTTGTCCTGGACCGCCTCGAGCGCGCCCATGAGCCCCTTGCCGCGCCATTCGCCGATATGGGGATGTTCCGCCAGCCGGGCGAGCCCGGCCTCGAAGCCGGGCGTCAGCCGGTGCACTCCCTCGATCAGCGGAGGCGCGCCGTCCGCGCCCTCGAGGATCGTCTCGATGGCCTTCAGCGCGATGGCGCAGCCCACCGGATGGCCCGATGCGGTGAAGCCGTGGGGGAACTCTTCCACCGCCTCCGACGCCCGGTGCAGCCTGTCCGCAAGCTCCGGGCCCAGGATCACCGCGCCCATGGGGAACAGCCCCGCCGTCAGCGCCTTTGACGAGATGATCGCGTCGGGCATGAACCCGTAGGTCTCGCAGCCCCAAGGGGAGCCTGTGCGCCCGAGGCCGCAGATCACCTCGTCCGAGATCACCGCGATGCCGTGCCTGCGCAGGATCGGCAGCACCGCCTCGAAATAGCCTTCCGAGGGCGGAATGACCCCGCCCGCGCCCATCACGGGCTCGGCCACGAAGGCGGCGATGGTCTCGGCGCCTTCGCGGGCGATCACCTCTTCCAGCTCTGCGGCCATGCGCGCGGTGAATTCGGCCTCGCTCTCGCCCGCGCGGCCCTCGCGCCAGTAATGCGGGCAGGTCAGGTGGATGAAGCCGGGCAGGGGCAGGCCGAAGACCGAATTGTAGGGCTTGCCGGTCATCGAGGCCGAGACCACCGTCACCCCGTGATAGCCGTTGATCCGCGTCAGGATCTTGCGACGTTCGGGCCGCCCTTCCTGCGCGTTCAGGAACCACAGCATCTTCACCAGCGTGTCGTTCGCCTCGGAGCCCGAGTTGGTGTAGAACACCCGCCCGTCCTCGAAGGGCGAGACCTCGATCAGCTTTTCCGAAAGCTCCACCGTCCGGTCCGACATCCGCCCGAAAAACGCGTGATAGCCCGGAAACCGCCCATAGGCCTCCTGCGCCGCCGCGATCAGCCCCGGCGGATCGAAGCCCGCGACCATGTTCCAGAGCCCGGAATTGGCGTCGAGATACTCGCGCCCGTGCACGTCCGTCACATAGGGCCCGTGGCCGCCCGTCAGCACCACCGTGCCGCGCGCGGCTACCGTGGGCAGGTCGGTGAAACCGTAGAGGGAGTGGGCCGCGGCGCGGGCCTCCCAGGAGTTGCTCTTGTCGTCGGGCATGGGGCCTCGCTCGGTCCGTTACGCGCCGACACTAGGCCCCCGCCGCGGCGCCCGCAATCGAGACCGCGCGTTGCTCCCGCGCCCCATTGTCCCTAGCCTGCGACAGGGCAGGACCGGAGGCAGGATGGCGCAGCGGCAGGGCAAGATCACGCTCTGGGAGATCGAGGTCTTCGTGGCCACCGCCGAGGAGGCGTCGGTCTCGGCGGCCGCGCGCCGGCTCGACACCTCGCCGGCCACGGTCAGCCAGCAGCTCACCAACCTTGAGCGCGATGTGGGCGCGCCCCTCCTCAACCGCTCGGAACGTCCCCTGACCCTGACGCCCGCGGGCGAGATCTTCCTGCGCCGCGCCAACGCCATCCTCAACGAGGCCGACCAGGCGCGCGCCGAGCTGACCATGGCAGGGCAGGGGGCCCTGACCCGGGTGCGCCTTGGCATGATCGAGGATTTCGACGCGGACGTGACCCCGCGCCTCCTGCAGAGCATGGCCGAGGCGCTGGGCTCCTCGTCCTTCCTGCTGGAGACGGGCGCCTCCCACCGCCTCTTCGATCAGCTCGAGGCCCGCGCCCTCGACACGATCGTCGCCGCCGACATGGGGCTCGGGGCAGAGGGCCACGAGGTTCATCCCCTGCTCGAGGAGCCCTTCGTCATCGCCGCTCCGAAAGGCGCGTTCGGCGGCAAGCCGAGCCTTCGCGACCTCATCGCGCTGCCCCATATCCAGTACACCACCCGTCACCACATGGGCCGCGCCATCGCCGCCCATCTCGCCCGTCAGAACCTGCATTTCCCCCAGCGGTTCGAGCTCGACAGCTACCATGCGCTCCTCGCCATGGTGGCCGCCGGCGCCGGCTGGACGATCCTGACCCCGCTCGGCTGGAACCACGCGCCGCGGTTTCAGGAGGCGGTGGAGATGGTGCCCCTCCCGGGCCGGGCCCTCACGCGGACGATCTCGCTCACCGCCCGCCGCGGCATCCTCGGCGACCTGCCCGGCGACGTGGCCGCGCGCCTGCGCCCACTGATCACCGAACTGGTGATCACCCCCGTCACCGCCCGCGCGCCCTGGCTCGACGGCGCGCTGAAGCGGCTCTGACGTCAGCCGCGCCGCGTCCAGGTCAGCGAGATGCCCAGCGAGGCGATGATGCAGCCGGTGAAGAGGTAAAGCCCCCAGGCCGTCTCCACCGTGCCCACGCCGACGCCCTTGGCGATGACGATATAGAGCGCGATGAGGAAGATGTCGGCCATGGCGAGCTTGCCCAGAAAGGTCACCCAGGGCAGCGCCCGCCGGTCCAGCAGGCGGAACTGCAACAGCGCGATGCCCAGCGTCTTCAGGTAGGGCGCGAAGAGCGCGAAGAAGGTGACGGCGAGGGCGAGGAACACATCCGCCCCCCAGAGCGTCTGCAGGCCGGAGACCACGCTGATCTCGTCCATCCCGAAGAGCGGCAGCAGCCCCGCACGCATCAGCGGCGCGAACCACGCCAGCGGGAACAGCACGAGAAGCGACAGGTTCGCCACCACCAGCGCGCCGTCGATCAGCCCCCGCGACCCGGGCGCGTCAGACAAGCGAATAGACCCAAAGGCCCACGAGCCCCGCCAGCAGCAGCAGATGCACGGCGTCGATGCCCCACCAACGCCGCCCCGGCAGCACGGCCGACACCAGGAGCGCCGCCGAGGCCGCGAGGTTCATGCCGAGCCCGCCCCAGAACCCGCGCCATGCGCCGGCGGCGCGAAACGCCGGACCCTGGTAGACGCCGAGGATCTCCGGCAGGTAGCGCGAGGCGAGGCCCACGAGGCAGAGCATCAGCGCGATCTGTCCCGCGGCCCGGGCGCGGCCCGCCGCGGCGACGCTGCGCACCAGCGCGAGCGGCAGGAGCAGCAGCAGGTAGATGCCCTGCTTTGCCGCGATGAAGGCAAGGACGATCGGGTCGGGCTGGAGGAAAGAGGACATGGCGCCTTTCGGGTTCGGACGTGCCGGGCCTCTTTACTCCTCCCCGGGGGCAACCGCTAGCGCAGGGTCTCGATCGGCCCGTCGGCGCGCCCGGAAATGAACTGGTCCACGTAAGGGTCGTGCGCCGCGTCCATCTCGCTCACCGGGCCGGTCCAGCGGATCTTGCCCCGGTGCAGCATCGCCACCCGGTCGGCGATGGCCCGCACGCTCGTCATGTCGTGGGTGATGGTCACGGTCGTGGCGCCCATCTCGGCCACGATCTCGCGAATGAGCTCGTTGATGACGCCCCCCATGATCGGGTCGAGCCCGGTGGTGGGCTCGTCGAAGAAGATGATCGCGGGATCGGCGGCGATGGCGCGGGCCAGACCCACGCGCTTCTGCATCCCCCCCGACAGCTCCGCCGGCAGCTGGTCCGCGACCTCGGGGCCCAGCCCCACGCGCCGCAGCTTTTCGATGGCGATCTCCCGCGCCTCGGTCTTCGGGCGCTTGCCCTGTCCGCGCAGCAGCCGGAACGCCACATTCTGCCAGACGGGCAGGCTGTCGAACAGCGCAGCACCCTGAAAGAGCATCCCGAACTTCGCGAGGAACGCCTCCCGGTCGCCCTGGGTGAGGTCCCGCCCGTCCACCTCGATCCGCCCCGCGTCAGGCCGGATCAGCCCGAGGATGCATTTGAGAACCACGGATTTGCCGGTGCCCGACCCGCCGATGATCACCATGCTTTCGCCGCGCCCGACCTCGAGGTCGACACCGCGCAGCACATGGTTGCCGCCAAAGGATTTATGGACGCCGCTGAGACGGATCATGCCGAGAAGAACACCTCCGTCAGGACGAAGTTCGCGGCGAGGATCAGGATGCTCGCCGCCACCACCGCGCTTTTCGTGGCCCGGCCCACGCCCTGCGCCCCCCGGCTGGAGCGCATCCCGAAATAGCAGCCCGCGAGCGCGGCGAGCAGGCCGAAGGCCGCCCCCTTCACCAGCGACGACACGATGTCGAAGGTCTCGAGGAAATCCACCGTGTTCTGCAGGTAGGTCGCGGGCGTGAAGCCCAGCCGGTAGACGCCGACCACATAGCCGCCGAAGATCCCGATCGTGTCGCCCACCGCCACCAGAACCGGCACCGTCAGGCCCGCCGCCAGAACGCGTGGCAGGGTCAGGTATTTCATCGGATCGGTGGACAGGGTCACCAGCGCGTCGATCTGTTCGGTGACCTTCATCGTGGCGATCTCGGCGGCGATGGAGGAGGTGACGCGCGCCGCCACCATCAGCCCCACCAGCACCGGGCCCAGTTCGCGCACCATGCCGATGGCCACGATCTGCGGCACCACCGCCTCCGCCGAGAAGCGCGCGCCGCCCGAATAGATCTGCAGCGCCAGCGCGCCCCCGGTGAAGAGCGCGGTCAGCGCCACCACGGGCAGAGACTGCCAGCCCACGGAGATCACCGCATGCCCGAACTCGCGCGGATAGAAGGGCGGGCGCAGGAGGTGGCTGAAGGTTTCGAGCGTGAAGAGCACGATCCGCCCCAGCGCCGCCAGGAGCGCGAGCGCGATGCGCCCGATCCGGGCCAGAGCTGCGATCATGCGCCTGCCAGTCGGCGGCTGTAGCGGTGACCGAGCTGGGTCAGAATCTCGTAGCCGATGGTCCCGGCGAGGTCCGCCAGCACATCGACGCCCTGCCGGTCGCCAAGCAGGGTCAGCGCCTCGGGCTCGCCCGCGCAATCGGTCACATCGACGGTGAGCAGGTCCATCGACACGCGCCCTCTCAGCGGGCAGGACGTGTCCCCGTGCCAGAGCGTCACCCGGTTCGACAGGTGCCGCGTGATCCCGTCGGCATAGCCCGCCGCCAGCGTGGCGATCCGTGTGGGCCGCTCCGCGGTCCAGCTGTTGCCATAGCCCACGGTCTCGCCCCGGGCGACGTCGCGGATCTGGATCACCGGCAGGTCGAGATGGACGACCGGGCGCGCCGACTCGAAAGGCATCCCGCCGTAAAGCCCGATTCCGGGCCGGGTCAGGTCGAAATGATAGTCGGGGCCCAGCAGGATGCCGCCGGTCGCGGCAAGGCTCCTCGGCACGGAAATGCCGTCCGTGATCCGCCGGAATTCCTTCAGTTGCGCCGCGTTCATCGGATGATCCGGCGCATCGGCGCAGGCCAGATGCGACATCACCAGCCTCGGACGCTGCGCCAGGGCCACCTCCGCCACGGCGCCCCAGTCCGCCGCCTCCATTCCCAGCCGGTTCATGCCCGTATCGAGCTGGATGCCGAAGGGATGGCCGGGCAGGGCCTCGAAATGCCGCAGGATCTGGTCGAGCGAGTTCAGCATCGGCACCAGCCCGGCGCCGCGGATCCTCTCCGCATCCCCCGTCATGTGCCCGCCGAAGACCAGGATCTCCGGCCCGTCTCCCAACTCTTCCCGCAGCCGGACGCCTTCCTCGGCGACCGCCACGAAGAACTGCCGCGCCCCCGCCGCCGCGAGCTTGCGCGCGACGGCGCCCGCGCCGCAGCCATAGCCGTCGGCCTTGACCACCGCCGCGGTCCCGCAGCCCGTCAGGCGGTCCAGCGCGCGCCAGTTGTCCGCCAGCGCGTCCAGGTCGATGGTCAGAAGTCCGGTCCCCATGCTGCGCCTTTTGACAGGGTGCGCGCGCAGGTCAAGCGCCCGCGTCGCCGCCGCCCCACGGCCATTCCGCGCCGACGGGACAAGTTTCGGGACCCGTCGCTCTGCATGGTGTGGTAGACTGCCCACGGATCGACTCGCTCGGTCCATCGCCGAACGGACTCTGGGAGGAGAGCACGTGACGGACGCTGCCATGACCCGTGGCCTCGACCTGTTTCTGGTCGAGGCGAACACCGTCGATGCCATCGCGCTTGAAACCATCCTCGAGGACCTGGGCCACCGGGTCGTCGAAGTGGCCGCGAGCCTGGGCCAGGCCCTCGACCGGCTCGAGGATGCCGCGGACGAGATCGACGGCGTCCTGCTGACGCCCCGCCTGATCGGACGGAGCGCGCGACCCCTCGTGCTGCGCCTCGCCCGGCTGGGGATCCCCTATGTGGTCCTGACCGACGCGCCCCATGTGGCGCTGCGGCGGATGGGCTTCCGCGCGCCCCGGCTCGCGCAGCACGCGCCGCCCGCGGCGGTCGCCCGCGCGCTCAGGGACCTCACCGCGATCACGCCCCCGCGCCGCGCAAGCTTCGCCCGGGCCTGATCACTCCGCCTCGGGCACGGGGTAGGGGGCCAGCCGGTACTCGGCCAGCTCTCCGGCGGTCAGGAGATAGATCTCGTCGGGCGGGGTCAGCAGGGCGGGGCGCATGATCCGCGTGTCCACGTCCATCTCGTCGAGATAGCCCATGACCTCGCCCTGGCCGCGCTGGATGTCCTCCACCGCCAGAAACGCCGGAAGAGCGCGGTTCTCGCCGAAGAAATGCTGGTGCACGCCCACCATGGCGCCCTCCTCGACGGAGCGCACCACGCCCGCGGCAAGGATATAGGGACAGGCCGACAGGCAGATGTCGGTGCCGAACATCCGCGTCTCCACCTCGAGGCCCCGCAGCTGCCGCCCGATCGCCAGCGCGTCGCCCACCGATCCGCCCGGCGAGTTGAGATAGACGAGCTCCGGCGGGGCGGGCCGGGCCAGCAGAAACTCCTCCAGCCGCTCCGCATCGCCCGGCGCGATCGTGCCCGTGAGCGTCAGCGTCTCCCGCTCCTGCCAGAGCGCGGCCTCGAACATCAGCCGCGACGGCATGTCCTGCGGCGCGGGCACCGGCCGCGTCGTGCCGGGGGGGGCTGTGCGAGGCGCGATCTCCGCCGGGCGATAGCGCCGGGTCTGGTCGCCCGGCCGCAGGGGCGTGTCGAGCTCCGGCGCCTGGGAGGGCAGCGCCATCTGCGGCAGGATGCGCATCAGGTCCGCACCGAAGAGGATCACCGCAAGCCCCACCTGCAGCCACAGGATCGCCCGGATCATCCACCGGGTATCGCGGACCCGTCCGCTCACGGGCCCGACTGCCGCCCGCCTTCGACCGGGGCGAGACGCCGCTCGGTCTCGGCCCTCGGCACGCCAGTGTCCCGCTCGAGGCTGTCCTCCACCTCCCGCAGCGCCCGCACGGCGGCGCGCAGCTCCGCCAGCGTCATCAGATCCTCCGTCGCGGCCCTCTCCCGCGCGGACCGGATCGCGCCTTGCGTGATCGCCACGATGAACACCAGCACCGCCGGCAAGAGGTCGATGGCGATGGCCCCGGCCCAGGAGGGCACGAAATTCCCCGCATAGAGAATGACCGCATCGGCGGTGGAGATCGGCGTATAAGTCGTGTCGGCGGGGGGCGGCAGGGCGATGACCTGCTCCGCCGCCTGCCGCAGCGTCTCCGCGCGCTGGCCCAGCACGGTCAGCACGGAATTCATGGTGGCCGACTGGCCCTCCTGGATGGTGACCGAGGAGCCGTCGAGCTCCGGCAGCACCACCGAGCGCGAGAGATCATTGGCCGCCCGCACCACCAGCGGCGCGACGGAAAGCTGCCGGAGCTGGGTGATGACCCCCGCAAGCCGCACCGCCTCCTCGGAAAAGAGCACCGAGCGCGGTTCCACCGCGCCGGGTTCCACCGTCAGGGCGCGCATCCGGCTCAGGATCGCGTTGCCCTCGCTGAAGGCACGGTCCACCAGCGGCTCCTGCTCGGCGATCTGAACCTGCAGCGCCGAGAGCTCGTCCGACTTCTGCCGGAGCAACCGGAACACCGCGCCTTCGCCGGCGAAGCCCGACAGCTGCCCCGTGGCCTCCTGTTCGGAGAGGTCCTCGAAGCTTTGCCGCACGCGGGCCACGTCGAGCTCCAGCGCCTGGCTCGCCACGGCGGTGGCATGGGCAGTCTCGAGTGCCGACTGGTAGGTCTGCACGGTGGTCGCCATGTGCTGCTCCACCGCCGCCGCCCCCGCCAGCGCCGCGGCGTTGAGCCAGGAGGACATGGCGATGATGGCGAGGCTGCCTGCGATCATCGACAGGAAAAGCCCCATCCGCGCCGAAGCCGAGCGCACCGCCGGCAGAAGCCGCATCATGTAGGACCAGAAGACGAAGATGCCGACCGAGACCGCCACCGAATAGGCGATGGCCGCAAAAAAGGACATGGCACCCGTGTCGTCCAGCAGGGAGGAGACGCCCAGATAGGTGTAGATGCCGCTCGCCACCGCGAGCACGCCAAGGGCGGCCCCGGTGAAACTGTCGAGCCAGCCGAGGTGCCCCTCGAGTTCCCGCGCATAGCGGACGCCGCGGGCTTCGCTGCGGCTGAGCCGGCTGTCGTCCTCGTGCATGGCTGTTCCCCCGGCTGCGGTGGCGGTCAGGATAGGCACTGGGGCGGGAATGGCGAGTCCCGGCTGCGTGACCGGCGTGGCGCGCGGTTCGGGTTTCGCCCCGGCTGCGCCGGGGCGACCCGCGGGGGGCGCTGCCCCCCGCGCCGAAAGCCGCAGGCTTTCGGCGTCCCCCCGGGATATTTCCGGCCAGAAAAAACGGAGGGTGACGCGGGCGGGGAGGGCCCGCGCTCGCCGGCCGGGGGGACGCGGATCAGGGCACCCCGCCCCAGCTGCCGCGGTTGCGCTCCCAGATCTTCTCGCCGATCCGGCAGTCATAGGCATGGGCGCGCCAGACGCGGGGGCCCGGAGTGGGCGTGCGGCCCGCGATCTCCAGCACCAGCTTGCGCTCCGCGGCCGCGGCGAAGTCGCGCCAGTCGATCACGGCGATGACGAAGGCGCCGGGGCCACCGGTCACGCAGGCCTCGTAATAGCGGTCGAGATCGGGCACCGACCAGCGGTCGTAGGCATCCGAGACGGCCATCAGCGGCAGGCCGTTGATGGTGATGCCGCGGGCCAGAACGGCGTCGCGGGCCACGGTGACCGGGCCGCCCTGGTTGTTCGGCCCGTCGCCCGAGATGTCGATGACCCGGCGCAGGCCCTGAAAGCCGTTGCCCTCGAAATGATCCGCCCCGAAGGCGAGCGCCGAGGAGATCGAGGTGCGGCTGACGGTATAGGGCGCCGACAGCAGCAGCGCTTCGGCGAAGCGGCCCGCTTCCTCGCGCGTGGAGATCAGTGTCCAGTCGACCGCGACCCGTTCGAGGCCAGCGCCCGCCCATTCGACGTAGGACATGGCGATCTGCCCGATGAAGCCGCGCCCGATGGTGCCGAGCACCGCCTCCGACTGCAGGACGGCGGCATAGCCCTGGCGCTGGATCTGCAGCTCCTCGGCGGTCATCGAGCGGGAGACATCCACCAGCAGCAGAAGCTCCAGATCGACCTCCACCGGGCCGGTCCGGGTCTGCGCCCCGGGGTCCGGCGCGCCGAGGCCGGGAAGCTCCAGTGTCTGTCCGAGGGCGGGCCCGGAAGGACCCGCTAGCCAGAGACAGATGAAGAGAAGGACCCGCATCATGTCCGAGCGTCGCCGCGCAGCCCCTCCCCTGTCCAGTCCGCAGGGAGCCTCCGGCCGCTCACCATCGCGCGAGCGGGCAATCCCTGGGCAGACGCCCGGCAGGCGGGCAGGATGAGGCAATCGCCAGTTTTTCGGGCATATGGGATATTTCGTTTTCAGGTCAATGGCTTGAACGTGCGTCCACGTGTGGACGCCCGCGCCCAGAGGATCAGAACCGGCCGTCGCCCTGCTGCTGCCAGGGCTTCACCAGGTTGCCGAAGCGGGTGAACCGGCCCTCGAAGCTGAGATCGACGGACCCGATCGGCCCGTGCCGCTGCTTGCCGATGATCACCTCGGCCTTGCCGTGCAGCTTTTCCATCTCGTCCTGCCACTGGGCGATCTTCTCCATCTCGTGGTCGCCCGGCTTTTCGCGTTCCTTGTAGTATTCCTCGCGGAACACGAACATCACCACGTCCGCGTCCTGCTCGATCGACCCGGATTCGCGCAGGTCCGAGAGCTGCGGCCGCTTGTCCTCGCGGCTCTCCACCTGGCGGCTGAGCTGCGAGAGGGCCACAACGGGGATATCGAGCTCCTTGGCGATGGCCTTGAGCCCCTGCGTGATCTCCGAGACCTCGTTCACCCGGCTGTCCTTGGCCGTGGCGGGACGCACCAGCTGCAGATAGTCGACGAAGAGCGCGTCGAGCCCGTAGGTCCGCTTGAGCCTGCGCGCACGGGCGGCGAGCTGGGAGATCGGCAGGGCCGGCGTGTCGTCGATATAGAGCGGGCAGGATTCAAGCGTCTTCGCGGCCTCCACGAAGCGGCGGAACTCTGTCTCGGTCATGTCGCCGCGGCGGATCTGTTCGGAGGGCACCTCAGAGGCCTCCGACAGCACCCGCGCGGCGAGTTGTTCGGCCGACATCTCGAGACTGAAGAACCCCACGACGCCGCCGTCCACCGTGCCCTCGCTGCCGTCGGGCAGCGGTCCCTTGCGATAGGCCTTGGCGATATTGAAGGCCACGTTCGTCGCCAGCGAAGTCTTGCCCATGGAGGGCCGCCCCGCGAGGATCAGCAGGTCCGACCTGTGCAAACCGCCTAGCTTGCGGTCGAGGTCCACCAGCCCGGTGGAGAGCCCCGCCAGCCCGCCCTCCCGCTGATAGGCGGCATGGGCCACGTTCACCGCGTCGGTCACCGCCTTGAGGAAGGACTGAAAGCCGCTTTCGGCCTGACCCTGCTCGGCCAGCGCGTAAAGCTTCTGTTCGGCCTGGACGATCTGCTCCCTCGGGCCATCGTCCACCTCCACCCGGGTGGCGCGGTCGGCGATGTCATGGCCGATGGCGATGAGGTCCCGCCGGATCGCGAGGTCATAGATCATCTGCGCATAGTCGCGAACAGCGTAGGAGCCGATGGCATGGCCCGCGAGCCGCGCCAGGTACGCCGGCCCGCCCAGCTCCTTCAGCCCCTCGTGATCCTCGAGGAAGGTCTTCAGCGTCACCGGAGAGGCCAGCGCGTTCTTCGTGATGCGGGCGGCGGCGGTCGAGTAGATCGCCTCGTGCACCGGGTCGTAGAAGTGATGCGGCTGGATGATCTGGGCGATCCGGTCGTAGACGTCGTTGTTCGTCAGGATCGCACCCAGAAGCTGCTGCTCGGCCTCGATGGAATGGGGCAAGACGCCCCCGTCGACTGACTCTGCGTCCGTGGTCTTGCCACGGAACGCCGCGATGTCGTTCATCCCGGCCCCCTGCTCGATTTTTATGTCCAGTTGGACTCGGGTCTTAGTCAATTCGCCGTGGCGGGTGCAAATTGTATAAATCTGTGGACAGTCGTCGCATTCCCATATCCTGCGGGGCAAGGCCGGCCCGCGTCAACATCTGGGTTTCGGGGCGGCAACGTCAGGCGGGAGCTTGCCACTCCCGCGGGGCGCGCAGGAACACCTCCACGGCGTCGAGCGTCTTCTCGTCGAAGCTCTCGCGTCGCCGGGCCTCGGCCAGAACGTCCCACCAGGTGCACAGGTGAATGAGGCGCACGCCATGCTCTGCCAGCCGCGCCGGGGTCTCTGGGAAGATGTCGTAATAGAAGATCACCGCCGTGGCGTCACAGGTGGCGCCGGTCTCGCGGATCGCATCGACGAAGGACAGCTTCGAGCCGCCGTCGGTGGTCAGGTCCTCGACCAGCAGCACACGCTGCCCCTCGGACATCGCACCCTCGATTCGGGCGTTCCGGCCGTAGCCCTTGGGTTTTTTCCGCACATAGGTCATCGGCAGGGCCATCCGTTCGGCCACCAGCGCGGCAAAGGGAATGCCCGCCGTCTCTCCGCCCGCGACATTGTCGAAGGCCTCGAAGCCGGCCTCGCGCAGCACGGTGGCGGTCAGGAAATCCATCAGGGTGGACCGGATGCGCGGGTAGGAGATCAGCCTGCGGCAGTCGATATAGGTCGGCGCCACGTTGCCCGAGGCGTGGGTATAGGGCTCGCGCGCGTTGAAATGCACAGCGCCAATCTCGAGCAGCATCCCCGCCGTCAGCCGCGCGATCTCGCCCTTGTCCGGAAATCCTGCCGCGATCATCCCCGTTCCCCTTGCCTCAGTGTTCCACGCGCCAGTGCAGCGGAAAGCCCGGATCGAAGACCGTCACCGGGCCCTCGTCGGTTTCCACCGCGGCGGGCGGCTGCCAGGGGTCGCCCCTGACAAGCGTGATCCGTTCCTCGTTGGGCGCAAGCCCATAGAACCGGGGCCCGTTCAGCGAGGCGAAGGCCTCGAGCTGCTTGAGCTTGCCCGCCACCTCGAAGACCTCGGCAAGGCAGGACATCGTGACGGGCGCGGTGAAGATGCCCGCGCAGCCGCAGGCCTGCAGCTTTGCGCCGTCCGTATGGGGCGCGCTGTCGGTGCCCAGAAAGAACCGCCGGTCCCCCGACACCGCGGCTTCAGCCAGCGCCACGCGGTGCCTTTCGCGCTTGGCCACGGGCAGGCAGTAGAAATGCGGCCGGATGCCGCCCGCGAGGATCGCGTTGCGGTTGATGATGAGATGATGGGTGGTGATCGTCGCGGCCAGTCTCTTTCTGGCGTCGCGGACGTAGTCCACAGCCTCCTGGGTGGTGATGTGTTCCATCACCACCTTGAGGTCGGGCACCTGGCGGCGCAGCGGTTTCAGCACCTTGTCGATGAACACGCGCTCGCGGTCGAAGATGTCGACCTCCGAATGGGTCACTTCGCCATGGACGCAGAGCGGCATCCCGATCTCGGCCATACGCTCCAGCACCGGGCGCACCGTGTCGATGTCGCGCACGCCCGAGGCGGAATTGGTGGTCGCGCCGGCGGGATAGAGCTTGACTGCCGTGGCGATACCGTCCGCATGGGCGCGTGCCACGTCCTCGGGATCGGTGCCCTCGGTCAGGTAGAGCGTCATCAACGGCTTGAAACTCATCCCCTCGGGCAGGGCGGCAAGGATGCGCTCCCGGTAGGCCATGGCGTCGGCGGCGGTCACCACCGGGGGGACGAGGTTCGGCATGACGATGGCGCGGGCGAAATGGGCGGCGCTTGCGGGCAACACGGCCTTCAGCATCGCCCCGTCGCGCAGGTGCAGGTGCCAGTCGTCGGGGCGTCTCAGCGTCAGGCGATCGATCATGGGCGCCCGATTACACGCATCGCGCGGCCTTTCCCAGCCTCTTGCGTGATCCGGCGGAGGGGGCGAAGAAAGACCCATGTCGGATCACGCAGGAAAGGCCACCCCATGCTTGGATTTCTGATCGCCGCCCTTGCAGGGTTCCTGACCCCGAAACTGGAGGACTCGGCAGCCCGCCCGCTGGCGAAATCGCTCTCCGCCTCGGTGAAGGTGGAACCGGGCGAGATTCGCACATTGGCCTTCATGCTGGCGCTGCTGGGCGGGGCCTTGCTGGCCACGGCTCTCGACAGCGACAATGCCTTCGCCGTGGTTCTGGGCGGGGTTCTGGGCTATTTCGCCACGCGGATCGTAGCGGCCCTGCGCCGTGCGATGGACCCGCCAAAGAAGTGAGGCCTACTGCGCCGCGGTGACCCGGCTCAGACGCTCTTCCATAAGTTCCAGCCGCTTGCGGAAGAAGGGCCGGCCCGTGGCCTCGACGCCGTGGCGGCAGATGCGCCGTGCGAAATCCAGCCGCCCGTCGTCGCGGGTGCGCCGCATCAGCGCATGAAGATAGCCGAAATGCTGTCTCCGGGCCCGGAAGAGCCGCCAGAACAGCGGCTCCTCCAGCTTTCCCTCGAGCGCGGCGCGGGCCAGCGGCTCCAGCACGCCCATGCTGCCCAGATGCTCGTCGATCTCGTAGCCGAGGCCCCGGCACCGCAGGCGCATCACCCCCTCGCGGCGGAAGAGCGCGGCGTGCATCGCGTCCTCCTCCACTTCCGGGTCGTGGAGCACCATCGCCTGTCCCGCCGCCTCCATCATGTCGGGCGCATAGCCGTAGCGCCCCTCGAAATCCCGCCTCCGCGCGCCGTAGAACCGCATGTCCCAGCCTGCCGTTCCCGCCGAGAGGGTGGCCTGCGGCCGGAGCGCAATCACCGCGGCACCCGGAGCCGCCACCGAATAGGCCGCCGCCGCGTATCCGCCGGCGCCCGCCCCCATGAACAGCACGGCATCCGCCTCGTCGAAGAGACCCTCGTCGGTCAGCCCGTCGAAGAAATCGAAGACCGCCGCCTCCCGGAACCAGGTCGCACCCTCCGAGACGACGCAGAGCCAGCTTGCATCCGTCACCTCGGCCAGATGCCGCGCGGTGGGCACGACGCCGGCGTCGGCCACGTCCAGCCGCTCCGCAGTCTCGAAGGTCACGATGAGGTCCCGCCCGATCCCGGGGCGGAAGATCGCCTCGTGTGCGGTACCCAGTCGCCGCACACATCCGCCCGTGACGCCCCGCGCTTCGACCTTCAGCGCCTCGAGCAGATCGTCCTCGTCAGGGGTAGGCCGCGTCGGGGACCCGGTGTCGTCGCTCATGTGGCTTTTGCCTCTTTGTTCAGCGCCGGTGCGGAACCGTGACGTGTCAGAAGAACGCTTGCAAGCCCGTCTGCGCCCGTCCGAGGATCAGCGCGTGGATGTCGTGGGTGCCCTCGTAGGTGTTCACCGTCTCGAGGTTCACCATATGGCGCATCACGGAATACTCTTCCTGTATGCCGTTTCCGCCATGCATGTCCCGCGCCGCGCGGGCCACATCCAGCGCCTTGCCGCAATTGTTTCGTTTCATGAGACTGATCGTTTCCGGGCTGGCGGTGCCCGCCTCCATCATCCGCCCCAGCGCCAGCGCCCCCTGAAGCCCCAGCGCGATCTCGGTCTGCATGTCGGCGAGCTTCTTCTGGTAGAGTTGCGTGCCGGCGACGGGCTTGCCGAACTGCTTTCGGTCGAGCCCATACTGCCGCGCCGCGTGCCAGCAGGCCTCCGCCGCGCCCATGACGCCCCAGGCGATCCCGTAGCGCGCGCGGTTCAGACACCCGAACGGCCCCTTGAGCCCCTCGACCCCGGGCAGCAGCGCGTCCTCGCCCAGCTCGACGCCGTCCATCACGATCTCGCCGGTGACAGAGGCCCGCAAGCTGAGCTTGCCGCCCACCTTGGGCGCCGAGAGGCCCGCCATGCCCTTTTCCAGCACGAAGCCCTTGATCTTGCCGTCATGGGCGTCGGATTTCGCCCAGACCACGAAGACATCCGCGATGGGGGCGTTCGAGATCCACATCTTCGAGCCGGTGAGCCGGTAGCCGCCCTCGGTCTTCACCGCGCGGGTCTTCATGCCGGCGGGATCCGAGCCCGCGTCGGGTTCGGTCAGGCCGAAACAGCCGATGAATTCCCCGGTGGCGAGCTTCGGCAGGTAGCGGTCGCGCTGGGCCTCGGTGCCGTAGGCAAGGATCGGATACATCACGAGGCTCGACTGCACCGACATCATCGACCGGTAGCCCGAGTCCACCCGTTCGATCTCCCGCGCCACGAGGCCGTAGGTCACATACCCCGCGCCCAGCCCGCCATAGACCTCGGGCACCGTCACGCCGAGCAGACCCGCCGCGCCCATCTCGGCGAAGATCTCGGGGTCCACAGTCTCCTCGCGGTAGGCCGCGATGACCCGCGGTGCGAGGCGGTCCTGGGCAAAGGCGTGGGCCGCGTCCCGCAGCATCCGTTCGTCCTCGGTCAGCTGCGCCTTGAGGCCCAGCGGATCGGTCCAGTCGAACGCAGCGAGAGCCGGGGCTTCGTGGGTGCGGTTGGGATCGTCAAGCGTCATGGCAGTCTCCTTGTGTCCCGGATACGTCCTGACACACTGCGAATAAACCCCCGGCGTGCCTCAGGTCCCGCAGAAGGTGCGCGGCACCCGTTCATCCTGCGCTGGCGGGCGGGTGTAGAACTCGTCCGGGTTTTCAAAGGGCTGCGTCGCGACCTTCAGAAGTCGCTCGAAGACCGAGAGGTCCCCATCGACGGCGGCCTGAATGGCCTGCTCGATCCGGTGCAGCCGCGGGATCACCTGCGGATTGGTCCGCGCCATCGTCGCCGCATCCGGCCCCGCCGCCTCCCATTTCGCGCGCCAGGCGTCAAAACCGTCGCGGTCCATGAACTCGTCGCGCGCATCGGGCAAGCGGCGAAAGACATTGGTGAAATCCGCACCATCCTTGGCCATCAGCGTCAGCAGCTCCTCGGCGAGGTCCGGCGCCTCCAGCGTCAGGCCCAGCTTCGCGCCGAACCGCCAGCGCCATGCGGCCTGATAGACCTGCGGATAACGGTTCACGATCTCGGTGAACTCCTCCACCGCCGCATCCTCGTCCGCCATCAGCGGGATCAGGGCGGAGGCGAGTTGTGCGATGTTCCACACCGCGATCTGCGGCTGGTTGGCGTAGGCGTAGCGGCCGAACTGGTCGATCGACGAAAACACCGTCTCCGGGTGATAGGCGTCCATGAAGGCGCAGGGGCCATAGTCGATTGTCTCGCCCGACACCGCCATGTTGTCGGTGTTCATCACCCCGTGAATGAACCCGAGCGACATCCAGTGGGCCACCAGCTCTGCCTGCGCTTTCATCACCGCGTCAATGAGTTGCGGGATGTCCTTCGCACCCGGATAGTGCCGTTCCCGCACATGGTCCGCCAGCGCGGCCAGCGCCTCGACGTCCCCGCGCGAGGCGAAGAACTGAAAGGTGCCGACCCGGATATGGCTCTTGGCCACCCGCGTCAGGATCGCTCCCGGAAAGGCCATCTCGCGCAGCACCGTCTCGCCCGTGCTGACCGCCGCCAGCGCGCGCGTCGTCGGAACGCCCATGGCCGCCATCGCCTCGGACATCACGTATTCGCGCAGCACCGGCCCCAGCCAGGCCCGCCCGTCGCCCATCCGGCTGTAGGGCGTGCGGCCGGATCCCTTGAGCTGGATGTCACGCCGCCCGGCAGGCCCCACGGCCTCGCCGAGCAGGATCGCGCGCCCGTCGCCAAGCTGCGGATTCCAGTGGCCGAACTGGTGCCCGGCATAGACCTGCGCCAGCGGCTGGGCGCCCTCGGGCACCTCGTTCCCGGAAAAGAGACGCGCGAGCTCCGCGCGCGTGAGGCCCGCCACGTCGATGCCCAGCTCCGCCGCCAGCGCCTCGTTGAAGGCGATGAGTTCGGGCGCGGTCACGGGCGTGGGCGCCAGCGCGGTATAGAACCGCTCGGGCAGGCGGGCATAGGAATTGTCGAAGGGGATCCGTGCGGTCATGGTCCAAAGGTAGGCGTCCCGGTGCCCTCCCGCTAGAGCGGGCGGGACAGGATCGTCGCTCCTGCGCGCGCCGTCAGTCCGGCGGTTCGGCAAAGCGCCGCCGAGGCCGCATCGTCGCTGTCGATCACCAGCCGCAGCATGGTCACGTCGGCCGCCTTCAGCGCCCGCCCGATCTCGTAGAGCGCCTCGCGCGCGATGCCCCGACGCCGCACCGAGGGCCGTACCCAGATCTCGTCCACCGTCGCGTCGAGGCCGCCGGCCTCCAGTGACCAGCCGAAGGTCACGACGACATAGCCCACCGGCGCCCGCGCCGGCCCGAAGATCCAGACCGCCCCCAGCGGAGAGCCCTGGAGCAGCGGCGACAGCGCCGCGGCCCGGCTCTCATCCGTGGTGGCCAGCCCCCGCTCCTCGTGCATCCGCCGCACGAGCGGCAGCAGGCGAGGCGCATCCTCGGTCGTGCAAAGGGAGATCTGCGTCACAGCCGGCCCAGCCTCGCCGTCAGCAGGTCAAAGAAGCCGTCCGCATCGACGCCGCCCATGAACTGCGCGTTCTTCTCGCGGTCGGTGACACCCCACCAGTCCGCCACGGTCATCCCCATGGTCAATGGCGACGTGGTCTCCACCTCCACGTTCACATGCCGGCCCGCGAACAGCTCGGGCTTCAGCAGGTACGCGATCACGCAAGGATCGTGCAGCGGCCCGCCCTCCCAGCCGTATTTGCCGAGGTCAAACCGCTCGTAGAAGTCGAGCCAGCCATGCACCACCTCGCCCACCCGGGTGCCAAGGGCCCGGATCGCCTGCAGCCGCGGCGGCGTGATCAGCACCTTGTGAGTGACGTCGAGCGGCAGGATCGTCAGCGGCCTGCCGCTACGGAACACGATATCGGCCGCTTGCGGATCGACGAGAATGTTGAACTCCGCGGCGGGCGACCAGTTGCCCACCTCGAAATAGGCCCCGCCCATGACCACGATCTCGCGCACCCGCTCCACGATGTCGGGCGCGCGGGTAAAGGCCGTGGCGACATTCGTCAGCGGCCCCAGCGTGCAGAGCGTGACCGCGCCCGCAGGTTCGGCCCGCAGCGTCTCGATCAGGAAATCGACGCCATGCATCTCCTGCAACGGCATCGCCGGGTCGGGCAACTCCGCGCCGTCGAGCCCCGACTGGCCGTGCACCGCCTCCGCGGTCTTCAGAGCCCCCCGCAAGGGCCTGTCGCAGCCCGCAAAGACCCGAATGTCGGGCCGCCCGGCGAGTTCGCAGATCTTCCGCGCATTGAGCGAGGTCAGCGCCAGCGGGATGTTGCCCGCCACCGCCGTGATCCCAAGAACCTCGAGCTCCTCGGGCGAGGCCAGTGCCAGCAGGATCGCCACCGCATCGTCCTGGCCCGGGTCCGTATCAATGATGATCCTGCGCGGCATCCCGTCCTCCCTGAAGCGCCGCGACCATCTCAGGCCGAAGGGGCGCCGTCCAGCCCGACTCCATCCACTGCGCCGCAGAAACCGGGCCTGCGTCCGTCTCCGGCGGGGGCAAGAAAGTTTGGAACCGATCCACAAGGGGATCATTGAGGGGCAAGCGCAACCAAAGAAAAGGAGATCGTCATGACACGCATGACCCGGATCATCGCTGCCCTTGCTCTGACCATACCCGGGGCCGCGTTGGCGCAGGCTACTTCTGCGACCGACCCTGAGCCGATGACCTTCGAGCAGTTTCAGGAAGTCTACGGTGAAGGCCGTCTCGATCCCACGAACAACGACCGGATCCTGTTCTCGATTCTGGATACCGACAATGACGGTATCCTCAGCCCCGCGGAGCAGCAGCGGATCGACGATCCGAACGCTCCGGGCGGCGACAGCGCCGGCGACATCTCGGTTGGCGACTGATCCTTGTCAGTGCCGGGGGGCGGGCGTCAGCCGCCCGCCCCTCTGGCCAGCGCCGCCACGCCGGTCCGCGCAATTTCCACCAGGCCGAGAGGCGCCATCAGATCCGCAAAGGCGTCGATCTTCTCGGGCGTCCCGGTGACCTCGAAGACGAAGCTGGCCAGAGTGGAATCGACGACATTGGCGCGGAAGATTTCCGCCAGCCGCAATGCCTCGATCCGTGCCTCGCCTTTCCCCGCCACCTTGACCAGCGCCAGCTCCCGCTCCACCGCGCGGCCCTCGACGGTCAGGTCGTGGACATCGCGCACCGGCACGATCCGGCCGAGCTGCGCCTTGATCTGCTCGATCACCTGCGGCGTGCCCGTTGTGACGATGGTGATGCGCGACAGGTGCCCGGAATGGTCGACCTCGGCCACGGTCAGGCTGTCGATGTTGTAGCCGCGACCCGAAAAGAGCCCGATCACGCGGGCCAGCACGCCGGGTTCGTTCTCGACCAGGACGGCGAGGGTGTGCCGCTCCTGCACGTCCGAGAATGTCGGGCGCAGGTTGTAGGCGGAGTGGCTCGTCGAGCCTTTCTCGATGTTCAGCGGGCTCATGGGTGGTCCTCGTTGTGGTGGGTAGGCGGGTGGTCGGCGTGAACCGCGTCGGGGGGCAGGCGTTGGCCCAGTGCAGTTTCGCCCCGTTCCGTTGCGCAAGGAGAAGACCCATGGCCGCCTATGCGAGATTCCTCGCGATGATCGCGACATCGATGCTGTGCATGTACCTGCTGACCTACGCGAATGTCTGGACGATCGACCATGCGACGGTCAGCGAGAGCCGGATCTACATGGTTCTGTACATGGGGGCGGTCATGGCCGTCGTGATGCTGGGGTTCATGTGGGGCATGTATCCCGGTCGCGGCCGCTACGCGATCCTCGCGGGCGCAGCGCTCCTCTTCGCCACGGGCCTCTGGCTGATGCGCAGCCAGGCCACCGTCGGCGACGTGTCCTGGATGCGGGCCATGATCCCCCACCATTCCATCGCAATCCTGACCAGCGAGCGCGCCGGGATCGAGGACCCGCGCGTCCGCGCTCTGGCCGACGAGATCATCGAGGCCCAGCGTCGCGAGATCGCCGAGATGCAGGCCTTGATCGCCGACCTGACCGCGGCCGCCGCGGCCGGCCGCCGCGCGCCCTGACATCACACGAGGACCGAGCCCTTGGCGTCGATCACGCCCTGGGTGTCGGCCTCGCCCAGCAGCATCTCGTTATGCGCCTTTCCGCTCGGGATCATCGGGAAGCAGTTCTCGTGCTTGGCGACGACGCAGTCGAAGATGACCGGCCCCGGATGATGGATCATCTCGAGGATCGCGTCGTCCAGAGTGTCCGGATCGTCGCAGAGGATGCCCTTCGCGCCGAAGGCCTCGGCCAGCTTCACGAAATCGGGCAGGGCCTCGGACCAGCTCTGGGAATAGCGTTCACCGTGCAGGAGCTCCTGCCACTGCCGCACCATGCCCAGCCGCTCGTTGTTGAGGATGAACTGCTTGACCGGCAGGCGGTACTGCACCGCGGTGCCCAGCTCCTGCATGTTCATCAGCCAGGACGCCTCTCCGGCCACGTTGATGACAAGGCTGTCGGGATGGCCGAGCTGCACGCCGATGGAGGCGGGATGGCCATAGCCCATGGTGCCGAGCCCGCCCGAGGTCATCCAGCGGTTCGGATCCTCGAAGCCGAGATACTGCGCCGCCCACATCTGGTGCTGGCCGACCTCGGTGCAGATGTAGCGGTCCATGCCCTTGGTCAGTTCCTCGAGCCGCACCAGCGCGTGCTGCGGTTTGATCACGCGGCCCGTCTGCTCGAATGCGAGGCAGTTCACCTTGCGCCATGTCCGGATCTGGTCCCACCAGGCGGTCAGCCCTTCGCGGTCGGTCTTGCGGCCGCGGCTCTTCCAGATCTTCAGCATGTCCTCGAGCACATGGCCGACGTCGCCCACGATGGGGAAATCGGTGTGGACCACCTTGTTGATGGAGGACGGATCGATGTCGATATGCGCCTTGAGCGAGCCCGGCGAGAAGGCGTCGAGCCGGCCCGTGATGCGGTCGTCGAACCGCGCGCCGATGCAGATCATCAGGTCGCAGTCGTGCATCGCCATGTTCGACTCATAGAGTCCGTGCATCCCCAGCATCCCGAGCCACTTCTGGCCCGAGGCCGGATAGGCGCCGAGGCCCATCAGCGTGGAGGTGATCGGAAAGCCCGTGGCCTCCACCAGTTCGCGCAGGAGCTGGCTCGCCGCGGGACCCGAATTGATGACGCCGCCGCCGGTGTAGAAGATCGGCCGCCGCGCGGTCTCCATCGCCGCCACCAGCTCGGTGATCGTGGCGATGTCGCCCTTCACGGGCGGGTTGTAATGGGACTTGACCCGCCGCGCCTCAGTGTATTCGCCCGTGGCGAACTGCACGTCCTTCGGGATGTCGATCAGCACCGGGCCGGGGCGGCCGGCGGTGGCGACGTGGAACGCCTCGTGAATCACCCCCGACAGCCTGTCGGTGTCCTTCACAAGCCAGTTATGCTTCGTGCAGGGGCGGGTGATGCCCACGGTGTCGGCCTCCTGAAAGGCGTCCGAGCCGATCATGAAGGTCGGAACCTGGCCCGTCAGCACGACGATCGGGATCGAATCCATCAGCGCGTCCGTCAGGCCCGTGACGGCATTCGTGGCCCCGGGGCCGGAGGTCACCAGCGCAACGCCCGGCTTTCCGGTGGAGCGGGCATAGCCCTCGGCCGCGTGCACGGCCCCCTGTTCGTGCCGCACGAGGATGTGGCGGATGTCGTTCTGCAGGAACAGCTCGTCATAGATCGGCAGCACCGCACCGCCGGGATAGCCGAACACCACCTCGACGCCCTGATCTTTCAGGGCCTGCACCACCATTTTCGCTCCGGTCATCTGACGTGTCATGGTTCTCTCCGTCTCACGTCTGCCACTAGCGCACAAAAAAGCCCCCGAGGTCATCGAGGGCGCATGGGGACTGGTCTGGTCTTACCGTTACCGGCCCATGCGCCTTTGTCCTACGATGATTACGAGATCGGTCATGCGCCGCTCCAACTTGCGTCCGCGCTTATGCCTCCGCCGGACCGGAGGGTCAACAGCGCAAGTGTGTGATTTCTCCGGGCAGCCCGAAAACGAAAGATAGTTGCGCAAGTGGCCGCGCCCTGCCTCCGTGACGGCCCGGCTCCCGACGCCATCCGCTTGGTCCGCACATCGTCCCCGCGGCACAAACTCCAGCTCCGGATGGACAGTTGCCCCTAGGAAAAGGAGATCGTTTCCGGCTCCGAGACAGCGGCAGAGAATCCTTTGGCTTATGCCGCCAGATGAACATATTTCCGCCAAGTAAACGCCACGCGGCCCCCGGGGGGAGGTCGCTTTCTTGCCCTAGGGAAACCAAGCATGCTGCCGATCGGAATCCAGAACAACGTCGATGCCCTTCTGGCGGCCAACCCGCTGTCCAACCCGACAGCGATCCAGCTCTTCAACGGGATCTGGTTCGTCGCCTTCTTCGGCTTTCCGACAGACGGCAAGGCCGACGTCAACGTCGGCTATTATTTCGAGGACGGCACCCTGCGGGAAGGCGGGATCACCGTGGCCGACACGGGCGTCGACATCGACGCGCCGCTGGGCGTCAGCGCCTTCGGCGGACCGGACGGCACGGTCGGCACGGTGCTCTATACCAAGGATGCCGAAGAACTTGCGGCCATCGTGGGCAACCGGTCCCGCGACGCGATCGAGGGCGGCGACGAGGCCGACCGCATCCTCAGCGGCGGCGGACCGGACGTGGTCGTCGGCGGTGACGGCGACGACGAGATCTTCGGTGGCGGTGGCGGCGACACGCTCTATGGCGGTGAGGGTGATGATGTCATCGATGCCGGACGCGGCGATGACGTGGTCTTCGGCGGTGCCGGTAACGACAGCATCCTCGGGGGCATCGGTTCCGACACACTTTACGGCGACGAGGGCGACGACACGATCGACGGCGGCGAGAACCGCGACGAGATCTTCGGCGGCGAGGGCAGCGACCTGCTCCTCGGCGGCGGCAATATCGACACGCTCTTCGGCGGCGACGGCGACGACGTGCTGGAAGGCGAAGCCGGCAACGACGTGCTCTATGGCGGCGAGGGCAGCGACCTGCTCTTCGGCGGCGAGAACGACGACCTTCTCTATGGCGGGGCGGAGTTCGACGAAATCGACGGCGGCGCGGGCGACGATACGATTTACGGCGATGACGGCGGCGACGTGCTGTTCGGCGGCGACGGCAACGACACGCTCTTCGGCGGCGACGGCGAGGATTTCATCTTTGGCGACGAGGGTGACGACTTCATCGACGGAGGCTTCGGAAACGATGTGCTCGAAGGCTTCGATGGGAACGACACCATTCTCGGCCGGGGCGGCAACGACTTCATTTTCGGCAACATGGGCGACGACCTCCTGCGCGGGCAGGACGGCAACGACACGCTGGAGGGCGGCGAGGGCGAGGACGAGCTGCGCGGCGGCAATGGCGACGATCTGCTCCTCGGCGGCGAGGGCGACGACAGCATGACCGGCAATGCCGACGACGACGAACTCTACGGCGGTCTCGGCGACGACACGCTCCGCGGCGGCGGTGGCAACGACACGCTCTTCGGAGGCGAGGGCGACGATGTCCTCGCGGGCAATGACGGCGACGACGTGATCTTTGGCGGCGACGGCCGGGATCTCGTGCGCGGGGGGGCGGGCGACGATTTCATCGACACCTCCGGCAACATCCAGTCGGGCTTCGGGATCGTGCCTGACTTCTCGGGCACTCCGAATTCCGGGTATCCGGGCCTCTTCGATCCGGATCCGGATCCAACCGACGACGAGGACGTGGTCAACGGCGGCGACGGCAACGACACGATCTTCACCGGTGACGACAACGACTACGTGCGCGGCGGCGCGGGCGACGATTACATCGACGGGGGCTTTGACGACGACACGCTCTACGGCGACGATGGCGACGACATGATCATCGGAGGCGAGGGCGCGGACACCCTTTATGGCGGCGCGGGCAATGACATCCTCTATGGCGGCCTCGCCCCCGGCCTGCCGGACCAGTTGAACGTGCCTGACGACGAGGGCGATCTGAACACGCTGAACGGGATCGATATACTCTATGGCGGCGACGGCGACGACACGATCTACGGCAAGGACGACAGCGACCATATCTCTGGCGCGGCAGGCAACGATTTCCTCGACGGCGGAATCGACGACGACACACTGACCGGCGGCGAGGGCGACGACATCTTCTTCTTCGGCGACAAGGGCGGCACCGACACGGTGACCGATTTCGGCAACGGCGCCGACAGAATCCATCTCCAGATCTCGGGGGTGGAGAGCTTCGCCGACCTCTTCCTGAGCCAGGAGGAGTCGATGGCGGTGATCGAGGCCGGCGAAGTCACGATCCGGCTCGAGAACGTCGACGCGGCCGATCTCGACGAGACGCTCTTCAGCTTCCTCTGACACGGCGGCCCCTGCATGCCGGGCGCATCGGCGGGCCGCGCCCGGGCGGCGGCGCGGCAGGCGGGCCGCGCTCCCGAAGGGAGTATTTGAGGCCAGATGAGGAGGGGGCAGGGGCCCTGTCTCAGCGTCCGGTGCCCTGCAGGACGCCGTGTTCCATCGCATAGCGCGTCAGGCCGGCTGTCGAGGAGATGCCCAGCTTGCGGCGAATGTTCTTGCGGTGCGTTTCCACCGTGCGGACGGAGATATCGAGCGCAAGCGCCACCTCCTTGTTCGAGCGGCCCTGCGCGAGCTGGAGCAGGATCGTCTGTTCCCGACCCGTCAGCGGCTCGCGCCCGTCCGCGGTGCCGGGACCGAGCGAGGTGCGCGCGCCGGTGCAGAGGTAGCGCTCGTCCGCCATCACCACGTCGATGGCGGTCTTGATCTCGTCCACCGGCACGTCCTTCAGGACATAGCCCCGCGCGCCGTGGCGCAGGGCGGTGGAGATGTATTCCGGACTGTCGTGCATCGACAGAACCAGAACCCGCGTCTCGGGGCGCCGCTCGAGGATCAGCTCCGTGGCCGACAGCCCGCCGAGGCCCGGCATGTTGAGGTCGAGCAGCACCACGTCGGGCGCGATCTCCTCGATCCGGTCCACCGCCTCCTGCCCGCCGGTGAGCGCGGCGGCGATCTCGATGTCGGGATAGGTCTCGAGGATCGACTGGATGCCCTCGATCACCATCGGGTGGTCGTCGACGATCATCACGCGGGTGGGGGGCATCGACACCGGGGCTCCGTCTCTGGGCTTGGTCGCCGATGCTAGCAGCAGTTCCCGGGCGAGAGAAGCCGCCGCGAGGGTCATGTCGTTTCGGCACGGGCCACATCGGCGGTCAGCAGGTGGCTCAGCGGCACCTGCGCCTCGATCACCGTGCCGCCCGCGCCGGAAGTCACCTTCAGCGTTCCGCCAAGCTGCTCCATCCTCTCGGACATGTTGCGCAGACCGAGCCCGCTCTGCCGGCCCTTCGCCGCCATGCCCGCACCATTGTCGGCGATCCTGAGCACGGCGCCGGCGCGGTGGCCGCGCAGGCTCATGTCGACGCGGTCGGCGCCGGAATGTCGCTCGATATTGGTCAGCGCTTCCTGCGCGATGCGGTAGAGCGCGATCCGCGCATCCTCGTCCAGGCGGTTGCGGAAGACGACGGTCTGGAAGGCGACCTCGATCCCGGTGCGGGCGCTGAAATCGTCGGTCAGCGACTGCAGCGCGGGTCCCAGCCCCAGATCGTCGAGCACCCCGGGACGAAGGTCGCGGCTGATCCGCCGCACCTCCTGGATCGCCTGCCCGAGCGCGCCCAATCCCTTGTCGAGCGACTCCGACGCCCTGTCGTCGCCGAGGCCCAGCCGACGCCGCGCGAGCTCGAGCGCATAGCGCACCGACACGAGGATCTGGCTGATCGAATCGTGCAGCTCGCGGGCGACCAGCCCGCGCTCCTCCTCCTGCGCGTCGATGATCCGCTGCGTCAGCGCCTTCAGCTTGGCATCCGCCAGCCGCCGCTCCCGGATGTTCAGCCCGAGCCCGGTCAGGAAGACGGTGACGAGCGCCGCGATGGTGATCGCGAGGATATAGAGCGTGGTGCGTCCGATCCGGGCGTCGACCTCCGCCCGCGCCGCGGCCACGATCTCGGTCACGTCGTCGATGAAGACGCCCGTCCCGATCACCCAGCGCCAGTCCTGGAGGCCGTTGACATAGGCCAGCATCGTCGCCGTCTCGCCGGTCGAGGGCTTGGGCCAGGCGAAGCTGTGATAGCCGCCCCCGGCCCGCGCCAGCCGGATCAGCTCGTCGGTGATCTCCACGCCGCCTGCATCCCGGAGCCCGGACCAGTCGCGCCCGATGAGCTGTGTCTTGCGCGGCGCCACGAGGTTCACGCCGTCATAGTCGAAGACGAAGAAATACCCGTCCTGACCATAGAGTGTCGCGGCGAGGATGCGGGTTGATTCGAGCTTCGCCGCCGCGTCGTCGGGGGCGGCGCGGCCGTAGATGTTCAGAAACGAGGTCCGCGCGATGGACAGGTAATTACGCAGCTCCTCGCGCCTGGCCTCCATCAGTTGCGCCTCCAGCGCCGCGATCTCGCGATCGGCGAGCTGCCGCGTGCTGCGTTCCACGAGCACCGTGATCGCGGCGACGGCGAAGACGAGCGGAATTGCCGCGATCAGATAGAGCTTGGCCGCATAGGGCAGGCGCAGTCGGTGGAGCATCCGCAACCGTTAGGCCGAAACCGCGGCGCGGAAAAGCGGCGCGCTCGGGCCCCCCGGGGTCGATCCGGCCCGTTTCCGGTGACCGGACGGGGCCTCTACGCAGTGATGGGTATGGCGCACGAAAGAATCTGTCGCTACCACTTCGCACACTTCGAGATCCGTCTGGCCCGTGGGAGGGGCCGGGCATCAAAACGGGAGGTTTTCATGGATCGTCGTTCCTTTCTGACCAAGGGCGCCGTCGGCGGCGCCGCTGCGGCCACCGCCTCGGCCCTTGCCGCCCCGGCCTATGCCCAGGGCAACCGTACCCTGACGTTCGTCACCACCTGGGGCCGCGGCCTCGCCGGGGTGCATGACGCGGCGCAGTATTGCGCCGATGCGATCACCGCGATGACCGATGGCCAGCTCACCGTCGATCTCAAGGCGGCAGGCGAACTCGTGGGCGCCTTCGAAGTGTTCGATGCCGTGACCGCCGGCCAGGCCGACATGTACCATGGCGTGGACTACTACTTCCTCGGCCAGCACCCGGCGCTGTCCTTCTTCAGCCAGATCCCCTTCGGCATGAACTTCCAGGAATATTCCAACTGGTGGTACCATGACGGCGGCAAGGAGCTGGGCGAGGAACTCTATTCCATCTTCGGCCTCAAGGCCTTCCCGGCGGGCAACACCGGCCCGCAGTCGGGCGGCTGGTTCGCCAAGGAAATGACATCGGTCGAAGATTTCCAGGGCCTGCGCTTCCGGATGCCGGGCCAGGGCGGCCAGGCGCTTGGCAAGCTGGGCGCGTCCGTCCAGAACCTGCCCGGTGCAGAGGTTTACCAGGCGCTGGCCTCGGGCGCGATCGACGGGACCGAGTGGATCGGACCCTGGGCCGACGAGAAGGCCGGCTTCCAGGAGATTACCAAGTTCTACTACACCTCGGGCTTCCACGAGCCGGGCCCGAACCTGAACACGGTGCTCAGCCTCGAGGTCTGGGAGAGCCTGACGCCGTCGCAGCAGGCGATCGTGGAGCAGGCCTGTGGTGCCACCAACATCTGGTCGATGTCGCAATTCATGGCCAACAACTCGGCCGCGCTGCAGCGTCTGCAGTCCGGCGGCGTGCAGGTGCTCGAGTTCAACGACGAGATCTGGGACGCTTTCGGGGCCGCCGCCCAGGAGGTCGTCGCCGAGAACATGGACGATGAACTCTACGCCCGCTGCTACGAAAGCTACATGGCCTCGCTGCAGGCTTCCGCCAACTGGAGCAGCCGCTCCGAGGGCGAAACGACGATGCAGCGCAACCGCGTTCTGGGGATCTGAGCCCTGCGCAGGGGAGGGCGGCGGGCCTGGCCCGTCGCCTCTTCTGCGCCCCTGGCTCCGGCAGACCGAACGGCCCGCCGGGGCCATACCTGACGAATAGGACACATCGGCTTGGGGACAGGCGCCGGCTCCCGCAGCGGGAGACGAGGGGGAACGATGGAAGACGAGGACAGCGGCGGGGGGCTCTGGGCCTCCTATGAGAACGGCTTCACCCGCTTCGTCGGGCGGCTTCAGGGCAATGCGCCCGAAGGCAGCGACCCGATCGCACCCGCCGAGACCACGCTCGGCGCGGTCTGGGACGGGGTGCTGTGGTTCGTCGGCAACCTGCTCGAGGCGTTCTACAACATCCTCTTCGCGATCACCCATCCCGGACTTTGGTTGTCCTGGGTTCCCTCGGCGCAGTTCTCGGGCCGCATCGAGGACCCAGAGACGGCTCAGGCACTGATGCGTTTCGTTTACTACGGCGGCTCGGTGGAACTGTTCTTCGCCTTTCTCGCCGTGCTGATCGGCGTCACCGTGGCTGGCATGCTGTACCGGCCGCTCCTCTGGGCCTGCGTGCGTGGGCTCGAGGCCTTCGCCAACGGGGTTGGAAGGTTCTTCGCCTGGGCCGCGATGATCATGGTACTCCAGCAGATCCTGATCGTGTTCATGCAGCGCGTCTTCGCCGCCTCCGAGATCGGCCTCGGCCTCGGGACGACCTTCTCCCAGGACGTGTCCTGGTGGTCCGAGGAACTGAAGCTCTACAATGCCATGATCGTCTGCCTCTGCGCCGCTTACACGTTCGTGCAGGGCGGCCATGTGCGGGTCGACCTGATCTATTCCGCCGTGTCCGAACGCACGAAGCGGGTGATCGACATGTTCGGCTGCGTCGTCCTGATGCTGCCCGCCGCGATCATCACGTGGATGTACGGCTGGTATTTCCTCTGGCGCCACCTCATCAACCCGCCGGTCTCCGCCTCCAATACCTACGAGCAGCTCGTGGAACAGCGCTTTCGCGCGGCGAACTGGAGCGTGGAGACGATCGCCTTCAGCCCCAACGGGTTCAACGGCTACTTCCTGTTCAAGGTGCTGCTCTGCGCCTTCGCCCTGATGATCATCCTGCAGGCCATCGCCTTCTTCTACCGCTCGTATCTCGAGTGGTGGGAAGGGCCGGAGAGCTACGGCAGATACCTCGACCGCGACACGCTCGGCGCGGGTGAAGAAGCCGTTCACGGCGCCCATTAAGAAGGACGGCCCCCATGTTTCTCGGACTCGATGGCGTCGAGATCGGCCTGATCATCGTCTTCCTGACGCTTTTTGCCGGCATCCTGTCGGGCTTTCCGGTGGCCTTCGCCATCGGCGGCTCGGCGGTCATCTCCTTCGCGATCATCGCGCTGCTGGATTCGGGCGGGCTTCTGATCCACGAGGCGATCGACACCTCGTCCCAGGCCTATGCCGCGCTGATCGCCGAGGGCATACGGCCCGACGCCATTTCTGCCTTCCGATACCCCGATCTGCCGCGGACCGAGGGGCCGGTCTTCCCGCAGGGCTGGGAAGTCGCCTTCGACCGCAACGTGTCCTTCATCGTCAACCGCATGAACGAGCGGGTCCTTGCGGGCCAGTCCATCGAGACGCTGCTCGCCGTGGCGATGTTCGTGCTCATGGGCATCACGCTGGAACGCTCGAGGATCGCAGATGATCTCCTGACCACCATGTCCCGCGTCTTCGGGCCGCTGCCGGGCGGGCTTGCCGTGTCCATCGTGGTCGTGGGCGCCTTTCTCGCTGCCTCCACCGGCATCGTCGGCGCAACCGTGGTGACCATGGGCCTTCTTGCCCTGCCGACCATGCTGCGCGCGGGCTATTCCAAGGAACTGGCCACCGGGGTCATTGCGGCCTCGGGCACGCTGGGGCAGATCATCCCGCCATCCATCGTGATCGTGCTGCTGGGCACGCTGGCGGGCGATCTCTATTCCACGGCACAGGAGGCGCGGGCGCAGGCCCGGGGCTGTACCGATGCGCTCACCTACCTGGGCGAGCCCGCCGTCGTCTCCGTCGGCACGCTCTTTCAGGCTGCCCTGCTGCCCGGCATCCTGCTCGCCGTGCTCTACGGACTCTATGCCTTCGGCTTCGCGCTCTGGAACCCCTCCAAGGCCCCCGCCGTCCAGATGGGCGCCGCCACGGCGGAGCCGGTCACCCGCAGCGAGGGTCTGACCTGGTTCCTTGTCGTGCCCGCGGCGCTGATCGCCCTCGTGGTGGCGCTGTCGAGCGTGAACGTGGTGGGCAGCCAGGACGTTTCCGTCGGCAGCCGCAGCGACGCGGGCCAGGGCGCCTCCCTGCGCACCAATGTCTCCCCCGCTTGCCAGGAGGCGATGATCGGCCTGCATGGTCAGGCCGCCTGGGACCGCGCCGTCGCCCAGCAGGCGGACATCGACGCCGCCGGGGGCGTGGCGCTATCGGTCGAGCTGTCCGACGAGGAGCGCGCCGCGATCCGGGCCGAGCGCATCGAGAACGCCCCGCCCTTCGGCGCCGGCGTGACCCTCGCGGTGCTGCTGCTCGGGATCATGCTGGCCTTCGCCCGAGGGGTGAAGCCGTCGGCCGATCCGAGGCCGCTCCTGATCGGGGCAGGGGGCCTCGGTCTCGCCCTGATCGTGGACCTCGTCTTCATCTCACCCGTCACCTCTCCGGGCACGGCCCTGCTGCTCCTTGCAATCCCCTTCGCCATCGCCCTCCGGGCCAGTCGGGATGCCGTGGCCCGCCTAGGACAGAACGACCTGATCCGCGTGGTCTTTCCGCCGCTTGTGCTGATCGTGGCGGTGCTCGGCTCGATCCTCGGCGGCATCACCAACCCCACGCCCGCTGCGGCGCTGGGCGCGGGCGGCGCGATCATGCTCGCCGCCTACCGCAAGCTCTCCGAGGAAGGCCGCAGCCCGTGGATCATCCTCTACGGCGCCTTCGCCATCGTCATCATGCTGCTTCTGGGCGTGAACTTCGACCTGCGGATGCGCGACGGCGCCGCCTTCGAGAATGTCCTCGCCTATCTCGCCGCCTTCGCCGCCTTCCTCTTCTCGATGTTCTCGATCCTCTACGCCTGCTGGGTGCTCTGGGCGGGCCGGGTTCTCACCCCGGTGGTGCGCGAGACGGCCAAGGTCACCGCCATGGTCTTCGCCATCCTGATCGGCTCGCAGATCCTGAACCTCGTGGTGATCTCCTTCGGCGGAGAGCATTACATCCAGCAGTTCCTGCGCAGCTTCGACAACGAGATGACGGTCTTCCTGATCGTCATGCTGGTGCTCTTCATCCTCGGCTTCGTGCTGGATTTCCTTGAAATCATCTACATCGTCATCCCCATCGTGGGCCCCGTCATCTACGGCGGCACCTTCGATCCGAAATGGGTGACGATCATGATTGCGGTGAACCTGCAGACCTCGTTCCTGACCCCGCCCTTCGGCTTCGCGCTCTTCTACCTGCGCGGCGTCGCGCCCCCGTCCATCACCACCGCCCACATCTACCGCGGGGTGCTGCCCTTCGTGCTGATCCAGGTGCTAGGGCTGGCGCTGCTGTGGTTCTTCCCCAGCGTGGTGACCATCGTGCCGGACCTGCTGGGCCGCTAGGCCAGCGCCCCATCCACCTGCGGCGCCTGACAGGCCCGAAGGACCGCGTCCGGTGCCCGGGCCGTCAGATGATGCGCTTGCGGATCGTGGAGGAGATCTGCTCGAAACCGATCACGACGACGAGAATGACCAGAATGATCGCCGCCGCCTGATCGTAACGAAACAGCCGCATCGCGGTCGACAGCTCCACACCGATACCGCCGGCGCCCACCAGGCCGAGGGTCACGGCGGAGCGGATCGCCTTTTCCACGCTGAAGAGCGATGTCGCGGTCATCGAGGCAAAGCTCTCCGGCAGGATCGCCCCGAAGATGACCGACAGCCGGCCCGCCCCGGTGGAGGTCAGCGCCTCGGAGGGGCCTTTCTGCACTTCCTCGAACCGCTCGGAATAGAACCGCGCGGCAAAGCCGATCGTGTCCATGATGATGGCAAGGATGCCCGCAAGCGGCCCCAGCCCGACCGTCACCACAAAGATCAGCGCCCAGATCAGATCGGGGATCGTCCGCGCCACGGAGATGAAAAAGCGTGCAAGCGTGCGAACGAGCGCATTCGGCGCGGTGTTGCGGGCGGCCAGAAGGGCCAGCGGAATCGACAGCAGACAGCCGAAGGTGACGCCCACGATGGCGATGTTCAGGGTCTCCAGCATGGCATCGGCGATATTGGGCGCGCGGGAGAAATCGGGGGGCACGGCCTGACCGATGAACCGCACGAGATTGCTCGCGCCGCGCACCAGCCGGTCGAGCGAGATCTCCGACGCGATCACCCCCTGGATGAAGAACGCGGCGAAGCCCACGACCAGAACCCAGGTCAGCGCCGAGGGCGCGCGGAAACGCGGGGGAATGCGGGGGCTCTCGCTCATGCGGCGTGGTCCTCTGCCTCGGCATCGACGCGGGTCATGCCGGTGTAAAGCGCGTTCAGTTGCAGAGCGTCGGTGTCGGCGATGGCGGCGTCGATCTCCACCCGTCCGGCCTTCATGCCGATGATCCGGTCGGCGTATTCCCGTGCGAGGTCAAGCTGGTGCAGCGTGCAGAGCATGCTCAGCCCTTCCTCGCGGACGATCCGCCACAGGAGATCCAGTACCTCGCGCCCGGCCTTCGGGTCGAGGCTGGCGATCGGTTCGTCGGCGATCACGACCTTCGGCGCCTGCATCAGCATCCGCGCGATGGCGACCCGTTGCTGCTGACCGCCCGAGAGTTGCGACGGGCGGTGCTGCGCGCGGTCGGCCATACCCACGCGATCGAGGCAGGCCATGGCGCGCGCGCGCTCCTCGTCCGAAGCCGTCACGCCGAGACAGGACAGGAGGCCCAGACGGTGCCGCCCCATGGCACCCAGAAGGACATTCTGAAACGCGCTGAGTTGCGGCACGAGGTTGAACTGCTGGAACACGTAGCCCATCCCGCGCCGGATCCGGCGAAGGTCGCGCCGCGAGGCATCGGCAAGACTGTCGCCATGGATGTGGATGCGGCCCGATTTCAGCTTTTCGAGCCCGTTCAGGCTGCGCATCAGGGTCGATTTTCCGCAGCCGTTCGCCCCGAGGAGCACGACCCCCTGACCGACCGGGATATCGAAGGTCACGCCACGCAACACTTGCAGGTCACCGTAGCTGACCCGCAGATCCTCGCAGGCAATGGCTGATGTCATCGGGGGCTCCTTTCGCGGACAAGGGTCTGAACACGACGACGGGCGGCCAGTCCCGAGGGACGGCCGCCCGCCGCTGACGGTTACGCAGGATCACTCGTCAAGCGGGATCCCGGCAACCTCATAGGCCATACGCACGACATCGTAGATCGCCGGGTCGGTCTCGAAGGACATGTAGGCGTCGCGTTCGATGAACTTGTCGGCATTGCGCTCGGTCGAGGTCAGGCTCTCCCAGAGGACGTCCGCATTTTCGGCCAGCGTGGTGCGCAGGGCGTCCCGGCACTCCTGCGGCAGGGTGGCGCGCATCACGACCGGGTCGCCCGGCAGGGTGTCGGTCTGGGCCAGCAGCCGGTATTCGGTGTCGGGATCCTGCTCGCGCACGGCGTCCCAATCCTTGTTGCCGCCGCCCATCGCATCGACGTCGCCGTTGATCAGGACCTGGATGCGGGCATCGCCGGCCATGATGATCTCGGCGTCGCTTTCCGGGTCGAGCCCCGCTTGGGCCATCAGCATCATCGGGAAGATGTGGCCCGAGGTGGAGCCCACATCCTTCAGCGCGACGCGGCGCCCGGCGAGGTCGGCCAGCGTCTCGATGTCGCTGTCGGCCTTCACGACGAAGCTCGACCCGTAGTGCGGACGCACGATCGAGAACAGGATGTCCATCTCGGCCAGCTGCTGGAACAGCACGAATTCGGAGGGTCCGGCAAAGACGAACTCGACCTCGTCGAACTGGAGGGCGGTGCCGGCTGCGGTCCGGTTCGACAGCGAATAGAGCGCAAGCTCGACGCCGGTCAGCTCCTCGAAGGTCTCGGCGAAGGGGCCGAAGGCTTCGGTCAGATCGCCCATGCCCTCGATGCCCGTATCGGCCATGCGCAGCGGCGCGGGGCAGGCATCGGCCACGGACTGCGCGGAGGCGGCGCCCGCCATCAGAACGGCGGCGATGGCGGCCGGTGCGGCAAGATGTTGAATTGGTTTCATGTCGTCGGTCTCCCGTTGCTATCGGGGCGCACCTAGCAAGGTGACATGACAGGTCCGTGACAAAGGCCCGGTCGTGTGACCGTCGCGGCGGGGTCCTGCGGTTGCGACCCGGGCGACCCGAGGCGACAACGGGAGGGCGGGGGTGCCTCCGGTCTCTTGGGGTCGGCAATCCGTCCGGTACACGTCCTGCCGGGACCATCCGCCATCACGGTGGCGCCGTCACCTCGTCCCGACGGCGCGGACGCCCCAGTCGCGGGGGGCAGTGGACCGGGCGCCGGTCTCGTCGAAAGCGGTTAAGTCCACGCTGGCGGCACCGGTCAGGATGACGGTCCGGCCCTCGTCGGCGAAATCGCCGCGGACCTGCCCCTCGATGTCGTAGAAGACCGTGTCGAAATTCAGGTTCCGCCCCTCGAGCGGCGCGCGAAAGGCCGGCTCCGATCCCGTGGCCGTGCGATTCAGATCGGCGGGGCCGATGGCGAGCGCGCCCCGGATCGGAATGAATTCATTGCGCAGGTTCGTGACCTCTCCGGTCACGCGCGAGGTGGCGAAGCCCACGTCGAGCGCCAGCCCGCCGTGGATCGTGGAGGACGCATTGGCGATACGCATGACGCCGTCATAGCGTGCCGCCCCGGTGGTGGGCAGGGCGGAGGGCGCGGTCGGTGTCAGCGTCATGGCGGCGCCGTTCAGCGCGGCGAAGCTGTTCTGCAGGACGGTGTAGCGTTCGAGGGCCTCTGTGGAGGTCTCGTCCGTCGTGTTCATGTAGTCGATGGGCTCGCCGCCGCCGCTTCCGCTGCCCCCGCCGAGACAGCCCGACAGCGCCATGGTCGCCGCCGCCAGGACGAGGCCGCGCAGCCACCGAAGCCATGCCATTTCCCGGAACCTCTGTCGCAGCTGCAGGGCGGAGTCTTGCGCGTGGCCGGGCGCCAAAAAAAGCAACTTTAACCCTTTACTTAAACAAAATCAAGGGGTTCATGCCCCGTCCACGTGTGGACGCCTGTGCCGCCTACTCCTCCCGGCGGGTCGGGCGGGTATCCGGCAGGCTGATCCGGGCGACCTGCTCGGCGATCGGCGGCACCGAGAGGGGGTGGGTGTCGGCCTCGAATCTCTCCGGATCCTCCAGCCGCTGCCAGCGCCCCTTGTGATAGATCTCAAGCCCCGAGAAGCGCGCCTTGTAGCCCATCTTCGGGCTGCCCGGCACCCAGTAGCCGAGGTAGACGAAGGGCAGCCCCATGGACCGCGCGAGGTCGATATGATCGAGGATCACGTAGGTCCCCAACGACTGCGCCGCGAGGTCGGGATCGAAGAACGAATAGACCATGCTCAGCCCGTCATCGAGCACATCCGTCAGGCACACCGCCTCCAGCCCGCCGTGGGGGTCCTCCCGCGACGCGGACAGGTCGGAATACTCGATCAGGCGCGACCGCACCGGCGTCTCCTCGATCATCGCGGCGAATTCGAACAGATCCATGTCCGCCATCCCGCCCGTCGCGTGCCGGCTGTCGAGATAGTCCCGAAAGAGCGCGTACTGCTCCTCCGTCGCCCAGGGCGCGCTCGCCCGCCGCTCGAGATACGTATTCCTGCGCCTGACCCGCCGCTGGCTTTTCGACGGCCGGAACCGGTCCACAGCGATCCGCGCCGAGAGGCAGGCCGAGCAATCCGCGCATGAGGGCCGGTAGAGCACGTTCTGGCTGCGCCGGAAGCCCTGTTTCGACAGTGCGTCGTTCAACTGCTCCGCCCCGTCGCCCTGAAGCGCGGTGAACAGTTTCCGCTCCATCCGCCCCTCGAGATAGGGGCAGGGCTGCGGCGCAGTCACGTAGAACTGCGGGGCTAGGGGAAGGGTGTGGCGCATGATGCTCGCGGGCTGTCCTGCCGGAGACGTTAGCAATGCCCCTCCCGCCCGCCAAGCCCCCGAAATCGGTGACCGGCGTCAGAGCGGGCGGTTGATCGCCGCGGTCCCGAGCAGGATATCGCCAAGTCCCTGCCGACGCGGCGTGACCAGCATCAGGACGACGGAGATCGCCTGCAGCGGAGCCATGGCGAGACTGAAGCTGTAGAGCAGGGTATGGGCGAAGGCGGTCCCGCCCGAAAGCCGCTCGCCATCCCGGTCGCGGAACTCGATCCCCATGAGCCACATGCCCGGTGTGGCTGAGCCCTGGGTGATGGTGGACCAGCGGTAGAGGAAGCCGACGACGAGCATCATGAGCGGAAAGAAGAAGATGCCGGTGAAGGCGGTGAACGGAAGCAGGACCGCGCAGGCAATGGCGACCGCCAGGACATCGAGGATCCAGGCGCCGAGCCGTTTTGCCGGCACGCCACGATAGAAGTCGGGCCGGATTGCGGGATCAGGCAGGCGTGTGCCTGAGGTGTTGAAAGTCGGATCGAACATCGGTCCCCATTCGCTCGGTCAGATGTGGGAAACGGCGCGGCCCCTTGCAAGGGCCGCGCCGGGCGGGTGGGTCAGGCCGGGGCCTGACCACGGTCGTCCATGCGGGAGGCAGACCCCTCGGTGTCCGAGCGGGCGTCCCGGGCGCGGTCGTCCATGAACTGGTCGAACTCGGCCTTGTCCTTGGCCCCGCGCAGCCGCTCGAGAAAGGCCTCGAAGCTGGCCTGCTCCTCCTCGAGGCGGCGCAGGGTCTCGGTCTTGTAGGCGTCGAAGGCCATGTTCCCGGACGACCGAGTCGCGGCGCGGAAGGAAGATTTGCCGTTCTGGCGGCTGCTGCCGCAATTGCCTGAAAACATGCGCTTGCTCCAGATCATGTAGGCGAGGAGGGCGAGCCCTACTGGCCAGAAGAGGATGAAGCCGAGAACCATGGCGGCGATCCAGGCACCCTTGCCGCGGTCGTCGAGCCAGGCTTCGGCGCGGGCGAACCAGCCCATGGCCTCTCGGTCGAGCCGCCGGGGGGCCGGGTAGGTGGAGGTGTCTGTCATTTGGGGTCTCCTTCCTGAGGTGAATGTGAATGCCCTTCACATCTCACCATATTGGTCGGGGTCCCACTGGGTTCAAGAGAAAATGTGAAGGACCTTCACATAATTCAAGTAAGCATCAGAAATAAATACGTATTTATCCGACTGACTGGCTGGTTACATGATGAAATCGGCCACTGTCGCACCCGTGAGGCGCAGCAACGCTTCCGGCGCCACCGAGAAGATGTGACGGGGCGTTCCTGCCGCGGCATAGACGACTGAAAAGTCGGAGAGGCGCCTGTCCCAGAAGGTTGGGATCGCAGAGGGATGGCCGACCGGAGATACGCCGCCGATGGCGAAGCCCGTCCGCTCGCGCACGAGGGTGGCATCGGCCCGGCCCAAAGGCTCGCCCGCGATGGCGGCGGCCTTGTCCGCGTCGACCCGGTTTCCACCTGCCGTCAGAAAGAGCGTCACTCCACCGGTTCTCTCGCCCCGGAAGATGATCGATTTCACGATCTGGTCGAGACCGCAGCCCGCCGCCGCGGCTGCCTGCTCTGCAGTCCGGGTCTCCGTCTCCATGGCAAGGACGCGCGCATCGATCCCCGCCTGCTCCAGCGCATGAACGACCCGGGACAGGCTCTTGCTCATGGCACCGGGGCCAGGTGCAGCCGAGCCGCGATGTCGGCCGCGATGGCCTCCTCGTCGCGATCGCCGTCGATGAGAATACAGCGCGCGGGGAACTGCCGGACGAGGGCGAGGAATCCGGTGCGGACTTTCTGCTGAAGCGGCAGGCCGAACTCTTCGAACCGGCGTTCCGCGCCGCCCTGCGCTGCAGTCCGGGCGAGCGCGTGCTCCGGGTCCATGTCGATGACGAAGGTCAGGTCCGGCTCGCGTCCGATCATCAGGTCATGAAGGCTGTCGACCATGGTCCTCAGATCGCCGCGCGTGACGCCCTGATAGACGCGAGTGCTGTCAGCGAAGCGGTCGCAGACGACGGTCCGACCGGCGGTGAGCGCGGGCTCGATGGTCTTCTCGAGATGATCCCGCCGCGCTGCGGTGAAAAGGAGGATCTCCGTCTCCGCGGACCATCGGCCGGGATCGCCGGTCAGGACCAGCTTGCGTATGTCCTCCGCGCCCGGGCTGCCACCGGGTTCGCGGGTCAGCAGCGCGCCTGGCAGAGCCATGGCGAGGCGACGGGCCTGGGTCGACTTGCCCGAGCCGTCGATCCCTTCGAAGGTTATGAAGCGCCCGCGCCCCGCCATGTCGCGTGCCGCGCCGCTCAGCTGTCGAGGCCGGGCAGGGCGGACAGGTCCGCCTGTGGCGCGATCTTGCCCAGAAGCACCACGGCCGCGGTCCGTATCCTTTGGGAGAAGCCGCCCCGTGGCACCTCCGCCTCGGCTACGAGGGGCATGCGCACATCCGGCAGGCCCGCGCGGCGAATGACGAGCTCGGCAATCTCCTGGCCGGCCGCGATCGGGGCCTCGACCGGCCCGGTATAGATCACCTCTGCCTCCAGCGCGGTCGATCCGATAGCGGAGACGAGCAGTGTCAGATCGTCAGGCACGGTCAGGCCGACACGGGGTGCCGCGCCCATCCAGATGTCGGCCTCGGCGATCCGGGATCCTGCGGGCGCGATCCGGCGCTCGACGAACTGACGGAACGCCCAGTTGATGATGCGTTCGGACTCGTCGGCACGTTCGGCTTGCGTCTCGAGCCCGGTGATCACGAAGATGACCCTGCGATCCCCCTGCTTGGCGGACCCGACGAGACCGTAGCCCGCCTCCTGGGTGTGCCCCGTCTTCAGGCCGTCGGCCCCGATCCCGAGGCCGAGCACCGGGTTGCGGTTGCGCGTGTTCTGCGGCGCCCGACCGTCGAAGGCGAATTCCTCTTCGGCGAAGAGCGGGTAGAAGGTGGGGAAGTCGGTGATCAGCCGGTCTGCCACCACGGCGAGGTCGTGCATGGACATGACATGCCCGGGAGCGGGCCATCCGGTGGAGTTGATGAAGACGGAATGGGTCAGTCCCATTTCGCGGCCGCGTTCGGTCATCATCCGGGCGAAGCCCGCCTCGGTCCCGTCGGGCGAGAGCGCTTCGGCGATGACGACACAGGCATCGTTGCCGGACAGGACGATGATGCCCCGGATCAGCTCCTCGACCGTGGGCCGGTCCGTAGTGTCGAGGAACATGGTCGAGCCACCCAACGATTGCGCATATTCGGACACCGGAAGCCGCTCGTCGAGCTGAAGTCGTCCGTCCGCGACGGCCTCGAACGCCATATAGAGCGTCATGATCTTCGACATCGACGCGGGTGGCAGCGGCTGGTTGCCGTTCTTCTCGAGGAGCACGGTCCCGGTGCTCTGATCGAGGACGTAGGCGGCGCCGGCGCGGGTTTCGTAGCTCTGGGACGAGGCAAGAGTCGCGCCGCACAGAAGACAGACGGCTGCGATAAGCGATCGGATCATGGACAGCTCTCCGACTTGGGGGACAGCACGCGTCCTACCCCGTCCGGAGCCCTGCCGCAATCGCGGAGGGGGAGCCCGCCGCACGATGCGGCGGGGCTCTGCCGGTCAGTTGCGGACGGCGTAGGCGTCGGCGAAGCCCTGGCCCTCGACCCGGGAAATCAGCTCCGCACGGTCCGCCTCGTCCCGCGCGGGGCCGACGATGACGCGCCAGAAGGCGCGGCCCTGGCTCTGCTCGGACAGGACGGTTGGAACGATCCCGGTCGCGCGCATCCGGTCCGCCGTGCGGGTGGCGTTCTCCTCGACGGAGAAGATGCCGATCTGCACATAGGGCCTGTCGAGGCCGGATGCCTGCGGCGACGACACGGGGCCAGCGGCAGGCGGCGGGCGGGTGCCGACCTGCGCCGAGGCCTGTGCCGCCGCGGTCTCAATCGCGGCTGCTGCCGCTGCGATCGGATCGGGCGGAAGGGCCTGTTCTGCCGGTTCGGCGCCTGCGGGCTCAAGGCTCATGGTCTCGACCGCTGCGGGCTGTGCGAGCCCGTCGCTGTCCGCCGAGAAGCCGGGCTCGCCTCCGGCAAGCTCCGGAGTTCCTCCGGGCGCGCTCTCGCGGCGGAGGGCGGTGACATCGAGATTGGTTGGCGCGCCGGCGAGCACGCCCAGAGCTTCTGCCGCGTCCGAGGATATCTGCAGCCGCGGACCTGGATTCTCGCGCTCGCGCCGGAAAAGTGCGCCGATGACGAACTGACCGTTGTCGCGGTTGCGGATGATCACGCGCTCCGGCTCCGTGACATCGGGATGGGCCACCCAGACGCCGCCGAGCGAAGGCCTCCCGTCCCAGAGCCCATCCTCGGTGACCTGGAAGACCTCCGGCGCCTCGACGTCGCGTTCGATCAGTTCTACCGCAGTGCTGCGGGCCGCAGGTGCATCGCCCGCTGGCCTTTCCAGCGCGCGAGTTGCGAATTCGGGAAGCCGGAACTGCCCGTCCGCACAGCCCGAAAGAGCTGTTGCGGCCGTCAAAGCGATGGCTGCGCGGCGGATAGTCCGGAGGCCAGTCGGTTTGCCTGTCATGTCGTGCCCCTATCGTAAGCAACGCGTCCGTCGCTCGGCCGTGTCGCCCGGCCTGACTGCTCAAAATGGCCGGTCGTTTGTTCGATCCGCCGACCTTGGGTTCAACAGTAGCCTTTGGCGTTCGGCGTGGGAAGGCTCTCCTGCACGAAGGGCCAAGCGCCGTGTCCTTTCCGAATCACTCTGCCGCGGCTACGCCCTTCGTCGCCGGAGGAGTGGCAGAGTGGTCGATTGCGGCGGTCTTGAAAACCGTTGGCCGTGAAAGCGTCCCGTGGGTTCGAATCCCACCTCCTCCGCCACTTCCCTCATTTAGCGCACCCAAAGGATGTTAATATTCAGTGACTTGTGGTTGAAGCCCTTCCCAGAGCATCCCATCTAATCCCGTAATGCACCCACCCTCAGGTGGGATTAAGGTGGGTTGAGTTCCTGCTCTGCTGCGAATCTCAGTAAAGGAGGCTGCGGGCCATGCGTACGAGCACTCTCCACAAGCTTAGCTCCAAGGCTGCTCGGTCGGCTGGCGAGGGTATGCACTCGGACGGCGGTGGGCTCTTTCTGAGGGTCAAGAATGGACAGCGGTCTTGGGTCTTCCGCTTTACCAGTGGAGCGCGGAAGCGGGAGATGGGGTTGGGCCCGGCCGCCAGCGTAGGGCTTGCGGACGCGCGCCGGTTGGCCGGAGAGGCGCGAGCAGCGGTCGCTCAAGGGCGGGACCCAATCGCCGAGCGGGATAAGAGCCGGACAAGTCCCAGCCCAGAACCGGCACCGGAGTTGACGTTCCGAGAGGCCGCGGACGAGTTTCTACGCGGGTATGGTCCGACCCTGACGAATCCCAAGCACAGGCGGCAGTGGTGGTCGTCGCTGGATACATACGCCGGCCCGCTGATGCCGATGTCCTGCCGGAACATCCGCGCAGCGGATGTGCACGCCTGCCTCTCACCCATCTGGCTCGAGAAGATGGAGACGGCATCTCGCGTGCGCCAGCGGATAGAGCGGGTGCTGGCTTGGGCCGATGCGCAGGAGGATCGCGACCGGCAGAACCCGGCGGACATGCGCGGCAAGCTCGGCTTCCTCCTGCCACCGCAGGCGCGGGTGAGAATCAGGTCCCACCATGCGGCTGTACCAGTGGTGGACGCCTCTGAGGCCTTCGCCCGCCTCTGGGCCAAGCGGGAGGCCGGCGCCGGCTATCGGGCCGTCGTTGCCCTCGTGCTGAGCGCCCTGCGGTCGGGCGAGATCCGGCGTCTCGAATGGGATGACATCGAGCGGGACGTCATCCGCATTCCGGCTGCCCGAATGAAAGCCCGCCGCGACCATGTCCTGCCTCTGACAACCATCCTCGCGGCGCACATCGAGACCCAGCCACGCTGGGAGGACAGCCCGCTCGTCTTTCCGGGCCAGGGAGGCCGGCCGATGTCGGACATGACGATCGCCCAGGCGATGCGCCGGACGGGCTTAGGGGACTACACGCCGAACGGCTGGCGCTCCACCTTCCGCGACTGGGCCGGCCAGCAGGGTTGTGCTCGTGAACTTGCCGAGTACCAAATGGCGCACTCCGTAGGATCCGCCACGGAGCGCGCCTATGCCCGTGATACGCTGGTTGAGGCGCGCCGGCCGATGATGGTGGCGTGGGAGGAATTTTTGGGAGGCGACAGTGGTGTCCCCGCATGACGAAAGTCATCCAACTTCGAACCTACCTAACGGGCCTGACCTAGTGTTCCACACCTGACACAGGATTCCCAATCGTGCTCTGCTGTGGCATGCTTGGCGGATGAGACGCTCCGACATCTGCCTTTACCTTGGCCCCGCCGACCGCGCTGAGCTTGAAGTGTGTTTCGGCATGCAATTTTGACCCCCTAGGCGGGGTGATCGGCGTAATTGCTGTCGAAAAGGCCCCGGAGCAGCCTGGCACGCTGGGCGTCGTCGACCATCCGCGACAGTTCGGAGCCCGCCGAGACCTGACCCACGATACCGTCGAAGAGATGGGCGACCGGGCTCGACATGCCGGCCGAGAAGCGCGGGTTCTGCCGCAGGATCGCGCCGGTGAGGGTGGAGCCCGACCGCGGCAGGCCGGAGATGAAATGAAAGGTCTTCTCGCTGGTCACGGGGGGCCTCCGTCTGGGGCGGTCCGTCCGTGCGGCCGACGCGGGGCCGTCCTGCTGCGGACCTGCGCGCAGTCGATGACGCCGCCGCCACGCC
>Ga0076930_100332_pt1 | contig 51480 bp, 46 predicted proteins | sample HotLakConsoUCCRE_FD_71149 | JGI IMG/M metagenome (GOLD analysis project Ga0076930, IMG submission 71149) | Hypersaline microbial mat communities from Hot Lake, Washington, USA - Hot Lake Consortium UCC-RE (version 3) (version 3) ...
TGCATGGGCGGGCAGATCTACGGCAAGCTCCTGTTCCGCAACGACGACGAGAGGGACCGGGCGAAAACGGCCGGGATCACCAATCTCGACCGCGTCTACACCCGGGACGACATGGTGACGGGCGACGTGATCTTCTCGGCGACCGGCGTCACCGACGGCAGCCTCGTGCCGGGGCTGAAGCGCGAGCCCGCCCATATCACCGCGGAAACCATCCTGATGCGCTCGAAGACCGGCTCGGTGCGGCGCATGATCTACCGCAATCCGATGAGCCAGATCCGCAAGTGAGCCCGGCGCCTGCGCCCCCGACGGGCCCCGCGCCCCGGCCCTCGCACCGGATGACACAGGGGCGGCGCGCGGCCCCGGAATGACGGCGACCCCGGGGACAAGTCCCCGGGGCCGCTCCCCGAAATCCGCCGGATCACCGTGTGGGTGGGTGGGTAAGACAGCAACCCTGCGAATCCCGGGATCTCTTTCAGCACCCCCGCGTCAGCCGCCGCCGCGCGACGGAGCTCCTTCGGCCTGCCCGGATCCCGCAGCCCTCGCAACGGCCTCCGGGTTCGGCTGCCTTGGCGCGCGGGCATGAGCCCGAGACGCCAAGGCCTCGTCGTCGAGCCATTCCCCGAGGTTCGAGGTCTGGAAGACAGACGACGCGCGCAGCCAGAGCCACGGCGTCATCCGCCCCCCCTTCGGCCCGGGGCCCCGAATGGCGAGACAGGCTGCATGAGGGAGCGCAGAAGACCCTCGTAGCGCCGGATCTCGCCCGCGAGATGTTGCCGGTCGGTTGCCAGTTGCTGGAGCGTGGCAAGGTCGGGCACCGCGCGGCTTTGCTCCTGCCTCGTCGTACGCTCGGCCGACCGCATCTGATGTCGCAGCGCCGCAAGCCGCGCCGCGGTAGACTGGATGAACGGATCCTGCTGCATGGTATCGATCTCACCCCTTCCCCGACAAAGCAAAAGGTGGCGCGTCCGGGGCCAAAGGAAAAGCCTAACTGATCTTTCAATTCGATAGGAAAAACCTATAAGCTCTCACCCATGGCGGCTCCTCACTTCACCCTGCGTCAAATCCGGTATTTCGTGACCCTGGCCGAGACCGGCCATTTCCGCCGCGCGGCCGAACGGGAGGGGGTCAGCCAGCCCTCCCTGAGCCAGCAGATCTCCCTGCTCGAATCAGCCCTCGGCGCGACCCTCGTCGAACGCGGACGCGCGGGCGCGATGCTGACCCCCGCGGGGCGCGAGGCGCTGGCCCGGGGCCGCCGCGTGCTCGACGAGGCGGAGGGCCTCGCCGATCTCAAGGCCGGCTTCCGCGCGGGTCTCGGCGGGACGGTGCGCCTCGGCTCCACCGGCACGCTCGGCCCCTACGTCCTGCCCCAGGCCGTCCGCCGGCTCCACGCGGCCCATCCGGAACTGAAGCTGGTTATCCGGGACGGCGCGCCGCGGGACCTGGTCGAGGGGCTGAGGACCGGTGTCCATGACCTCGTGCTCACGCAGCTTCCGGTCACCGGTGCCGACGTCGCGGTGGAGCGGCTCTTCCGCGAGCCTCTGTTTCTGGCCGTGTCGCGTGAGCATCCCCTTGCCGACCGCGCCGAGGTGACCGACGCGGATCTCGCGGACGAGGGCGTCCTGTCGCTCAATCCCGCCTACATGCTGCATCGCCAGATCGGCGCGCTCGCCGACGAGGTGGGCGCGCGGCTGCTGCCCGAATACGAGGGCACGAGCCTTGATGCCCTGCGCCAGATGGTGGCGATGAACATGGGAGTGACCTTCCTGCCGGCGCTCTACGCCCGCTCCGAGATCACCGGAAAGGGCGATGACGTCCGGCTCATCCCGTTCCGCCGCGGCCGCCTGATGCGCGACATCGGCCTCATCGCGCGCCGCTCCTCGGGGGGGCGCACCGGGCTGAGCCGCCTCGCCGACGTTCTGCGCTCGGTCGTCTCCGAGGAATTCTCCGGCCTCGTCATCCCTCTCCCGAGCGCCGGCGGCCGGTCTGGCTAGAGGGTGTCGCGTTGAATCGAATTCACCGACGCGGGCGACGGCGTCATGCGACGCAAACGCTGCCGCGCCCGCGCCAGAGACTGCCTAATCCAGTTGAACGCGACCCCCTCCAACCTCTCGAGAGCGCACGTCAGATGAGCGCAAACCGGTCTCCACTTTTGCGCGATACGCTCTAGGCCGGGCGATCGCCCCGGCCCCGCCCGCCCGGCGCCCTCAGCGCAGCCGGGCGAAGAAGGCCCGCAGCAGCGCCTCCGCCTCCTCCGCCGCGATGCCGCCATAGACCTCGGGCACGTGATGCGCCTGCGGATGGCCGAAGATCCGCGGCCCATGGGCCACCCCGCCCGATTTCGGGTCCTCCGCGCCATAGTAGAGACGCGCGATTCGGGCCGCGGCGATGGCCGCGGCGCACATCGGACAGGGCTCCAGCGTCACCGTCAGCGCGTAGCCCGGCAGCCGCTCCGACCCGGCGGCGCGGCAGGCCTCCCTCAGCGCGAGGATCTCCGCATGGGCCGTGGGATCGGCCAGCTCCCGGGTGCGGTTGCCCGCCACGGCGACGACCGCGCCGCCGGGAGCCGAGACCACCGCCCCCACCGGCACCTCTCCCCGGGCCGCGGCGGCGCGCGCCTCGGCAAGGGCGAGGTCCATGTGACTGCGAAAGCTCATGGCCCTTCCTGTCCCTCCGCCGGACCCGTGACAAGCGCGGACGCCTCCGGCGGAGTATATGGGGAAAGGCCTGCCCGCGTGGCACTCCTGAAGTACGCGGGCGCGCCGGTCGGCACCGGTCACCGCGGACGGACGGGCCGGTCTCCTGCCGGAGACGGTCTGCCGGCACCTGCCCTGCGTGGCTGCCCCTGCCTCTCGGCGCCGAGAACCCGAAAGATCGGGCGTCGCCCGCTCTCAGTCCAATGTCGCATCCAGCGTGACGGAAATGGCACCGAGCGCCTGCGACACCGGGCAGCCGTCCTTCGCCCTGGTGGCCAGTTCGTCGAACTTCGCCGCGTCGATGCCGGGGACGGAGGCCTTGAGCGTCAGGGCGCTGCCGGTGATGCCGGTGCCCGGGATCAATTCGACCACAGCCTGAACGTCTAGCCGCTCGGGCGGTGTGCCGTTCTCGGCGAGGAAGTGAGACAACTGCATCGCGAAGCAGCCCGCGTGGGCGGCGGCGATGAGTTCCTCGGGATTGGTGCCGGATTGCCCGGTCTCGTCGACGAAGCGCCCCTTGAAGCTGTAGGGCTGGCCAGAGAAGACGCCGCTCTGCATGTCGAGCGTGCCGCTTCCCTCCTTCAGGCTCCCTGTCCAGTGCGCTTTGGCGGTCCGTTTCATGGCCGATCTCCTTCCTGATACGGGTGAAGGCTATGCCCTTCCGCGCGTCACGACCAGTCGAGCGCCGGCACAGGCGCGAAGTTCCGCTGCCGGACGCGTACCGGGAGGCGGCCGCGTTCTGTCCGGACCTTCGGATGGTCCGCCTTGGCGACACCGGACGGACGATCCGCAAGGGCGGACACCGGCGCCGTTCTTGCGGCAGGGCGAGGGCCGCATCGGGGCGAGGTCCGAGAGAGGACGGATGGAATTCTCTGGCCACACCGACCCCGTTGATGCTAGGCGCGTTTCATGGACAGGCGGCAGTTTCTGGCGTTGACGTGCAGCGCTCTGGTGACACCGGGCGGCGCGGCCATGGGCCAGACAGCGCCCGATAGTCCGGCGCTCGATGCGGCCCGGTCCTATTTCGAAGGGCGCACGGTCCGTGTCATCGTTCCCGCGGCGGCCGGGTCCGGCACCGACCGCAGCTCGCGTATCTTCATCTCCGCGCTCGCGCCGCTCCTGCCCCGCACCCGCTTCAGGCTCGAGAACAACGACCGGGCCGGCGGGCAGATCGGCGCCTCGGAACTGTGGCGCGGGCGCGCTGACGGCACCGTCATAGGGTTTCCGCGCAACAACCTCTTCTACGCCCAGTTGCTGGAACGCGACACGCTCGATTTCAGCTTCTCCGACTTCACCTTCTTCGGCTCGGTGACCCGCGGGCACAGGGCTCTCGTTCTCGGGAACGCGAGCGAAATCAGCGGTGTCGAGGAGATTCTCGCCGGGCGCAGGATCGTCCTCAAGTCTGCCGATGCCGTCACCTCCAGCCACTTTGTCGAGGCCATGCTGATGAATGCGCTGAGCGGCAGCCGGATCCGGGCGGTGCCCGGCTTCTCCGGCGGGGCGCGAAACATGGCGGTGATCAGTGGCGAGGTCGATTGTCAGATCGGTTCGATCGAGGCCGTGCAGCCGATCGTCGAGTCGGGCGCGGGGCGGATCGTCTTTCGTCTGTCCTCGGATCCGCTTCCCGAGGGCCTGCCCGAGGTCCCGCGCCTTGCCGATCACCTGCTCGATCCCGATCTCGACTGGGCGGTGGGAATCATCGATGCCGCAGCCGCCATCGGCCGCCCCTTCGCCGGACCGCCCGGCATGGCGCCCGAGGCGTCGGCGCACTGGATAGCCCTGTTCGATGCCGTCGTCGGCGACGCGGCCTTCAGGGAAAAGGCCTTCGCGGACGAGGGAGTCGCCATCGACCCCGCCCCGGCCGACGCGATCGCGGCGCGGCTCGCCCGGCTCTCGAGCCTCGGCGACGGTCTTCGGGACGAGGTCGACGCGCTGCTGCGATGCGGCAGGCTGCTATCCGAGAGCACCGAAGGAACCTGCGGCTGACCGGCATGACACACTGCGCGGCGGGCCGCACGAACAGACTGCGATAGCTGACATTACCGACTCACTCCTTCACGCGCTCGCGTTCGGCCCGACGCTGCTGGCGGGGCTAATCTTCGGTCTCGTCGCGGGGCTGATCCCCGGCATCAGCGGCCGCATCGGCCTGTTGATCGCCCTGCCCGTCGCGCTCTGGTTCGATCCGGCGGGCGCCGCAGTGTTTCTCATCGCGATGCACGCGGTCGTTCACACGACGGGGTCGGTCCCGGCTGTGCTCCTCGGCCTTCCGACGTCGAGCTCCGAGGCGGCGACGGTCATCGACGGCTGGCCGATGATGCAGGCTGGCCGGGGCGGCGAGGCTGTCGGGGCGATCCTGGCCGCGTCGCTCGCGGGCGGCGTTCTGGGCGCGGTCGCCCTGCTCGCGCTGGCCCCGCTCAGCGGCCTCATGGCCCGGCAGTTCACCTCGGCCGAAGTGGCGGCGCTCTCGGCTTCGGGACTGGTCGCCATCGCGGCCCTGTCCGGGAAAAGCTTCGCACTGGGGCTCGTGGTGGCCTCGCTGGGGCTGCTGGCAGCAACCGTCGGGGTGGACGACCATACCGCGGCCCAGCGCTTCACGCTCGGCTCGCTCGAGCTCTGGGACGGTCTGAACATCGCCGCGGTGGTCGCCGGGCTCTTCGTGGTGCCGGAGATGTTGCGCGACCACGGATCGAACGCGACCGGCCGGAGCGCCGGCAGTCCCCCCGGGTACCGGCCCCGGGTCCGGATGGCGGACGTCCTCGCCGGGTGCAGAGCGACGGTCCGGAACGGATGGCTCACCCTGCGGTCGGCCGTCCTCGGGATCATCGTGGGCTTCGTGCCGGGCCTCGGCGCGAGCGTCGCGGTCTGGCTCGCCTATGGCCATGCCAGCGCCACGACCCGCCCGAAGACCCCCTTCGGTCAGGGCGCGGTCGAGGGCGTCATCGCGCCTGAGGCCGCCAACAATTCCAAGGAGGGCGGGGCGATGCTGCCCACGCTGCTCTTCGCCGTCCCGGGAACGACGAGCATGGCCATCCTTCTGGGCGCCTTCGCCCTGATCGGGATCGAGGTCGGGCCGGGCATGGCGGCACGGGATCCCTGGATCATCGAGACAGCGGGCTGGGTGATCCTGATCGCCAATCTGCTCGCCTTCCCGCTGTGCCTGCTCATCGCGCCCTTCGTGACCCATCTCGCGATGCTGCACCGGGCGCTCGTCGTCCCGTTCGCCCTGATGGCGGCGACGGTTGCGGCTCTTTCGCTCTCGGGAAGCCCCGAAACGCTGATCCAGATCGTCGTCTTCGGTCTGCTGGGCATGGCGCTTGCGCGGCTGAACTGGCCGCGCGCGCCCTTCGTGCTCGGCTTCGTGATCGGGCCGATCCTCGAGGGCGCCCTGTCGCGCACGATCCTGACCGTGGGCATTGAGGCGCTCGCGCGGCCCGCGGTTCTCGCCATCCTCGGACTGACGGCCGCGGCTGCCCTCTATCCCCATCTCCGTTCTGGACGGCACAGGACGCGCCGCGGCGACTCGGGGTCGGAGATGGTGGCCGGGCCCGAGGGCGCGGACCCGTCGGCAAACCGGGTCTTCTTCCTCGGTCTCATCGCGCTCTTTCTGATCGTGCTGTCCGTGGCCTCGGGCTTCCCGGGGCAGGCCGCCACGATGCCTGTGCTGGCCGCAGCCGTGGGCCTGATCGCGACCCTCGCCGCCATGACGACGGTCAGGCGGCAGCAGGGGCTGATGTCCTCCGACCCGCCGCACCGCGCGCTGGTCTATCTCGCGTACCTCGGCGCGATATGGGTCATTGGCCCGCCCCTCGCCTCGGCCGCCTACGCGATCGCCGCCTATGGCCTGTTCACCCCCCTGCGGCGACGGTGGCGACTGGCGGTCGCTCTCGGCTTTGCCGCCTTCGCCGCATTTCTCGCCGGCGAGGCGCCCGGCTACTGGCGCTCCCTGACTGCGCTCACCGACCTTTATTTTCTCTGGTCTTCATGACGCGGGCCACGCGCGCCGCCACGCGCCGGGCCAGCGGATACTCCCAGAGCGCGCGGCCGATCTCGTGGAACGGCGCCGGCGGGCAGAGATCGTGGCTGAAGCGCCTGGGAAGACGGATTTCGATCGGATCGCTCTTCGCCAGCGGGCTATCGAGTTCGGAGAACGCCTCGATCAGCCGGCGGCGGACGAGAGACCGGCGATCCTGACGTGCGTCTTCCCGGTCGGGACCGGGAAAGGAGGGATTGGAATTGATCTCGAAGACGACGATCCGTCCGTCCCGGACCGTGTAGTCGATCCGCCCGAATTGCGCCCCGCACAGATCCATGATGCGGAGGAGTTCGTCCCGGTGAGGGTTGTCGCGGACATAGGCCTCCTCTTCCGCGACCTGGGCCGGGGTCGCCTGCTTGAACCGGCTTTTCACGATCCAGTCCCGCGAGATCTGGATGTGCTGGGGCAGGATCTTCGTGCCGACCCGGAAGGCACCGTACTTGCGGTAGAGACCCTCCCCGTCGCGGCAGTCGCAGAATTCGACGGCGAGCCTGCCGCGGAGGGGGATGCCGCGGTCACGCAGATCCGCAAGGCTCGCGCGGAGCTCTTCAGGGGTCTGCAAGAGCCCCGTCTCGGGCACGCGCGCGTCGCCCTCCCGTCGCAGGAAGACGGGAAACGTCAGGTCGGGCAGCGGCAGCTCCAGCCGCGCGGAACGGAACGGGTTCAGGCCCCTGCTCCAGAGCAGCTCGAGCAGTTCGTGGCGCTGCAGGAAGAAGGCGGGATGATTCAGCACCCGCGCGTCGGGATGCGTCTCGCGCAGCGACTGGGCGACGGAGGCGGCGATCTCGAGCTCGAAGGGGGACAGCCTGTCGAAATCGGTGAAGATCATGTGCGACGGCCGCAGCTCGCGCGAAGCGAACAGTTCTTCGTAGGTGAGGACCTCCAGCATCTCGCGTTTGCCCGTGGGCAGCGTCGTCAGGAACCGGTCCATCGTGTACCGGTGCCAGGCCCTGCAGATGTAGCGGATCACCCGGACCGGCCCTTTCGCGCGACGACGAGCACACCCGACGCGATCCGGCTTGTGGGTGCTCCGTCCCGATCGAAGCCGCTGCCCCGTCGGAGCTCCCGCATCGTCTCCACCTCCAGCCCCGCCTCCGCGAGCCACCGGCACAACTCTGGACGGTCGGCGAAGGGGATGATGCGGCGGACCCGTTGTCGGGAATAGTCGTCGAGAAAGAGGCCAAACGCCGCATCGCAGTCCGGAAGCGTGATCGAGGCCGCCGCGAAACGTGACAGGACCTGACGGCTGAAGGACTCGACGTCGAAGGACGGCGCGGCGCGCCCGAGCCCGGTCGTCATCACGAGGTGACCGCCCGGTTTCAGACTCTCGCTCAGTGCAGACCCCGCCGCGGCGAGGTCGGAGGCCGGAAGGAAGGACAGCACGGAATGGGCCACGATCACGTCGGCAAAGGGCGCTGCGGGCGCGACGCAGATCGACCCGCGCCGGGTGGTCAGGCCGCCCCGGGCCCGCCCGCGCAGAAGCGTCTCGCAGTGCAGCAGGGGTGTCGCGCAGAGATCGACCACCGTCAGAGCGACCGCCCTCTCGCCGGCAATCTCCAGCACGCAGTCCGCAAGCCCGGCGTCCGCGCTGCCCGCCAGCAGAACCCGGGCGCCGTCGAAGAGCAGCGGATCGAGGACCGCCTCCAGCACAGGCCGGTCCGCATCGACGCCGCGCGGCGGGTCGAGCAGCCGCAGGTAGGGCCAGACGGAATGATAAGACAGGCAGGCTCCGCAATGAGTTCGCGCCAGCGCATGACCGACTTCGGCAGCCGTCGCGGATCGGGTCCTGAGTGTCTCGGCCAAGCTCGGCGCTCCCCTGGAGACTGCCCGACGGAGCCTAGTCTGGCAAAGACCGTCGAGGCAAATGCGACGCGGGTCTAGTCGGCGTTTTCGGCGAGGTGTCACCCGCGCCATCGGGGCGATGGGGTCGGCTGCGCGGGCAAGATCGGAGTTTTCGGCGACACAGACGCCGATCAGCCGGATTTCGGGCCAGAGCCTTCCAGAAGGGCGGTCGTCTTGCCCACCCGGTCGGCAAGGCATCAGCGATCCGGATCGAACCCCTCGTCCGGCCGGATGAACGGCGCGTGCGGTGACGGTCCGTGCGTGTATCGCTCCTTGCCGGACGAGGCCGGGGGCTGGCGTCGGACCCCTCGGGCCCGTAAGGCGGGGGCCATGAGTAACAGCGAGAAAACCGGCGAGCGGATCGCCAAGGTTCTGGCGCGGCGGGGCGTGGCCTCCCGGCGCGAGGTCGAACGCATGATCGCCGCGGGCCGCGTCGCGGTGAACGGCAAGGTGATCGACAGCCCCGCCCTCGACGTGAGCCCCCGCGACCGCATCGCGGTCGACGGGGCGCCCGTGGCCGAGGCCGAGCCGCCGCGGCTCTGGCTCTATCACAAGCCCGTGGGCCTCGTGACCACCACCGCCGACGAGAAGGGCCGGCCCACGGTCTTCGACGACCTGCCCGAGGACATGCCGCGCGTGGTCTCCATCGGCCGGCTCGACCTGACTTCCGAGGGGCTCTTGCTGCTCACGAACGATGGCGGCATCAAGCGCCGGCTGGAGCTGCCGGAGACCGGCTGGCTCCGCCGCTACAGGGTGCGCTGCCACCCGCCGCCGCAGCTCGAGGCGCTCGAGCGGCTGCGCGCGGGCATCGAGGTGGAGGGCATCCGCTACCAGCCCATGCTGGTCTCGCTCGACCGCGAACAGGGCCGCAACGCCTGGCTCACCGTCAGCCTGCGCGAAGGCAAGAACCGCGAGATCCGCCGCGCGATGGAGGCGGTGGGCGTGACCGTCAACCGTCTGATCCGCATCGCCTACGGACCGTTCCAGCTGGGAAATCTCAAGCCCGGCGCGGTCGAGGAGGTTCGCCGCAGGGTCCTGCGCGACCAGCTCGGCCTCGATGCCGAAGCGGCGCCGGAGCGCCCGGCGCGTCCCGGCAAGGGCAGGACGCGGGCCGGAGGCAAGCCCGCGACGAGGGCCGGAGCGGGCGCCGCTCCAAAGCCGCAGGTGAAGTCCGCCGCGACGGGCCCGAAACCGGCGGCACGCCCCGGGTCGAAACCGGGCGCGAGGCCCGCCCGGCCCGGCACGGGACCCGGCAAGGGATCTCCGAACCGCCGGGGTTGAGGCTTGCCCAAAGGTCAGCCCCGTGCAATCTGGCCGCATCCTTTCGCCGGAACGCCATGACCGCCCAGACCTGCCGGATGCCCCCGCCTCTGCCGCCCGCGCGCCCATGCGCCGCGCGCCGCATGGCGGCATCGCCCCTCGCAATCGACGGTCTTCGCACCTATCCTCTGGGGGAGACGGCAAGGTGAGCGCCCATGACACGCCTGATTCTGGCCCTGCTCCTGATCAGCGCCGCGGTGATCGCGGTGCAGGTCGTGACCGATGCGGTCCGTCCGCGGCCCCTGCCCCGGGGGCGGAGCCGTCAGCCTGCCGCCATCCTGGAGGGCCCGATGCCTGAGACCATCCGCACCATCGCCTATGTGCTGCTCTTCGTTCTCGCGCTCGGCGTGACCAGCGGGTTTCTCGGGGGCGCCTGATGTCGCAGCGGTTCGGCGGGAAATACAGCCCCGGCACAACGCCCGGGGCGGGCCCGAAGAGCCCCCGTCCGGCGCCAGCGCCCCTGAACGAGGCGCGGCTCGATGCGGGTGCGGGCGCCAAGGCGGGGCTCATGTTCGTGCCGCCGGTGGTGCTTGCGGTCACCTCGCTCTTTGCTCCCCCTGCCGCCCTTCTGGCGGGGCTCGCCGGAGCGGGCGTGCTCATGCTCGCGGCCTGGCTCACCCGGGAGGGGATGCGCGCCGAGGCCGCCTATGACGCGCGGCCCGTCGCCCGGCGTCCGGCGATGCCGCGCAAGGTCTTCGGCTCGGTCCTGACCGGCGCGGGCATCGCCATCGCCGCCTGGACCGGAGAGACAGGGCTCGTCGGCTCGGGCCTCTACGGCATCGCCGCGGGCGCGCTGCATCTCGCCTCCTTCGGGATCGACCCGCTCAAGGACAAGCGCATTGAGGGCGTGGACCAGTTCCAGTCCGACCGCGTCGCCAAGGTGGTGGACGAGGCCGAGGCCTATCTCGACACGATCTGGGCGCAGATCCGCACCACGGACGCCCGCGCGCTCCACGACAGGGTGGCGGAGTTCATCTCGGCCGCCCGGGGCATGATCCGCACGGTGGAATCCGATCCGCGCGACCTGACGGGCGCGCGCAAGTATCTCGGCGTCTACCTGATGGGGGCCCGGGACGCGACGGTGAAGTTCGTGGAGCTGTGGAACCGCAAGCCCGATCCGGAGGCGCGCGCCAGCTACGAGGCGCTGCTCGACGACCTTCAGGACAACTTCGCGAAACGCACCGAGAAGATGATGCTCGACGACCGCAGCGACATGGATATCGAGGTCAAGGTCCTGCGCGACAGGCTGCACCGGGAAGGCCTGTGACAGGGCAAGGGCCCGGTGGCGGAAATTGACGAGGGAACATAGACAGGGAGACGGCAATGTCCGAGACGACAGCCAGGAACATGCAGGAAGCGCAGGCCGCGCTCGCGCAGGTGGAGAAGGTGACAGCCGTGGTGCTTCCCGAACCGAGCACGGCGCTCGTGACAGTCCAGGACGCCGATCCCCCGACCGCCGAGGAAATCCGGCGGCGGATGAACGAGATCGACATGTCGGACACGAACTCGATCATCTCCTTCGGCTCCTCGGCCCAGGCCGAGCTGCAGGAGATCAGCCAGTCGATGCTCCAGGGCGTGCGCAACAAGGACGTGGGCCCCGCGGGCGACAGCCTGCGCGACATCGTCACCACGATCCGCGGCTTCTCGATCAGCGAGCTCGACGTGCGCCGGAAATTGTCGTGGTGGGAGAAACTGCTGGGCCGCGCCGCGCCGGCGGCGAAATTCGCCGCGAAGTTCGAGGAGGTGCAGGGCCAGATCGACCGGATCACCGACGATCTGCTGAAGCACGAGCATGTACTCCTGAAGGACATCGAGAGCCTCGACATGCTCTACGACAAGACCCTCGCCTTCTATGACGAACTCGCCCTCTACATCGCCGCAGGCGAGGAGAAGCTGGCCGAGCTCGACGCCACCACGATCCCCGCCAAGGAGGCCGAGGTGCAGGCCGCCCCCGAGGAACAGGGCGTGATGAAGGCCCAGGAGCTGCGCGACCTGCGCGCGGCCCGCGACGACCTCGAGCGCCGGGTCCATGACCTGAAACTCACGCGCCAGGTGACGATGCAGTCCCTTCCCTCGATCCGGCTGGTGCAGGAGAACGACAAGAGTCTGGTGACCAAGATCAACTCCACGCTGATCAACACCGTGCCGCTCTGGGAGACCCAGCTCGCCCAGGCCGTGACGATCCAGCGCTCGTCGGAGGCCGCCGCCGCCGTGCGCTCCGCCAACGACCTGACGAACGAGCTCCTGACCGCCAATGCCGAGAACCTGCGGCAGGCCAACAAGACGATCCGGCAGGAGATGGAGCGCGGCGTCTTCGACATCGAGGCGGTGAAGTCCGCGAATGCGAACCTGATCGCCACGATCAACGAAAGCCTCGAGATCGCCGACGAGGGCAAGAAGAAGCGCGCCGCCGCCGAGGCCGACCTCCAGAAGATGGAGGCCGAGCTGAAAGACACGCTCGCCTCCGCGAAGGCGAGAAAGACAGGCCTCGGCGAAACCGTGGGCCAGGCCGAGGGCGTGTGAGACGGGGGCCGGCCCTCCCCCGCTCCCTGCGGCGTCTCTTCGGGGCCGCAGCCCTCGCCGGGCTGGCCGCATGCGGCGACGCCCCGGTGGAGGTGTCGGCCCCCGTCCCGGACCGGCCCTCGACGGCGCCGGACACCAGCCCCGTCCCGCAACCGGGGGCCGAGGCGCCCTCCGCGGCGAGCGAGGCGCTGTCGCTCTTCTATGCGCGGCTCGAGACCGACCTGCTCTCGCGCGGCCTCCTGCGCCGCGACGGGGGCGGGCCGGACGCGCCCTTAACCGACACCATGCTCGCGCGCAACTTCGAACGGATCGCCCTCTTCGACGAATACGTGTTCGACGGCCCGAGCATCCGCGCCGAGACCAGCGAAAGCTTTCTGCGCCGCTGGCAGGAGCCGGTGCGCTTCGGCGTGGAATTCGGCGCCCGCGTGCCCGAGGCCCAGCGCGCGGAGGACCGGTCCAACGTGGCCGGTTTCGTGCGCCGCATGTCCCGGGTCAGCGGCCATCCCATGGTCTATGACGAGGCAGACCCGAATTTCCACGTCCTGATCCTGACCGAGGACGACCGCCGGAGCATCGCGCCCCGCCTGCGCGACCTGGTGCCCGGGATCACCGACACCTCGATCCGCGCCTTCCAGACACCCGACCGCGGCACGCTCTGCCTCGTGCTGGCGTTCAGCCCCGGCAATTCGGCCGTCTACACCAAGGCCGTGGCGCTGATCCGGGCCGAACATCCCGATCTCCTGCGCCTGTCTTGCATCCACGAGGAGCTGGCCCAGGGCCTCGGCCTCGCCAACGACAGCCCCCTCGCGCGGCCGTCGATCTTCAACGACGACGAGGAATTCGCCCTCCTGACGACCCATGACGAGCTCTTGCTGAAAATGCTCTACGACCCCCGCCTGACCCCCGGCATGACCGCCCCCGAGGCCCGGCCCATCATCCGCCAGATCGCCTCGGAGCTCATGGGCGGGCCGAGCTGAGGGGATGGCCGGGCCGGCGCCAGCCTGCCGCATGACCCGCCCCGCGGCGGGGCGGTTTTCCCGCGGAGCGCCTTCGGCGCGCAGGGTTGAGCCCGGCCCCGCCTCCGGCGGGACCGGGCGGAGCGGGGGGCGCTGCCCCCCGCGACGAAAGCCGGAGGCTTTCGTCGCCCCCCCCGGGATACTTCCGGCCAGAAAAATGCAGCGACGCAGCACCTCGACCGCAAGCGGCGCGGGACGCGACGGAGCGGCGCCGTGACGGCGCTGGCCGCCGCCCTTCCGCTCGGGTTGGTGCTGGGCGCGATGGGCTTGCTGCACTGGTCGGCGGCACGGGCGGGGGTGCTGGGGCTGGCCGCGGCGGTGATCCTCGCGCTCACGCTCTTCGCCCCGCTCTCGGGCGGGGCCCTGGAGACGCTCACCGGAGCCGGCGCCGAGGCGCTTCATTCCACGGCCACGATCCTCTGGATCGTGCTGCCCGCCCTCATGCTCTACGAATTCCAGAGCCGCACCGGGGCGCTCGACCGCATCCGCGACGCGCTGACGGGGCTGACCGCCGACCGCCGGCTGCAGGCCATCCTCATCGCGTGGTTCTTCGGCCTCTTCATGGAGGGGGCGGCGGGGTTCGGCACGCCCGTGGCCCTTGCAGCCCCGCTGCTGGCGGGGCTCGGCTATCCGCCGGTCCGTGCCGTGACCCTCGCGCTCACGGGCCATGCCGCGGGAGTCTCCTTCGGCGCGGTGGGCACGCCGACGCTGGCGCAGATCGACCTCACGGGTCTCTCCCCCACAGCGCTGGCGGGCAGTGCCGCGCTGCTCCACGCCGGTGTCTCGCCGCTCCTGCTGCTGGTCACCGTGCGCCTTGCCGGCGACGGGCCGCTCGCCCGCTCCGATTACGGCTGGGCCGCGCTAGCCTGGGCCTGTTTCGCGCTGCCCTCCGTGGCGCTGGCGAGCCTCGCCGGTCCGGAACTGCCGAGCCTCGGCGGTGCGCTCATCGGGCTTGCCGTCTTTGCGACGCTCCTCATTCGCCGCACCGGCGCCACGCCGCCCGCGCTGGCCCCGCTGGCGCAGGACCTCGCCCCCTATGGCGCGATCCTCGCGCTGGTCCTCGCCACCCGCCTCATGGGCCCCCTGCAGGAGACGCTGTCGGGCCTGTCCCTCGACTGGAGCCTCGCCGGAGACCGGTTCTCGGGCGGCTTCGCGCCGCTCTACCACCCCGGGACGCTGCTTTTCGCGGGCCTCGCCCTCGGCGCGCTTGCCACATCGCGCCAGGGCGCCCTCACCCCCTCCCTGTCGGCGGCTCTCGCACGCCTCGTGCCGGTGGCGCTGGCGCTGCTGGCGATGCTCGCGCTGAGCCGCGTCATGGTCCATGGCGGGCTGATCGACGCGCTGGCGGAGGCGGCGGCCACCACCGGCGCGCTCTGGCCGCTGCTGGCGCCGCTGATCGGCGTCCTCGGTACTTTCGTCACGGGCTCCGCCACCGCCTCCAACATCCTCTTCACCGAATTCCAGACCGGCGTCGCCGCCTCGCTGTCGCTGCCGCCCGTGGCCATGGCCGCGGCCCAGAGCTTCGGGTCCGCCATCGGCAACGTGATCGCGCCGCACAACATCATCGCCGGGTCGGCCACCGTGGGCCTGGTCGGCAAGGAAGGCGAGGTGCTCGCAAAGACCCTCTGGCTCTGCGCCGCGGCAGCCCTTGCGGGCGGCGCGCTGATCCTCGCCGTCACCGCCCTCGCCTGATCTGGCGCGACGGGGCGAAAGCCCCTATCTTCGGTGACGACAGGGCATTTTCAGGGGACCCGCGCCATGGTGTTCAATTTCCTTTCCGGGCAGTTCATCGACGTCATCGAATGGACCGACGACACCCGCGACACGATGGTCTGGCGCTTTCAGCGGCATGGCAACGAGATCAAGTACGGCGCGAAGCTGACCGTGCGCGAGGGCCAGACCGCGGTCTTCGTCCACGAGGGCCAGCTTGCGGATGTCTTCACCCCCGGTCTCTACATGCTCGAGACCAACAACATGCCGGTGATGACTACGCTGCAGCACTGGTCCCACGGCTTCAAGTCGCCCTTCAAGTCCGAGATCTATTTCGTCTCCACGAACCGCTTCACCAACCTGAAGTGGGGCACGAAGAACCCGATCATGCTGCGCGACCCCGAATTCGGGCCGATACGCCTGCGCGCCTTCGGCACCTACACCGTGAAGGTGATCGACGCGGGCCTGTTCCTTACGGAGATCGTGGGCACCGACGGCGAGTTCACCATGGACGAGGTGAGCTTCCAGATCCGCAACATCATCGTGCAGGAAGTGAGCCGCGCGCTCGCCGCCTCGGGCATTCCCGCCCTCGACATGGCCGCCAATACCAAGGACCTGGGCCAGCTCGTCGCCGACGCCATCTCCGCCACCATCGCGCAATACGGCCTGACCCTGCCCGAGCTCTACATCGAGAACATCTCTCTGCCCCCCGAGGTGGAAAAGGCGCTCGACGCCCGCACATCGCGGGGCATCGCGGGCAATCTCGACGATCACATGAAATGGAAGGCCGCGGAGGCCATGGGCCAGCCCGGCACCATGGGAGATGCCATGGGTGCCGGCATGGGCGCGGGCCTCGGCATGGCCATGGGCAACGCGATGGGCGGCATGGCCCAGGGCGGTCAGGGCGGCGGCCCCTGGGGCGCCCGGCCGCAGCAGCCCGCCGCGGCTGCGCCTCCTCCGCCGCCGGTCGAACACGTCTGGCACATCGCCAAGGGCGGAGAGACGACCGGCCCCTTCAGCCGCGCCGACATGGGCAAGATGGTGGCTTCCGGCGAGATGACCCGTGAGACCTTCGTCTGGACGCAAGGTCAGGACGGCTGGAAACAGGCCGAGGACGTGGCCGAGCTCGCCCAGCTCTTCACCGTCATGCCCCCGCCGCCGCCTCCGGGGGCCTGAGGGGCAGCAGGCTCGGCCGCAGTCAGGGCGGTCCCTCACGCCCCCTCGCTGCGGGGGCGTGTATCCGGTCGCCGGAGCGCCGGACACCGCCTTGACCCCGACACACGGGGGAGTGGACAGACGCCCGCAGGTCGTGCTTTCCTTTACGTAAGAAAGTCTGCCTCGCGGGTACCGGACCCGGCATCCCGACCGGTCCGATGGGTGCAGATCGGAGGCAAGGACACTCGGAGGCCGGGCCCGTGGCGACCTTCTTCGTCACCACCACCAATGACGAGCTCGACGGCACCAGCCTTGCGGGAATGGGCCCGTTCCTGTCCTTGCGCGAAGCCGTCTTCCTCGCCAATGCCGCACCCGGCCCCGACACCATCGTCTTCGCCGCCGGGCGCGGGCAGGCCTTCGAGACGGGCGGCCTGATCCGGCTGACCGAGGGCACGCCGATCGTCATCAACGATGCCATGACGATCAGCGGCGCGGCAGCCGGTGGGCCGGTCGTGATCACCGGCGACCGGAACGGAGACGACCGGACCGTCGCGGGCACGCAGATCACCGATGTGCAGGCCAGCTTCGGCGGAACGGCGGGGGCGCCGAGTGACCTGCTCGACGACAACACACGGCTCTTCATCCTGTCCGACATCGCGACTGCGGTTACCTTCGACTTCCTGGTCCTGACCGGGGGCCGCACCACGACGGACGGGCAATGGGGCGGCGCCATCCGCACCGGCTCGACCGATGTGACGGTGACGAACGCCACGATCAGCGGAAACTCGACGGCGGGCTCGGTGTCCTTCGGCGGCGCGATCGGCAGCTTTTCCGGCCCGGTCACCCTCGTGAACACCACCCTGAGCGGCAACGAGACCGCCGGACATCAAGCCATGGGCGGCGCGGTGGGCAATACCTTCGGCCCCGTGACGCTCACGAACAGCACCGTGACCGGAAACCGGACCCTGGGCGCCGAGGCCAAGGGCGGCGGGATCTATGCGCGCGACGACGTGACAGTGACCAACAGCCTCGTGCTTGGAAATCGCTCCGCCTTGACCTCCGAGGAGGATGTCGGCTTCCGGACCGCAGGCACCGCGCCTGTCCTGCGGGGCGGGAACATCCTCGGCAGCAGCTTCACGGTCGACGGCGTGCAGCAGCGCTCCGGCGTCACCGCGACGGATGTCTTCGCCATGACGCAGATCCTGACGGCGGGCGCAGAGAGCACCCGGGCGGGCGTCATCGCCGACAGCGGCGGGGCGTTGCCGACCATCGCGCCAAGGGCCGACCGGGCGAACCCGGCGCTGGATGCGGGCCGGGACAGCCTCGCGCCTGCGAGGGACGCTGCGGGCAACCTGCGCAGGGACCTGGCCGGGGTCGCCAACAACGGGACCAACACCTCGGACCTCGGCGCGCAGGAGTTGACGGTCGATGTCCCGCCGCCTCGACCGCGCCCCGACACCGGCAGCGGCCCCTCCGCCCCGACCGGCCCGACGAACGGCGACGACATCCTGCGGGGCACGCCCGGCAACGACACGATCGACGGGCTCGCCGGCAACGACCGGATCGACGGGCTCACGGGGCTTGATCGGCTGGGGGGGGACCAGGGGTTCGACGTGATCTCCGGCGGCGGCGGCAACGACACCATCAACGGCGGAAGCGGGTTCGACACGCTGAACGGCAACGCCGGCAATGACGTGATCAACGGCAATGCAGGCAACGACCGGATCGACGGCGGCATCGGAACGGATAGGCTGGACGGCGGCATCGGCTCGGACACGATCTCGGGCAAGGGCGGAAACGACAGCATCTCGGGGTCCGACGGGTTCGACCTGCTCTTCGGCAACGCCGGCAACGATGTCATCAAGGGCAATAACGGCAACGACCGGTTGTTCGGCGGCCAGGGTTTCGACGCGCTGGACGGCGGTCTCGGGGCCGATGGTCTGAACGGCGACAGCGGGGCCGATACGCTCTTCGGCAAGGGCGGAAACGACCGGCTCTTCGGCGGCGCGGGCGACGACAGGCTCCACGGCAACGCCGGAAATGACCTGATCGACGGCGGCCCGGGCGATGACATGCTCTTCGGCGGACAGGGCGCGGACCGCTTCGTGTTTCGCCGCGGCTCCGGCGAGGACACCATTGCCGACATGCAGGAGGTCGACGTGATCGTCCTCGAGGCCGCGGCCCTCGGGATCGGCGACACGGCCCGGCTCGCGACCCTGATCACCGACATCGGCGGGGCCTGGCAGGTCGACTTCGGACAGGGCGACATCCTGACCGTGCAGAAGCCGATCGCGGGCGGCGCGCTCGACAGCTCCGATTTTCTGCTGGTGTGACCCGTTTCCACGGGGGCGGGCCGGACAGGGACGCTGCCCGCCCGCCCGATGCGGAACACCACCCGCGGCCCTTGCCGCGACGTGGCGATATCCGGTCCGCGCAGCCGGTTTCCTGACCCTTGGGTGAAACTTCCCCGGTCCGGTCTACGTGTCACCCTCGATGACGACGATGCCCGGACACCTGCGCGCGGACCTGATGCGCCGCCTGCCCGCCCGCCGCACGGCGATCCGCTGGCTCCATGCCGCGATGATCCCGCTGACGGTCTGGTTCCTGATCGCCACGCCGGACTTCGTCCGCTGGCTCTGGGGCGCGAAGGGGGCCGCGATCAACTCCGTCATCGCGCTGGTCTTCGTCATCCTCTGCCTCGGCTGGACCGCCGACACCCTCGCCCGCGGCCTCCTCGGCCGTCCGGGGCCGAAGCTCTCCCCCCGGCTCAAGCGCTTTCACCGCCTGCTGCACCGGACGCTGATCACCAGCGTGGCGCTGATCCCCGTGGGCGGCTTCCTCCTCGGCCTGACCTCGGACCGGCTCCTGATGGCCGGCGGCATCTGGCCCATCGCCCCGCCCCTCGGGCTCGCGCGCGCCAACGAGATCGTGGGCCTCCTGCACATCTGGCAGTTCTACGGCCTCTGCGCCGTCGTCGTGATCCACGCGGGCTTCCACATCTGGCGCCATGTCCGCCTGAGGGACAACGCCCTGCGCATCATGGCGCCCCGGGCGCTGCACCGGGTCCTGTGACCCTTGCCCGGAGGCGCCTTCGGCCCATCTTCCGCGCCATGTCCCGCCGCAGCCTCCTTATCACGCTCCACTGGCTCACCGCCTTCCTGTTGCTGGCGATGCTCAAGGGCGGCACCGGGGCACCGGCGATCCGCTGGACCTTCACCCTCGCCGCAGCGCTCTGGGTGGCCATGGCCCTGACGAAGGGCCTCGCCGGCCGCCCCGGCGCGAAACTCACCGGGACGGCCCGCGCGCTCTACCGCCCCATGCACATCGGCCTCTACGCGCTGCTGGCCGCGGCCGCCGCCCTCAACGCCGCCGAACTGACGCAGCTCATCGCCCCCGGCCCCGCCTGGACCTCGCTCCTCGTGCTGCTCTCGGCCGGCGCGCTCCATGGCCTCTTCCACTTCTGGCGCCATAACGCCCTGCGCGACAACGCCCTGCGCACGATCCTGCCGCGCAGCCTGCACCACATCCTCTGACCGCTCTTCCCGACGCGGCCCGCCCCGACTAACCTACGGTCAAAACCGGACGGGGGCCCGCGTGACCGAAGAAAAGCACCACTTTCCCTGCGACGCCTGCGGCAGCGACATGCGCTTTGACCCTGCGTCCGCGCAACTCGTCTGCGACCACTGCGGCAATACCCGCGCCATGGCCGAGAACGAGGGGCCCTGGGACGGCCCCCCCGTGATCCGCGAGCTCGACTTCGCCACCGCCATCCGCAACGAGCTCGCCACCGCCGAGATCGAGGAGACCCGCGTCGTCACCTGCCCCTCCTGCGGCGCGCAGACCGAGGTGGACGAGGCGACCCAGGCCACCGAATGCCCCTTTTGCGCCACCCCCGTGGTCACCGACACCGGCACCCACCGCCATATCAAGCCCAAGGGCGTCCTCCCCTTCGCCCTGAAGGAGGAGGAGGCCCGCGACGCCATGGGCAAGTGGCTCGGCCGGCTCTGGTTCGCCCCCAACGGCCTCAAGCAATACGCCCGCAAGGGCCGCCGCATGAACGGCATCTATGTCCCCTACTGGACCTACGACGCCGACACGACGACCCGCTACCGCGGCGAGCGGGGGGACGACTACTACGTCACCCGCACCGTCATGCGGAACGGCAAGCGCGAGACCGTGCGCGAGCGCCGCACCCGCTGGTCCCGGCGCTCCGGGACGGTCGCGCGCTTCTTCGACGACGTGCTGGTGCTGGCCTCCCGCAGCTTGCCGAAAAGCTACACCGACGGGCTGGAGCCCTGGGACCTCAAGGAGCTTCAACCCTACCGCCCCGCGTTCCTCGCGGGCTTCCGCGCGGAGGGCTATACCGTCGATCTCGACGAGGGCTATGACGAGGCCCGCGCCAGGATGGCCGCCCGCATCAAGCAGGACATCCGCCGCGACATCGGCGGCGACCGCCAGCGCATCCACGACATTGACACCGACGTGCGCGACGTGACCTTCAAGCACGTCCTGCTGCCGGTCTGGATGGCCGCCTACAAGTACAATGGCAAATCCTACCGCTTCGTCGTCAACGCCCGCACCGGCAAGGTGCAGGGCGAGCGCCCCTGGTCCGTGTGGAAGATCGCCTTCGCCGTGGTGCTGGCGCTGATCGTGGCGGGCGTGGTGTTCTATTTCGGGCAGGACATGTGACGGAGCAGCCGCCCGCCCCGCCCCCCACCCCAGGCCGGGCTTCAGCCCGGCCTCCGCCCCCCGAGCGCGCGCCACGCATCACCGGGCCGCGGCGCGGCGACCCGACGGTCGGGCGACAAAGCTTCATGTCCGAGCATCCGCCCCCCGCCCAAGCGGCGCCACGCCCCGCCGCCCCCGGGGCACGAGCCGCGCATCGTCGGGCCGCGGCGCGGCGACCCGACCGTCGGGCGACAGCGCTTTATGGCGGAGTATCCGCACTCCGCCCCAGCGGCGCGCCGACGTCACCCGATCGCCGGGCCCGGGGGGCGGTCGCCATTGGAACGCCATCGGTCCGAGAGACAATGGCGACGCGATGCGCGGCGGCCTGCGGCCTTGACTCCGCGCAGGGATCCAGTTCGGCCGGCCCAGCGCTGCCACAAAGGTTAACGCCACCCGCCCCTTTTCCACTTACTATCATGATAACAATTACTTAGACCGGCGTCCACGTGTGGACACCCCCAGCCCTGCCCCACACCCGCTTGCCTCCCGCCCCCCCGGGCGGCATGGTCCCGCGACCCGACCAATAGGAGCGACCCATGATCCTGGCCTGCGGAGAGGCTCTCATCGACATGCTGCCCCGGCACACCGATGCCGGAGAGCCCGCCTTCGCGCCCCATGCCGGCGGCGCCGTCTTCAACACCGCCATCGCGCTGGGCCGGCTGAAGGCCCCCGCCCGCTTCTTCTCCGGCCTGTCGACCGATCTCTTCGGCGACCAGCTGCGCGCCGCCCTCGAGGATAGCGGCGTCGACAGCACCCCCGCCGCCCTCTCCGACCGCCCCACCACGCTGGCCTTCGTCACGCTCGAGGGCGGCCACGCAAAATACGCCTTCTACGACGAGAACACCGCCGGCCGCCTGCTGACCGAGGCGGACCTGCCCGCAGAGATCCCCGACGACGTGCTCTTTTTCGGCGGCATCAGCCTCGCCGTCGATCCCTGCGGCGCCGCCTATCAGGCCCTCATGCTCCGCGAGGCGCCCGCGAAGGTGACCATGCTCGACCCCAACATCCGCCCGGGCTTCATCCGCGACGAGCCCCGCTATCGCGCCCGCCTCAAAGCCATGCTCGCCGCCGCCGACATCGTGAAGGTCTCCGACGAGGACATGGCCTGGCTCGGCCACGACCCCGGCACCCTGCGCGCCATGGGCCCCCGCCTCGTCTGCGTCACCGAAGGCGCGAAAGGCGTCACCGCCCACACCGCCCGCGGCGAGATCTTCGTCCCCGCCGAAAAGGCCGAGGTGGTCGATACCGTCGGCGCCGGGGACACCTTCAACGCGGGTCTCCTCGCCAGCCTCCACGCCGCGGGCGCGCTGACGAAAGCCCGCGTCGCGGCGCTGACGGAAGAAGAGATCCGCGCCGCCCTCGCCTACGGCGCGAAGGCCGCCGCCGTCACCGTCACCCGCGCCGGCGCCAACCCGCCCCGCGCGGACGAGCTGTGAGGGCGCTCCTCCAGCGCGTGAGCGAGGCCTCGGTCACTGTGGATGGCGCCCGCATCGGCGAGATCGGCCGCGGCCTGCTGATCCTCGCCTGCGCCATGCCCGGCGACGACGAGGCCACGGTGACGCGCCTCGCCGCAAAGATCGCCAAGCTGCGCATCTTCGAGGACGAGGCCGGCAAGATGAACCTCTCCCTGCCCGACGCAGGCGGCGCGGCCCTTGTGGTCAGCCAGTTCACGCTGGCCGCCGACACCAGCCGCGGCAACCGACCCGGCTTTTCCGGCGCCGCAGCCCCCGCCGAGGCCGAACGCCTCTACCTCGCCCTGGCGGACGCCCTGCGCAGCGAAGGCCTGCCGGTGGAGACCGGCCGCTTCGGCGCGGACATGAAGGTCGCGCTCGTGAATGACGGCCCCGTCACCATCTGGCTCGACTCCGCCACCTGACCGGCCGAACCCGGGCCGCCTCAGAAATCCGTGGGCGCCCCGCCCTCTTCCTTGCGCCGCGCGACGAAGGCCTCCAGCTCCCCCCGGATCGCGTCCGTCATGGGCGGCGCCTCGAAGGCCTTCACGATCCGCTCCGCCACGAGATGCGCGCGCTCCGCAGTCCAGTGCATCCCGTCCGCAGCCCACGCCTCGAAATTACGCCAGTCGCTGACCATGGGCCGGTAAAAGGCCATCTCGTAGCGCGCCTGTGTATGCGCGACACCAAAGTAATGCCCCGTAGATCCCACCTCGCGGATCGTCTCCAAAGCAATCTCCTCGGGACCTGCGGCGACCAGCTCCGGCTCGAAATAGCGCTGGATCATCTGGATCACCTCGCAATCCATGACGAACTTCTCCGGGCTCGCCACCAGCCCCCCCTCGAGCCAGCCCGCCGCGTGGTAGACCATGTTCGACCCGGACTGCACCGCCGCCCAGAGCGAATTGCAGGTCTCCCACATCGCCTGCCCGTCGGGCACGTTCGCCGTGCACGACCCCGATGAGCGCAGCGGAAGGCCGTAGAACCGCGCCATCTGCCCGGTCATCTGCGTCGCCCGCATGTATTCAGGCGTCCCGAACGCCGGCGCGCCGGAGGCCATGTCCACGTTGGAGGTAAAGGTGCCGATGGCGCAGGCGCAGCCCGGGCGGACGTATTGGAACAGGGCAATTGCCGCCAGCGCCTCGGCGATCGACAGCGTCACCGCGCCCGACATGGTCACCGGCGCCATGGCCCCCGCCAGCGTGAAGGGCGTGACCACCACCGCCTGCCCCCGCCGGATCAGCCGCAGGCAGCCGTCGATCATCGGCCAGTCGTGTTTCAGCGGAGAGGTGGAGTTGATGTTGGTGTACATCCGCGGGCTGGCCGCGAATTCCGCCTCCGACAGCCCGCCCGCGATGCGGGCCATCTCCATCCCGTCCTCGACCCGCTCGGGGCCGAGGGAATAGGTATGGGCCACCTTGTCGGTCAGCGTCAGCTTGTCGAAGAGCACGTCGAGATGGCGCACCGAGGGGTGCAGGTCCACCGGCTCCACCGGGTAGCCACCAACGAAGTGGATGCAGTTGAAATGCTGGCTCAGCTTCAGAAACTGCGCGCAGGCCTCCCGCGTCCCCGGCATCTTCGACGCAAGCCCCCAGGTCCAGTAGGCGGGTGGCGAGGAGACATTGCCGAAAAGCAGGCTGCGGCCGCCGATGCGGATCGCGCGGTCCGGGTTGCGCGGGGTGATCGTGAACTCGGCCGGTGCGCGCGACACCATCTCCTCGACAAAGGCGCGTTCCATGCGGACATTGGTGTCCCTGATCCGGCATCCCGCGCGGGCGAGGATCGCCACGGCCTCCTCATTGAGGAACTCGATCCCGATCTCCTCGAGAATGCGCATCGCACCATCGTGAATCGCGGCCACGCCCTCGGGCGTCAGCGGCTCCACCAGGGGATCGGTATTCTCGATGATCCGCCAAGGCGGCTGCGGCGGCAGACCCCCCACCCCGCCACGGCGCGCGGCATTGCCCGCCCGTCCCCCGGATCGCCTTCGGCCGCGGCCTTCGGTTTCTGCGTCCATCATGCTCTCCCCGGTCGGGACCAAGGTGAGCGCCGGCACCGCCCGCCCGGCCGCTTGGAAGCGACCCCCGGCGTCGCTGCGGTTACAGGTCGAGCCAGCCGGGAAGATCCGCGATGGATCCGAGCACCACCTCCGCAAGCGGCGCGAGATCCGCCTCCTCGGCCAGACCTGTCAGCACGCCCACCGTGACCATGCCCGCGGAGCGTCCGGCTAGCAGGTCGTAGGTGCTGTCGCCGACCATGGCGACCTCGGAGGGATGCAGCCCCGTCTCCTCGCAGAAGGCGCGCAACTGTCCCGGCCCGGGCTTGTACCCATGCCCGCTGTCAGCGCCGGCCAGAAAGGCGAAGCGGTCCGCCACGCCCGAGGCCTCCAGGTGTGCCCGCGCCGGTTCCTCGCCATCGTTCGTGGCCACGCCCAGCGTCAGCCCGCGCCCGATGAGCCCGTCGAGGAACGGCCCCAAAGGGGCCGCCTCCACCTGCGGCGCCACCGCCGAGCGGGCGTTCATCCGCCCGACGATCTCCGCCTTGGAGGGGCTGCCCGGCAAGAGCGGTCCGATCACGTCGGCGATCTCGCCTGGCGTATGGGCGATCACCACACTGTCCTTGCGGAACCGCCTCGCGTCCGGGTCATAGCCCAGCAACTCCGCCATCGTCGCCACCAGAACCGGATCGCCCCCCGCCTCGGCGTGGAGCATCCCCAGCGTCCAGGCGCCCCAGGTGGCGTTGAAATCGTAGAGTGTTCCGTCCTTGTCGAAGACGATCCCCCTGAGCCGCCGCGCGTGCCGCCTCCCGGTCATCCGGCCGGACATGCTCCCGCCGGAGGCGGTTCCGTCCCCTCCCGCCCGCGCCGCGTTCATGTCCAGTGCACCTCTTCCGCGCCCGGCAGGGCATAGCGGGCGCGCAGCGGCATCTCGTAGGCGAGACCGTGGGCATCGCAGAAGGCCATGACCCAGGCGTCGTCCATGGTCAGGAACTCAAGCACCGAGGCGAGAAACGCCGGGTCCGTAGCGCGCTCCCTGAGGTCCTCCGCCGCAGCACCCGTGGAGCCTAGGAAAACCGGCGCCAGCTCTTCGTTTCCGGCGAGCCAGCCGAGGGCCTGCAGCGCGATGGTTTCGGCATGATCCGGCGACACTGGCACACTCCTTTTGCGCGAACCCGATCCGGGCAACGGTTCCTTAACCAATGACGCGCAGCTTGGCGACGGGAACGGGCGAGACCCTCACGAGGAAATCCAGATGCCGTCGCAGATACTGATCCTCGATCCGGTCGTGACCAGCCGCGTCGTCATGAAGGTCCGCCTGATGGAGGCGCTCTACGACGTGCGCGCCACCGGCACCCATGCCGAAGCGCTGGCGCTGATCGCGGCGGGGATGCCTGACCTCGTGCTGCTCGACATGGGTGCGGAGGCCGCGGACGGGATGCGCTTCTGCCAGGACCTGCGCCGAAGGCCGAGGACCGCGTCGCTGCCGGTGATCGCGCTGGGCCGGTTCGACTGGCCCGACGAACGCCTCGCCGCCCTCGCCGCTGGCGCCGACGAGGTCCTGGCCAAGCCTCTGCAGGAGGGGCTGCTGACCGCGCGCATCCGCTCCATGCTGCGCAGCCGTGCGGCGGCGGCAGAGCTGGCGCCACCGGTCGATGCCGCGACGATGCTGGGCCTCGCCGAGGGCGCCATGCAGTTCCACGGTCCGGGCCAGACCGCCCTCGTGATCCCGCAATCGCCCGTGGGCCTGCTGCGCGCCCAGTCCCTGCGCGGCAGCCTGCCGGGCGGCGTGCGCGTGGTCTCTCCGCAGGCGGCTCTCAGCCCCGGCGGGGCCGGTCGCAACATCGACCTCTTCGTGATCGACGCATCCCCGATGGAGGAGGACCGCTTCGCCCATGACATCCTGCGGTTGATACCGGAGTTGCGCGCCCGCTCCGACAGCAGGCACGCCGGGCAGCTGGTGATCCTGCCCCCGAGGGCAGAGGGCATGGCCGCCATGGCGCTCGATCTCGGCGCAGACGACATCGTGCGCCACGACGTCTCCCTGGCCGAGCTCGACTTCCGCAGCCGCCGCATCCTGGCGCGCAAACGCCGCCACGACAGCCTGCGCGCCACGTTCCAAGACGGCCTGCGCGCGGCGGTCACCGATCCGTTGACCGGCCTCTACAACCGCCGCTACGCGGAGCCGCACCTCCGCGGCATCGCCCTCGGCGCGCGGGAGGGTGGTGCGGGCTTCGCCATGCTGGTCCTCGACATCGACCATTTCAAGCGCATCAACGACCGCTTCGGCCATGCCGCGGGCGATGCCGTGCTGCGCGAGGTGGCGCGCAAGCTCCGCGAGACCATGCGCCCCCAGGATCTCTTGGCCCGCATCGGCGGAGAGGAATTCCTGATCGCCCTGCCCGGCCACGACGCGCGGCAGGCCTGCATGGTGGCCGAACGGCTCTGCGCGCTCATCGAGGAGACCCGATTCTCAATTCCCGGTCGCCGCAGCCCGGTGCAAGTGACGCTGTCCATCGGCGTGGCGCTCGGCGGCACCGGCGGGGCGGAGGATATCGAAAGCATCGTCAGCCGGGCGGACGCCGCCCTATATGCTGCGAAATCCGCCGGTCGGAACACGGTCAGCCTCTCCGCCGCCTGATCCGCGTCAGGTCCCGCCGGGCGCGTCGTCGCCTGGCCGGTGCCGGCTCTCGGCCTCCAGCCGGTCGGCCAGCGCCGCCCGCTCCGGCGGCGTCATCGCGGCGATCCGCGCCACCAGCGCCGCGTGCCCCGCCTCCAGCACCCGCCCGCCCCGGGCCCTCTGCTCGGAAAAGCCGCGCGCAAGCGCCTCCGGCTCGAACGGCTCCGCCCGGAGCAGAGCCACCGTGTCTTCCAGAGCCTGCCGCCGCGCCGTCCGGTCCATGCCGCCCAGCGCGCCGCTCCGGCGCAAGTCGTGCACCACGGCCCTTCGGTCCTCGGGCAAGAGCGCGCGACCCAGCGTACCGAAGGTCATATCCACGCGTGGCCCTCCCCCGCGCGGGCCGTCGCTGACCATCGCGCCGATGATCATCCCCGCCACGGCGAGGTTGAGCGCGAGCGAGATCACCAGAAGCACCCGCACCCGGGGCGACGCCTGCCAGCCGCCGGCCATTCAGCCCTCCATCCCGAAAAGGTCGCTTTCGGGCATCAGCGTCAGTTCGACCGGCGCCGCGCCCAGACCAGGCAGATCGAGGGGCTGCGCCACTCCGATCCAGACACCCACAGCCGTCGCTGCCACCAGACCCGAGGCGCCGGCCCAGCCGCCCAGCGCCGCCCAGAGCCCGGCCCGGGGCGCGCGTGGCGCCCGGACGACCGCCGCCACAGGCGCCCCGAACCGTTCCGCCGCCGCATCTGCGACGACCCGCGCCACGAAAGCCTCCGACGGGCGCACCGGACCGCCTTCGGCCCGCACCACCGAGAAGAGCGCGTCGAGTTCCTCTTCCGCCAGTCCGTCCCTTGGCCTCTCAGTCATCCTCGAACCCCAGTTCCGCGCGGCGCCCGGCAAGGATCGCCGTCAGCCCGCGCCGGCCCCGCGCGGTCAGACTCTCGACCGCCTCGACGCTCATGTCCATGATCCGGGCGATCTCCGGGTTGCCCAGACCTTCGAGATGCCGCAGCGCCACCGCCTCGGCCTGTCGCGGCGGGAGCTCCGCCAGCGCCGCCCGCAGCGCCTCGGCGCGCGCCCTTGCCTGCATCTCCTCGGCGACGGATCGCCGCCCGTCCTCGGGCTCCGCCACGCTCTCCAGCGGCACGCCGCGACGCCGCGCCCGCAGCCGGTCTGTGCACAGGTTCGCGACAACCCGCCAGAGCCAGGTCGACACCTGCGCCTCGCCATGGCGCCAGTCGGGCGCGATCCGCCAGAGCCGCAGCAGCGCCTCCTGCACCACGTCCTCGGCCTCCACCGCATCGCCGAGGAGCCGCGCCGCGTGCCCGAGGGCGCGCGGCGCCAGCCGCTCGGTCAGCAGGCGCGCCGCCACGATGTCGCCCGCGACATAGGCGGCGAGCAGGGCACCGTCGTCCGGCTCCGGCGCGGCGCGGATCGGCAGGGCTGGCGGCGATGTCATGGTCCTCGGTCATAGTGTCTCTGAAAGTGCTCCGCCATCGCGCACCGGTCGAGACCGCAAAGGCCCCGCCCGGTCGCGTCCTGTCGCGTCAGAGCGGGCCGCCGCCGTGTCCGTTTCCGTGTCCGTGACCCTGTCGATGACCCTGGCCGCCACCATCGTGACCGCGCCAGCCCTGCCCTTCGATCGCCGCCGCGAATTCCTCCTCGGAGATGGCGCCGTCACCATCGGTGTCGAGCCGGTCGAACATGGCAGGACGCGCCTGCGGCGCGGCCAGTTCCTCGAGACTGAGGTCGCCGCTGCCATCGACATCGCGCCGCGCAAGTATCCGCTCGGCCATCAGGGCGCCGCGTTCGGCCATCCGCGCTTCCATCACCGCGGCCAACTCCTCGGCACTCAGCGCGCCGCTTCCGTCGACATCCGCCGCGGCGAAGCGGTCCGCCATGGGCGCGCGCAACTCCTCCGCACTCAGCATGCCATCGCCGTCGGCATCGAGTTCCGCGAAGCTCGGCCGGTCGCCCTCGAGAGGTCCGCGGCCCTGGGCACCTGCCGGGCCGGTCAGTGCCGCCGCGGCCAGTGCGGCGATCAGAAGGGGGGTCTTCAGGGTCATGGTCTGTCCTCTCGGTGTGTTGGTCGGCGCCCCGGCATGTCGGCCGAAGTCCTCCCTCAAACGGGGCGCCGCGACGGTTCCGTCGCGGCCCTGGACAAAAATTCTGCGGGGCCCGTCGCGCGACATGCCGACGCGGGTTTCGCCCTGCCACTTTCAATCCGGTCCCCATGGGCGCATGTGTGGTTCGGTAACCCCCAGCAGAAAGCCTTGCCCGTGCCGAGGGATTCCTACCTGACCGAGACCGCCGACCGGACCGCGACCGACCACCGGACGGAGCGGCCAACGAGGCCCGCGGTGGTTCGCGGTCTGCGCCGGCGCTGCCCGAACTGTGGCCAGGGGCCGCTCTTCGAGGGCTACCTCAAGGTCACCGACGCCTGCCCCGTCTGCGGCGAGGACCTGCACCACCACCGCGCCGACGATGGTCCGGCTTATCTCACAATCCTCGTCGTGGGCCACCTTATGGCGCCGGTGATCCACATTCTGTTCGTCCGCCTGCGGCCCGAACCCCTCGTGCTTGCGACGCTGCTGACGCTGGCCTGCGTTGCGCTGTCGCTGTACCTGCTGCCGCGCATGAAGGGCCTCGTCGTGGGCATCCAGTGGGCCCGGCGGATGCACGGCTTCGGCGGTGCTGCCTGATCAGGTGCCCGATCGGGCTGTGCCGGTCCGGGACGCCGCCACGATCATCGTCCTGCGCGAGACGGTCCGAGGTCCTTCGGTCCTGATGGGCCGACGCGGCGCCTCCGCGGCCTTCATGCCGTCCCATGTCGTCTTTCCCGGGGGCGCCGTCGATCCGGGCGATGCGGCGATCTCCCTTGCAGGCGCCGTGAACCCCACCTGCGCCGCCCGCCTCACTGAGGAGAGCGCCCGCACCCCCGACTCCCTCGTCGCCGCCGCGATTCGCGAGCTCTGGGAAGAAACCGGCCAGATCGCAGGCCGCGCCGCGCCGTGGCCCGACGCGCCGCCGGGCTGGCGCGGCTTTGCGCGCACCGGTCACCGGCCCGACGCCTCGGGTCTCACCTTCGTCTTCCGTGCGATCACACCCCCGGGGCGGCCCCGCCGCTTCGATGCGCGCTTCTTCACCCTCGACGCAGACCGTCTCGCCTCCGATCCCGACGATTTCTCCCGCGCCGAGGACGAGCTCGGCCAACTGTCCTGGGTGCCGCTCGACGCGACGCAGGGCCTGCACCTGCCCTTTATCACCTCGGTGGTTCTGGCGGAGCTGCGCGCGGGCCATGGCGTCAGCGGGCCGCCAGCCGATGTGCCATTCTACCGCGATGGCGCCGAGGAAGCGGCCTTCCGCAGGCTTCACGGACAGGGCTAGCGGCGGGCGTCAGGCGAAGAACCGCAGCTCCGCCACCGACAGATCCGCCTCGAACGCACGCCCGATCGCCACAAGCCCGATCCGCCGCAGCCGCCCGGGATCGAAGCGGGCCTCCGTCCGGTGCCGCTCGAACTCCGCGAAGGGCAGCCGCACCTCGGTCCAGTCCCCGCCCGCGACGAAGCTCGCCCGGTAGGATTCCCAAGGGCGCCGGATATCCGCGGTCCGCAGGTGCAGGTTGTAGTGCTCGCCGTTGCCCCGCACCAAGAGCGCGATCCCGGTCCAACCGGCGGCGTTCACCGACCGCTCCCCCAGCTCAAGATCGAGGGCCGCCTGCACGAACCCGCCGTTGTTCTCGAGGCTCACCTCGCCCCGAAGCCGCATGCCCCGCCGCTCCCCCGCCTCCAGCGGATCGAGCCGTCCCGAGGAAACGCCGCCCATGACCCGGTCCGAGACCATCTCCCAGTCGGTACCGGTAGCGGCGCGGGGAAAGGGCGCCGAGAAATCGTCGATGACCGCCGCTGCGTCCATGCCGGGTCAGTAGGGCATCGGATGGCGCTTGTGGGCGGCCTCGATCTCCGCCAGCACCTCCGGCGCCAGCTCCAGATCCCGCCCCTCCAACAGATGGGCGAGCTGCGCATCGGTGGTTGCGCCGAAGATCGCGGAGATCTGAACCGGGCGGCTGCGCTGCCAGGCCAGTGCCATGTGCACCGGGTCGAGCCCGTGACGCTCCGCCACGTCGAGATAGGCAGCGACCGCCTCGAAAGCCCGATCTGTCTTGCGCCCGCCGAGATCGCCGCCGATCGCCATGCGGCTGCCATCGGGGATCGCGCCGTTCTGATACTTGCCCGTCAGCAGCCCTGCGCCCAGCGGCGAATAGGACAGGAGCGTCACATCCTCCATCACCGACATCTCTGCCATGTCGGTATCGTAGAACCGGCAGAGCAGCGAATATTCGTTCTGCATCGTGGCCATCCGCGGCAAGCCGTGGGCCTCGGACAGATGCAGCCATTGGCAGGTGCCCCAGCAGGTCTCGTTCGAGAGCCCCACTGCGCGCAGCTTGCCCTCCGAGATCAGCCCCGCGAGGGTCTCGAGCACCTCCACCATATGCGCCTCGACCTCTGCAGGGTCCCGGCCCGAGGGGTCATAGCTCCAGGACTTGCGGAAATGATAGCTGCCGCGCATCGGGAAATGCAGCTGGTAGATGTCTATCCGGTCCGTCTGAAGCCGCCTCAGCGAGGCCTCCACCGTTTGCCGGATCGTGGGTCCGTCAAAGCCTCGCCCCTCGCGGACGGCAGGCATGGGGCCGGTGACCTTGGTCGCGACCACCCAGGCGTCGCGCTTGCCGGATTTCGCGAACCAGCGCCCGAGGATCTCCTCGGACAGGCCCACGGTCTCGGCCCGGACCGGGTTGACCGGGTACATTTCGGCGCAGTCCATGAAATCCACACCCGCATCGAGAGCACGGTCGATCTGGCGGTGCGCGTCCTCCTCCGGCGTCTGGTTGCCGAAAGTCATGGTGCCGAGGCACCAGTCGGTCACCTCGATCCCCGTGCGTCCCAGCGTCATCCGTTTCATGCCTGTCCCCCGTGCTGCGGCCGAGGCACCTTAGCCTTCCCGTCAGGGGGAGCAACCGCACAAGCCCTGCGCGTCCTGGATCCAGCGGAGCGCCCGGTTCCCGCAAGCGCAGCCTCGACCTCGCGGGCCTGCGCTTCGCCCGCCTCGGCCAAGCCAAGGGCGGCCGCCACGGTCTCGATCCGCGCGCGGATCGCCGCGGGCGGCGTCGTGGCCTTCCGGCACGGAGAGGAGAGGGATGTCAGCAGGCTCCGGCACGTCGGGATGAAAGCATGGGGACCAACGGCGTGATTTTCGACAAGTCCGATCGCCATGATGGCGCGCCCGGGGATCTGACCCGCTGCAAAGAGCCCCGAAGGCACTTTACTGATCTGCTAAAGACCTCGAACCGTCACAAGTCCGGTTTTCCGCGATCGGCCGGGTCCTTGACGGCTTCGCACTCCGGGCACACGGGCAAACGGATTCCCGTCCAGGAACGGGATCCGCGCACCAAAGAACCATGCAAGAAGTCCAGAACGGCCGGAAAGACATGAGCTCGGTCCGGGAATCGTCCGCAGATGTCGAGATGGCGCAGGAGCGACAGGGCGTGCAGGGCTTCGAGAGCTGTGCCGGACACGTCGCCCTTGGCTTCGACGTAGCCGTCGACGAAGATCTGCGCCTGTCGCGATAAGGCGTGCGCGTTGCCGAACCGGCGGATGGCGTATTCGGTCATATGCGCCAGCAGGTTGCCGAGATCAACGTGACGGTCCCCACGGGCGGCAAGGTCGAGGTCGATGAGCCAGATCCTCTCACCGTCGACCTGCGCCTGATCGGGGTGAAAGTCGCGGTGGAGGAGAACCGGCGACCCCGACGGGATCGCGCGCGCAAGCGTCCCGGCCCAATCGCGCAGATCGGCGATCCGGTCCGCTGCCGCCGGATGCCGGTCCGCAGCCGCCGCGAGGGCACTTTCGGCCACCGCGCGTTCGTCCTGCGCCGTCCATGTTCGACCAGGATCGACGGGGGCGGCGTGAAAGGTGGCGAGGGCGCGACCGGTCGCCCGGAACGGCGCCGGATCTGCCCCGGGCAACAGCCAGTCCGCAAGGGGGCGGCCGGGGACATGTTCCATCAGGAAGGTCCGCTGGCCCTCCGGCCCCGGCCATGCCGCAGGCACTCCGAAGGCCGCACCGGAACTGCCGTCGAAGCCGGCGGCGCGCAGGGCGCGATGCAGGCCGGGCGACGCGTGATCGGGACGCCTCGAGCGGGTCTTTGCCAGCCAGCGCCGCGGTCCTGTTTCGGTTTCCGACGGAATCTCGACCAGCGCCCGCCGCCCGGCCTTGTGCCGGGCCAGACGCGGCGGCGCGGCGAGGCGCCCGGCCCCGACCGCGTCGAGCAGCGTCTGCGCGCCGCGCGAATCGCAGAGCGTGGGCAGTTGCGGCAGTGCCGGATCGCAGGGTCCGGGCAGGTCAAGACCGGCGAGAACCCCATCGATGACGTCGATCAGATCCGCCATGGCCCGGGGCCAGTCCGGCAGTTGCCGCCGGAAGGGCTCGCACATCAGAAGCGCCATGTGTGCCAGTCGTTGCACCTCGACCGAAGCGGGCAGCGCGCGTCTGGAGGCATAGCCCTCCAGCAGCGCCTGCCCCGCCTGATGAGCCCGCTCGGCGGGCACCCCGTCCCACATCCGGTCCGCATCCAGCCGGGCGAGCGCCGACCCCAGGTCCGCCCCCCGGTCGCCGTATCCGGCGCGATCCCAATCGATCAGGCAGGGACCGCTCCCCCCCATCACCACCTGGTCGGCGCTGAAATCGCCGTGGATCGGCCCGGGATCGGCCGGCGTGGCGGCCAGCGCCATGGTCAGACGACGCGCAAGCCCGGCCAACCGCTCCCCTGCCTCGGGCAGGAGATGGGCGGCATCCGACAGCGTCCGCGCGACGGCCGCAATCTCCTCGGTCCGGCCGCGAGTGAAGGGCAGCGCATGGACCGCGCCGTGAACTCCGGCCAGCGCCGCACCCGCCGCCGCGAAACCGCCCGGGCCGTCCCGCGCGGTGAGTATCTGGCCCTGCTGCCAGCGGGTGGCGACGACCATCTGGACGGCGCAGGTGCGCAGGAGCGCTCCGTGGCCGAGGAACGCCCCCCAGAGCGCACCGGCCTGCGCAGGCGCGAAGCGCGGCGCCGCGTGCAGCTTCAGGAGCGCGCCCCCCAGTGGATGGTCGAGCCGCGCAACCAGCCGCCGCCCCAGCCGGTAGGACAGCGGCACAAGCCGCGCCTCGGCAAGATGGCTTTCGCCGAAGACCTCCGCCATGACCTTCTCGCGCCGGTCCTCGGGCCAGAACCGGCGCAGGCCTGGCACCTCCTTGTCCTGCCACGGCTTGGCAACGGCGAGGCAGGCCGCGCCGGAAGCGCCGTCGCCCGGATAACCCTTCTCGGCGCAATGGGTGGGGGTGAGGGCGCGAAGGCGCAGCCAGTCCCCTTCCGCGGTGACGGCGGCGGCCGTGCAGCTTGTTCCCGGCTTGTAGCGCAGGTGGCGCAGGGTGACTGCCTGCGTCCCCAGCGCAGCGGCCAGCGCCCGGGGATCGAGGAGCAGCCCCAGTCCCGGCAACGCCGGGTCGCGCGCGGCCAGCGCCCTATTCGGCGGCGAAAGCATCGCGCCCGCCGGTCTGGGTCGCCCAGAGACGCGCATAAACCCCGCCCTGCGCCAGAAGCGCCGCATGCGGGCCGTCCTCTGCCACCCGGCCCCCTGCAAGGCAGATCACCCGGTCGGCCCGTGCGGCGAGCGCAAGGTCGTGCGTCACGATCAGCGTCGTGCGGCCCTGCGCGAGCCGCCAGATCGCGGTCGAGACCAGCGCCTCGCTGTCGGCATCGAGCCCGACGGTGGGCTCGTCGAGCACGAGGATCGGAGCGTTGCGCAGGGCCGCCCGCGCGAGGGAGAGGCGCTGGCGCTGGCCGGCCGACAGGGTCGCGCCGCGTTCGGCAAGGATCGTGTCGTAGCCCTCCGGCAGGGCCGCGATGAAGTCATTTGCGGCCGCCAGGCGGCAGGCCGCCTCGATCTCGGCCCGGGTGACCTCGCGGCCCGCGGCGATGGCGATGTTGTCGGCGATGCTCGCCCCGAACAGAACGGTCTCCTGCGGGATGAAGGCGAAGGCGCTGCGAAGGCTGTCCTGCGTGACCGCGCGCAGTTCCTGGCCGTCGATCAGGATGTGACCGCCCTCGGGGTCCGCAAGGCGCAGGGCAAGTCCGAGGAGCGTGGACTTGCCCGCCCCGGAAGGGCCCGTTAGCGCCACCGAGCTGCCCGGCGGGATCGCCAGCGACAGTCCGTCGAGCACCGGCTTGCCACCGTGGCCGAAGCGCAAGTCCACGAATTCGATCGCCGCCCCGGATATCGCGAGGGCCGGGGCGCCGGGGCGGTCGGCAAGGGTTGATCGGGTCTGGAGCAGCTCCACCACCCGCTCTCCCGCCGCCGTCGCCTTGGCCAGCCGGGCCGAATACCGGGCGTAGTCGCGTACCGGGCGGAAGGTGTTCTTGAGATAGGTGATGAACACCAGCAGGTCTCCCGGCGTGATCCGTCCGTCCATCACCGAACGCGCGCCGAAATAGAGCACCAGCGCGATGGCCAGCGCCAGAAGCAGGTCCACCAGTCGTTCAAGCCCCGCTGCCAGCCGCTTGGCCTTCACGTCCTGCGTGAGCGCCGCATCGTTGGCGCCCGCGAAGCTCCGCTGCATGCCTGCCTCGAGTCCCAGCGCCTGCACCGTGCGGATGCCCGCCAGCGCCTCGGAAGCGGTGGCGGCCATCGCGCCTTCTGTCGCGCGGGTCTTGCGGCTGACGGTCCGGATGCGGCGGCCGAACTTCACCGTGGACAGCCACAGGAGCGGCAGGGGCGCGAGCGCGATCAGCGCCATCTGCCAGTCGATCCAGAGCATGATCCCCACCATGCCCGCCAGCACCAGCGTGTTCACCGCCAGCGGCATCAGCGCGGTGACGGCGGTTTCCTTGAGCATCCCGATGTCCGAGATCAGCCGCACCGTCAGGTCGCCCGTGCGCGCGGTCTGGTGAAAGGACAGGGGCAGCGCCTGCAGGTGGCGGAAGAGGTCGCCCCGCACCCGCGTCAGGATGCGCGCGCCCGCGAGCGCGAAGGCGATTGTGGCGAGGTATTCGAAAAGCGCGCGCAGCCCGATGGCGAGGACGAGGCCCACCGCCACGACGACCAGCAGCTGGTCCATGGTGAGCGTGTCGAGGGCCGCGATGCCGGTGCCGGGGATGCCGGCCGCGCCCACGGGCACCACATGGTCGATCACGATCTTGAGCGGCCAGGGCTCGGCGAGCTTGGCCAGCACGGCAGCGATCATCGCGGCGGCCCCGCCCGCGATCAGCCCGCGCTGACCCCGGATGTAGGGCGCCAGATGCGCCAGCACCCGGTTGAGCCCGGGCAACGCCTTGCGGAGCCCTTCGGGTCGCTTGCCCGCCATCAGGCGGCTCCCGCCAAGGACGGCACGAGGCCGTGAAGGATGCGGTCGAGCACCCGGTCCCAGCCGCACTGGGCCGCCACGTGCGCCCGGCCGCTCGCGCCCAGCGCCCCCGCCCGCGCCGGGTCGGCGGCAAGGTCGGCGAGCGCCGCGCCAAGAAGGTCGGGCCGATCGGGCGGCACGGTCGCGCCCGCGCCCGCCGCGCCGACGATCGCGGCGAGATCGCCCACGTCACTCGCCACCACCGGAAGGCCCGCGGCCATGTACTCGTAAAGCTTCAGCGGCGAGAAATAGAAGGGCTGGTCGCCGCGATAAGGGGCTGCGCCCGCGTGCATTCGGGCCAGCGCGGCGGGCACCGCCTCGGGCGGCAGGGCGCCGGTGAACGCGACCGCATGGGCGAGCCCCAACGCTGCGGCCTGCGCGGCGAGCGGACCGCGCTCCGGCCCGTCGCCCACGATCATGAGCCGCGCATCGGGGACGCGGGCGCGCAGATGCGGCAGGGCCGCCACCAGCGCGGCGGTGTCGTGCCAGGGCTTCAGCGTGCCGACGAAGCCCGCAGTGAAGGGCCCGTCGCGTCGGGAGGCCACATCGAAACGGGTCGGGTCTACCCCGTTCGGCGCCACCATCGGCGCCGAGGCACCGTGGGCCCGTGCATACTCGGCCACCGCCGCCGAGACCGCGACGACGCGCCCCGCCGCCGCCATGGCCCACCCCGTCCGCACCACCGCATCCTCCCCGCGCGCCAGCGCCCGGTGGCGGGCCTGTTCCACGAGGAGCGGCGCATTGACCTCGAGCACCGACGGCACGCCTGCAGCCATCGCAAAGGTCATCGCGCCGGAGGCAAAGAGCGCATGGCGCTCGTAGATCAGATCGAACCGCCCCGCCGCGGCGAGCCGCGCGGGCAGGTCGGCGTCGAGCGCCATCAACGCCGTCTCGCGCTCCCCGGGCGCGCCCTTCGGCGCCCCGGGCAGGGGCACCACCCGCAGGCCCGCCAGTGCCCCGGGCACGAAGCCCGGGGCGGGAGCGAACAGCGTCACCTCGGCGCCCCTGCGCAGGAAGGCCCCTAGGATCGCCTGCACATGGACCGAGGCGCCCTTGGACCCGAAGGCCGGGATGCCCGGATCGGTCGTCACATAGGCCACGCGCATCACGCTGACCCCTTGACGGCGGCATCGCCGCGCCGCGACCGGCACTCCGCGAAGAGCGCGCGCAGGGCGGCGGCGTTGCGGTGAATGTCGAACTCCTGCTCGACCAGCGCCCGGCCCGCCCGCGACAGGCGCGTGCGCAGGCCCGCGTCGCCAAGAAGCCGCTCCAGCGCCTCCGCCAGCGCCACCGGGTCGCCCGCCCGCGCGACGAGTCCGGTCTCCTCGTGGCGCACGATCTCGGGGATGCCGGTCACGTCGCTGCCGACGCAGGGCATGCCGAGCGCCATCGCCTCGATCAGCACGGTGGGCAGGCCGTCGCGGTTGCCGTCGCGGCCCACGACGCAGGGGCAGGCGAGAACCGCCGCGCGGCGCATCGCGGCGAAGACCTCGGGATGGGGGCGCGGACCTTCGAGCGTAACGGTCTGGCCCAGCCCCGCGCCCGCGATCTGGGCGCGCAGGTTGTCCTCCTCCTCGCCCTGCCCGATGATCCTGCAGCGCGGGCGCAGGCCGCGCTCGGCGAGGATCACCATGGCTTCGACCAGGATGTGGAAGCCCTTCTTCTCGACCAGCCGCCCCACGGCCAGGATCCCTTCGGCCTCGGCATCGGGCACCCGCCAGTCGAGCCCCCCCAGATCGAGGCCGTTGAAGATGCGCGTGACGCGGGCGGCGTCCGCGCCATAGGTGCCGCGCAGATGTGCGAGGTTGAAGTCCGATACCGTGACGACGGCAGCGGCATCGCGCAGCTTCCGCGCGAGTCCCGTGTCATGGCCATAGTCGTGGTAGATGTCCTTGGCATGGGCGGTGAAGCTGCAGCCGATCCCGGCGATAGCGGCGGCCAGCCGGGCGACGGTCGTGGCCAGGGTGCCGAAATGGGCGTGCAGATGGCCGATCCCGCGCGCGCGGCAGGCGACCGCGATCTCCAGCGCCTGCGTCACGTCCGCTGCCGTGCCCTCCGCCGCCATGGCGCGCGCCACCGCCCCCGGAAAGGCCGTCTCCGCCCGCGCCAGCTGTGCCCAGAGCATGTCGGGGGTGCGGTGGCGGTCGGGCACATGCGTCACCGGCGCCCGCACGCGCGAGATCGCATCCTGGAAATGCGTCTCCTGCACCGGGCGCAGGGCGAAGATCTCGAGCTCCTGTCCGGCGGCCTCATGGGCGAGGATCTCGTTGACCACGAAGGTCTCCGAGAAGCGAGGATAGCGCTTCAGGACATAGCCGATGCGGGGGCCGCAGGACGGGGCGGACAGGGTCATTGCAATCTCCTTCAGGCATGCGAAACGGACCTGGCGGCCGTTCAGGCGGCGGCGCCGACAAGCGGCACATGGCCAAGTGCTGCCGCTGCAAGCTCCTCGAAGCGGTCGAGCCCGTCGGTATCCAGCCGTCCGGGCGCCGCGGCCCTGCCCGGTCCGGCCATCCAGTCGCCGAGCGCGGCAGGGCTCAGGTCATCGGGATGAAGCATGTCGATCAGCCCCAGCGCCGCGAACCTCTCGGCCCGGACGAGCTGCTCCTGACGCGGCCGCACGCGCGGCACGATCAGCGTGGGCCGGAGCACCCGCAGCGTTTCGCAGACCGTGTTGTAGCCGCCCATTGCGACGATGCGCGCCGCCCCCGCCAGAAGCGGCATCAGGTCGGGGACGAAGCGGCGCACCTCCATGTCCGGCCGCGCGGCCACGAGGCCCTCGATCGAGGCGCGCCGCCCGTCGTCGAGTTGGCTGCCCGTCACGACGATCCCGCGCAGTCCCCCGGGAAGCGGCGCCGCTGCGAATGCCTCGAGAAGCGCCGCACCGTCGCGCCCGCCGCCCACCGTGCAAAGCACATAGGGCGTACCGCTCTCGGGCGTCACAGGGGGCTCGGGCCGCAGCAGGTAGCCCGTATGGCTGACCGCCGGCCGGATCAACTCCGCCAGTCCGCAATCGGCCACCGGATCGCAGACCCGCGGATCGCCATAGACCCAGACCTGGTCGTAGAAGGCGTTCACCGCCTCGACATTGCGGTCGCGCGTCCACTGGGCGCGGACCGACTGGCGGTCGTCGAGCACGTCGCGCAACCCGAGGACGCAGGCGATCCCGGGCTCCTTCCGCATCCAGCGCAAGGCGGGCTCGAGTTCGCCCTGCGCGCCCAGCGGCACGTTGTCGGCGATGAACAGGACGGGGCGCAGCGACTTGACCGCCGACTTGATGATCCTTGCGCGCAGGCCGCGCAATTCCGCGAGGCTCATGTCAAGCCGGCGCGGCCGGTAGGTCCCGCAGGACTGCTTGGCATAGGCCGGCAGCGTGATCAGGTCCACACCTGCCGGCAGGGCGAAGGCCCCGGCCTCGCTCGTGCCGGCGACAAGCAGCACCTCGGGCGCGGGAGACATGGCCTTCAGCCTCTCGGCCAGCATCAGGTTGCGCCTTAGGTGACCGAAGCCGAGCGTGTCATGCGAGTAGAGAACGACACGGCCGGGCGCGCGCAGGTTCGTCATCATGTTCATCTGGACCGTGTCCTCCAGGGTTTCGGGGTATCGTCAGGTGGTCGTCCGGGTCTTGCGTCTACGGTCGTTTCGTGTGGTGCGGTCGCGGCGCGGACAGCGTCCGTGCCTTCAAAAGAGGATCGGTCCGAATGGCGATGACGGTTCCGGGGCGCAGCCCCCCGGAGATCGCGTCCGGATAACGGAGCCATCCTGACAGGAACCTGACGACCGCAGGCGCAGGCGCGCCCAACGAGGTCGCGGGCCGCGCGCTTCGGGAGGGCAGTGGGATCCCGGCCGTCCTGCCCGTCGTTCCTGATCGTGAGCAGGGTCGAGGAGGTCGTCCTGCCGCCGCGCCTCGGCTTCATCTGTCGCCGGCCCGAAGAGGCCCGCCCCGCGAGCCCGGGATTGGACTGGTCGCCTCCACTGCGCGAGGCGCAGCCGGTCGCTTGCGGACTCGGCCTGCTCGCACCGGCGACACCCAGGACCTCGGCATGGCTGCGACGCCGGGCTTTGCGATGACGACGGGGGCGCGTGTTTCGGGCCGTGATCATGTGGCGGTTCCTCGGTGCGGTGGTTGCATCGAGTTGGTAGGCCAAGCGCCATCCTCGTCGATAAACCAAGCGCATACCCGCCCCTTCGACCCCTAAACCCGAGATATAAGCGGAGCCAGGATCGGCGGATCTGCGCGCATCCCGGCACGACGCGCATTGATTGAGAGAGCCAAACGACCAGCCTCGGAACCGGCACCGCCACGTGGAGCCGGTCGAGGGGAACCGCTGTGGACGGGTCATGCCGAGGTCATGGGATCTTTAGGTATCCGCAAGCCTGCGTCTGACGATCCCACGGGGAATTTCCCCTCGCCGCTTCGCCTCGGCCTGCCCCTGAAATGCGGTCCTCGCCGAAGTGGGTTTCGGGCCAGTTGAACGGGGGCGAACCACCCGGACGCCCGGCGCGCCCGAGAGCCGCTGGCCCTCGCAGGGCCGAGGCGCTACAGAAACGGCGACGCTAGACAGGACGACCATGGCCCGCCACCTGATCACCTCCGCCATTCCCTATATCAACGGGATCAAGCACCTCGGGAACCTCGTGGGCAGTCAGCTGCCCGCGGATGTCTACGCGCGCTACCTGCGCGCGCGCGGCCACGAGGTGCTGTTTCTCTGCGCCACGGACGAACACGGAACACCCGCCGAGTTGGCAGCCGCCAAGGCGGGCAAGCCCGTGGCCGAGTATTGTGCCGAGATGTGGGCCGTTCAGCGTGACCTCGCCGAGGGGTTCGGCCTCAGCTTCGACCATTTCGGGCGGTCCTCGTCGCCCCAGAACCACCGGTTGACCCAGCATTTCGCGGGGGCGCTGGCCGCGCGGGGTCTGATCCGCGAGGTAACCGAGAAACAGATGTATTCGCCCGCCGACGGACGCTTCCTCCCCGACCGCTATATCGAGGGCACCTGCCCCAACTGCGGTTTCGACAGCGCCCGCGGCGACCAGTGCGACAACTGCACCAAGCAGCTCGACCCGGTAGACCTGATCGACCCGCGCTCGACCATCTCGGGCTCCACGCAACTCGAGTTGCGCGAGACGACCCATCTCTACCTCCGCCAGTCCGCCATGAGGGACCAGCTCGAGGAGTGGATCGACACCCGCGAGGGCTGGCCGGTGCTGACCACCTCCATTGCCAAGAAATGGCTGACCGACGGCGACGGGCTGCAGGACCGGGGCATCACCCGCGACCTCGACTGGGGCATTCCGGTGAAGCGCGGAACCGAGGACTGGCCCGGGATGGAGGGCAAGGTCTTCTATGTCTGGTTCGACGCGCCCATCGAATACATCGCCTGCGCGCAGGAATGGGTGGACGTGGGCAAGGGCGACGACTGGGAACGCTGGTGGCGCACCGACAAGGGCGCAGACGACGTGCGCTACACGCAGTTCATGGGCAAGGACAACGTCCCCTTCCACACGCTGAGCTTTCCCGCCACGATCCTCGGCTCGGGCGAGCCGTGGAAGCTCGTCGATTACATCAAGTCCTTCAACTACCTCAATTACGACGGAGGCCAGTTCTCCACCTCGCGCGGGCGCGGCGTGTTCATGGACCAGGCTCTGGCGCTGCTTCCGGCGGATTACTGGCGCTGGTGGCTCCTGTCCCATGTGCCCGAGACGTCGGACTCGGAATTCACCTGGGAGAGCTTCCAGTCCGGGGTAAACAAGGACCTTGCCGATGTGTTGGGCAATTTCGTCAGCAGGGTGACGAAGTTCTGCCATGCGAAATTCGGCGACGCCCTGCCGGAGGGTGGCGAGGACATCCCCGTGGAGGCCGGAGCGCTGGCGGAATTCGAAGCGAAGCTACGCACCTACGAGGCCGCCATGGAGGCGGTCGAGATCCGCCGCGCGGCGGCGGCACTCCGGGCGCTCTGGGTCTGGGGCAACGAATATCTGCAATCCGCGGCGCCCTGGTCCACGATCAAGGAGGACGAGGCGACGGCCGCGGGCCAGATCCGCTTCGCGCTGAACCTGATCCGGGTCTATGCGGTGCTGTCGGCGCCCTTCATCCCGATGGCCTCGGCGCGAATGCTCTCGGCGATGAACACGCTCGACATGGACTGGCCCGGCGACCTGACTGCGGCACTGACCGCCCTGCCCCCGGGCCATGCCTTTTCCGTGCCCGAGAACCTCTTCCGCAAGATCACGGACGAGGAGCGGGAGGACTGGCAGGCGCGCTTCGCGGGCAAGAGGGACTGACGCGACGCGGTCAGGCGATCTGCGCTGCTCCGTCGTCCCGCTCGAGGCAGACCGAGTCGAGCCCCTCAAGGGTGCTCTGGTCCGACAGGAACAGCGCCAGCGGCCGGGTCGACCCCATATGGGCGGCCCCAACGGTAACCGCGATCATCACCGGCACCCCGAGGATCGCCCCAAGGGCGCCCCACATCCATCCGAAGAGCAGGACCGACAAGAGGATCACGATCGGCGCCAGCGACACCTGGTTGCCCTGGACATGGGGATCGACAAAATTGCCGATGACCTGCTCGATGACCAGAAGCCCGCCGAAGATCACCAGCGGGTTCGCCCCGTCGCCGGTCAGCGCCGAATAGCTCAGCGGCAGCAGTGCCGAGATCACCGACCCGATGTTGGGCACGAAGCTAAAGAGAAAGGTCATCAGCGCCCAGACCAGCACCAGGTCGACATCGCACCACCAGAGCCACGCGGTATAGAGGCTCGCGGTAAGCAGGCCCAGCGCCGCCCGCGCGAGCAGGTAGAGCCGGAGCTTCCGCGCGATCTGGCGCACCGCGCTGCGCCAGCGGCTGCTGTCCTCCTCGTCGCTGACCGCCCGCAGCTTCGCCACCGCCCGCGGCGCCTCGGTCAGCATCAGCAGCGTCAGGAAAAGCGTGATGACCAGCGTCAGCACGGTGCTCGCCGACTGATTGATCACCTGCGTCAGGGTGGCCGAGAGCAGGTTGACGCCCCGGTCGCCCACGAGGTTAAGCAACTGCTCGATATCCCGGCCGAAGACCGACCAGTCCGAAAGATCCGCCTCGCGCACCACCTCGTCGATCCGCCGGGACATCGCCCCGATGGCGCTTGCGATCCGCCGGGCGCCGACCCAGAAGGCCCCCAGAAACAGCGCGAAGGCCGCCACGATCACCAGCATCGCCGCAAGGATGCCCGGCCAGCGGATATGGCGCGGCACCAGATCCGCGATCCGCCGCTCCACGGGCGAGACCACCAGCGTGATGAAGAGCGCGAGGAACACCGGCACGATGACCGGCCGCATCATCATCAGCGCGAAGCCCACGAGAATCAGCGCGACGATCCCGAGAAACCAGGTGCGCAGGGTCGAGAGGGAGACCATCCGGTCGTCGGCCGGAGGTATCTGCATGGTCCGCTCCACTTCGGTCTTGCCCGCCTGTCTCCCGGGCCCGATCATCTGGCCATGACGACGCGCCCCCTGCAAGACGCTCCCGAGCTGGAAGTGACCTCCAGCGACAAGTTGCGAGCCTGGCTGGCGGCGCATCACGGGCGCGCTGCCGGGGTCTGGCTCGTGACCTGGAAGAAAGCCCGACCGGAGTTTCATGTTTCCACGGCCGAGATCGTCCGCGAGTGCCTTGCCGTCGGCTGGGTCGACAGCCTGCCCCGGTCGAAGGACGCGGATCGGACCATGCTCTATATCTCGCCGCGAAAGCCCGGCTCCAACTGGAGCCGCGTCAACAAGGAGCATGTCGCCCGGCTCGAGGCGGAGGGGCGGATGACCGGGGCCGGCCGCGCCGTGGTCGCCCGGGCGCAGGCGGACGGCAGCTGGAGCGCGCTCGACGGCGTGGAGGCGCTCCAGCTGCCGCCCGACCTCGCCGCTGCCTTTGACGCGACCCCGGGGACGGAGGAGGCCTGGCACCGCTGGCCGCGTTCGGTGAAGCGGGGCGCACTCGAAATCCTGCTGAACGCCCGCCGGCCGGCCACACGGGAGGCGAAGATCGCCGAAATTCTCCGCTGCGCGCAGACCGGCGAACGGCCCTTCCAGTGGCGCGGCCGGTCCTAGGTCGTCCGCTCCAGCTCTAGGGAGACCTCGCGCTCCTGGCGTCCCCGGCGCAGCGTGAGGCGGACGGCATCCCCCTCGGCGCGCCTGTCGAACTGCGCCAGCAGGTCGTCCACGGTCCTCACCGGCTCGCCGTCGACCGACACGATCACATCCCCCGGGACGATCCGCCCCGCCCGGTCGATCCGCGCGGGCTCGAGCCCCGCCCGCGCCGCGGGGCCGCCCGGCCTCAGGCCGAGGATCAGAACGCCCTCCAGCCCCTGCCGGTTCACTGCCGCGTTCACCCGCGCATCCACCTCGATCCCAATTCCCGGCGGGCGATAGCGCCCGGTCTCGATCAGTTGCGGCACCACCCGCCGCACCGTGCCCACCGGAACGGCGAAGCCGATCCCGGCGCTCGCCCCGGAAGGCGAGAAGATAGCCGTGTTCACCCCGATGATCCGCCCCGCGCTGTCCAGCAGCGGCCCGCCGGAATTTCCGGGATTGATCGCCGCGTCGGTCTGGATCAGCCCCCGGATCGTGCCCCGTTCGCCCGGCAGCTCGCGGTCGAGCGCGGAGACGATGCCCGTGGTCAGCGTCCAGTCGAGGCCGAAGGGATTGCCGATCGCAAGGACCTCCTGGCCCACCTGCAGATCGCGCGAATGACCCATGGGCAGGGGCTCCGGCAGCTCTCTCCCCTCGATCCTGAGCACCGCAAGATCATTGGCCGGATCGCGCCCGACGAGCCGGGCCGGAAAGGTCCGCCCGTCCGCCAGCGCCACGGTGGCGGAGGACCGGCCGCGGATCACATGATCGTTGGTCACGATATGGCCCGCCCCATCGTAGATGAAGCCCGACCCCGTGCCCGCCGGTTGCTCGTAGCTGCGCCGCGTCCAGGGGTCGACGATCCGGTCTGCAGTGGAGATCGCCACCACCGCCTCCCGCGCCGCTTGGAAAAGCTGGATGGTCGACCGTTCCTCCTCGGTCAGGACGAGGGGCGGCGGCGTTTCCTCCGCCGTGGCCTGTCCGAACAGGTAGCCGGCGACCCCGCTCGCACCGAGGCCGACCGCCCCCGCAGCGCCCAGCCGCAGGATGCCGCGACGTCCGATCCTGGTACCCGTCTGTCTCATCGCGCGTCTAGATGGGGATGCTGGATCGACACGCCAACCCATGCTAGCGTCACGCGATTTCTTTTGCCCGGAGACTACCATGCGTACAGCTGCCCTTGCCATTGTCCTGATATCCGCCTCCGCCGCAGGGGCGGCGCCATGCATCACCAGCCAGGGTGCGTTCGATGGCTACAAGCAAGCGCTTGGCCAGGAGGCCGCCGCGGCCGGCATCGGCCCGGGCGGTCTGCAAGCGCTCCAGTCGGCCCAGCTGTCAGGCATCACATGGCGGTTCGAGAGCGATCCCTCGTCCCAGTCCGGCACCCGCTACCGCAGCCCGGAGGATTTCCTCACCGCGCGGTTCTCCAGCGTCAACTCCTTCGTGTCCAGCTCCCAGCAGCGCCTGAACCAGAACCGCGCCTTTTTCGACGCGATCGAGCAGCAGTATGGCGTACCCGGGTCGATCCTCGTGTCGATCTGGGGCTATGAGACCTCCTGGGGCGGCTTCACCGGAGATACGCCCATCGTGGGCGGCGCGATCACCCTCGCGTCCTACTGCCGGCGCCATCCCCGCTTCGAGGATGACGCCCTCGCCGCCCTGCAACTCGTCGATCAGGGTGTCATCACCGCCAACAGCCGCGGCGGCCCCTCCGGAGAGCTCGGCCACATGCAGTTCCTTGCCGGCAACTGGGTGCGCTTCGGCGTCGACGCCAATGGCGACGGTCGCAAGGATCCGAACAACGTGGCCGACGCGCTGGCGACCGCCGCGAACATGCTGCGCGCGAACGGCTGGCGCGCGGGCCAACCCTATAACGAGGGAACGGCGAATTTCGGCGTGCTCTCGGCCTGGAACGACAGCGGCAACTACCAGCGCGCCATCGCCTATGCCGCGGGCCTGATCGACGGCGGCTCCTGACCTTCCGCCGGCCAGGCCGGAGGGTGCGCTGCCACTGCGCACCCTCCGGGCCTGCCACGCAAACCCCCGGCGCCGCGTATGGTGCGCGTTCATTCGCACCTTGAGCAACGTCCAGCCCCATATGACACCCTAGGCCCAGTCGGATTCGAACCGACACTGTAGGGAGTTTAAGTCCCTTCTCTCTACCGGTTGGAGTATGGGCCCGGGTGCCGTCTCTCTAGCCCCTCGGGCAAGGGACGGGCAAGGCGATCACCCCACATCCGGGTCCGGGATCGACGTGCCGCGCAGCACGATCTTGCTGCCCTCCAGCATCTGCAACACGCCCTCCGACAAGAGCCCCGCGAATTCCGCCGACTGGAGCGCCGCGAAAAGCGCCTGCTCCTGGGCCATCAGGGGGTTGGGGCAGGCCATCATCGTCGACGCGATCGGCCCGATCTTGACCCGTTTGTCAGACCGGACCGTGATCTGGCCCATGAACCGGTTGCAGCCGCTGCTGCCCGTGATGCGCCCATCCTGGGAAACGGTCAGATAAGGCAGGCTCCCCTCGAAGGACGGGATCGTCGGCGTGCCGTCGATCAGGTCGATCCGCCAGCTTCCGGGGGTCATGGCCTGAAAGGGGTCGGAGGTCGCGCGAAGCGCGCTGCCCCACAGGACACAGGCCGCGGCGGCGGCTAGGGCGGTCAGTGCAGAACGACGGATCATGGCGGGGTCCTCGGCGCTTTCGGGTCTGGTCACCTGTTCGGACGCGCGGACCCGCCTCCTTCTTGGCGCGATGACGTTACGTCGCTTTCAGATCGGTTGACCCGGAGGCTCCTGCAGCAACGCGCGTTCGGACAGCCAGGGGTTCAGCGCGAGCGCCGCGCGCAGCGCCGCCTGCCCCTCGTCCATCCGACCCATGCCCAGCAGCGTCAACGCCTTGCCCGAAAGCGCGCCGACATGGCGGGGATTCAGCTCCAGCGTCCGCTCGAGGTCCCACAGAGCGGCGCCATAGTCCCGCCTCAGAAAGCTCGCGAAGGCCCTCTGGTTGTAGCCCTCCGCATAGTCCGGGCAGTAGTCCACGAGTTGGTCGAACACCTCCCGCGCCTCGAGAAAGGCATAGCTCTCACGCAGGGCCATGCCCCGGTCGAGCAACTCCTGCGCCGCCGCGTCCGGTGCATCGGTCCAGAGTTCCCATAGATAGTCGGAGAGGAGGCGCGCGGCGCGTTCGTCGGGTGCGGCCTGTATCTCGGCGAGTATGCCCTCCAGTTCCGCCGCGTGATCCGGCGGGTCGGGACAGACCTCCTGCGCTGCCGCGAGGCCAGCGCTCAGGGCGAAGACGGGGACAAACAGAAGAAGGGGTTTCATCTTCCGGAAACTGACAGCCGCCCTACGCCTCCGCCAAGTCACGTCGCCGTGAGCCACTCCTCCTTGACCGCCTGCATCGCGACATAAGTCGACGTCTGCGCCAGATGCGGCAGTGCCGAAATCCGCTCCGCCAGGACCCTGCGGTACTCCCCCATCGACCGGGTGCGGACCTTCAGCAGGTAGTCGAAATTCCCAGCGATCAGATGGCATTGCTCCACCTCCGGAATCGCCAGAACGCCCGCGTTGAACGCCGCCAGCGCCGCCTCCCGCGTGTCCGTCAGCTTCACCTCCACGAAAGCCACATGGTCCCGCCCCAGCCGGATCGGGTCCACCAGCGCCCGGTAGCCGCGGATCACCCCCGCCGCCTCCAGCCGCTTCAGCCGCGCCTGCGCCGGTGATTTCGTCAGCCCCACACGACGGCCCAGTTCCGTGAGGCTGATCCGCCCGTCCACTGCCAGCACCTCCAGAATCGCCCTGTCAAACCGGTCAAGCCCGCATTCATCATCCATCGTCCCGTCCAATACTCTCAGATAAGGACATCCGACTGCCGATATCCCGTTTCCCGCCGAATGTCCCGCCCGATCCGATGTAGACTGAACCAACCTGCACAGGAGCCCGCCATGCCCCGCGACGACAGCCCCGACCTGCGCACCCGCCTCGACGCCGCCACCTACGCGGACGAGGCCACCACGCTCGACCGCCTCACGGCCGAGGCCGCCCTCTCGCCCGACGACCGCGCGCGCATCGGCGCCCGCGCCGCCGATCTCGTCCGCGGCATCCGCGCCACCTCCCGGCCCGGCCTCATGGAGGTGTTCCTCGCCGAATACGGCCTCTCCACCGATGAGGGCATCGCCCTCATGTGCCTCGCCGAGGCCCTTCTGCGCGTGCCCGACGCGCCGACGATCGACGCACTGATCGAGGACAAGATCGCCCCCTCCGACTGGGGCCGCCACCTCGGCCATTCCTCCTCCAGCCTCGTCAATGCCTCCACCTGGGCGCTGATGCTTACGGGCCGCGTCCTCGACGAGAACCGCCCCGCGCCGTTCAAGGCCCTGCGCGGTGCGGTAAGACGCCTCGGCGAGCCCGTGATCCGCAGCGCCGTGGGCCGGGCGATGCGCGAGATGGGCCGCCAATTCGTCCTCGGCCAGGACATCGAGGCCGCCATGGCCCGCGCCGCCAGGAAGGAGGCGAAGGGCTACACCTACAGCTACGACATGCTGGGCGAGGCCGCGCGCAGCTGGGCCGATGCCCACCGCTACGCCGCCGACTACGCCCGCGCCATCGACGCCATCTCCGCCGCAGCCATGCACCCCGACATCGCCGCGAACCCCGGCATCTCGGTGAAACTTTCCGCCCTTCACCCCCGCTACGAGGAGGCCCGCCGCGCCCGCGTCATCACGGAGCTCGCCCCCCGCCTCGCCGATCTCTGCGCCGCCGCCGCACAGGCCGGCATGGGCCTCAACGTGGACGCAGAGGAATCCGACCGCCTCGCCCTGTCGCTCGACGTGATCGAGGCCGCCCTCTCCGATCCCCGCCTTTCCGGCTGGCAGGGCTTCGGCATCGTCGTGCAGGCCTATGGCCAGCGCGCGGGCGATGCCATCGACTGGGCGGCGGACCTCGCGCGCAGGCAGGATCGCCGGATCATGGTGCGTCTCGTGAAAGGCGCCTACTGGGACACCGAGATCAAGCGCGCCCAGGTCCTCGGCCTCGACGCCTTCCCAGTCTTTACCGACAAGGCGGCGACCGACGTCAGCTACATCGCCTGCGCGCGCAAGCTCCTGGGCCTCACGGACCGCCTCTATCCCCAGTTCGCCACCCACAACGCCCACACGATGGCGGCGGTGCTGGACATGGCCGAAGGTCTGCCGATCACGGCATGGGAATTCCAGCGCCTGCACGGCATGGGCGAGACCCTGCACGAGCTCGTCCGTGCCGCCCAAGGCACCCGCCACCGGATCTACGCCCCCGTGGGCGCCCATGCCGATCTTCTGGCCTATCTCGTGCGCCGCCTTCTTGAAAACGGGGCCAATTCCTCCTTTGTCAACCAGATCGTGGACGAGACCGTCCCACCCGGAACCGTCGCCGCCGATCCCTTCGCCACCCTCGATCAGGCCGCGCCCCTCCCGAAGGGCACGGACCTCTTCCAGCCCGAACGCCCCAATTCCAAGGGCTGGGACCTGACCCATCGCCCGACGCGCGACACCCTCGACGCCGCCCGCGGCGCCCACCGCCGAGCCCGATGGACCGCCGCTGCCCCCTCATCTGGCCCAAAATACTCAAGGAAGGATGAAGACGCGCAAGGAACGCCGCTGAAGAACCCGGCCGACCCCGAGGACATCGTCGGCCACGTCCGCTGGGCCGATGCCACCCACGTGACCCGCGCTCTCGACGCCGCAACCCCCTGGACAGCCACCCCGGACACACGCCGCGACACCCTCAACGCCGTGGCCGACGCCTATGAGGCCCATGCTGGGGAACTCTTCGCCATCCTCCACCGCGAGGCGGGAAAATCCTTGCCCGACGCCGTGGCCGAACTGCGCGAGGCCGTCGATTTCCTGCGCTATTACGCCGCCCGCGCCAGCGACGACGGCGGCGCGCCCGGGCCCTGGGCCTGCATCAGCCCCTGGAATTTCCCACTCGCCATCTTCACCGGGCAGATCGCCGCCGCCCTGGCCATGGGCAACGCGGTCCTGTCGAAACCCGCCGAACAGACGCCGCTGATCGCGGCCCGCGCCATCGCCCTCATGCACGGCGCCGGCGTCCCCGACACCGCCCTCCAGCTCCTGCCCGGAGACGGCACGGTGGGCGCCGCCCTCACCGCCTCGGGCCGGCTCTCCGGCGTGGCTTTCACCGGGTCCACCGAGACCGCCCGGCGCATCCGCACGAGCCTTGCCGAAACCCATCCCCCGGGCACACCGCTGGTGGCCGAAACCGGCGGCCTCAATGCGATGATCGTCGATTCGACCGCCCTGCCCGAACACGCGGTGCGGGACATCCTCGCCTCCTCCTTCCAGTCCGCGGGCCAGCGCTGTTCGGCCCTGCGCTGCCTCTACATCCAGAGCGACATCGCACCGAAACTGATCGACTTGCTCAAGGGCGCCATGGACACGCTGATCGCGGGCGACCCCTGGGAGCATGAGACCGACCTTGGCCCGGTCATCGATGCAGAGGCTCAGGCGGACATCCTTGCCCATGTCGAGGCCGCCCGCGCCGAGGGCCGCCTCCTGCACGAGACGCCGGTGCCCGGGACCGGCACCTTCGTCGCCCCCGCGCTCATCAGGGTGGGCGGGATCGAGGATCTGGAGCGGGAGATCTTCGGCCCCGTGCTGCACGTGGCCACCTTCGAGGCCCATGAGGTGGACGCGGTGATCGACCGGATCAACGCCACGGGCTACGGGCTGACCTTCGGGCTGCACACCCGGATCGACGACCGGGTGCAGCAGGTCATGGACCGGATCGCGGTCGGCAACGCCTATGTGAACCGCAACCAGATCGGCGCCATCGTGGGCAGCCAGCCCTTCGGCGGCGAGGGTC